>Ga0190265_10000363_pt1 | contig 34371 bp, 25 predicted proteins | sample Popmic124T_FD_133135 | JGI IMG/M metagenome (GOLD analysis project Ga0190265, IMG submission 133135) | Populus adjacent soil microbial communities from riparian zone of Indian Creek, Utah, USA - 124 T | ecosystem: Environmental > Terrestrial > Soil > Riparian zone | place: USA: Utah | collected...
AGGACGAGACCTGCAACATGATCCTCGACGACGGCGGCGACGCCACGATGTTCGCGCTCTGGGGCGCGCGGGTCGAGGCCGGGGAGGCCCTGTTCGAGCCGACCAACGAGGAGGAGGAGATTTTCGCGGCGACGCTGAAGCGCTTCCTGGCCGAGCGCCCGGGCTACCTCACCAGGACGGTGGCCGCGATCAAGGGCGTCTCCGAGGAAACCACCACCGGCGTCCACCGCCTCTACGACCTCGCCAAGAAGGGCAAGCTTCCCTTCCCGGCGATCAACGTCAACGACTCCGTGACCAAGTCGAAGTTCGACAATCTCTACGGCTGCAAGGAATCGCTGGTCGACGCCATCCGCCGGGCCACCGACGTGATGCTCGCCGGCAAGGTCGCCTGCGTCGCCGGCTTCGGCGATGTCGGCAAGGGCAGCGCCCAGTCCTTGCGCAACGGCGGCGCCCGAGTCCTCGTCACCGAGGTCGATCCGATCTGCGCGCTGCAGGCGGCGATGGAGGGCTTCGAGGTCATCACCATGGAGGAGGCGGTCACCCGCGCCGACATCTTCGTCACCGCGACCGGCAATATGGACGTCATCACGCTCGATCACATGCGGGCGATGAAGAACATGGCGATCGTCTGCAACATCGGCCATTTCGACAGCGAGATCCAGATCGGCGCGCTGCAGAACATGAAGTGGACCGAGATCAAGCCGCAGGTCGACGAGGTGCAGTTTCCCGACGGCAAGAAGATCATCGTCCTTTCCAAGGGTCGCCTCGTGAATCTCGGCAACGCCACCGGCCATCCGAGCTTCGTGATGAGCTCGAGCTTCACCAATCAGGTGCTGGCGCAGATCGACCTCTGGACCGGCGGCGACAAGTACCAAAACGACGTCTACGTCCTGCCCAAGCATCTCGACGAGAAGGTCGCCCAGCTCCACCTCGGCAAGCTCGGGGTCAAGCTGACCCAGCTCAGCGACAAGCAGGCCGATTATATCGGCGTGCCCGTCGAAGGGCCTTTCAAGCCGGATCATTATCGCTACTGATCGGCGGCTATGGAGCTGAGTCTCGCCGAGGCCGAAAGCATTGCCCGCGCGGGCGCCGACGCGCTGCGCGCCGGCAATGCCGCCGCAGCGAAGGCCAGCTTCGAGCGGTTGGTGGAAACCGGCCGGGCGAACGTCCAGATCTGGTTGCTGCTCGCACATAGCTGCAAGCTGCTCGGCGACCATGCGGGCGTGGAGCGCGCGGCCGATGGCGCGCTCGCCAGGGACAATCGCAACCTGCGCGCGCTGATCTTCAAGGGCGACGCCCGCGTGGCCCTCGGCGACGAGCGGGCAGGCGGCAATTTCTACCACACGGCGCTGCGGCTGGCGGCGCAGCTGAGCGAGCAGCCCGCCGATCTCGCGCGCGAGCTGGAGCGCGTGCAGCGCGCGACCGGGAAGATTTCGGGCCGCGTTCGCCAGAACCTTGAAGAGAGTCTGGCCCAAGCGGGCCTTGGGCCGGACAGCCGCTCGCCGCGCTTTCAGGAATCGATCGAAATTCTGCTTGAAGAAAAGCAGGTCTATTTCCAGCAGCCGACCGCCTATTTCTTCCCCGGCCTGCCGCAGGTCCAGTTTTACGAACGCGAGCGTTTCGATTGGGCGGCGGGCGTCGAGGCGGCGGCGGACGACATGCGCGCCGAGCTCGATTCGGCGCTCAAGGAGGACGGTCTGTTCCGGCCGTATCTGCAGTCGCGGCAGGACCGGCCGAGTTACGATTTCCACGGCCTCCTCGACAATCCGGCCTGGAGTACGCTCTATCTCTGGGAAAATGGCGGCCCGGTCGACGCGAACATGGCCCGTTTTCCCGTCACCTTCGCGGCGCTCGGGGATGTTCCCTTCCCGCGCATCACGACTCGCGCGCCTTCGATCCTGTTCTCATTGCTGCAGCCGGGCGCTCGGATCGAGCCGCATCACGGCATGATCAACACGCGGCTGATCTGCCACCTGCCGCTGATCGTCCCCGAAGGCTGCGGCTTTCGGGTCGGCAACGAGACGCGGCCGTGGGAGCCCGGCAAACTGCTCATCTTCGACGACACGATCGAGCACGAGGCGTGGAACGAGAGCGACAGCGACCGGGTGGTGCTGATCTTCGACATCTGGCGCCCCGAGTTGGCCGAAAGCGAGCGCCGCGCCGTCGCCGCGATCTTCGAGGCGATTGACGGCGCGGGACCGGGGCCGCGCCTCCACTGACGAACAGCGCCGCGGCGGCGCCGAGGCGTATGCCCGCCTCGGCGTGAGTCATCTCCCCGAGGCGTATGCCGCCCTCGGCGTGAGTCATTTTCGCGAGGCGCACGCGCCGCTACGCGAAAAAAAGGGGCCGCCCGAAGGCGGCCCCGAAGTGGTGAACCGGACCGGTCCTAGAAGTCGACCGTTGCGCCGGCGTAGAAGTACCGACCGATCGAGTCGTACGGGCTGGCCGCTTCGACGCCGAGCTGACCCAGCGGCGGGGCGGTGTCGAACACGTTGTCGACGCCCATGTAGAAGTTGAAGCGGTCGTCGACCCGATAGTTCAGGCGCAGCGCGTGATAAACGATGTCGCCATATTCCTGCGGGAAGAAGTTATCGGCGTTCGTCGGCGGACGGCCCTGATACTCGTTATAGTTCTCGTAGGTGCTGCCGTTGAGGTACATCTTGCCGATGTAGTTCGCCGAGTAGCGCAGATCCCAGGGGCCGACGCCATAGGTGATGTTGAGGTTGGCGGACCAGCGCGGATCGCCATATTCGCCCAGGATGCGGTCGCCGAAGTTCGGATCGATCGGGCTGGTGAAGTTCGTCCTGCGCAGCACGTAGGTCGCGATGCCGCGGACGTTCAGCCGGTGGCCGTTGTCGAACGTACGCCGATAGGTGGCCTCGATGTCGATGCCGTCCGCCTTGAACTGGGCGAAGTTCACGCCGGCCGAGATCAGAGCCGGACTGTCGAAAAAGCCGGTTTCGTTGATCGGTGTGCTGGGATCGTCCGCGATGCGCGGGAAGATCAGCTCGCAGAACTGGTTCGGGAAGGTCGGCAGATCGAAGCAGGTATTGATGATCGCCTGCGGTGTAAGGGCCGCGATCAGATTGTTGATCCGGATCCGGTAATAATCGACCGTCAGGGTAAGACCCGGGATCCAGCGCGGCGTGATCACCGTGCCGATCGTCAAGCTCTTGCTGGTTTCCTCTTCGAGGAACGGATTGCCCGACGACTGGAACTCGATCGTCTGCGCGCGGGCCACCAGATTGGCGAAGCCGCCGGGCTGATCGACGGGCACGCCGGCCGCACGGCAATTCGCCAGGCGGTTCGGGCCGCCGTTGATGAAGTTGATGTCGCAGGGATCCTGCACGAAGTTGAAGTTCTGCGTCGCCGGGAAGTAGAGGTCGGAGAGGGTCGGGACGCGCACGGACCTCGAATAGTTCGCCCGGAAGCGGATATCCCGGACCGGAGCCCAGGTGCCGTTGATATTGTAGGCGAAGGTGTGGTTGGCCGGCGTATTGTAGTCGGAATAGCGGGCCGCGGCGCTGATCGACAGCTCATGCGCGAAGGGAAGGTCGCGCAGCAGCGGAAGCTCGATTTCGCCGAAGGCCTCGAGCACCTCGAACGCCGGCGGGTCGAAGACCTGGAAGGCGTTGAAGAAGGTGCCGGACGCCGCCGACAGGGGATCTGCTTCCTGGTAGGCGGTTTCACGCCTCCATTCGGCGCCGAGCACGAAGCGCACGGGACCGCCCGGCAGTTCGAACAGCTGCGAAAGGTCGCCGTTGACGTAGGCCACCGCATTATATTCGGTCGCATTCGAATCGATGGTCGACGTCGTGTTGACGAAGTCCAGCGCCGCCTGGCTGGGCCTGCCCACGCCGAAGATGTCGATGGGAACGCAATCCGGCCGGTCGTTCGAGGGGTCGGCGTCGGCGTTGACACGGCAGGTGGGCACGCCGCCGACCAGAACCGAGTTGTATGCCAGCAGGAAGCCGTCGAAATTGCCGTTCACGTCGGTCAGGACCAGGTTGTTCAACTGATCCTGGTGAAGGTCGAGGCGGCCGTAGTTGAACGACACCTCGTAATTCCAGTCCTCGTTGAAGTCGCCCTGCACGCCGGCGACGACGCGGTAGGTTTCGCGGGTGACGAGTTCCGAACGGCCACCGAAGTCGACGTTGAAGCGGCCGATTGGAACGGTGCCGGCGGGATTGAAACCGCTGGCGGGGCCGACCGTCGGATCGACGTTACAATAGCCCAGATTCTGCAGCGCGGCGCGGTCCTCGATGGTGAGGAAGGCGTTGTCGCAGCGCGGGTTGGGAGCGCCGATCGTGTTGGCGACCGACTGGAAGAAGCTCGGCTGGCCTTCCTGGCGGGCGAAGATGCGGACATATTTCGCCTCGACGAACGGACGGAAGCCGTCCGAAACGTCGAAATGCGCAAGCAGGTTCGCGGTGTAGCGATCGAGGCCCGGAGCGAGCTGGCCGGTATCGCGGAGCGTCGCGCCGACCGCGTTGGGATCCTGCAGCGGATTGGCGATGTAATTGCCCGAACCGAACGGGCGGAAATCGAGCGTCGGGACGTCCTGGATAAGGTCACCCTCCCGCGTGTAGCGGTACATCCGCCCCTGGCCCTGCGCCGAGCCCGGATTGAGGCAGCGCGTCGCGCCCAGGCCGGAGAACATACCGGTCGAGCTGAGCAGCGGGTTGGTGCAGGCGAGAGTCTCGCGGTCGGCAGCGTTAATGACGCCGTCGCCATTGACGTCGCGATACTGCACGACCGGGTTGGCCGCGACGATGGTGCCGCCGCCCGAGATGTTCGCGTTGCGGACGCCGCACAGGAAGATCTGGTCGGGGACGTTGTCGCCCGCGGCCGGCTCGCCCGCGATGAAGTCGTTGAGCTGCATCTGGCAGCGGCCGTCGAACGCGCCGGTGAGGCGCGGGCGATCGACGTTATAGAGCGCGTCGGCATTGATATATTCGAGGTTGATCGCGATGTTCGCGCGATCGTCCCAGAAATTGCGGCCGGCGGTCAGCGAGACGAACTCGATGCCGCGGTCGCCCTGCTGCGAAATGCCGGCCTGGCCGCGAAGGCGGATGCCGTCGAAGTCGCGGCGCATCACGAAATTGACCACGCCGGCGAGGGCGTCGGAGCCGTAGACCGCCGAGCTGCCGCCCGTGATTACGTCGACGCGCTCGAGCAGGTCGGTCGGAATGGTGTTCACGTCGACCTGGAAGTCGCCGATCTGCGAAGTGATGTGGCGGCGACCGTTGACCAGCACCAGGGTGCGGGAGACGCCGAGGCCGCGAAGATCGAGCAGGTTGATGCCCGTCGTGCCGATGAAGCGGTTCGAGTTCGCCTGGCTGAAGGTTGAACGCAGGGAGGGGAGATCGTTGAGGGCGTCACCGATATTGACGTCGCCCTGGCTGGTCAGATCCTCTGCGGTCACCGAGACGATCGGAACGTTGGATTCGATGTTCGGCCTGCGAATGCGCGAACCGGTGACGAGGACGTTCTGGTCGCTCGTCGCGGTGGTTTCGCCGGCGTCGATGGTGCAGGTGCCGGCAGCTTCCTGCTCGGGCGTGCACCCTTCGGCCGTTTCTTGCGCAGAGGCAGGCGCGGCAAAAGCGACCGACATGCCGAACAATGCGCTCGTGCCGAGCAAACCAAACTTCTTCATTTTCGATTCTCCCCCAAAGAGAATTAGAGAATTGCGGCCCGGGGGCGACATGCGCCCGGGTGGACAGCGCCAATCAGCCGACTTGTCCCGTCCGATCAAGAGCATCGTGCGGGCGTTCATCGAAAGTTCAGGGAGTGTAGCCGTTTTGCAACATGTCGCTGGAGGGCCGCCGGCGCCGCATTTTCGCGTTCTGGAGGTGGCTTCCGCAAGCCGGTGGCGCCGTCTAGACAGGGCGCGATGCCGGCTTTGACTCCCCCCCTGATGGCGATTGTCGCGCTGGTCGCCGGCGCGTGGCTGGCCGCCGCCTTGTGGGCGATCCGGCGCGGCTGGCGCCGCGCGGCCGAGGCCGAGGCCGTGATCGACGACAATGAACGGCTCGCCGCCTTGCTGCGGGCGGCGCCGGCCATGTCCCTGCGGGTCGCGCCCGACGGCGCCCTCACCGCCTCCGGCCGGCTTGCCGGCGCGCTCGGGCTCGATTCACTGCCGGCGCGCTGGATGGGCCTGTTCGGCGACGACGCGCCGTTCGCCGCCGAGACGGCGGCCGAACTCGGCCGGCATCTGGCGGAGGCGCAAGCGGGGGGTGCGTTCAGCATCACCGTCCGGCCGGCGGGCTCCGCGCGCATCCTCAGGGTCGATGGCGGCCCGGCCCCGGCCGGGTTCGCCGAGGGCGGCGCTTTGCTCTGGGTCCTCGACGTGACCGAGGCGGAAGGGCAGGCGGCGGCGGTGGCGGCGCGGCTCGCCCGCCGGTCGGCGGCGCTCGAGGCGTTGTCCGGCCTGATCGAGGCCGCGCCTTTCCCGATGTGGCATCGCGGCCCCGATTTGAAGCTGGCCATGGTCAACGGCGCCTATGTGATCGCGGTCGAGGGCGAGGATTCGGCCTCGGTGGTGAAGCAGGGCACCGAGCTGATCGACGAGGCGGACGGGCGCAGTCCGCTGCGCGACGCCGCCGCCGTGCTCGAAAGCCGCCAGCCTTCCCGCCGCACCGTTCCTGCCACCGTCGCCGGCGAGCGGCGGATGATGCAGGTCGTTGAAGTGCCGCTCGGGCCGGGCGGGGTGGCGGGCTATGCGATCGACGTCGAGGATCAGGAGCAGGCCCATGCCGATCTCGCCCGCTTCGTGCGGGCCCAGCGCGACATGCTCGACCGGCTCTCGGCCGGAGTCGCCCAGTTCGGCCGCGACCGCAGCCTGATCTTCTTCAACCAGCCCTTCGCCCGCTTGTTCTCGCTGACCGCCGACTTCCTCGCCGACCGGCCCGAATTCGACCGGGTGATCGATGCGATGCGCGAGGCCGGGAATCTGCCCGAGGTGCGCGACTTCCCGGATTGGAAGGAGGAGCATCGCGCCTGGTTCACCTCCGGGCTCGCGGCGGACGAGGAGGATTGGCTGCTGCCGGGCGGCAAGCATCTGCGCGTCGTCGCCCAGCCGCTCCCGGATGGCGGCCTCCTCACCATCTTCGAGGACCGGACCGAGCAGATCCAGCTCGCCTCGGCCCGCGATACCTTGCTCAGGGTTCGCACCGCGACCTTCGACAATCTGTTCGAGGCGATCGGCGTGTTCGCTTCGGACGGGCGGCTGAACCTGTGGAACAACCGCTTCCGCGAACTTTGGGGCCTCGAGGAGGCGCAGCTCGCCGCCCACCCGAGGGTCGATGCGCTGACCCCCTTGCTCGCCGCCAGGCTGAAACGGGCCAGCCATGCCGGGCTGATCCGCGAACTGGTGCGCAGCGCCACGGTCGAGCGCAAGCAGCGTTCGGGGCGGGTTTCGATGCTCGACGGACGCGAATTTGAATTCGCCGCGGTGCCGCTGCCGGACGGCAACGCGCTGTTCACCATGCTCGACATTTCCGACAGCCGGAAGGTCGAGGCGGCGCTTCGCGACCGCAACGACGCGCTTGAGGAGGCCGATCGGCTCAAGACCGCCTTCGTGTCCAACATGAGCTACGAGCTGCGGACTCCGCTGACGTCGATCGCCGGCTTCGCGGAGATGCTCTCCGAGGGCTATGCCGGCCCGTTGCCGCAGGTCGCGAGCGACTATGTCGCCGCGATCCTCGAAAGCGTGGCGCGGCTGGGGGCGCTGATCGACAACGTCCTCGACCTTACCCAGAGCGACACAGGCGGCCTGCTGCTCGCCGAAGAGGAAGTCGATCTCGCCCGCTTGTGCGGCGAGGTCGCCGAGGACGCCCAGGCCCTGGCGGGCCGCCGCGAGATCGGGATCGCGCTCGAGGTCAGGCAAAGCGTCGGCGTCGTCACCGGCGACAGCCGCCGGCTCCACCAGGCAATCGCCAATCTGGTCCGCAACGCCTTGCTCTATACGGAGGCCGGCGGCCGGGTCTTGCTCCGGGCCGAGGGCGGGCGCGATGCGGCGCGGATCATCGTATCCGACAATGGCCGCGGCATCGACCCGGCCGATCAGGCCCGCGTCTTCGACCGCTTCCAGCGCACCGCCGAGCGGCGCGGCGGAGAGGAGGCGGCGATCGGCCTCGGCCTGCCGCTCGCCAAGCAGTTCGTCGAGGCCCATGGCGGCACCATCCAGCTCCAGTCGAAGCCGGGGGAGGGCACCACGGTCACCATCCGCCTGCCGCGCACCGCCGAGCAGCGGGCCGATTATGCCGGCGGCGAGGGAAAGGGCTGACGTGACCATCGTCCTTGCCGATGCGGCGGCGACCGAGGCGTTCGGCGCCGCATTGGCGCCGCTTCTGCGCGGTGGCGACGTCGTCGCCCTGTTCGGCGCGCTGGGCGCGGGCAAGACCACCTTGAGCCGCGGAATCCTGCGCGGCCTCGGCCATGACGGCGACGTCGCCAGCCCGACCTTTCCGATCGTCCAGGCCTATGCCCCGCCGGACACTCGCCTGCCGCTGTGGCACGTCGACCTGTACCGGATCGAGGATCCGGCCGAGCTCGAGGAGATCGGCCTCGACGAAGCCCGGGCCGACGCGGCGCTGCTGATCGAATGGCCCGAGCGCCTGCCCCGGCTGTGGCCCGAAGCGCTTCGCCTCGCCCTCGAAGTCGAAGCGGACGGCGCGCGCGCCTTGACAGCCTCGGTGCCGCCCGCTTGGGGGGAGCGATGGCCTCCCCGATGATTCCGCCGGCTTACGCGCCGGACTTTCTCGACGCGCATGGCTGGGGAGGGTGCGAGATCAGGCCTTTGGCCGGGGACGCCAGCTTCCGCCGCTATTTCCGAATCGCCGGCGGCGAGCGCCGGGCCGTCCTGATGGACGCTCCGCCGCCGCAGGAGGATCCGCGCCCGTTCGTCGCGGTCGCGACCTGGCTTTCGCAAGCGGGCCTGTCCGCGCCGGCCATTCTCGGGCGCGATCTCGATCGGGGGCTGCTGCTGCTCGACGATTTCGGCGACGCCCGCCTGCGCGAGACGCTCGATGCCGCGCCGGAACGCGAAACGGAGCTTTACGGGCTCGCCGTCGATCTGCTCGTCCACCTCCACGCCCGCCCGCCGATGGCTGGGCTGGCGCCGCACGGCCTCGACCAGTGGCTCGACGAGCTGAGGCTGTTCGTCGACTGGTATTGCCCGGCGCTCGGCCTGAAGGTGGACGAGGAGGACTTTGTCGCCGCCTGGCGCGAGGCGCTCGCCCCGGTCGCGGCCGACGGCCTCGGGCCGGTGACGGTGCTGCGCGATTTCCACGCCGAGAATATCATGCTGGTCGCCGGCCGCGCCGGCATCGCCCATTTCGGCCTGCTCGATTTCCAGGACGCCGTCGCGGGCCATCCCGCCTATGATCTGGCCTCCGTGCTCGAGGACGCGCGCCGCGACGTGACTCCGGCGGTCGAGCGCGAGATGATCGAACTTTATGTGAAGAAAGCCGGCCAGAGCCCTGAATTCGAACGCGCTTATTGGACGCTGGCGGCGCAGCGCAACACTCGAATCCTCGGCGTCTTCACCCGTTTGTGGAAGCGCGACGGCAAACCCCATTACCGAAGCTACCAGCCGCGGATGTGGGGCCTGCTCGAGCGCGATCTCGCCCATCCCGCGCTGGCCCCGGTCCGGCGATGGTTCGACTCCAACGTCCCCGCGCCGAACCGCGCCGCGGCGTGGCTGAAAGGCGCGGCATGAGCCGCTACAAGAAGCCGCTGGCGCTGCGGCCCGATCCGGTGGCAGCAGTCCCGAGGGCGGCGATGGTGATGGCGGCTGGGCTCGGCAAGCGCATGCGACCGCTGACCGCGACCCGGCCCAAGCCTTTGGTCGCGGTCGCCGGCAAGGCCCTGATCGATCATGCCCTCGACCGGCTCAAGGCGGCCGGCGTCGGCAAGGCGGTGGTCAACGTCCATTATCTCGCGGCCGCGCTCGAAGCGCATCTTGAGAATCGCGTCCAAGGCCTTGAAATCACGATCTCGGATGAGCGCGCCTTGCTGCTCGAAACCGGCGGCGGCCTGAAGCGGGCGCTGCCCCTGCTCGATGCCGATCCGTTCCTCGCCGTCAATTCCGACAATCTGTGGATCGACGGCCCGGTCGATTCGCTGCGGCTGCTCGCTTCGAACTGGGACGAGGCGCGGATGGACGCCCTGCTGCTGCTGGTCCCGCTCGCGCGCGCCCATTGCCACACGGGCCGCGGCGATTTCCACATGAGCGCCACCGGCAAGCTCAGGCGGCGCAAGGCCAACAGCGTCGCCCCTTTCGTCTTCACCGGCATCCAGTTGCTCTCGAAGCGATTGTTCGAGGCCGAGACGCCCGACGGGCCGTTCTCGACCAACCTCCTGTGGGACCGCGCCATCGCCGCCGGCCGCTGCTTCGGCACCGTCCATCAGGGGCTGTGGTTCGACATCGGCCGGCCCGAGAGCATCGCCCAGGCGGAAGCGATATTGAGCGAGAATTAGCCGCTAGCTCCAAAGCCGTCATTCCAGCGAAGGCTGGAAGCTCCTTGCCTTCCAGAAGCGGGATTCCAGCTTTCGCTGGAATGACGAGGGGGGCCGCTTTACGCTGAGCGCGTGCCCAACGTCTTCACCATCCCCCCGCACCGGGCCTTCGCCGATGCGCTCGCGGCGGGGCTGATCGCGCGGTTCGGGGGCGAGACGACCGGGCTTGCCCAAGGCGTCGTGCTCGTCCCGAACAATCGCGCCGCACGGGCGATCCAGGACGCGTTCGTTCGGCGCTCGCGTGGCGGCCTGCTGTTGCCGAGGCTGGTTCCGGTCGGCGATCCGGAGCTGGACGAGCGCATCGGCGGACTGTTCGATCCGCTCGGCGAAGGCGACGCTCCGATCCCGCCGGCGATCGCGCCGGCGCGGCGGCTGATGCTGCTCGCCAGGCTCGTCCAGCTCCATCTCGGCGCCGACGCGGCCGAGGCGCTGCGCCTCGCCGGCGATCTCGCGCGGACTCTCGATCAATTGCTGATCGAGGAGGTCGAACCGGCTCGGCTCGGCTCGCTCTCCGAAGAGTTTCCCGACGTTTCCGAACATTGGCAGGCCTCGCTCGACCAGTTGAGGCTGATCCTGCTGGATTGGCCGGCGGCGCTCGCCGAGCGCGGGCTGATCGACCTCGCCGACCGCCGCAACCGGCTGCTCGGCGCCGTCGCGAGGCGCTGGCGCGCGCAGCCGCCGGCCGGCTTCGTCTGCGCCGCCGGAATCACCACCGCCGCGCCCGCGGTCGCCCGACTGATGGGAGTCGTCGCCGGGCTCGGCGAGGGCATGGTCGTCCTGCCCGCGCTCGATCTCGAAATGGCCGAGGAGGAATGGCGCTCGCTCGGCCCCCACGAAGCCGACGAATCGGGCCATCGTCGGCGCGCGATCGAAACCCATCCCCAGTTCAACCTGAAGCGGCTGCTCGACGGGATGAGCGTCGGCCGCGGCGAGGTCGCGCGCTGGCGCTGGGGCGGCGGCCGGGACGCGCCGGCCGCGCGCAGCAGGGCGATCGCGAACGCGATGGCGCCTGCCGAATTCACCGAGAGGTGGACGGCGCTGAGCCCGGCCGGGCGCCGCCTCACCGGGGTCCGCGCGCTCGAGCTCGCCGATCCCGCCGAGGAGGCGCAGGCGATCGCCATCGCCCTGCGCGAGGCGTTGGAGGAGCCGGGTCGGACCGCGGCCCTGGTGACTCCGGACCGCACGCTCGCCCGCCGAGTCTCGGCCCATCTCGCCCGCTGGGGAATCGCGGCCGACGACAGCGCCGGCCGGCCGCTGTCGCAGACGCCGCCCGGCACCCTGCTGCTCGCCGCCGCCCAGGCCGCCGCCGAGCGCTTCGCGCCGGTCGCCCTGCTGGCGCTGGTCAAGCATCCTTTGGTGCAAGCGGGGAGGGCGCGCCTCGCCTGGCTCGACGGCGCCCGCCTGCTCGATCTCGCTTTGCGCGGGCCGCGGCCGCGGGCGGGCCTCGACGGCATCGCCGCCCATCTCGCCGAGGCCGGCGGCCGCGACCGCGCGCCGCGCCGCGCCGCCGCCGGCTGGTGGGCCGAGGCCGCGGCCCTGCTCGCGCCGCTCGAACGCGCCTTCGCGGCCGAAGCCGGCCTGCCGACCCTTCTTGCCGCCTTGCGCGAGGCCGCGACCCGTCTCGCCGGCGATGCGGTCTGGAGCGGGGTAGCCGGCCGCGCGGCGGCCGATCTGCTCGCCGAGCTCGAAGAGGCGGCGGCGGAAGGGCCCGAGCGGGTCGATCCGGCGCACCTCCCGTTCATGATCGAGCGGCTGATGGCCGAGGTCGCCGTGCGCCCGCCTTACGGCCAGCATCCGCGCATCGCCATCTGGGGCCTCATCGAAGCGCGCCTCCAGCATGCCGATCTGCTCGTCCTTGGCGGGCTCAACGAAGGCGTCTGGCCGGCCTTGCCGGCCCCGGATCCCTGGCTTGCGCCGCGCATCCGCTCCGAGCTCGGCCTGCCGTCGCTCGAACGGCGGATCGGCCTTGCCGCGCACGATTTCGCCTCCGCTTTGGGGGCGCGCCAGGTGCTGGTCACCCGCGCCCGCCGCGATGCCCGCGCGCCCGCCATCGCCTCGCGCTTCTGGCTTAGGCTGGAGGCGATGACCGGCGGCCTCACCCGCGCCCCCCATCTGCGCAAATGGGGGCGGGCGATCGACCGGCCGGCCGGCTACGATCCCGCCGGGCGGCCGGCGCCGTCGCCCGCGCTCGACCTGCGGCCGCGGACGATCGCGGTGACCGACGTCGACCGGCTCAAGGCCGATCCCTACGCTTTCTATGCCCGCAAGATGCTCGGCCTCGGCGCTCTCGACGCCGTCGATGCCGATCCTACGCCGGCCTGGCGCGGCACCGCGGTCCACGCCGTCCTCGAAGCCTGGATGAAGGAGGACGGCTGCGATCCGGCCAAGCTGCGCGGACGCGCCGAATCCCTGCTCGACTCGCAGGACGCCCATCCGCTGATGCGCGCGCTTTGGCAGCCGCTGCTGACCGAGGCGATCGGGCATTTCGCCGACAGGGTCGAGGCCGATTTGAGGGAGGGGAGACGGCCGCTGGCCGCCGAGCAATGGGGAGAGATCGACATTGCCGGGGTGACGCTCGGCGGCAAATTCGATCGCATCGACCGGCTTCCCGGCGGGGACTTGGCCATCGTCGACTACAAGACCGGCCAGCCGCCGAGGAAGAAGGCGATCGGCGCGGGCTATTCGCTCCAGCTCGGCCTGCTCGGCCTGATCGCCGAGCGCGGCGGCTTCCCCGGCATCGACGGGCTTGCCGCCTGTTTCGAATATTGGTCGCTGGCGCGTGCGCCCTCGGGCGATCGGGCCGGGCAGCGCGGCTACGTCGCCAGCCCGATCGGCGGACGCGACGGCCTCGACGCGGCCGAGTTCACCGATCTCGCCGCCCGGCACTTCATCGCGGCGGCCGAGGCCTGGCTGACCGGGACGGCGCCGTTCACCGCCAAGCTTCACCCGGAATATGCGCCTTATGGCGATTACGATCAGCTGATGCGGCTCGACGAATGGTATGGCCGCGAGGGCTGAAGGCGGCTCAGGCGAGCGCCCGCCAGATCCCGTAGCCGCTGGTGAGGACCAACACGACGCCGACTAGCACGAGGAGGATGCGCGCGGGAATTCTCTTCGCCATCAGGCCGCCAAGCGGCGCCGCCGCGATGCCGCCGATGAGCAGGCCGGCCATCGCCACGGTAAAAGCCTCGAAGCCCAGGGTTGCGATGAACGTGGCGGAGATGGTGACCGACAGGAAGAATTCGGCGGTGTTGACGGTGCCGATGACTTTGCGCGGGTGCGCGCCCTGAACGAGCAAATTGCTGGTCACGACCGGGCCCCAACCGCCGCCGCCTGCGGCGTCGAGGAAGCCGCCGATGAAGCCGAGCGGCTCGACGATCCGTGGGCGCCGCTCCTTGTGGCCGTAGCGCAAGCCGCGCCACAGCAGATAGAGGCCGATGCAGACCAGATAGGCCAGGACGAACGGCCGCGCCCTATCCATCGCCAGCGTGAGCACATAGGCGCCGAGCACCCCGCCGATGACGCCGGGAATGACGATCCGGCGGAACAGCTTCCAGTTCACGTTCTTGTGCAGGGTGTGGCTGATTCCGGACGCCCCGGTGGTGAACACCTCGACTGCGTGGACGCTCGCCGACGCCGCCGCCGGGTTGACCCCGATCGTGATCAGCAGCGTGCTCGAAATCACCCCGAAGGCCATGCCCAGCGCGCCGTCGACCAGCTGCGCCGCAAATCCGACCAGGATGAACGGGAGGAGGGCGGTGAGGGTGGCCGTATCGAGTTCGGGCAAGGGGCGGCTCCGGGCAGGACGAGCGGGGCGATTCAGTCTCGTCCCATATAGACGCGCCGGTCAGGTGCAAATGTTCGTTGGCCGGGTCGATTTTTCGGCCGCGGCGGCGGCGCGGTTAGGAAATCGTAAACTTCCTGGGCGGAAAATGCGCATGCAGGGCCGGAGTGAATCCGGCCGAAGCTGGGAAGAATGCGCGTGGAGACGGTTTACTCCCTGTCCGGCGAAGTGCCGCCGGTCGACGGATTCGAGGAGGTCGACGCGGCCGCATTGTGGCCGGGCTCGCTCACCTCGGGAAGCATCCGCCACGTCTGCTCGATCCGCAAGCTTTCCGCCGGCGGCGCCGTCCTTCACGTCGACCATCCGGTCGCGGTCGGCGACCGGCTCGAGCTCGAGTTGATGAACGGCATGCCGCTCGACGGCGAGGTCGCCTGGCGCCGCGGCTCCGAAGTGGGGCTGCGCTTCGATGCCCAGCTCGACGTGTTCGCGCTGATCGCCCACGACATCGTCAGCCAGCCCGGCGAGCGGCGACGCATGCCGCGTGTCGAGCTGACCTGTCCGGCTTTGGTCGAAACCCCGGACGGCACCGAATATGTGACCACGCGGGACATCTCGCAGGGCGGCGCCAAGATCGACGTGCCGTACCGGCTCGAGCCCGAGAGCCGGGTGACCATGACATTGGACGGCATGCCGCCCGTCGAAGGCGTGGTGCGCTGGTCGCGTGACACGGTCGCGGGAATCGCCTTTCAGCCCGAGCTCAGATGGCAGGAGCTGATGCTGTGGCTGAAGGAGCGGCGCAAGGGCGTGTTCGAAATGCTGTCGGCGCGGGACGAAGCCGTCCCCGCCACGCCCGCGCCCGCCGCTGCGCCCGACGAGGAAGCGGGCGTCCATCTCAATCTCGCCGCCCGGGTGCGCGAAGGGACCCGGCGCTGGTCGATCGAGGTCGCCTCGATCACCACCCGATCGGTGGCGTTCGATTCCTTCGCGGCGCTGCAGATCGGGTCGTTGCTGTGGATCGTGCTTCCGGGGCTGGAAGGCTGGCCGGCGCGGATCGTGTCGGTCCAGGGCTATCGCTACAGCTGCGAATTCACCCAGCCGCTCCACCCGGCAGTGCTCGAGCGGATCCTCGGCCTGGCCAGGAACGCCTAGAGCGCCGGCCTAGCTTTTGTCGGTCTTGCGGGCGCGGTTGGCGTAGAGCAAGGCGGCGACCAGGGCGGCCGAGCCGATGCCGATCGCAGCGCCGGTGACCAGAGTCTTGGTGCGGGTCCCGCCCTCCGCCTTGGCGTCGCCGGCGGCTGCTTCAGCCTTGACGTCAGTCTTGTCGGGACTTGAAGGTTCGCGGGCCATCGTTCCTCGCTTCGGCTCTGTTCGCGCCCGTCCTTAGCCCTTCGGGCGTTGGATGCAAGAAGGACGGCGGCTCGCGCCGCCGTCCCCTCGACAGTCCGGATATTCTAATTGTGGCGGCCGCGTCCGCAGCGCGCCGGATCGGCCCAATTGCCGCGATCGCTGTCGGTCAGGCCCGAGCAGCGCCGTCCGCGCCGGCCCCGGCCATTGCCGGCCGGATCGGCATTGCCGCCCGAATCGCCGTCGGTCAGCCCGGTGCGCCGGCGGCCGCGACCATTGCCGGCCGGGTCGGCATAGCGGCCGGTGTCGCGATCGGTGATGCCCGAATTGCGGTTGCCGCGGCCGCGGCCCGGCGGGTCGGAATTGGGTCCGCTGTCGGAATCGCTATAGCCATTGCCGCGACCGCGGCCGGGGGGATCGGAATTGGGCCCGCTGTCGCTGTCGGAATATTGCAGGGCCTCGGCCTTGCCGTTCATCGCCATCAGCGCTCCGCCGCCGACGATCGCACCACCTGCGACACGTCCGAGGAACGAGCGCCGGCTCAACTTACGCGTGGGTTTCATTCGACTCTCCCCAAAGACCCGAGCGAGCCGACCCCTGGCAGCCAACCGAATGGGCGCCGATCCGCGTTGGACGGCGGCAAATTATAGGAGAGACGAATGCTGTCAAGAAGTTGCACAGGCGATATGATCTGAATCAAGCAGCGGCACGTCTTCGCTTCCGCTAGGATCGGCGCATGGACTCGCCGGGATTCGCCCAATTCGCGACGCCGATCGGCACCTGTGCCCTCGCCTGGGGAGCCGGCGGGATCATCGGCGTGGCGCTGCCGGGGGTGAACCCGACCTCCGCCATGGCCCGGCTCCATCGCTGCTTTCCCGACGGCGCTCCGGCGCCCCCTCCCGCCGCCATCGCTGCCGCCATTGCCCGGATCGCGGCCGTCCTGGCCGGCGGCCGCGACGATTTCGCCGATCTGCCGCTCGATCTCGGCCGGGCTTCCGTTTTCGAGGGCGAGGTCTATCGCGAGACCCGCGCCATTCCGGCGGGCGAAACCGCAAGCTACGGCGTCATCGCCGCCCGGCTCGGCGATTCCGGCCTCGCCCGCGCCGTCGGCCAGGCGCTCGGCCGCAACCCCTGGCCGATCGTCATCCCCTGCCACCGCGTGACCGGCGCCGACGGCCGGATGGGCGGCTTCTCGGCGCCCGGCGGCCGGGCCACCAAGCTTCGCCTGCTCGAGATCGAAGGTGCGCTCGCGCCGGAATCCCTGCCCTTGTTCGGCGGCGCGCCGCCGCGGGGCGCCTGACCCTTGCGGACTCCCGTTTGTGTATTATATTAGTAATACACTGGCCCATTCCGGGCCCAGGGAGGCAAAGATGCAAATGTTCAGTACCATTCAGCCGCGCGACTGGATGATCGCGGTCGCGGCGTTCGTCGCCGGGGCGTTCATCTTCTGAGCGAGGCGCGCCACGGTCTTTGTGGCATTAGTCACAGAAGCTGGCGCGCCCCGGCCCTAATCTCTCCCGCGACTCGAACGAGGGGAAGATCGTGGCCGGGGCGTTCAATCTTGCGGTGTCGGCGTTGCGCTGGGGCGAGGATATCCACGCCACCGTGCAGGCCCGATTCCCCGGCGGCGGCCACCGCGCCGAGGTGACCGACATCTATCCGGGCGGCGCCGTCGTCTACCGCGACGATCCCGGCGAAGCGCAGATATTCGTCCGCATCACGCGCTCCGGCCAGGACTGCGCCGGCACTGAATGGGAGGCCATGCGCGCCATCCCCCATTGCCGCTTCCACCAGGACCTTGCCGTCATCGCCGAGTTCGAGGGGCGGACCTTCATCGCCCGCACCCGAATCCACCGGTTCAAGCCCGCCAAGACAATGCCCGATCCCGCGTTCGTGGATCCGGCCCTGATCCGGCGCAATATCGGCCTGCCGCCGGGCGCGAATGTCGAGATAAGGCCGCTTGGCCGCCAGCCGCAGGCCGGCAATCCGGCACCGGTGCGCCAGCCCAACCGCCCGCTGTCCAACGCGGCCCCGCCCGCCGGCTGATATTCTTGCCGCCGGCGCGGGCACAGCCGCGCGCCGGCCATCCCGCGCGGCCGGGGTTCAGGCCGGGCAACGTCCCGGATTCGCGGTTGCGACCGCTTGCCCGTCCACCGCGATCAGGCTGCTCGTCGCGAACGGCATGTTGACGTCGGCCGCCATAGCCGCGCTGTTGGCCGCCAGCTGCGCGGTTCTTGCCGCCGCGGACTTGGTATAGCGGTCGGTCGGCGTGCTGGCCGCGCCGAGCGCGCAATAGGCGATGACCGCATTGTGCGCCCCGGCCAGCGCCGTCGCATAGGCGCCTTGCGTCGTCAGGGCGGATCTGTCCTCGGCTTCGCGGGTTGCGGGATCGAACTCACTCTTGAGCGCGCCTTCGATGGTGGGCCTGGCGCCGTTGAAGACGCCGGCGATGAAGGTTAGAAATTCGCGCGTCGGGCGGGTTTCGATGATGGTCGTCGTCACCGTGACTGGAATTGGCAGGTTGGTTGCGCCCGCAGTGGCGGTCGCATCGGCCTGGGTGTTCTGATGGAAGGACGAGAACCAGGCGGCTTCATAGGGGAAGCGCCTGGTCGGCTCATAGGGGGCGAACCAGTCCACCCGCCCCAATTGGCGTGCCCCGATCAGCAGCACGCTGCCGGTCTGTGTCTTGCCCGGCCGGTCGAATTTCACCGTGATCGAAACCTCTCTTTGCCCGCTGGTGCCCCCATCCATCGACCGGACGAAATTGACGTAGACCGGGGCAAAGGACAGCGCTGAGGAATCGACCGAATTCAGGATTTGAAGCTCGACATAATGATGCAGCTCGTAGACGGGCGGGAGCGAAACCGTCGAATCGACGAAGCGCTGGTTGGTACCGAGCATCTGCGTCACGAAGGCGGTGGACGGCAACGTCACCGGGCGTGCGCCAGGTCGCGGCGCGGCGAAGTCGCCCCGGATGATGATCAGGCATTTGGGCGTGACACCGCGCGGGACCTCGAAATTCGAGCTGGCGATGCTCGCCGGCAGCGCGCCGCCTTCCCCCGCCCTGGCGAGGGCGTTGCCGAAGCCTTCGAGCAGCCGCGACGCGGCACCCAGCGCGATCGTGGCGATGATCGGCGCAAGCTGGGCGCCCTGCAGGCTCGGACAGCTTTCCTCGCTGACGAACACGCGCGTCTCGGCTGGTTCCCGATAGGTGGTCGGCCTGAAGCCGGCGATGCCGTTCGCGCACCCGCCGAGGACCAAAGGAAATAGCACAGCCGCCTTGCGAATATTCATCTCGATCCCCTTATTCTGTCATCAGGTCATCAATTAAATCCTGCAGCTCCCCGACCAGGACGGCGTCCAGCGCTTCGCCGATACCGAGCAACTTGCCGGCCTCCGGAACGAGCTTGCGCTGCACGTGAACGGCAATGCACTGGGCATTGCTGCCGTCCCAGACGAAAGCCGGCGCGCCGCTGTCGCCCTGGCCGACGTTAACGTCGTAGCGGTGCAGCGCCCCTTTTTGCGTGCACGGACCGTTGCCCGCGGTCTGCCGTTTGCTGTTCTCTGGATAGCCCGCGAGGGTGACTCGCTCGGTCGCCATGGAGCCGATCGGAAAGTGTCGCATCGGGAGCGGGTCGACGAGCAGGACGGCGACGTCGCGGAGCCGGTGCACGGCGTTCTTGCCGCGATAGACCGCCTTGACGCCCTTGTTGAGAGTCGCGTCATATCCCAATGAGATATCGAGCCTGTCGTAAATCTGCTTCAGATTGTGGGCGGCGGTCAGCACGACTCCGGGCGCGGCGAGGAAGCCCGACGCATTGGAAATGAGCTGACCGTCCCGCAAGAAATCGAGGCGGGCGACAGCGGACCAGGGAAAGACGGACGGATCGGGCACCGCGACCCGCTTTGAAGGCACGTCTGTAAGTAGCGGGAGGAACTTGCGGGGAGCATTGGGCCCCCCCGATGTCAGTTGCACGTCTACCGCGCTCATCTGCCCGCCTGATTTGAAGTGTTCCGCTTCCTCACAGGCAGATCCCCCAGTCGAATTACCATAGATAACATTCTGGCTACGAAATGAAAATAGCGATAGCCGCCGTTATTCGCTGCGAGCCGTTGCGCCGGGCGCGACCTCCGCCGGACGGGCCTGGTCGCTGCTTGCTAATGACGGACCCATGCTTCATCGCTAGCGTCTCGCGCATGCCCAGTCGCCTCCGTCCGCTCGCCCGCCTCGAAGGCGATCAGCTTCGTGCCTCGCAGCCGCGCGATCATGCCGCGCTTTCGGCCTCGGCCGGGACAGGCAAGACCCATGTCCTGACCGCGCGCGTGATGCGCCTGCTGCTGGCGGGTGTGGATCCGGCGTCGGTCCTGTGCCTGACCTTCACCAAGGCCGGAGCGGCCGAGATGGCCGAGCGGATCCATTCGCGGCTGGCTTATTGGGTGCGGCTGAAGGAGGCGGATCTCGGCCGCGAACTGGTCGCGCTCGGCGAGGATCCGGGTCCGGAGGCACGGGCGCGCGCACGGACCTTGTTCGCCCGCGTGCTCGAGGCGCCCGGCGGTGGGCTCAGGATCCAGACCATCCACGCCTTCGCGCAAAGCCTGCTCGCTTCATTCCCGTCCGAAGCCGGCCTGGTCCCCGGCTTCCGGCCGCTCGAGGGGCGCGAGGAGCAGAGGCTCGCCCGCTCGACGCTCGCCGATCTGCTGGTCCGTGCCGAGGCGGGCGGCGATCTGGGCCTGATCCGCGATGTCCAGGCGCTCAGCCTGCGTCTCGGCGAGAACGGGGCGGAGCGCTTCTTGAAGGCCTGCGCTCGGGCGCCCGAGGCGCTGGCGGCGCTCGGCCCGCGCGAGGGCGCCGAGGCGCGGCTGCGGCACGTGTTCGGCCTGCCGCTCGGGGACATAGAAGACTCGGTCGCGCGCGAATGCGAGGCGCTCGATCCCGCCCTGCTCGGCGCGATCGGCGCCGCCAACCGCGCCTGGGCGACCGCAACCGGCCTCCAAGCCTGCGCCGCGCTCGCCGCCTGGCAGGCGCGCGACGGGGCAGGGCGCGCGGCGACTCTCGCAGAGCTCGCCGGAATCGTCCTCACCAAGTCGGGCGATCCCCGCAAGGTCGCCGCCGGGCTGCTCAAGGCGGGCCCCGACTACGAAGCGCAAGCGGCGTTGCTGGCGCAATGTTGCGGCCGGCTGCTGACCCTGCGCAGGCTCGCCGCCTTCGTCGCCGCGCTGGCCGCCGGCCTGCGCGCCGGCCAGGCCTTCGCCCGCGCTTATGCCGAAGCCAAGAGAGGCGCCGGCGCGGTCGATTTCGACGATCTCATCCGCGAGGCGGAGCGGCTCCTGCTCAGCCCGGGAATGGGCGATTGGGTGCGCTTCAAGCTCGACCGGCAGACCGACCACATCCTCGTCGACGAGGCCCAGGACACCAATGAGCGGCAGTGGAACATCGTGCGCGCTCTGGCTGGGGAATATTTCGCCGGGGAGGGCGCGTCGCGCCGGCACCGGACGATCTTCACGGTCGGCGACTACAAGCAGGCGATTTTCGGCTTCCAGGGCACGGATCCGGCCAGCTTCGACGTCGCCCGCGCCTGGTTCGCGCGCGAGGCGGGGGCGATCGACCGCGATTTCCTCGATCTGTCGATGGATCTGAGCTTCCGGTCCGCGCCGTCGATCCTGGCCGTCGTCGACCGCCTGCTCGGCGCTCTCGGCCATGACGCGCTCGGCCTGCCGCGGCCGCCCAATCCGCATAGCAGCCACCACAGCGACCGTTCCGGCTCGGTGACTCTCTGGTTCCCTTTTGCCGACGAGCTTGGCGAGAATGAAGATGCCGGGGAGGAGGGCTGGATCGGCGACGCCGCCCGCCGCTACGCGGCCCGCCTGGCGCGGCAGGTCAAGGCCTGGCTGGACAGCCCCTTTCTCGTCGAAAGCCGGGGCCGGCCGCTGCGGCCCGAGGATATCCTGATCCTCGTCCGGCGCCGCGGCGAGCTTGCCGCCTTGCTTGTCGCCCGGCTTCATGCCGAGGGCGTGCCCGTCGCCGGCGTCGACCGGCTGCTGCTGTCGGCGCCGCTGGCCGTGCGCGATCTGCTCGCCGCCGCCCGCTTCGCCGCCCAGCCGCTCGACGATCTCAATCTCGCCGGCCTGCTGGTTTCGCCGCTGTTCGGCTGGACCCAGGACGATCTGTTCGCGGCCGCGCACGGCCGCGCCGGTGCTTTGTGGCCGCATCTGCGGGCGAACGCGCCGGCGGGTCTCCACGCCATTCTCGCCATGGCCGATTATGCGCCGCCGCACCTCTTCTTCGAAACCATCCTGTCCGGCCCGCTCGACGGCCGCCGCAAATTGCTCGCCCGGCTCGGCGCCGAGGCCCGCGATCCGATCGAGGAACTGCTCTCGGCCGCTCTGGAGTTCGAGGGCAATGGCGCAGCCTCGCTCCAGGCCTTTCTCGATTGGTTCGCGCGCGGCGACGTCGAGATCGTCCGCGATCCCTCGGCCCCGCTCGACGCGGTTCGGGTGATGACCGTGCACGGATCGAAGGGGCTGCAATCGCCGGTCGTCATCCTCGCCGACGCCTGCGCCGACCCCGATCGGGCGGGCCCCGGCGGCCGGCTCGCAGCGCTCGATCTCGATGGCGCAAGGCTGCCCGTCTTCCGCCCGAAGAAGGACGAGCTCACCGAGCCGCTCCGCGCCGAGGTCGAACGTCAGGACCGGCTCGACCGCGAAGAGCATTGGCGGCTGCTCTACGTCGCCTCGACCCGGGCCGAGGAGCGTCTCTATGTCGGCGGCGCGCTTGGCGTTCGCGACCGCGACGGGCCGCCGCAGGCGAGCTGGTATCGCGCCCTCGAAACGGCGGTTTCGGATCTCGGCGCGGATTGGGAGAAGTCGCCCCTCTGGACTCGCGAAATGCGCTTCGGATCGCTCGAGACGTTCGTGAAGGCCGGCGTAAAAGCCTCGGAGAGAGAACGATTTATTCCCGTATGGTTGCAGCGCGCCGCACCCCAGGAAGAGCGCCCGCCGCGCCCGCTCGCGCCATCGTCGCTGGGCGCGGACGACGATTCGGATCCGCCGCCGGGCGCGGCCCTGCGCGCCGCCGCCGAGCGCGGCCGGCTGCTCCACGCCTTGTTCGAGCGCTTGCCGGCCGCCGCGCCGGAGCAGCGGCGCGCGCTCGCCGACCGCTGGCTGCAGCGATCGGCCGGGATCGCCGATCCGGCGCGCCGCGCCGCCCTCGTCGAGGACGCCTGCCGGATCGTCGAGGACCCCGCCTTCGCCGATCTGTTCGGGCCCGGCGCCCTCGCCGAGGCGCCGCTGGCGGCGGCGCTGCCGGGCGGGACCGTCGTCGCCGGCACCGTCGATCGCCTGCTGATCGGCGCCGACCGCGTGCTGATCGCCGATTTCAAGACCGGCCGGCGAGCGCCCGCGACAGTCGCGGACATCCCCGCCGCCCATCTGCGCCAGATGGCCGCCTACCGGGCCGCCTTGCAGATGATCTTCCCCGACCGGAGGATCGAGGCGGCCCTGCTCTACACCGCCGCGCCGGTCCTCCACGCGCTGCCCGCAAAGCTGCTCGACGCCCATGCAGGCTTCGACGGTTGAGCGCCGCGCATGCGCACCCTACATGGGCCGCACATCCTTCAGGAGATTGTCATGGCCACCACCAGTGTCACCGATTCCAGCTTCGCCACCGACGTGCTCGGCGCCTCCGGGCCGGTGCTCGTCGACTTCTGGGCCGAATGGTGCGGGCCCTGCAGGATGATCGCTCCCGCCCTCGAGGAGCTGAGCGAGGAGTTCGGCGAGCGGATCACCATCGTCAAGCTCAACATCGACGACAATCCCGAAGCGCCCGGCAGATATGGCGTGCGCGGAATCCCGACCATGATCCTGTTCAAGGACGGCCAGCCCGCCGCGACCAAGATCGGTGCCGAGCCCAAGGGCCGAATCCGGGAATGGCTGGAAGCCTCTCTCTCCAGCGCCGGCGCGCCGGCCGGGCGGGAAGTGCGCTAACACCGGAGCGCCGGCCGGGCGGGGAGGGGCTTCGATGGGCGCGGGAATCGTTCGGATCGTGACCGACGAGAGCTTCGAGCGCGACGTGCTGCGCTCGGGACGGATGATCCTGGTCGTCTTCGGCCTGCCCTGGTGCGGGCCTTGCCGGCTGATGAGCCCGGGATTGCGCGCTTTGGCGGCGACGCGCAGGGACCGGCTCGTCGTCGCCAAGCTCGACGCCGAGGCCAATCCCGCGACTGCCGCGCTCTACGGCGTCGAAACCTATCCGATGTCCATCCTGTTCGCGGCGGGCGAGCCCGCCTTGCGGCTCGACGGCTATATGCCGTTGCGAAAGGTCGAGGCGGCTCTCGCGGCCTATCTGGACGGGCCCGGCGGCGGCCGGCCGCGGCAGGGCCCGATCGCGCCGTCCGCCACGTAAGCCATGGACGTTGGCGCTTCGCGTCCCTATGTCGCTCGCGCGATGAGCTTTCTTCTGGTCCTCTCCGCCGTCCTGAACGCCCTGACCGGCGCGTTCGCCGGCGCGCGCGTGCCGGAGCCCGGCTTGCACCAGCAGGCCCCGGCGCAGATCGCCGCCGCCGCAACCCCCGCGGCCCAGCAGGTCGCCGTCGCGGCGCCGCCGGTCGACGTCAGGCTGCCCGCAATCGCCCGCGACCGCGTCTTTGCCGACACCGGCACGATCCCGCCCGCCTCGGCCCCGCTCGAAACCGAAAAACTGATCGAGTGACGCGGGTCGCGTGACTCCGGGGCCGCCGGCGCGGCGGCCGGTGTCCCTTCGCCTTTCCCGCCCGGCCCAAAGGCCGGCGCGACCCCGTAAAGATCAGGAATTCCCTATGTTCGGCGGATTTGCCAAAGCTATTTTCGGGTCGTCCAACGACCGCTACGTGCGCTCGCTGCGCAAGATCGTCGACCAGATCAACGCGCTCGAGCCCCAAATCCAGGCGATGAGCGACGACGAGCTCAAGGCCCAGACCCCGCTTTTCCGGACTCGGCTCGAAGAAGGCGCCAAGCTCGACGACATCCTCCCCGAGGCGTTCGCGACGGTTCGCGAGGCCGCTCAGCGTACGCTCGGCCAGCGCCATTACGACGTCCAGCTGGTCGGCGGCATCGTGCTCCACCGCGGCGAGATCGCCGAGATGCGCACCGGCGAGGGCAAGACTTTGGTCGCGACGCTCGCCGTCTATCTCAACGCGCTCGAAGGGAAGGGCGTCCACGTCGTCACCGTCAACGACTATCTCGCCCGCCGCGATTCCGAATGGATGGGCCAGATCTACGCCTTCCTCGGCCTCAGCGTCGGCGTGATCATCCCGAACCTCGCCGATCAGCAGCGGCGCGAGGCCTATCATGCCGACATCACCTACGGCACCAATAACGAGTTCGGCTTCGATTATCTGCGCGACAACATGAAATACGAGCGCGCTCAGATGGTCCAGCGGCCGTTCAATTTCGGCATCGTCGACGAGGTCGATTCGATCCTGATCGACGAGGCGCGAACGCCTCTGATCATCTCGGGGCCGACCGACGACAAGTCGGAACTCTATCTGAAGCTCGACCGGCTGGTGAAGGAAACCGCCTCGGCGGATTACGAATATGACGAGAAGGACAAGCGCGTCCTGCTGACCGAGGAAGGCACCGAGCGGATGGAGCGCCTGCTCGAGGCGCAGGGCCTGCTCGAAGGCACCAACCTCTACGATTTCGAGAACACCCAGGTGGTCCACCACCTCAATCAGGCGCTCAAGGCCAACGTCGCGTTCAAGCGCGACATCGATTATATCGTCAAGGACGACAAGATCATCATCATCGATCCGTTCACCGGGCGCATGATGGACGGCCGGCGCTGGTCGGACGGCCTGCACCAGGCGGTCGAGGCCAAGGAAGGGGTCAATATCGAGCCCGAGAACCAGACCCTGGCATCGATCACCTTCCAGAATTATTTCCGCATGTATCCCAAGCTGTCGGGGATGACCGGAACCGCCGCCACCGAGGCGGCCGAATTTTTCGACATCTACAAGATGAACGTCGTCTCGATCCCCACTCATATGCCGGTGCGCCGCACCGACGAGGAGGACGAGTTCTACAAGAACCAGGAAGACAAGTTCCAGGCGATCATCGAGGCGATCAAGGAGAAGTCGGACAGCGGCCAGCCGGTGCTGGTCGGCACCGTGTCGATCGAGAAATCGGAATTGCTGTCGGATTATCTCAAGAAGAAGAAGGTCAGGCACGAGGTTCTCAACGCCCGCTATCACGAGCAGGAGGCCCTGATCGTGGCCCAGGCCGGGCGGCTCGGCGCCGTGACCATCGCCACCAACATGGCGGGCCGCGGCACCGACATCCAATTGGGCGGCAATCTCGAATTCCGTCTCCGCGACGAGCTTGGCGACATGGAGGCGGGGTCCGAGCGCGATGCCGCCGAGGCGCGGATCAAGCAGGAGCTGGCCGACGAGAAGGAGAAGGTGATCGCGGCCGGCGGCCTGTTCGTGCTCGGCACCGAGCGTCACGAGAGCCGGCGAATCGACAATCAGCTGCGCGGCCGCTCCGGCCGCCAGGGCGATCCCGGCCTCAGCCGCTTCTACCTCAGCCTCGACGACGATCTGCTGCGCATCTTCGGCCCGCAGACGATGTTCGCCCGCCTGATGAACAAGAATCTGGCCGATGGCGAGGCGATTATCTCGCCCTGGATCTCAAAGGCGATCGAGACTGCCCAGAAGAAGGTCGAGGCGCGCAATTACGACATCCGCAAGCAGGTCGTCGAATATGACGACGTCATGAACGACCAGCGCAAGGTCATCTACGAGCAGCGCGCCGACATCATGGACGCGGACACCGTCGGCGACGTCGTCGTCGACATGCGCGCCGAGACGGTAAACACCTTGGTCGGGGAGTCGATCCCGCCCAATTCCTATCCCGAGCACTGGGATCTCGATGTCCTCAAGGAGCGCACCGAGCGCGTCTTCGGCCTCACCCCGCCTTATGACGATTGGATCAAGGAAGAAGCGGTCGAGCCGGAAATGTTCGTCGAGCGGGTCCAGGTGATGGCCGACGCCCAGGTCGCCGAGAAGATCGCCGACATTCGGGCCGACGATTGGATCCAGTTCGAAAAGTCGATCCTGCTCGAAGCGCTCGATCATCACTGGAAGGAGCACCTCTCGATGCTCGATGCGCTGCGCCAGGTCGTCCACCTGCGCGCCTACGCCCAGAAGAAGCCGATCGACGAATATAAGCACGAGGCCTTTTCGATGTTCGAGAGGATGCTGGCGGCGATCCGCGAGGACGTCACCGGCCGAATCGCCAAGGCGCGCTTCGCCATTCACCCGGAGGATTATCCGGACATGCCCGATTTCGTCACCCACCATATCGACCCGTTCACCGGCGACGACGACACGTTCGATGTCGATGCCGGGACCGGCGCGATCATCTCGAAGCTGCCGCCGCTGCAAATCCCGCAGCCGGCGCTGCCCGACATGGCCGGAAATGTCGTCGCCCCGGCCAGCCGCAACGCGCCATGCCCCTGCGGCTCGGGCCGCAAGTACAAGCATTGCCACGGCATGGGGGCCTAGACACGCTCCCCGGCGCCGCCCGCGTTGCCCAGGCAGCAGGGATGCCAGCCTTCGCCGGCATGACGAGGCTCAGCTGAATCCGGGCGCGGCGGAGCCTAAGCCAGCTTCATCCCCTCGCGGTGAACCCCCTGGGTGAGCTTCGCATTCTGGCCGTCGTCGAGCATGGCCTTGAGCGCGGGGAAGACTTCGTCTTCCTCCATCCGCATATGCTCCTCGATCATCGCCCGGAACTCGCGGGCCCGGGCCAGCCAGTCGGGGCCGGTCCTCGGCATGTTATCGAGCTCGTAAAGATAGGTCTTCACATAGCCGTGCTCGGCGTTGAGCGCGTCGGCGTCGTGGACCGAATTGGCGCGGCGCAGCACCGGATAGACGACATTCTCCTCCTCGAGCGCATGCTTGCCGAGCGCGTTCTTGAGCCTGGTCAGAAGGTGCGAGCGGGCCGAGGCCTGGGTGTCGGCGGTCGCCTCGATCTTGTCGAAGATCGCGAGCACCACCCGGTGCTCGGCGGCGAGCGCATCGGCCCAGTCGCCGGACCCGCCCGGAAGGCCCTGGACCACCATCTTGCGCCCGTAATTGGCGGCAAGGCCGATCGCGGCGCCGGCCACGACGGCGGCCGCGAGCACGCCGGTCCGCCCGCTTAAGGGGGAAGCGGCACGGCTTGCCTTGGGGTCGGTGCGGGTGGATTTCGAACGGGTTCCGGTCGCCATTTCAGCCTCCTTGTCAACGCAATCGCCCAACAAGCGGCCGCGCGATGAGGTTCCAAGCACTTGAAAGGCCGGATTTCTTGCAGGCCCGAAACGAATTTCGCGCGCCCGCGCTCTTCGTGCTAGGAAGCAGGAGGGAGGGGCCCATGGCCGACGTCTTCATCTCCTATTCCCGCGAGAATGAGCCGCTTGTGCGCCGGCTCGCCGAGGCGGTGAAGCGCGAAGGCTACAGCCTCTGGTGGGACGACGAGCTGCCGCCGCATCTGGTTTATGGCGACGTCATCGCCGAGGAGATCGGCAAGGCCAAGTCCGCGATCGTGGTCTGGTCGGAGGCGGCGGCGCGGTCCGAATGGGTGCGGGCCGAGGCCGACCTTGCCCGCAATCAGAAGAAGCTCGTCCAGACCTCGATCGATGGCCGAATGCCGCCCATGCCGTTCAACCAACTCCATTTCGTTTCGATCGGCGATTGGCGCGGCGAAGACGACCATCCTGGCTGGTCCCGCGTGAAGGAAAGCCTCGCCGCATTGAGCGGTCGCCCAGCGGCGCCTCGTCCCGCTTACGCCTTTCCAGCGTCGCACCCGCCTCGCTCCTCCCCGACGCTCGATGGCCGCTTGGCCCTGGTCGCGATGGCGGCGCTGCTTGTGCTGGGCATTCTCGGCGCCGCCGCGTTTTGGCTCACGGGGCGCAGCGAAGGCGTTGCCGGCGCTGCGCCTGGGTCCGCACCGCGGCTCAGTGCCCCAGCCGAACGGCCGCCGCCCGCCATCGCCACCCCCGCCACGAAGCCGCCGCCGGCCCAGGTCGCCAAGGCTCCGGTCGCCGCCCAGCCCTCGCCGAGCCGCGCCCGGCTCGCCGCCTTGCGCCGCCACTGCAACGGCCCGGGCCGAGGCACGCCGCGTTGCCGCCAGTTTCGCCAACGGATGATGCGCGCTCCCCCCGGGACTGATTCGAACCGTCAGCCATCCGATTAGCAGTCGGTCCCGCTTCCGCTGAGCGACCGGAAAGCGAAGTGCGGAGCTGCCCCGGCGGCGCGCGGCCTACGGGCACGAAACGACTCAATAAGATGGAGCGCGTGATGAATATCACACATCTTTCTCGTGGGGCGCGGTAATAAGATGGCCGTCACCCATCTATGCGGGGGAGGAAACCATGCGAACTATTCTGGCGGCGATCCTGCTGCTCTTCATCGCCGCGCCGCCTGCCCTGGCGCAAGATGGCAACCGGGCTGCGGCTCAGCAGACGGCTGCGCCGGCCGAAACCAATCAGACCGCGGCGCCCTCGGACGCCGACGAGACGACTTCGAATTCCAGCAATGCAGGAGGGAATGACGGGAACGGCGACGACAGCATCGTCGGCGATTCCGGGGCGGCTCTTCTGAAGCTGTTCGTACTGGCGGTCCTGCTGGAATCGGCGCTCGCGCTCCTCTTCAATTGGCGGCCGTTCGTGGCCCTGTTCAATGGCCGCGGCGTCAAGCCGATGTTTTCATTCGGGGCGGCGCTGTTCATTGTGTTTACGCTCGAGCCGGCGACTGTGGCGACGTTGCTCGCAGAATATAGGGGTGGCCCGCTCAGACCGAGCGATCGGGACATTGCTTTCATTCTCGAGGCGATGATCCTTGCAGGCGGCAGCTCGGGCGTGAACCGATTGCTTGTCGGCCTCGGTTTCCGCTCGCGAGTTCCAACCGAACAGGTGGTGCAGGCGCCCAAGAACGAGGCCTGGCTCTCGGTTGGGTTGCGCCGAACCAATGCGGTGGGACCCGTCGAGGTCGAGCTTCAGGAAGGCGCGAACCTTCGCCTGCTTGGGATCATCGGGCAGGTCCCGCGGCCCGGCCGCATATTGTCGTGGTTCATCAACGATTACGGGCGAATCCCGCCGTCCGGGGGCTACAGCGTCACACCGGGCACCAGTTACCTGATCCGCCTCAAGGGCAAGGATTCGAGCGGCGCGCCGATCCGGTCGCCGGACTGGGGGCCGCACGCTTTGGCCGACCGCGCAGTCGTGGATATCGAGCTCGAACTCTGAAAAGACTGGCTCCCCGGGACGGATTCGAACCATCGGCCATTCGATTAACAGTCGAACGCTCTACCGCTGAGCTACCGGGGAACAGTGTTGAGGGCGCGCCTATAGCAGGGCTTTTTCGCGGCTGGCAAGCGCGTTACGCCAGCGCGGTGCCGGCGCGGTTCAGACCGCGAACTGCTCCATCGCGATGCGCTCGTCGAGCGCATGTTCGGGGTCGAACAACAAGGTCAGGACCTGCTCGCGGTCGATGCAGACCTCGACCGTGGCGACGTCGCGCACTTCGACCTGGTCTGCGACCGCCGACACCGGCCGCTTGACCGGATCGAGCACCCGGAACGAGACCTTCAAATCCTCGGCCAGGACCGCGCCCTTCCAGCGCCGCGGCCGGAACGGGCTGATCGGGGTCAAAGCGACGAGCCTGGAGCCCAAGGGCAGGATCGGGCCGTTCGCCGACAGATTGTAAGCGGTCGATCCGGCCGGCGTCGCCACCAGCACGCCGTCGCAAATCAGCTCGGGAAGCACCACCCGGCCGTTGACGGACACTTCGATCCAGGCGGTTTCGCGAGTCTCGCGGAGCAGCGAAACCTCGTTGATCGCATGCTGGACGGCGACCTCCCCTTCGATCGTCGTCGCCTTCATCTGCAGCGGCGCGACGCTGAACGACTTGGCCCGGTCGAGCCGTTCGGCGAGCGCATCGAGCCGCCATTCGTTCATCAGGAAGCCGACCGTCCCCCGGTTCATCCCGAATATGGGGCAGACCCGGCCGCGGGCGAGCATCTCGTGAAGCGTGTGCAGAAGGAAGCCGTCGCCGCCCAAAGCGACGATCAAATCGGCCTCGGCCTCCGCAACGAAGTCGTAGCGGTCGCGCAGCATGGTTTCGGCCGCCTGCGCGGCTTCCGCTCGGGACGCCACGAGCGCCATCGGCCTGGATGCGGTTTCCGCCATGGGGATAGCTACGGGGCAGGGCGGGTCGCCGTCAATGCGGCGCGGTCCGCGCCGCCGATGCGGAAGGGTGGGGCGCGCTTCCGGAGTGATGGCGGTCAAGAGAAGAAAAGACTCGCTTTCCACGGTTTCAAATGATCTGCTGCGCGGGATCAGCGCTTTTGCGAGTCGCGTGGCGAAAAAGGGAATAATCCTGCCGGAAGCGCGGTCGCGCTCGACAGATACGGTGATGAAGAGGGGGCGCGCGCGCTTGTGTTGGATCGCGCACAAGTATAGGGATGAGGTTCCTCCGATGCGGGCGGTGAAAGATTCACCGCCCTTGTCTGGCTCGACTTCGCGAGCCGCAGGGGGGGAATCGACATGAAGTCCGGGAACGGAGCCGTTCTGCTTCTCGCCGCGCTGGCGGGGGTAAGCGTGGCGCTTGCGGCGGCCTACGCAACGGAAACCGTCACCTATACTTACGACGCACGCGGACGTCTGGTGAAGGTCGAGCGCAAGGGCAGCGTGAACAACAATGTCTCGGCCGAATACAAATATGACAAGGCCGACAACCGCACGAACGTCAACGTCGTCTCGCCGAACTTGCCGCCGTCGTGAGTAGTGCGATGCGCCCGAGGCCAATGGTCCGTGCCTTGCTGGCGCTTTGCGCGGCGGCGTCGGCAGGATGGGCTGGCACCACCGCCGCCATCGCCCAGGCCGTGCCCGTGGTGATCTCGCCGCTTCGCGTCGAGAGCGACCACAATGGCGTCAATCTGGCCAGCGGCAGGTCGAGGATCGACGGCCCGGTGCTGTCGGTGCCGGGCGCACCCAATCTGCGCTTCGACATGGTTCAGAATGCGGCGCCCTATGTCCGTGGGACGATTTCCGGTCAGGCGGGAACGGATCTGAGCGGCAGCTTCTCGGTGCACAGCGGCGCGAGCGCGTCCGAATCTTTCCGCTGCGTCGAGATCGACTGTCATAGCGTCACGGAGTCGGGATCCACCTTCCGCCCGAGCCTGGCCGCCAATGGCGGCACTTATGTCTATCGGCAGGCCGGGTCGGGCGTGCGCTACGCGTTCAACCTCAAGCATGCCGATTCGACCGCGTACAACCGCAGCATCCTCTATTACGCCTCCGGCGTGACCTGGCCGAGCGGCGAAACAATCGCTTATGCCTACAACACGACGACCGGCGGTGCAGTCGGCCAGAAATTCTATCGCCCCACGCAGGTCGCCAGCAATTTCGGCTATCATATCGCGCTGACCTACCAGGGCGACGACTTCGCCACCAATCCGACCGCCTGGGGCACGGTGGCCACGGCGACCCTTTATCGCACCGCCGACGCTCTTGCCGCGATACCGGAGACGGCGTTGCGAAGGCTGACCTATAGCGGCGGAACGGTCAGGGACAGCGGCGACACCATCGCGGATCTCAATGACGACCGGGTCTACACCTGCACCAGTTGCGGCGGCACGCTTGGCGCGAATGTCGAGATGGTGGCAGGGAGTCTCCAGCTCCCCGGCGAGACGGCGCCGGCGCTCGTGGTCACGGCTCACCCGACCGCCCAAGTGGTCGGCACGGTCACCCGCGACGGCGTGCAGTGGACTTATTCCTATCAGAACTTGCGCCAGGAGTCCGGCAGCTCGACGTGGATTTACGACAAGGTGACCGTGACCGGCCCGAACGGCTTCAATCAGGCGAATGGCATGGGGCAGGGGGGACCGGCGGGGGCGAGGTACAACGTCGTCGGCGGCACGACCGATTCGCTGGGCCGAGTCTCTTCCTTCGAGCACGATACGGCCAACCGGCCGACCCGGGTCACCTATCCGGAGCTCAATGCGGTCAGCGTCGTCTACAGCAACACCGGCAATATCACCTCGCGGGCGACTCATGCGAGGCCGGGCTCGGGGCTTGCGGACATCGTCGAGACTGCCGTTTATCCCGCCGCGCCGAACGATATGCCCAACACCTGCAACGTACTCTGCTGGCGGCCGACCTCGTCGCGCGACGCGCTCCTGCGGCAGACCGATTATCATCACAATCCCTCGGGCCAGCTGATCGAGCGAACCGATCCGGCCGACGCGGACGGGGTCAGGCGCAAGACGATCTACACCTATGAGCCGAGCGCGCGGGGAGTCAGCCGGCCCCGCTTCGTGACGGTCTGCGGCGATACCACCACCTGCGCCACCAACGCCGCGATCGTCACCGAATATGTTTATTGGAACGACACGCCGCTGCCCGTCATCGAGCGCCGGTTCGACGCGGCCGGAGGCCCGGCGCTCGAGACCCATCACGCTTATGACGCCGCCGGCCGGCTGTTGATGACGGACGGGCCGCTCGCCGGCACGGACGACGCGACCTACAGTCGCTACGACGCCCATGGCCGCAGGACCTGGGAGATCGGCCCGCGCGGCGCCGACGGCCTGAGGCTCGCGACCCGGACCCATTATCGCAATTCCGACGACAAGGTGCTCTACACCGAGGCCGGCACGATCCCGGCGCACGACAGCATTGCGCTGACGGTCTTGCGCCGCACCGACTTTGCCTATGATGCCCAACGCAATCCGGTCCGCGAGACCGTGTCGGCGGCCGGCAGCATCCGCAGCCTCGTCGAGCGCAGGTTCGACGCTCGCGGCCAGCTTCTGTGCGAGGCGCAGCGCATGAATCCGGCCACGTTCGGCCTGCCGGCGTTCGACGCCTGCCTGCCGCGCAGCCCGGCGGGGAGCCAGGGTCCCGACCGGATCACCAGCAACGCCTACGACGCCGCCGGCCAAAGACTTCAGGTCCGCGAGGGCGTCGGCACGGGCGCCGAGGCGGCCGAGGCGACCTGGGACTATAATGCGAGCGGCCAGGTCATCACCGTGATCGACGGCAACGGCAATCGCGCCGCGCTTTCCTATGACGGCCACGGCCGGCAGGACCGCTGGACCTTCCCGTCGACGACCCGGCCGAGCGCCTATAACGACGCCAGCCAGGCGACTGCGCTGGCGACGGCGGGGGCAGTCAACGCGGCCGATTACGAAGCCTATGGCTACGACGCCGCCGGTAACCGCACAGGCCTTCGCAAGCGCGACGGCCGGCTGATCTGCCATCGCTACGACGCGCTGAACCGCGCCGACGCCAAATTCTATCTCGCCGCGGGCTCGGCGCTCGATCTGTGCCGGACCGCAGCGCCTGGCGGGGCGGACTCGGTCCACTATCGCTACGACCTCAGGAACCAGCCGCGCGACGTGCGCTTCGGTTCGGCGGCCGGCGAGGGCGTGACCAACACTTATGACGGGTTCGGACGCCTCGCCTCGACCCGGCTCGTGTTCGCCGGGACGGACCGGACGCTGACTTATGCCTATGATTCCGGCAGCCGCCGGATCCGGATCACTCATCCGGGCGGGACCTATTTCACCACCGATTATGACGCGCTGGGCCGGCCCACTTACGTCCGCCAGAACGGCGCCACGGCGATGTACTATTTCGGCTACAATGCCGCCGGGCTGCCGGTCGGGACCAGCCGCGCCAACGGCACCAGCACCCAATGGGGCTACGATCC
>Ga0190265_10000364_pt1 | contig 34362 bp, 38 predicted proteins | sample Popmic124T_FD_133135 | JGI IMG/M metagenome (GOLD analysis project Ga0190265, IMG submission 133135) | Populus adjacent soil microbial communities from riparian zone of Indian Creek, Utah, USA - 124 T | ecosystem: Environmental > Terrestrial > Soil > Riparian zone | place: USA: Utah | collected...
CTTGCGCGGTCCCGGGCTCCGGATGCTTCGTGTTGCTTGGTGTTTCTTGGTGCTTGCTTCCTTGCTGCTTGGTGCCTCTTGTTGCTTACTGCTTACGTTGGTGCTTAGTGGACTCCGAGTTTTCCACCACCCGAGACTTCAACGTCGGCCGTGGCGTTAACGTAGGAGGTGTTGCTGAGCGCGCCGTATTTCAGCACGTCGCCGCTTAATAACTGAATTGCTTCACTGAATACGAGTGTCTGTACCGTTCCCTCTAATTCCCCTTCGACCTTTGCCACTACCGAACCGGTCACCGGGTTGTTTAACGGCAGGATGCAGCCCACACCGGGCTTGAACGAAACTTTGGTGAATTCAGTACCTTCGAGCGGCTCGAATAACACGAACCTTTCGCCCCCGTGTAATATCGGTAACGCTAAAGCGCTCGCTTTGACCGTTTTTAATTCTTTGAATTCACAGCCCGCAAGGGGTTTGCCTTCATGATTGTTCGCCACGCATTCTGAGAATGTGACTGTGGCTTTTGCGTCGGTCGAGTTGTTAATTATGCCCGAGTCGAGTTTGCCTGATCCACATTCGATTTTCAGATCCCTGGCCGCTACTAAGAGATAGCCGGACCCTAATTGGGTTCCTACAATGGCATTTCCGCTCGGAGTTCCTAAGTTGACTAAGAATGTGCCGGGTGTGCTTGCCCCGGGTAACGTCTGTGCCTGTGCGCCGATGGCGGTGAACGCCATCATGCCGAGCGCTGACAGGAGCGCCAAGCCCAGGACCTTGAGTCCATGATTTCTCATGCTTTGATTTCCTCCAGTGGTTACGGTTGTTACGGTTTCTCGCGCGAGGAAGTTGCTTCCTCCCGCGCCACTGAGGATCGCCCTCCGCCTGGCATCGGTCAAGCTTTTTGCCCCCATGTTTTCCATCTCTCCCCCGACTGGCTCCCCAAGCGCAGCCTGCTCGCTTTCAGAACCCCGGGAGTTCCTGAAAGTTGCGCTAGTTGTGTATTAGATGATCCGGATCGTCATGACCCGCGTACGGGCGCCGTCACGGCGAAGGTGCCGGCGCCGGAAGCGGTCTCGCCGGGGCCGCCGCTGGAGATGAAGTGCAGGATTGCCCCTGCGCTGTCGGTCGCCCATTCTTCGGAGGCGATTTCTTCCTTCCGGCGGGTGAGCGGCGAGACGTGGCTGAAGGCCGTGTTGGTGGGCGAATCCCCGTAGGGGTTGTAGTAAACGCAGAGGTGGCCAGGATCGGCTTTCGGGTCCACGGCACCGTTAGATACCGGAGCACAGACATCTTCGAATTCTTCGATCTTCGTTTTGGTCGCGCCGTTCGGCGGCTGGAAGTGGACTTTCTCGACCAGAAGCGCTTCCACCGGGAGTTGCATCGTGAAGGAAAGCGGCACCAGTATTTCACCAGGGTCTTTGGTGCTGAAGGCCCAACCGCCGGTCAGCGTGGCGCCTGCGGGGAGCTTGCTGTCGGATGGCCATGACTCACCCGACTCGCTGCCCTCCCCTCGAGCGGCATACCCAGCGCCCAGCATCACAAGGGCAAGCACCACAACGGCGATCAGCCCCGGTACCCCGAGGCTGTCGCGCAGTTCTCCCAACATCGTCCACTCCTCTCAGTCGCCGACCCGACGACAGAGAGTTTAGAAGTGCACGATGGGAATAATCAAGATCGCCACAATATTTGCGACCTTGATCATTGGGTTGATCGCGGGGCCGGCCGTGTCCTTGTAGGGGTCGCCGACGGTGTCGCCGGTGATGGAGGCGGCGTGGGCCTCGGAGCCCTTGCCGCCGAAGGCGCCGTCCTCGATCAGCTTCTTGGCGTTGTCCCAGGCGCCGCCGCCGGCGGTCATCGAGATCGCAGCGAAGAGGCCGACGACGATGACGCCGATCAGTAGGCCGCCGAGCGCCTGAACGCTGAGCACGCCGACGATGACCGGGATCACGATCGGGATCAGCGAGGGAAGGATCATCTCCTTCTGTGCCGCCAAGGTGACGATACTCACCGTCTTGCCATAGTCGGGCTTTTCAGTGCCCTCCATGATTCCCGGGTGCTCGCGGAACTGCTTGCGAACCTCCTCGACGACCTGACCGCCGGCGCGGCCGACGGCCTCGATCGCGAAGGCGGAGAACAGGTAGACCATCATGCCGCCGATGATCAGCCCAACCAGCACCTCGGGGCTGGTCAGGTTGAAGAGGTTGCCGAGCGCGAGCCCGGGTTCCTCGGCTTTGAGCTCGATTTCGAAGGCGGCGAAGAGGACCAGCGCCGCCAGCGCCGCCGACCCGATCGCGTAACCCTTGGTCACGGCCTTGGTGGTGTTGCCCACCGCGTCAAGCGGATCGGTTACGTTGCGCACCTCTTCTGGCAGGTCGGCCATCTCGGCGATGCCGCCGGCGTTGTCGGTGATCGGCCCGAAGGCGTCGAGGGCGACGATCAGACCACACAGCGAGAGCTGCGCCATCACGGCGACACCGATCCCGTAGATGCCCGCCAGCTCGTTGGCGCCGAGGATCGCGAACGCGATCACCATCGCCGGGGCCGCCGTCGACTGGAAACCCTGGGCGAGGCCCTGGATGATGTTCGTCGCGTGGCCGGTCTGGGACGCTTCCGCAGTGGTCCTCACCGGGCGGAAGCGGGTCGAGGTGTAATAGTCGGTGATGATGAAGAGGAACCCGGTGACTGCGATGCCGATCACCGCGCAGAGCCAGAGATCGGTGGTGGTGATCGCGTCGGCGCCGGCCTCGAGCCCGAGCCGCACCGCGTCGCTCATCAGCCACTCGGTGATCGGGTAGAAGGCGGCGATCGAGAGCAGGCCGGAGATGATCAGGCCCTGGTAGAGCGCTCCCTCAACCCGGTCCGTCTTGGTCCGCACCGAGAGCGCACCGACGATCGAGGCAAGGATCGCAACCGCGCCGAGCACCAGCGGGTAGATCGCCACCTCGCGCAGGTAGTCGCCACCGGCGCCGGTGAAGGTGAGTACGCCGAGCAGCATCACCGCGACCGAGGTGACCGCGTAGGTCTCGAAGAGGTCGGCGGCCATGCCGGCGCAGTCGCCGACGTTGTCGCCGACGTTGTCGGCGATCACCGCTGGGTTGCGCGGGTCGTCCTCGGGAATGCCGGCCTCGACCTTGCCGACCAGGTCGGCGCCGACGTCGGCGGCCTTGGTGAAGATGCCGCCGCCGAGGCGGGCGAAGACGGAGATCAGCGAGCCACCGAAGCCAAGCCCGATCAGGGCGTCGACTGCGTGCTCGTCGGTGCTGCCGGTGGCGACGAGGAGCCCGTAGTAGCCGGCGACGCCGAACAGAGCCAGGCCGACCACGAGCATGCCGGTGACCGAGCCGCCCTTGAAGGCGACGTCGAGGGCCGGCGGCACGCCGCCGCGCGCCGCCTCGGCGACGCGTGAGTTGGCACGCACCGAGAGGTTCATGCCGATGAAGCCGGTGGCGCCGGAGAGGATCCCGCCGATGACGAAGCCGACCGCGGTCTGCCAGTTCTGCAGGATCAGGAGAAGGATCACGATCGGCACCGCTACGGCGGCGATGATCGTGTACTGACGGTTCAGGTAAGCGCTGGCACCTTCCTGCACCGCTCCCGAGATTTCCTGCATGCGCTCGTTGCCCGGTGACTTCGCGAGCAGGCGCTGGGTGATCAAAAGTCCGTAGAGCACAGCCGCCCCTGCGCAGACGAGCGCGACGACGACTCCGTAATCGGTCAAGAAGCTGGTCAAGTCAGTCCCTCCGGTGGTTGAGCGGCGCAGGAGTCTATATACGAGAGCGGCGCGGATGCGCCCCGCGCCCGCCTACAGCCACGTCTGGCGCAAACCGCGTTCGGCTACGGCGTGGCGCGGTGGGCGCCAGTCGGCGCGGACGAAGGCCTGCTCGAACCCGGCCAGGAGAAGGTTCTCGCGTCCGGTGGAGGGTCGCGCGCCGGGCTGAGGCTGCTCGACCTCGGCCAGGATCGCCTCGCAGCCCGCCGCCGCCGCGTCCTCGATGCAGCGACCGAGCAGGGCGGCCTGCCCCTCGGCGACGCGCCGACCGGGAGTCGGATGAGCCAGGGTCAGCGCCGCGACGCCACCGTAGGAGAGCATCGCCGCGTAAGCGAGCGGCGCATCGCCCCTGGCCGCGATGTAGCAGCGCCAGTCCTCCCTGCCCGGCAGCTCGAAGAAGAAGGTGGCCGCCCAGAAGGGCATGCCGTAGCCCTCGGCGAAGGCCCCGGCAAAGCCTTCGTCGATGCTGGAGCGGTCGAGCGTCAGGACCTCGATCCCCTGCGGAGCCGGCGGGACCGGTGCCGAGACGTCGCGGATCAGCATCGCGCGGGTGGCGCCCTGCTCGTGCCCGCTCTCGCTCAGCAGCTCCTCGGCCCGCTTCGCCCCCGGCCGCCCAGGCGTGACCGGGACGCGGTAATCGACCCCGTGCACGGTAGCCCAGGCGAGTGCGTCCTCGAGATGCCCCGCCTCGACCGCTTCGGGGATCGAGGCGCCGAGGACCAGGTTGAGCGAGGGCTCCGTGGGCTCGCCGGGCACGATCAAGGCCTGCACGGGCCCGAACCTCGCCAGGTCGATCCGGAGATCGGCAACCGCGTCCGCGACGGCCGTGCGCCAGATGTCGTGCCAATACCGTTTCTCGAGCTCGTCGAGCGTCCCCAGCATGGACATGATCCTTGATCGGTACCCCCTAGTTATTTCTAAGGAACATTCGACAACTTAGAACGGTTGGACCGCCCAAATCGTTTCGTTCCGGTGAAACTAGGAAGCTGGGACGGTCGCGGTATAGGTCCGCTTGGTCTCCGCGACGGCGTCGCGGTAGACGTCCTCGATCGCGATACCGGCGTCGAGCGCTTCGCGCGCCCGCTGTGCCCCGTTGCGCTCCGGCAGCTCGACTTCGATCCCGAGGTGGGTGCGTGCCGGCTCGGTCCAGGCAAGCAGGCGCTCCAGCACCACCCGCGCCTCCACCTCCACCCCATGCCGAAAGTCGATCTGCTTGCCGCTCATCCCGTGGCGGATCGCCCGCCACAGGTTCTCCTCGATCTCGCGGTCCTCGAGCGGCCGCCCCGATCCTTCGTAGCCGTGTTCGTCGTAGTCGAGCGCGGTCTGGGCGATGCAGGCTGCGATCAGCCCGGCCAGCGCCAGCGACTCCTCGCCGCGCGCCTGCGCGTCGCAGATCCGCACCTCGACCGTGCCGAAGGCGTGATGCGGCCGGACGCTCCACCAGAGCTGGGTCGACTCGATCGCGCTCCCGGTCCGCTCCAGCACCTCGATGAACTCCGCGTAGCGGCGCCAGTCGCCGAACGGGCTCGGCACCCCGCAGCGGGGGAAGGTGCGGGTGAAGATCTCGGTGCGGACGGAGTGCAGGCCGGTGTCGTGGCGGTCGAGGAAGGGCGAGTTGGCGGAGACCGCGAGCAGCATGGGCAGCAGCTCACGCAACCAGTCGCAGACCGCGATCGCCCGGTCTGCCCCGCGCACGCCCATGTGCACGTGCATGCTCCAGGTGTTGTTTCGCTGCGCCACCCAGCCGAGTTCCTTGCGCAGGCGGTTGTAGTGGGGCGTGTCGATGATCCGCTGGTCCAGGTAGCTCGCCCAGGGGTGCGTTCCGGTCGCGCCCAGCGCCAAGCCCATCCCCTCGACCAAGGCAAAGAGACGGGTGCGCCGCTCGCGCTGTAGGGCGACCGCCTCGGCGAAGCTCTCGGCGCGGCCGGAGCGGATCTCGATCTCGGAGGCGATCAGCTCGCCGGCAGCGGAGTCGGCGAGGACATCGTCCTCCTGACAGGCGGCGTAGACGTCCTCGAAGCGGTGCGCCAGCTCCAGCGTCGCGGGGTCGAGAAGCGCGAACTCCTCCTCGAGCCCGACCGTGAAGTCGGTCGAGGACTCGAATCTCTCGCGAGCGAGGTCGAGGTCGAGGGACACGAACCTAGGCTAGGTAGAAGTAGAGCGCGTAGAGAAGGTCGACGGCGGGGCTCGAGGTATGCACGGTGACGTCCGGCGGCACCTGGAGCAGCTGCTCGGAGTAGTTGAAGATGATCTTGACGCCGGCCTCGACGAGGCGGTCGGCGACGGTCTGGGCGGCTTCGGCGGGGACGGCGAGGACGCCGACGACGATCCCCTGCTCGCCGACGATCGACTCCAGCTCGCTGAAGTCGCGCACCCGCAGGTTGCCGACTTGGTTGCCGACCACCGATGGGTCGACGTCGAACATGGCGACAACCTGGAAGCCGTGGTCGGCGAAGATGTCGGAGCTGGCGATCGCCTGGCCGAGGTGGCCGGCGCCGAAGAGGGCGATGTTGTGCTGGCCGGAGGTGCGGAGGATCTTGCGGATCTCCGCCACCAGCGAGTCGACGTTGTAGCCGACGCCGCGCTTGCCGAACTTGCCGAAGCCGGAGAGGTCACGCCGGATCTGGGTCGGGTTGATGTGCGTGTATTCGGAGAGTTCCTGCGAGGAGATCGTCTCCCGCCCCATCTTGCGCGCCTGGGTGAGGACCTGGAGGTAGCGGGAGAGCCGCGCCGCGACGCCCAGCGAGAGCCGCTCGCCGTCCATGGCGAGGCCGTCGACCGCTTCGCCGCCCCCAATCGTCTGCTCGATCATCGCCTGGCCACCGTCTCGGACCTCACGGCCCCACAGTATCGAGCCTCGCCCGCAGCGCGGCCTCGTCGAGCAGCAGCTCGGAGACCACCTCGCCGTCGACCTCGACCACGGGGATGCGCTCCAGGTGGCGCCGCAGCAGCAGCTCGTCGCTCTCGATGTCAACTTCGAGCAGCTTGAACCGGTAGCCGTCACGGTGCAGGGCGACGATCGCCGCCATCGCCTGCTCGCAGAGGTGGCAGCCGGGGCGCGAGTAGACGACGACCTGGGTCACGCCGGGGTTCGCCGTGGTCACGCCGGCGTCGCCGCGGCCTCGCCGGTGGCGAAGGCGTCGTAGGCGAGATAGTCCGGGTAGGGGATCTGCGCCGCGAAGAAGGCCGCGGAGCCGATCATCGCGGCATTGTCGGTACAGAGCCGGGGCGGGACCAGCTTCAGCTCGACTCCGCGGCGCTCACAGAGGGCCGCGGTGGCCTCACGCAGGGTGCCGTTGGCGGCGACGCCGCCGCCGAGCGCGACCGCCTTCCACTCGCCGCTTTTCAGCGCCCGGTCGAGCTTGGCGGTGAGCTGGCCGACCGCCGCCGCCTGGAAGCTGGCGGCGAGGTCGGCGCGCCGCTCCTCCACCCCGGCCGAGCCGAGCTCACGGCAGAGGTAGACGAGCGCCGTCTTCAGGCCGCTGAAGCTGAAGTCGAGCCCGGGGTCGCGGCTCATCGCCACCGGCAGATTGAAGGCGGTGGGGTCGCCGTCGGCGGCGAGCTTCTCCAGCGCCGGGCCGCCGGGGTAGCCGAGCCCGAGCAGGCGCGCGACCTTGTCGAAGGCCTCCCCGGCGGCGTCGTCGAGCGTCTGTCCGAGGATCTCGTGGCCAGCATGGTCGCGAACCGCGGCGAGCAGCGTGTGACCGCCGCTGGCGACGAGGCAGAGGAAGGGCGGCTCGAGCGGGTCCGGCTCGAGGAAGTTGGCGGCGACGTGGCCCTGCAGGTGGTCGACCGGGATCAGCGGCAGCCGCCGCGGCGCCGCGATCGCCTTGGCGCTGCTGACCCCGACCAGCAGCGCACCGATCAGGCCTGGCCCGGCGGTGACCGCGACGGCCTCGATGTCGTCGAGCGAGACGCCAGCCTCAGCCAATGCATCCTCGACCACGGGCACGACCAGCTCCAGGTGATGACGCGACGCAACCTCCGGCACCACCCCCCCGAATCGCGCATGCGCCTCAGCCTGCGAGGAAATCGTGTTGGAGAGGATGCGCGCCTCGTCCAGCACCGCCGCGCAAGTGTCGTCACACGATGTCTCTATGGCGAGGATCGCTTTCACGATCCCAACCGTACGCGAGGCCCGCTCAGAGCTGAGTGGCGATCAGGCCGGCCATGCCGCCGAAGCCGGCGACTATGGCCGCAGTCATCGCGACGAAACCGTGAACCACGTGCGCTGCATCGCGTCGAGTCGGGCGTCCATCTTTTCGAATCGGGCGTCAACCTTGTCGAATCGGGCATCCACCTTGTCGAATCGGCTGTCGACCCTGTCGAAGCCGGCGTCGACCTTGTGGTTGAGGTCGTCCATGCGATCGTCGGTCCAGCGCTCTCTCACCGCCTCCATGGTGCCAGATGATGAGACAACAAGTTGCGCGCGTGTGTGACGAGTGTGCCGATACTGCCAATCTTTGAACTCAGTCCAGCCACATGATCAGGGCGTCCTCGCCGTTGTCCTGGTAATAGCGGGGGCGGACGCCGGCGGAGCGGAAGCCGAGCTGCTCATACATCGTTATCGCGGCGCGATTGGAGACGCGCACCTCGAGCGTGAAGGGCAGCTCCCTCCCCGCCTCCTCGACCAGCTGGTCGAGGAGGCGGCTGGCGATCCCGACCCGGCGGCGCTCGGGCGCCACCGCGACGTTCATCAGGTGCCAGGCCTGGTCGTAGCGTGAGCAGACCAGGTAGCCGACCAACTCGTCGTCGACGCTTGCCGCGAGGCAGATGCCCGAGGGCTTGGAGAGCTCGAGCACGAACATCGCCAGCGACCAGGGGGTCGGAAAGGAGCGGCGCTCGACTGAGAGGACCGCGGGCAGGTCGCTGTAGGTAAGCCGCCTCACGGCCAGCCGCCGAGCCAGCTCACTCTGCTCTCTAGACACCGTCTCGCTCACGCCAACGCTCCGCGTCGGGGGCCCTCAGGTAGATCGGTGCGAGGCGGCCGGGGCCTCGCGTCCCATCGGCGGCAGCGAGGGCGCAGAGGTGGCGCGCTGCGACCCGGTGCACGGAGTCGTCGTCCTCAGGCATCTCGACACCGAGCTCATCGCGAAATCGTAGCGCCCCCGATCCGCCGGCCAGCGGGGCTTCGGGCAGGCTGGCGATGCGTTTCGCCAGGTCGCCCGGTGCCTCTACCAGCGGTCCCCAGAGCCGCTCGCCGACGGCCGAGTAGAGCGCCGCGAAGACCTCGCCGCGGCGGGCGTCGAGGACGGCCAGGACAGGCGAGTGGCCGTCTGCCTCCACCAGCCCCCGGCCGATCGCGTCGAGCGTGCAGACGCCGCTCGCGGGCAGGCCGAGACTGGCGGAGAGCGCCTGCGCCGTGGCGACCCCTATCCGCAGCCCCGTGAAGGATCCGGGGCCGATCCCGACCGCGATCGAGTCGACCTCGTCCCATCCCCCGGCGGCCGCGACAGCCCGCTCCACCTCGGCGAGCAGCGCGGTGGAGTGGCGCGGGCTGCCGCCGGCGTCGAGGCCGGTCAGCGACTCGTGCAGCACCTCGTCGCCGCGCGACGCGCAGACCGCGGTGTCACCGGTCGCGGTGTCGAAGCCGACGACGAGCGGCGCGGGGCCGCCCGGCTCAGGAGCGGACTTGGAAGAAGAAGAGGCCGACGCGCTTGCCCTCGACGAACCAGGTGACCTTGTGTTTGCCGGGGATGTTGGAGGTGATCTCGTTGACGTAGAGCGTCCCCTGGACGGCTTTCTGGCGGGGAGCGCAGATGTTCCTACCGGACGGGAACCTGACGCAGATCGAGTAGAAGACTTCCCCGCGCACGCTCTTGAAGAAGGCACCCTTTTTGCTCGACTTGGGGCATTTGTGCGCCGGTTTCGCGTTCTGCGACGTACCGCAGCCGACGTAGTGCTGGAAGGCGGCAGCCTCGGCCGAGGCGGGCGCCGCGCAGGCCAGCAGCGCGGCTCCGAAGAGCACAGCGGTAAGCGTCTTCAGTCCCCTCATCCCGGATTCCCTCCAAATTGCGGTCGAGTTCTGCGGCGATGCTACAGCGCGGGCATCTCCGGAACACGCTCAGTTGCAGGTCGATGCGCTCGCGCCAGGGTCGAGGCGCCGCCACCTCCGAGTAGGCTGGCTTCCCCGCCCCCGAAAGGAGCTTGAAGTGAGAGGACCGATCAAGAAGGCAGCCCCAATCCTCGCCGCGCTGGTGCTCGCCGGCGGCGTCGCCAGCGGCTGCGGCGGCGACGACACGGTCGACAGCGTCAGGGACGAAGCGAACGAAGCGCTGGAGGACGGCCGCGAGAGGCTCAACGACGCGACCAAAGAAGGCGAAGAGGCCCTCGACGAAGCGAGGGACAAGGGCAACGAGGCGATCGACAAAGCGCAGAAACAGCTCGAGGGCACGAAGGCCGGCAAAGAAGCCGAGGAGAAGCTCGAAGAAGCCGGAGACAAGGCGGACGAGGCGATCGACGAAGCGGAGAAGGAACTCGACGGCTACTAGGGCTCAGTGAGCTCGATCCGGCGGCTGTCGCCGCCGGCGTGGTCGAGGCGGACCTCGAGGGCCGGGCGACCCAGCTCGGCCTCCGCCGCGGCCGGCCACTCGACGAAGGCAACCGCGTCGGGGGTGAGGTAGTCGTCCAGCAGCGCCGGATCCTCGCCCTCGACGCCCTCGAGGCGGTAGAGGTCGAGGTGGGAGACGGGGAGCCGCCCCCGGTAGCGCTGGCCGATCGTGAAGGTGGGCGAGGTGACCGGGTCCTCGACGCCGAGGGCACGGCAGGCGCCGCGGATCAGCGTCGTCTTCCCCGTCCCGACCTCACCGCGGAGGACGACGACGTCGCCGGGGCCGAGCCGCTCGGCCAGCCGCGCCCCGAGCGCTTCGGTCTGCTCGGGGCCGTGGGTCGTGTGCCTCTCCACCGTGTCGCTCAGCCGAACAGGTCCATCTGCTCGTCGGACGGCTGCGGGGGGGCCGGGGCTGACGCCTCTTCGAGCTCCTCCTCCAGGGGCGCCGACGGAGCCGGCGACGGTCCGGCGAGCAGGTCCGGCAGCAGCTCGAAGTCGCTGCGCAGCGTCTCCTTCACCGCCGGGGTGCGCAGCGCCGCCGCCGGGTGGAAGATCGGCATGAGGAAGATGGTGCGCCCGCCCAGCTCGTGCACCTGCGGCGCCCCCCGCACCCTGGTGATCCCCGCCGGGTTGCCGCTCAGCAGCTTGGTCGCGAAGTTGCCCAGCGTGCAAACAACCTTCGGCTCGATCAGCCGCACCTGGTCGAAGAGGTATGGCCGGCAGGCCTCGATCTCGAGCGGCTGGGGGTCCCGGTTGCCGGGCGGGCGGCTCTTCAGCACGTTGGCGATGAAGACGTCCTCGCGCGAGAGGCCGATCCCTTCCAGCATCTCGTTGAGCAACTGCCCGGCGCGGCCGACGAAGGGCAGTCCCTGGCGATCCTCTTCCGCCCCGGGCGCCTCGCCGACAAACATCAGGTCGGCGTCGGCATCGCCGGCGCCGAAGACCACCTTGGTGCGGGTCTCGTGCAGGGGGCATTTGGCGCAGCCCTGGACCTCTTTGTAGAGGGCGACGAGCTGTTCACGGCGTTCCTCGGCGCTCGCGCTCATACCCCGCCCCCGCGCCGGCGTGGCGGCGGTACCTCACCCGCCGCGCGCTTGCGCTTGGTCTCGGCGAGGCGCTCCTGGCGCGCGGCTTCGCCCTCCCGCCGCCGCGCTTCGCCGCTACGCACCCCGGCCCCTCGCGGCTGGCGGCTGGGCGGCGCGACCGGCGAGAGAAGACGTTGCGTACGAGAGCCGCACCGGGGGCAGGCGGGAGCCTCCGCCGCCGCGCTCAGCAGCTCCTCGAAGCGGTTCCCGCACTCCTCGCACTCGAACTCGTAGACGGGCATCGCCCGCATCGTAGATGCCCCTCCCGAGGTCGACGAGCTGCTCGCGCGGGAGGGCGGGCTACGACAGCGGCTCCCAGTCCCAGGCGCCTGGCGATGAGAGACTCTCCTGGTCCAGGTAGCGCCGGAACTCGGCCAGCTCGGCTGGTTCGACGCTGTAGACGTGGCCGGCTTCGGGGAAGTGCTGGGAGCGCACCTCCTCGACGTAGCGACGCACCCCACCGACCATCTCGCCGTGCACGTCGGCGTAGCGCTTGACGAATTTGGGCGTGCGGCCGGTGGTGATCCCCAGCAGGTCGTGGAAGACGAGCACCTGGCCCGCGGTCGACGGCCCGGCGCCGATCCCGATCACCGGCACCTCGATCCGCTCGACGATCGCCTCGGTCACCGCCGCCGGCACCGCCTCGAAGACGATCGCGAAGCAGCCGACCGACTGCAGCGCCAGCGCGTCCTCGCACAGTTTGATCGCGGCCTCCGCGGTCTTGCCCTGAGTCCTGTAGCCGCCCAGCGCCGTGGCGCTCTGCGGGGTCAGGCCGACGTGGCCCATCACCGGGATGCCGGAGCGGACGATCGCCCGCGCGCGCTCGACCGAGGTCCCCCCCGCCTCGAGCTTCACCACCTGGCAGCCGGTCTCCTTGACCAGCCGCTGGGCGTTCTGCACGGCGAGCTCGTTGCTCGCCTCGTAGCTGCCCATCGGCATGTCGCCGACCATCAATGGCGCCTCCAGCCCGCGCCGCACCGCCCGTCCCAGCATCACCATCTCGTCCATCGAGACGGCCTCGGTGCCGGGGTAGCCGAGCACCACCATCGCCGCCGTGTCGCCGACCAGGACGATGTCAGCCCCCGCCTCCTCGGCCACCCGTGCCGAGGGGTAGTCGTAGGCGGTCACCATCACGATCGGTTCGCCCGCAGCCTTCATCTCCGCCAGACGGGGCAGGCTGACCGGCTTGCGCTCGGCGGCGGCGCTCACGAGAGCAGCACCTCGGGGTGACTGTCGACGGCGACAATCGTGTTCTCGTCGTCGACGTGAACGACGACCGGGGAGTAGGCCTCGAGGTCGCTCTCGTCGTAGGCGCCGAAGGAGGCGACGATGATCTTGTGCCCGGGCTGGGTCAGGTGAGCGGCGGCCCCGTTGACCTGCATCGTCCCGGAGCCGGGCTCGCCGTCGATCACGTAGGTGACGAAGCGGGCGCCGTTGTCGATGTCCCAGACGTGGACCTGCTCGTTGGTGATCAGGTCCGCGCTGGCCATCAGCTCGGTGTCGATGGTGATGCTGCCGATGTAGTCGACATCGCAGTCGGTCACCGTCGCCCGGTGAATCTTTGACTTAAGCATCTGCCTCTGCATTGCGCCTCCGTGTCAGCTCATCGAGGTTCTTTTGCGGGGGTTGCGGGTCGGATCAAGACGTTGTCGATCAGGCGAGCGGCGCCGACCTGGGCCGCGACGGCGACCAGCATCGGGCGGCCGTTCAGCTCGGCGACCGGGGTCATCTCGTCGGGATCGCGCGCCTCCAGGTACTCGGGCTCGATGCCGGCATCCGCCAGCTCGCGCCGGGCTGCGTCGAGGCCGGCCGCGAGCGAGCCGGCCCGGATTGCCTGCTCGGCGGCACGCAGCGCCCGTGAGAGGGCTGTCGCCTGCTCGCGCTCCTCCTCGCTGAGGTAGGCATTGCGGGAGCTCATCGCCAGGCCGTCGTCCTCGCGCACCGTCGGCAGCACTTCGACCCTGGCGGGGAAGTCGAGGTCGCGGGCCATGCGCCGGATCGCCGCCGCCTGCTGGGCGTCCTTCTGGCCGAAGTAGGCGACGTCGGGCTGGACCGAGTTGAAGAGCTTGGCGACGACCGTGGTGACGCCGCGGAAGTGCTCGGGGCCGCGCCGGCCAGGATCGCCGCAGAGCACCTCGGTCAGGTTCTCGACCTTGACGTGAGTCGCGAAGCCCTCGGGGTAAACCTCCTCGGCCGGGGGCGCGTAGACGATGTCGACGCCGGCCTCGGCAGCCAGCTCGAGGTCGCGCTCCTCGTCGCGTGGGTAGCGGTCGAGGTCCTCGCCCGGCCGGAACTGGGCCGGGTTGACGAAGAGGCTCATCACCACGACGTCGCAGTGGGAGGCGGCGGCGCGCAGCAGCGAGAGGTGCCCCTCGTGCAGGTATCCCATCGTCGGCACCAGCCCGATCGAGTAGCCGGTGCGGCGCGGCCAGACCAGCGCGTCGCGCAGCTCCTGCTTGGCGCGGACGAGCTTGACACCGCTCTTGGCGTGCGAGGGATTGGTCAGTGCGAGGTCCATGGGGTCCATGCCCTAGGGGTCACGGCCGTAGGCCGATTATAGGGGGTGACCGGCGGTGCCAGGCCAGTTTGGTCACATAAGAGAGTTGAGCCAAATCCCGCTATTTGCGGGTCAACGGCTTGGCTGGAGCGCCTGCAGCGACCGTGCCGGGCGGCAGGTCGTCGGTCACCACCGAGTTGGCGCCGACGACGCAGCGGTCGCCGATCGTGACGCCGCTGGTGACCACGACGTTGACGCCGAGCCAGCAGTTGGAGCCGATCCTGACCGGCCCCTTCGCGGTGAAGCCCTGCTGGGTGATCGGAATCTCGGGGTCGTCGAAGCGGTGAGCCGAGTCGCCGACGAAGCAACCGTTGGCGAGCATCGTGTGGTCGCCGATCTCGATCCGCTCGAGGGCGGCGAGCATCGTGTTGCGGTTGAGGAAGCAGCCCGCGCCGATCTCGATCTCGGCCTCGGGCGCCAGGGTCAGCCAGCAGCCGGGCTCCAGCAGCGTGCCTTCGCCGATCCGCAGGCGGCCCTCGTCGAGCGCCTCCAGCACCTCGCCCTCGACGGGCTGGCGGACGAAAAAGCCGCCGCGGGCAACGTGACGGGCCAGCCGCCAGCGGCGCAGCAGGCGCCGGTTGCGCTCATACCAGCGCCGCTTCGCCCACCACACGCGCCAACCCGTCTGCTCGCCCGCCACGCTTCTAGCTTTCCAGAGGCGGCGCGGTAGGGTCGCCCCGTGATCACGAAGAAGGCGAAGCCACGCGGCGGCATCGACCTCGGCGGCACGAAGATCCAGGCGGCGATCGTCGACGACAGCGGCAAGGTACTCGGCGAGGCGAGGCGCCCGACGCCGACCAGCGGAGACCCGCAGGACGTGGCCGGGGAGATGGCGGCAGCCCTACGCGAGGCGGCAGATGACGCGGGAGTCGAGACGACCTCGCTTGAGGGGATCGGAGTCGGCTCCCCCGGCGACGCCGATGAGCGCACCGGCGTCGTCTCCACGGCTCGCAACCTGCCCGGCTGGGAGGGCAGCTTCCCACTCGCCGAAACGCTGAAGGAGGCGCTGGGGACCGAGGTGCGGGTCGGCAACGACGTCCAGGTCGCGGTCGAAGGCGAGTACCACCTCGGCGCCGGCAGCCCCTACAGCTCGGTGCTCGGCGTCTGGTGGGGGACCGGGGTGGGCGGCGGCCTGATCCTCGACGGCAAGCCCTGGCTGGGACGCGGTGCCGCCGGTGAGATCGGCCACATGGTGGTCAAGCGCGGTGGCGCCAAGTGCCCTTGCGGCCGCAAGGGCTGCATGGAGGCCTACGCCGGGCGGGCGGCGATGGAAGCCGAGGCGCGGCGCCAGCACGAGGAGGGAGTCAAGACCGACCTCTTCAAGCTGATGCACAAGCACGAGCGCGAGCGCCTGACCAGCGGCATCTGGGAGCGGGCGCTGGACCACGGCGACCCTCTCGCCACGAGCCTGATCGAGCGGGCGATCGAGATGCTCGGCACCGGCGTCGCCTCCGCCGTCAACCTGATCGACCCCGAGGCGGTGGTGATCGGCGGCGGCCTCGGCGAGCGGTTCGGCGAGCGCTACATGGACGCGCTGAGCAAGGAGATGGGCAAGCACCTCTTCGTCGACGAACGGCCGCCGGCCCTGAAAGTCGCCGCGCTGGGTGACCTCGGCGGCGCTGTCGGCGCCTCTCTGCTGTTCGCCCGCTGAGAGCGGCTCAGATCCTCCCGGCGGCCTGACGCTGCTGACGGGCGATCGCGTCGACGATCACCGCGAGGAGCAGGACGCCGCCGGTGACCATGAACTTGACCGCGGAGGAGAGCGCCAGCAGGTCCATGCCGTTGGAGATCGAGCCGATCACGAGGGCGCCAAGCAGGGCGGTCCAGACCGCGCCGCGACCGCCGAAGAGGCTCGTGCCCGCAATCACCGGGCCGGCGATCGCCAGCAGCAGCAGTTCGCTGCCGCCGGAGTTCTGGTTGACCGCGAGCAGCCGCGAGGCGGCGAAGATGCCGCCGATCGCCGCCATCGTGCCCGCGATCCCGAAAGCCGCCACCCGAACGCGATCGATCCCGATGCCGGCGCGCCGCGCCGCCTCGATGTTGCCGCCAACCGCGTAGATGTGGCGGCCGAACCGGGTGCGCTTGGCGACGTATTCCATGCCGACGATGAAGGCGAGCAGGATCAGTAGCGCCAGTGGCAGGCCGCGGTCTGAGTTGAGGATCGCGACGACGACGATCGTGACGGCCGCGACCAGGGCCACGCGCAGCACCTGCCCCGCCAAGCCCTCCCCGGCGAGGCCGGTGGCGACACGGCGGCGGTGCCCGACCAGCACGACCCCCGCGTAGAGGGCGATTACCAGCGCCGCGACGATCCAGCCGACGGTGTCGGAGTAGAAGGTGTTGGCAAGGCCGGTGATCTTCGGGTCGTTGATGTTGAGCGACCCGGTCGAGCCGAGCACCTGGAGCAGTGCCCCCTGCCAGGCAAGCAGGCCAGCCAGCGTGACGACGAAGGAGGGCACGCCGAAGCGGCTGAAGAGGAAGCCCTGCAGCACCCCGATCGCCATCCCCGTCGCCACCCCGGCGACGATCGCCAGGTAGGGGTTCCATCCGTGCTTGACGTTGAGCACCGCCACAACCGCGGCGGCCAGGCCGCTGACCGCGCCGACCGAGAGGTCGATCTCTCCCAGCAGCAGGACGTAGACGACGCCGATCGAGATCAGCCCCACCGCGGTGATCTGGAGCATCAGGTTCGTGAGGTTCTCGGCCGAGAGAAAGCGGTCGTTCTGGGTCTGGAAGATGATCCAGATCACCGCCAGGCCGAGGACGACGCGCAGCGAGGCGAGGTCGCCCTGGATGAAGCGCCGCAGGGTCTCGGTGTGAGGGCTCGGCGCCGGAGCGCGAGCGCTTTCGGTCGCAGCGCTCACTGCGTCTTCTCTCTGGAGTCGGCGCCCGTGATCGCCGAGACGACATGCTCCTCGGTGGTCGCTTCAGCGTCGAACTCTCCCGCCGACCTGCCGAGGCGCAGGACGACGATTCGATCTGCCACCTCGAACACGTCGACGAGGTTGTGGCTGATCATGACCACTCCCAGTCCCCGCTCGCGCAGGCGGCGGATCAGATCCAGCACCTGTGCCGTCTGGGCGACGCCAAGCGCCGCGGTCGGCTCGTCCAGCAGCACGACCCGCGGCTCGCCCAGCAACGAGCGCGCCACTGCGACCTGCTGGCGCTGGCCGCCGGAGAGCGTCCCCACCTCGCCGCGCAGGCTCGGGATCGTCACCGCCAGGCCGGAGAGCAGCTCCTCAGTCTGGTGCTCCATCCTCGCCTCGTCGAGCTGGCGCGAGACCCCGCCCGCCCCCGGCGAGACCTCCTCGCGCCCGAGGAAGAGGTTGGCGACCACATCGAGGTTGTCGCAGAGGGCGAGGTCCTGGTAGACGGTGGCAATACCGAGCGCCGTGGCGTCCTGCGGGCGGGAGATCGAGACCCGCTCGCCGTCGAAGCGAATGCCACCGCCGTCAGGCGAGTGGATCCCGGCGATCGTCTTCACCAGGGTCGACTTGCCGGCGCCGTTGTCGCCGACCAGGCCGACCACCTCACCGGAGTGGACCTCGAAGTCGGCCCGGTCCAGAGCCTGGACCGGGCCGAACCTCTTGCTGACCCCGTCGACCTCGAGCAACGGGGCGTCAGCGGTCATTCCCACGCTCTCCCTCTAGGAGATGCCCGCTTCTTCGCAGGCTTTGGCATACGGGCCGGTGCAGAGTTCGTCGACCGATACTTCTTCGTCCGCGACCACGGTCTGTTTGATGTTGTCTTTGGTCACGGCGATCGGGGTCAGCAGCACCGATGGGACTTTCTCCGCTTCGTTGTCCAGCTGATCGGTGATTTTGCCCTGCGGCACCTGTTTGCCTTCGGCCAGAGCGACAGCAATTTCGGCGCTGATCGCGGCCTCGGGCTTGTAGGCCTTGTAAATAGTCATGTACTGCTCGCCGACAAGGATCCGCTGCAGCCCGGCGACCGTGGCATCCTGGCCAGTGGTCGGACGTTCGGTCGGATCGATGCCGGCCCCTTTCATCGCCGCGATCGCGCCGCCCGCGGTGTCGTCGTTGGCGGCGTAGACGCCGGCGAAGCCGTCTTTGCCGAGTGCCGTGATCGCCTGCTGCATCTCGTTCTGGGCGTTGCTCGCCAGCCATTCGGGCGTGTCATACGATTTCGCCACGTCGACGCCCTCGGCTTCGAAGACGCTCATCGCGCCTTTCTTGAAGAGCGCCGCATTGCTGTCGGCCGGATCGCCGCTGATCATCACGATCGGCCCCTGTGGGCTGCCGTCTTCTTTCAATTTTTTCGAGAGTGATTCGCCCTGCAGCCTGCCCACCCGTTCGTTGTCGAAGGAGACGTAGTAGTCGACGTCGGCGCCGAGGATCAACCGGTCATAGCTGACCACCGGGACGTCCTGCTGCTTGGCCCTTTCGACGCTGGCGGCAGCCGAAGCAGCGTCCACCGGGTCGAGCACCAGCACATCGGCGCCCTGCGTCAGCGCCGCTTCCACCTGGCTCTGCTGCTTCGCTGCGTCCTCGGTGGCGTTGCTGTAAAGGATCTCGCAGTCGGGGCAGATCTCTTCGACCTTTTCTTCGAAGCGCGGGCGATCGGAAGCCTCGTAGCGCGGGGTCTGGTTCTCCGGCAGGAGGAACGCGATGGTCGCACCGCCGCCGCCGCCACCCCCGCCGTCGTCATCGTCGTCGCCGCAGGCGGCAATCGTGAAGACAATCGCGAGCAGCGCCACAAGCATGACGGGGACTCGCCTCAAACCGAGAAAGCTCGACATCGTCGTTCTCCTTCTCTGCCCGTCGGCTCCGCCACTACCCGGGAGACAGCGCTTTTAAGCAGGAGAGCTAAGCGGCGACCGGCTCGCGGCGCTTGCGCGCGGCGCGCTTTGCCCTAGCCGGCTTCGCCGGCTCGAGCAGCTCGGCTAGGAAACGGCCGGTGTAGGAGGTCTCGACCGCGGCGACCTCCTCGGGGGTGCCGGTGGCGACCACCTCTCCCCCCTCCTCTCCGCCCTCGGGACCGAGGTCGACGAGGCGGTCCGCCGTCTTGATCACGTCGAGGTTGTGCTCGATCACGACCACGGTGTTGCCGGCGTCGACCAGGCGGTCGAGCACGTCGAGTAGGCGCTGCACGTCGGCGAAGTGGAGGCCGGTGGTCGGCTCGTCGAGGATGTAGAGAGTGTCGCCGGTGGCGATCTTGGAGAGCTCGGTCGCCAGCTTCACGCGCTGGGCCTCGCCGCCCGACAGCGTCGTCGCCGGCTGGCCGAGACGGATGTAGTCGAGGCCGACGTCGTGCAGGGTGCGCAGGCGGCGGGCGATCTTCGGCACGTTCTCGAAGAACCCGACCGCCTCCTCGACCGACATCTCCAGCACGTCGCCGATGTTCTTGCCCTTGAAGCGCACCTCCAGCGTCTCGCGGTTGTAGCGCTTGCCGTGGCACTGCTCACAGGGCACGTAGACGTCGGGCAGGAAGTGCATCTCGATTTTGATCTGGCCGTCGCCGCGGCAGACCTCGCAGCGCCCACCCTTGACGTTGAAGCTGAACCGCCCAGGCTTGTAGCCGCGCGCCCGCGACTCCTGAGTCTGGGCGAAGAGCTGGCGGATGTGGTCGAAGATCTTGGTGTAGGTGGCCGGGTTGGAGCGCGGCGTGCGGCCGATCGGCGACTGGTCGATGTTGATGATCTTGTCGACCTGGTCGAGCCCATCGATGCCGTCGTGGGCGCCGGGGCGCAGCTTCGCCTGGTGCAGGCGGTTGGCGACCGCGTGGTGCAGGGTCTCGTTGACCAGGGTGGACTTGCCCGAGCCGGACACCCCGGTGACGCAGCAGAGGACGCCGAGCGGCACCGCGACGTCGATCCCCTTCAGGTTGTGTTCGCGGGCGCCGCGCACGACCAGCTCGCCGCGCGGCCGGCGCCGCTCCTCCGGGACGTCGATCTGGCGCTTGCCGGCCAGGTACTGGCCGGTCAGGGAAGCCGCGTCCTTGGCGACGTCGGCCGGCGGCCCGGCGGCGATCACGTGGCCGCCGTGTTCGCCGGCGCCGGGACCGAGGTCGACCAGGTGGTCGGCGGCCCGCATCGTGCCCTCGTCGTGCTCGACCACGATCACCGTGTTGCCGAGGTCGCGGAGGCGGTCAAGGGTGCCGATCAGCTTCTCGTTGTCGCGCTGGTGCAGGCCGATCGAGGGCTCGTCGAGCACGTACATCACTCCGACCAGGCTGGAGCCGATCTGCGTCGCGAGGCGGATTCGTTGCGCCTCGCCGCCGGAGAGCGAGCGGGCCGAGCGCCCCAGCGAGAGGTAGCCGATGCCGACGTTCTCGAGGAAGGCCAGCCGTTCGGAGATCTCGCGCACGATCAGGCGTGCGATCGCCCGCTCGGTCTTGTTCAGCTCCAGCGACTCGATCCAGGCAGAGGCCGCCCGCGCCGACATCTCGGTCAGCTCGGCGATGCTGATCCCGCCCACCTTGACCGCGAGGGTCTCGGGGCGCAGCCGCGCTCCCTTGCACTGCGGGCAGGGCTGCTCGGCCATGTAGCTCTCGATCCGCTCGCGGTTCGTCTCCGAGTCGGTCTCCTCGTAGCGGCGCTCGAGATTGTTGACGATCCCCTCGAAGCGGACTTTGTAGGAGCGGCGACGGCCGAAGCGGTTGGTGTAGCTGACCAGGTGGCGCTCGTCGCCGGTGCCGTAGAGGAAGACCTCTTTCTCGAACTTCTTCAGCTTCGACCAGGGCTTCTCGGCGTCGATCTCGTACTCCTCGGCGACGGCGGCGATCAGGCGGCGCCAGTAAGCGGTGACGCCGCGGTTCCAGGGCTGCAGCGCGCCCTCGGCGAGCGAGAGGGTCGGGTCGGGGACGACCAGCTCCGGGTCGATCACCCGCTGGAAGCCGAGCCCGTGGCAGCGCTCGCAGGCGCCGTGCGGGGAGTTGAAGGAGAAGATCCGCGGCTCCAGCTCGGGGATCGAGGTGCCGCACTCGAGGCAGGCGAACTGCTCGCTGAAGAGCATCGTCTCGCCATCTACGATCTCGACTCCGACCAGGCCGGCGGCGAGCCCGGCCGCGGCCTCGACCGACTCGGAGAGGCGGCGGCGCAGGTCGGGCTTCATCGTCAGCCGGTCGACGACGACCGAGATGTCGTGTTTGAACTTCTTGTCGAGGACGATCTCCTCGTCGAGCCGGCGCAGCTCGTCGTCGACCTCGACCCGCGAGTAGCCCTCGAGGCGGAACTGCTCGAAGAGCTTGCCGTACTCGCCCTTGCGCCCCCGCACCACCGGCGCCATCACCATGAATTTGGTCCCGTCCTCCAAGGTCATCAGCCGGTCGACGATCTGCTCCTGCGTCTGGCCGGTGATCTCCGCCCCGCACTGGGGGCAGTGCGGCACCCCGATCCGGGCCCAGAGCAGGCGCAGGTAGTCGTAGATCTCGGTCACCGTGCCGACGGTCGAGCGTGGGTTGCGCGAGGTCGTCTTCTGGTCGATCGAGATCGCCGGCGAGAGACCCTCGATCGAGTCGACGTCGGGCTTCTCCATCAGGCCGAGGAACTGGCGAGCGTAGGCGGAGAGCGACTCGACGTAGCGACGCTGGCCCTCGGCGTAGATCGTGTCGAAGGCGAGACTCGACTTGCCCGAGCCGGAGAGCCCGGTGATCACGATCAGCGCGTCTCGGGGCAGCTCGACGTCGATGTCCTTGAGGTTGTGCTCGCGGGCACCGGAGATGACGATTCGCTCAGAGGCAGCCACTGCTTGGCGATTCTACGCAGGCGAACAGATGTTCCCAGGGGAGAACTCCCGCTGACTTCGCCCTTATTCGCCATATGGGCGAAGAAAGGCGAAGTCACGATGCGTTGGCGCGGTTAGCAAAGGAGCAGTACGGCGTCGTAGCGGCGAGGCAGTTGGCGGACCACGGATACTCGAAGGACGACATCGGGCACGCAGCGAGCACCGGGCGATTTCACCCGGTTCATCACGGCGTATATGCAATCGGACACGCTGCGGTGTCGCGACAGGGACGGTGCATTGCTGCGGTTCTCAGCTGCGGGGATGGCGCACTGCTGAGCCACCGATCGGCCGCCTGGCTGTGGGGTTTGACGTCACGGTTCGCGACACCGATCGAAGTCACAGCCGCGACTCCTCGACAAACTCGGAGGGCAATCCGAGTCCATAGCGCCGAAGCTCTCACGCCCGACGACAGAGCGTGGACAGAGGGTGTCTCGACCACGGCCCTTCCACGAACGCTCCTGGACTTCGCTGCGGTGGATCCTCGGTTCATCGGGAGGGCCCTCGACAATGCCCAGCGCCTAGGCTTGCTCGACCTCATCGCGATCGATGCGCTGATCTCGCGCAGTCGCGGCTTTCGAGGCGTGGCGCGGCTGCGCGAGGCGCTGGTTATCCATCGTCCGTCGGCTTTCACGCGTTCCGACCTGGAGCGTCGATTTCTGGAGCTGGTCCGCAGGGCCGACCTACCCCGTCCGGCCATGAACTTCTTTGCCGAGGGGCATGAGCTGGACGCGTATTGGCCCGCGGAGCGCTTCGCGGTCGAACTCGACACCTACGACTATCACGGAGGCCGTGTTGCTTTCGAGAGAGACCGGCTGCGCCAGGAGGATCTGAAGCTGGCCGGAATCGAGATCACCAGGATTACAGGCACCCGCCTGGACCGCGAACCTGAAGCCGTGATGAACCGCCTCCGCCGTCTGCTCACCCAACGCCGGAGTGATCTCCGTAGCAACAACCCAACCTAAACGCTGACTTCGTGCTTCTTCGCCGCACTGGCGAAAAAGGACAAAGTCAGCGGGATGATGGGAGGGTGTCAGGCAGCTGCGGATTCCGTTGGGGTTGCGGGTCGGGACCGCTGGGCGTACCGTCTTTAGGCGGACGGGTGGGGCCCAGCCCAACTCCACGAAGGAGGAGAGATGTCGAATCTCGATACCGCCCGAGCCGCTTACGAGGCCTTCGGCCGCGGCGACTTGGAAGCGCTGAAGGAGATGATGGCCGAAGACGGGACCTGGCTGACCTCGGACGAGCTGCCGCTCGGCGGCGAAACCCGTGGCCGCGACGAGATCCTCGGGAACATGGCCCAGATCCCCAACTACTGGTCGTCGTTCAGCGTCGAGCCGGAGGAGTTCATCGATGCCGGCGAGTGGGTGGTCGTGCGGGGTACGCAGCGTGCCGGCAACGACAGCGGCAGCTTCGAGGCTCCCTTCGCCCACCTGATCAAGTTCGCCGACGGCAAGATCGCGCGCGGAGAGTTCTACGCCGACAGCGCCAAGGCGGCGAAGGTGCTGGCCTAGGAGGTCGTGGAGACGGCGAGCCCGGCGACGGCGAGGCGCTCCTCGACGACGGCGCGCTGTTCGGCGAGCGGACGGCCGCACGAGCCGGGCTCGCTGCCCTCGACGACCCGAGTGGAGCCGCCGTGCAGGTGGAAGCGCAGGCGGCTGGGGAAGGTCATCCGCAGCGCCGAGGTGTCGAGCTCGTCGATGCCGGCATCGCCCGCACCGCCCCCGAGCCGCCGGCGCAGGGAGCGGCCGAGAAAACGCCGCAGGCTCGGGTCGGCGCGCACCGCTCGCAGCACCGCCGGCCCCGGGTTCGCCTCGTCCATGTTGGCGTCGCCGAGGCGGCGGCGGATGCGCAGCAGTTCGCGCAGGCCGAGGTCGGGAGAGGCGCCTGCCTCGAGCGTGCCGCGCAGGGTCCTGGCGGTCAGCGCCGGATCGTGGCTGAGGCTCACCCGCGCGGCGAGTGCCCGGATCTCGGCCTCGTGCTCCTCCAACCAGGCCGGCGCCAGCTCGGCCGGGGTCAGCCGGCCGGCCAGCAGCGCGATCGCCGTCGTCAACGCCGCCGAGAAGTTGACCCGCACCGGGGAGAGGTCGGGTCCCCTGCCCAGCTCCTCCATCTCGCAGGTGAGCCAGCCGGCCTCGATCTCAACCCGGTCCACCTCCCCCACCTCGACACCCGACGCGAGCGCCGCCTCGGCGACCGACTGGAGGTAGGCGCAGCCGGGCAACCGCTTGTACGCGAGCGTGTCGGTCAGCCAGACCCGGCCGAGAGCGCCGAACATCGCCGGCCGCGGGGCGAAGGAGAGGCTGGCGAGCACGCCGCGCGGGTGCTCGATCACGTCGAGCGCGCCGGTGACCCCGTCCGCTGCCAGCAAAGCCGCCCGCGCCCCCACTGTGGCGGGCTCGGCCGCGGTCAGCAGCTTGCTCGTCGGCCCCATGAACCCCGGCCACATCCCATAAGGCGGTTGGTAGAGGGCGATCGCGAGGGCATGCGCGGCGCGCCTGGAATCGAGGCCGAGCCCGACCGCTCCCGCAACGGCCGCCGAGGCGCAGTGGATCGAGGCCCAGAACTGGCCGTTGTGAGGACCGAGGAAGAGCGCCGCCCCAAGTCGGCCCGCCACCTCGTTGGCGGCGACCTGGGCCAGCAGCTCCCGCTCCGGATCGGCGGCGAAGGCCGCGGCCGCCGGCACCGCGGAGTGGCCGGTATGGCCCATGAAGAGGTAGTCGTCCCAGTCGTGGGCGATCGAGGCGGCGGCGGAGCTGTAGATCTCGCCGACCGGCCCGTCGGGTGCGACCGCGACGAACGGAGCGGCGGCCTTCTCGCCTGCGGCGCGACCCGCGGCGACGCACATCGCCTGCAGCCGCGCCCGCTCGCGGACGCTCTCAGGCAGGTCGGCCAGCCGCAGCCCGGCCGCCCACTCGGCTATCTCCTCACAGATCGTCACGCCGCGATGGTCGCAGCAACGGCGACGGGGTCAAGTCCCGGACGATGCGATCAGGTCGTCGAGGATCTCGCCGTAATGATCCAGTGACGAGCTGTGCCCCTCGCCGTCGAGTGGATGAAACCTGGCGTTGGGCAGGTGGTCGGCGACCCACCTGCCATGAGCGATGGACACCGTTCGGTCCTCTACGCCATGCCAAACGGCGACCGGAGCCTCGACCTCGCCAAGGTCGAATCCCCAGTTTTGGAGGAACGCCTTGGCGTCGTCGAACCAGCCCCAAGGGCCGCCTGCGGCTATCCGCTCCCAGACGAGCATCAGGTAGGCATCGAGGCCCTCTCGTTCGAGGCTGCGGCGATCGGCATCGGTGAGGAGGTCGCCGAGCACCTCGTAGAGCTGCGGCAAGTTCTCGACCGCCCTGATCTCTTCGAGTTTGGCTTCGAGGAATGCCAGCCCCGCCGCCTCGCCCGCCAGCATCGCGTCGAGCTCCTCGCGGTTCTCCCTCGCCATGCCCGCGAGCCAGTCGAGGCCCTCCGCTTCGAATGGCGCCGGCCCGACTATCACCGCCACCCCGCGCACCCAATCGCGGAGCGACGCCGCCTGGGCAAGCGCGTGCGGGCCACCTCCGGATTCACCCACCACGAAGCCCCTCTCGAGCCCGAGCTGGTCGACGATCGCCCTCAGGTCGGGTGCGCAATCGACGACTCGGCGCCCGGCATGGCGATCCGACCCTTCGTAGCCGGGCCGCGAGTAGGTGATGTGACGTAAGCCCCGCTCGGCGCCTTCCTCGATCATTTCCTCGTAGAGGTAGCGAGAGCCGGGAGTGCCGTGGTGGAGGAGAACGGGGCAGCCCTGCTCGGGTCCCGCCTCTTCGGCCAGCAGCAGGCGCCCGTCCTCAGTGCGAACCTCGTGCTGGGTACGCCGCACTAAGCCCCGGCCCGCATCCCGTCGAGGTCGCGGCGCAGTTCCTTCAGCTCGTCCCGCAGGCGCGCCGCCTCCTCGAAGCGGAGGTCGTCAGCCGCAGCCAGCATCTCCTCCTCCAGCGAGACGATCGCCCGCTCCAGCTCGGCCGGGTCGTCGATACCGGTGGCGCGCCGGGTGCGGCGCTTGCGCGGGGCCCGGTCCTCCATCGCCAGGAACTCGCTCATCTCGGAAATGCCCTTGCGCACCGTCTCCGGGGTGATCCCGTGCTCCTCGTTGTAGGCGAGCTGGATCGCGCGGCGGCGGTCGGTCTCGCGCATCGCCGCCGCCATCGCATCCGTCTCCTTGTCGGCGTACATCAGCACCCGCCCGTTGACGTTGCGGGCGGCGCGTCCGATCGTCTGCACGAGGCTGGTCTCGCCGCGCAGGAAGCCCTCCTTGTCGGCGTCGAGGATCGCGACCAGCGAAACCTCGGGCAGGTCGAGGCCCTCGCGCAGCAGGTTGACCCCGACCAGCACGTCGTACTCGCCGAGCCGCAAGTCGCGGACGATCTGAATCCGCTCCAGGGTGTCGATTTCGGAGTGCAGGTAGCGGACCCGGATCCCGTACTCGAGCAGATACGCGGTCAGGTCCTCGGCCATCTTCTTGGTCAGGGTGGTAACCAGGACGCGGTCGCCGTCCTCGGCCCGCACCCTGATCTCGTTCATCAGGTCGTCGATCTGGTTCTTGGTCTCGCGCACCTCGATCGCCGGGTCGATGATCCCGGTCGGGCGGACGATCTGCTCGACGGTGCGGGTCGCCTCGGCCCGCTCGAACGGCCCCGGCGTCGCCGAGACCATCACCAGCTGGTCGACCCGGGCGAGGAACTCGTCGAACTTGAGCGGCCGGTTGTCGATCGCCGATGGGAGGCGAAAGCCGTAGTCGACGAGGGTCGTCTTGCGCGAGCGGTCCCCCTCGTACATCCCGCCGATCTGGGGGATCGTCTGGTGGGACTCGTCGACGAAGCAGACGAAGTCGTCGGGGAAGTAGTCGATCAGCGTGTGCGGCGGGCTGCCGGGCGGGCGGCCGTCGAGGATCCGCGAGTAGTTCTCGATCCCCGAGGTGAAGCCGATCTCTTTCAGCATCTCGATGTCATAGGCGGTGCGCTGGCGCAGCCGGTGCGCCTCGAGCTGCTTGCCTTCGCCCTCGAGCTCGGCGGTGCGGGCGTTCAGTTCGTTGCGAATCTCCTCGACCGCGCGCTCCAGCGTCTCGTCCTTGGTCACATAGTGGGAAGCCGGCCAGACCGAGACGTGGTCGATCGTGTCGAGGATCTCGCCGCTGAGCGGGTCGAAGTGCTGAATGCTCTCGATCTCGTCGCCGAAGAGCGCGATCCGGTAGGCGGACTCGGCGTAGGAGGGCATGATCTCCAGCACCTCGCCGCGGATCCGGAAGGCGCCGCGCCCCAGCGCCGTGTCGTTGCGCTGGTACTGCATCTTGATCAGCTTGCGCAGCACCTCGTCGCGGTCGATCTCCTCGCCGACTTTGAACAGCTGCATCTTTTCGTTGTAGACCTTGGGCGAGCCGATCCCGTAGATGCAGGAGACCGAGGCGACGATGATCACGTCGCGGCGGGCGAAGAGGGCCGCGGTGGCGGCGTGGCGGAGGCGGTCGATCTCGTCGTTGATCGAGGAGTCCTTCTCGATGTAGAGGTCCTGCGCCGGCACATAGGCCTCGGGCTGGTAGTAGTCGTAGTAGGAGACGAAGTACTCGACCTTGTTGTCGGGAAAGAACTCGCGGAACTCGTTGCAGAGCTGCGCCGCCAGCGTCTTGTTATGGGCGATCACCAGCGAGGGGCGCTGCACCGCCTCGATCACCCCGGCCATGGTGAAGGTCTTGCCGGTGCCGGTTGCTCCCAGCAGCGTCTGGAACTGCTCCCCCGCCCCTAGGCCCTCGGCCAGCCCCGCGATCGCCTTCGGCTGGTCGGCGGTCGGCGTGTAGGCGGGGTTGAGCTTGAACTCGGGCACGAAATGACCTTAGCTGGCGCGTTAGTCGCACTATTTGCGACCAACGCGCCAATTCGCCCCACCTGGAAGACTGCGCGGCCGATGAGCCGCTCGCAAAAGGCCCTCGCGGGCTTCTTCGCCTTCGCCGGCACGATGCACTTCGTGATCCCGCGCAGCTACGAAGCGACCATGCCGCCGTCGCTGCCCAGCCACCGCGAGGCGGTGATCGTCAGCGGCCTCGCCGAGATCGCCGGCGGGGCGGCCGTCCTGCACCCCAGAAGCCGTCGCTTCGCCCGCTGGTGGCTGCTCGGCCTCCTGCTTGCCGTGTTCCCCGCCAACGTGCACATGGCGGTCAACCCGGAGCAGGTCGACGGACTCGACCTGAAGCGCGTGCCGCGCTGGGCGCTGTGGGCCCGCCTGCCCCTGCAGCCACTGGCGATGCTCTGGGTCTGGCGCGCCACCCGCGACTGATCCGTGTTATAAACGTGCGGTTTTGTCTGTCGTTCTTCTGTCTGTAGAGCTTCTGTCAGTGAAGACAGAGAATCCCCGAATGAAACCACGCGAGCGTTTCTCGATCAATCTGCGCAAAGCGCGCCAAAAGACCGGAATCTCGCAGGAGGAGCTGGGCTACCGCTGCGAGCTCCACCGCACTGAGATCTCCCTGCTGGAGCGGGGCGGCCGGGAGCCCCGGCTGGGCACGATCATCAAGCTCTCCGGCGCCCTCGATACGACGCCGGAACAGCTCTGTGAGGGCATCACCTGGCTGCCCGACCGCAAGCGCTTCAAGTACAAGTAGCGGCAGCCGACTCCTCCACGCCCGGGGCAAGCTCAGGGCAGGAACTGTTCGAGCAGGCCCTGGGCCGGACCGAGGAAGGTCTGGAGCTGGTCCAGCAACACTTCGGCGTCGTCGATCAGTTCGATCGCCTGTTCGAGCGGGATCCGGCGCAGCGTCTCGCGCAGCGGCGCTGCGATCAGCGGGTTGAGCGCACCCGCTTCTTCAGCGTCGACGACCGCTCGCAGCAGCCCGGCTCGAATCGCGCGGGCTAGCTGGCTGTCCTCGATTCCGTAGCGGCGCGTGAAGCGCTCCCGTGACTCCGGCGTGGCCAGCGCTCGGGCCAGCGTCTCCCGGCTGACGCCGAGCTCGCAGGCAGCTCCGTCTAGCGCCGAGAGCGAGAACTGCTCGGCCAGCTGCTGAAGCCCTTCGGGATCGCGCCACTCCCGCTCCTGACAGGGGTCCTGAACCTGGGCCGGCGCATAGGAGGAGCCGCCCGCCGCCAGGTAGGCGAGGACCAGCGCCGCCGTCGCTGCGATCGAGCCGGCGACCAGAAGCATCCCTTTCCGCTCCGCGGTCACAGATCCACCCTACGCGCGAGGCCGATCGGGATCAGAGCCAGCAAGCCGATCAGGGCGCCGAGCCCGAAGGAGGGGCTGAAGGCGTGGGTGGCACCGCGGTTGAGCTGCTCCTGCAGTTCGTCGCGCAGCTGAACCACTTCCCCTCGCTCCTCGGGATCGTCGGGAAGCGGCTCGAAGGCAGGCCCTATCGTCGGCACCCGGCCGCGCTCGTCGTCCAACTGGTCCTCGATCCGCTGCGCCAGTTCCAGCTTCAGCAGCGGGCTGACCGGGGAGTCGAGGACGACGGCGGTGCCGGCGTCGATCGCGTCGCGGCGCTGCTCGGCGATGTCGGCGGTGAAGATCGGGGTCACCGCCAGCAGCCCGATCACGACGCCGGCGTGGCGCGCCGAGATCGTCCAGCCACCGTGGATCGCCTGCGGCGCCCGTCCGGCGAGCGCCGTTTCGGTCAGCGCCGAGAGCACGAGGGAGAGGCCGACGCCGATCAGGAGCTGCGGTGGCAGGGTCAGCGCGACCTCGGCCTTCGGCAGCAGCGCCAGCCCGCCCAGCCCGCCGGAGACGAGGATCGCCCCGGCGGCGGCGCGGGCGCGGGTGCCGGCGACCTGCGGGCCGATCCGGCTGCCGAAGAAGGCCGCCAGCGGCATCACGCTGACCACGACCGCGGCGCCGATCGGGGTCAGGCGCCAGCCCTCGATCAGCAGCAGCACGAGCAGGAACAGGGCGGCGGCGATCGCCGCCGAGACCATCGCCAGGGCGAGGTTGGCGAGCAGGTGGGGGCGGCCGGTGCTGCGCAGCTCCGCGGCGAGGATGCCGGTCTCCGCCTCGTGCCTGGCGATGGCCAGGATCGGCGCCCCTGCCACGATCGCCACCGGCACCTGGAACAGGAAGATCGACTGCCAGGAGACCAGCTCGGTGAGCAGGCCGCCAACCGCCGGCCCCAGCGCGGCGCCGGTCGCCCCCGCCGCCGCCCAGAGCGCGACGGCGCGACGCTCCGAGCCGGTCGCGGCCGGCAATAGCTCCAGCGCCGCGGTCACCGCGGCGGCGCCGCCGAGCGCCTGCACGCAGCGGGCGGCGATCAGCGTCCCCAGCTCCGCCGAGAGGCCGCAGGCGAGGCTGGCGCCGGCGAAGACCGCGAGCCCCACGGCGCCCGTGCGACCGGGGCCGAAGCGGCGGGCGAGGTGCGCGGCCGGAACGGCGACGAGCGCCATCACCAGGTTGAAGGAGATCAGCACCCAGGTGACCCCGGCGACGCTGGTGTCGAGCTCGCGATAGATCTCCGGCAGGGCGAGGACGACGATCGAGGAGTCGGCCAGGACCAGGCCGACTGCGAGCGCGAGGGCGGCGACGCGCGGTCGCGAAGCGACGGTCACCGGTAGCCCAGCTCCGCGGGGTACTTGTCGTGGTAGGCATCCTGCTTGTCGAGCACGTCTTCGACGTAGCCGCGGGTTTCCTCGAAGCCGATGTCGTCGAGCGACATGCCGGACCCGCCCCACTCGTCGGCGTTGGTGGGCCCGGCGTTGTAGCCGGCCAGCGCCGCCACCCAGTTGCCGTCGTAGCGGTCGAACAGCTGGCGCAGGAGGAAGGTCCCGTAGCGGATGTTGATTTCGGGGTCGGAGAGGTCCTCGAGCTTGAAGCTCGTACCGCCGCTGAGGCGCTCGATTTCGTTGGCGGTGGCCGGGGTGATCTGCATCAGCCCGCGCGCTCCGGCGTGGGAGGTCTGGTCGCGGAAGCGGGACTCGGCGTAGATCACGGCGGCGATCAGCGAGGCATCGACGTCCTTTTCGCTCGCCTGCTGGCGGATCACGTCCTCGTGACGCAACGGCAGGGTCAGCTCCTGAATCGCACGGTCGACCTCGCCCGGCACACCCAGCAGCAGGGCGACGCAAATCCCCGCGGCCGCGACGGCCGCACTGCCGAACAGCAGACGGCGGCGACGCCTGCGCTTGCGCTTCATGGCTTCAGCCTCTCGACCAGAGCGGACAGCTCCCGCTCGAGATCCTCAACCGTTCCCTCGTTCTGGACCACGTGCGCGGCCCGCGAGGCCTTGTCGGCCTGCGCCAGCTGGCGCGTCTCGCGCTCGTCGACCAGCACGTGGCCACGGGCCTCGGCGCGGGTGCGCCGCAGCTCCTCACCAGCAACAACCGCGACAGTCGTGTCGAAGACCTTCTCCATCCCGGACTCGAACAGCAGCGGCACCTCGACCACGGCGACGTCGGCGTCCTCCGGCAGCGATGAGAGCCAGGCGCCGATCCTCTCCCCCACCAGCGGGTGGATCTGCGCCTCGAGCCAGCTCAGCTCATCGCGATCGGCGAAGACGACCTCACCGACCTTGGCGCGGTCGATCCGGCCCTCGGGAGCCACCTCGGGCCCCCAGCGCTCGGTCAGCCGCCCGACAAGCGGCTCCGAGTCGAGCAGCTCGTGCACAACCGCGTCGCTGGAGATCGTCGCGGCACCGAGGCGCTCAAATGCAGCCAGCGCCTCCGACTTGCCGGCCGCGATCCCACCGGTCAGTCCAATCGTCAGCGGCCTCGCCACCCGGGCCGCCGTTCAGTCCTGCTCGGACTCGCTTGCCTGCTCGTCCTCGCCGGCAGCCTCGCCAGCGTCGTCAGGAGAATCCGGCCGCTCGGTAACAGATTCCCCCTCCTGCGCAGCCTCTTCACCTTCCTCGGGTTCATCCGGCGAAGGCCCTTCCTCGGGCGGAGCCTCAGGCGTCGCCGTCTCGGCAACAGGCTCCTCCTCAGGAGCCTCCTCCGCGGCCGGAGCCTCTACCTCGGCCGCGGGCTCTTCCTCGGCCGGGACCTCCGCCTCATCGGCCGGAGCCTCATCAGCCGATGGCGGCTCGACCTCGGCAGCAGGTTCCTCCTCAGCGGCCGGGGTTTCGTCAGATGTCTCTAGGGGTGTCTCCTCCGCGGGTGGCGCCGCAGGGGGGACCTCCCCCGAGGAAGCTTCAGCTACCGGAGGGGGAGGTGGGTCCCCTGCGGCGACAGGACCCGCGGCCGGAGCATCCTCGGACTCCTCTGAAGTCTCTCCCGCCGCAGCGATCTGCTCGCCGAGGTCACCCATAGCCATTTTCTGCCCCTCAACCCGCTTGATGCTCAGCGACAACCGCCGCCGCTCTTCGTCGATCTCGAGGATCTTGACGTCGAGCGTGGCGCCGGGCTCGACCACCTCGCTGGGGTTCTCGACGTGGTGGTCGGCGAGCTCGGAGATGTGGACCAGGCCCTCGACGCCCGGCAGGATCTCGACGAAGGCGCCGAAAGCGACGACCTTGGTCACGGTCCCGGCCAGCACGTCGCCGGCGCGGTGCGAGCTGATCACCCGCTGCCATGGGTCCTCCTGCGTCTGCTTGAGACCGAGCGAGATGCGCTGCCGGTCGCGGTCGATATCGAGCACTTTGATCCGCACGGTGTCGCCGATCGCGACCACCTCGGAGGGGTGGTTGACGTGGCTCCAGGAAAGCTCGGAGATGTGGATCAGGCCGTCGATGCCGTCGAGGTCGACGAAGGCGCCGAAGTCGACCAGGTTGGAGATCTTGCCCTCCACCACCTGGCCCGGCTGGAGGCGGCCGAGAATCTGCTCGCGCACCTCCTTGCGCTCTTCCTCCAGCACGGCGCGCCGCGAGAGGACGACGTTGTTGCGGCTGCGGTTGAGCTCGATCACTTTGCATTCGAGCGTCTCGCCCGTGAACTCCTCGAGGTTGTGGACGCGGCGGATGTCGACCAGCGAGGCGGGCAGGAAGCCGCGCACGCCGAGGTCGAGGATCAGGCCGCCCTTGACCACCTCGATCACGTTGCCTTCGACCGGTTCGCCCGACTCGGCGGCGGCCTCGATGCGGCGCCAGGCCTTCTCGAAGCGGGCCCGCTTCTTGGAAAGGATCAGGCGGCCGTCGGCGTCTTCCTTGGTGAGGACGAGGGCGTCGACCTCTTCTCCCAGCTCGACCTCGTCGGCTGGGTCGACCGACTTGCGGATCGAGAGCTCGCTGGCCGGGATGACCCCCTCCGACTTGTAACCGATGTCGACAAGGACCTCGTCCTTGTCGATCCGCACGACCTTGCCCTTGACCACGTCTCCCTCCTCGAAGGAGACCATCGTCGCCGCGTAGTTGGGGACGAGTTTGCCGTCGACTTCGGTGAGAAGGTCGCCGGAGCCCTCAGCAGGCGTACTGGGAGCGGTCGATGGCAAGGTCGTATCGGTCAAGGTCGTATCGGTCACGGACACAGCGGCGAATGATGCCAGAGGGGATACGCTCCCGTCGTGCCGGTGCGCGCGACCAAACGCGGCGACGAACGAACCCCCCTGTCGGGCGGCCATGACGTACTGATCTGCGGAGCGAGCTTCGCCGGGCTCGCGGTGGCGCGCGAGCTGGCCGGGGCGGGCGCCGACGTGATGGTCCTCGACCGCTACGAGATCGGCGAGCGCCAGACCTCCGCCTGCGGCATCCCGACCGAGTGGCTGCGCGCCACCGGACTGATGGAGGCCGAGCGCCAGCGCTTCAGCGAGCTGGTCGTGCACACCCCGCACGGGACGTCTCGCATGGACCTGCCCTGGACCTTCTCCACCTTCGACTATCGCGAGCTCTGCGAGCTGCTCTGGAGCCAGTGCGACGCCCGCTTCGAGACCGCCAAGGTGAACGGACGCGCCCGGTCCGCCAACGGCGACGGCACGATCCACGTCGACACCGACCGCGGCGTCGTCTCGGCGCCGCTCGTCGTCGACGCGCTGGGCTGGCGCCGGGTGCTGGCCGCCGGCGACGGCTACCAGCCCCCGGACGCGCCGCTCTCGCGCGGGCTCGAGGTCCATCCCGACGGGGCCGGCGAGGATCTCGAGATCTGGATCGACCGCCACTACGTCCCGGCGGGCTACGGCTGGTCCTTCCCCGCCCGCGACGAGCTGCGGATCGGGGTCGGCTCCTTCGACCCGCGCTTCCACGTCCGCGAGACGACCGAGCTGCTGGCCGAGGACCTGGACCGGGATCGGGTCCGCTACCAGGGCAACTGGATCCCCCACAAGCTGCGCCGCGCCACCGAGGCCGGCGTCTTCTTCGCCGGCGACTCCGCCGGCCACTGCCTGCCGCTGACCGCGGAGGGAATCCGCACCGCGATCTACTTCGGGATCGCGCTCGGCCGCGAGCTGCGCGAGGTGGTCGAGGGACGGCAGGGCCGCGAGCAGGCCGCCGCCCGCTACGCCGAGTTCAACGACTCCCACGAGTGGAAGTTCCGCTGGATGCTGCGGGTGCAGAAGCTCATCCCCAGGGTGCCGCCGCGGGTCCTGGGTCCGCTGGTCCGGCTCTTCGGCGCCAAGCGCTTCGTCGACTGGTCCTTCGGCCACTACCTGCGGATCGCACCGCCGGAGCTGGCTAGCTGTAGTTACTCAGCACGTTGTTCCAGCTCAGCGAGCCGAGCTGCGGGCGGTCGATGGCCAAGGGAGCCATGTCGTCTCCTGAAGTTGTAGTGATCGAGCCAGCCGGGTAGCGCCGC
>Ga0190265_10000365_pt1 | contig 34356 bp, 20 predicted proteins | sample Popmic124T_FD_133135 | JGI IMG/M metagenome (GOLD analysis project Ga0190265, IMG submission 133135) | Populus adjacent soil microbial communities from riparian zone of Indian Creek, Utah, USA - 124 T | ecosystem: Environmental > Terrestrial > Soil > Riparian zone | place: USA: Utah | collected...
ACCCACCGGGTACGAGGTGCTACCCGCAGGGTATGGCCGCACGCCCGGGACCCCCTCCTCGGTCCTCCCCCGCTGCGCGGGAGAGGACGCCTCCCTCCGGCAGCACAAAGTTAGCGCCTATGCCCGGGGAGGGGGAGGGACCCACCCATCCGGTGCTAACTGGACAGTATTGGGGCAAGCCCCCTCCCCTACATCTGAAGCCAGGTCTGTTGGAGCCTCTAATCCGTCCGCAGCGCCGTCATCGGGCTGACCCGGGTCGCTCCCCTGCCGGGGAAATAGGCCGCGCCCAGGGCGACCAGGGCGAGCGCCACCGCCACTCCCACGAAGGTCATGGGATCAGTGGACGTCACGTCGTAGAGCAGCGCCGAGATGTAGGAGGCCCCGACGCGGGTCAGGACGAGCGCCAGGCCGACGCCGAGCGCGATGCCGAGGATGGCGAGCAGCCCGGTCTCCCGCACCACCAGCCGCAGCACCTGCTCGCGCTGGGCGCCCAGGGCCATGCGCAGCCCGATCTCCCGCCTTCTCTGGGCCACGGTGTAGGACGTGATGCCGTAGATGCCCACCATGGCCAGCGTCAGGGCCAGGATGGAAAGAAGCGTCAGGAGCAGCAGGCTCAGGCGGCTCTTGGTGATCGACTGGCTGACCACCTCTTCCAGAGGCCGCACCTGCGCCACCGGCTGGTTGCGGTCAACCGCATACACCGCGTTGCGCACCGACGTGGAGAGAGCCAGCGGGTCCCCCTCCGTGCGCACCACGGCCGACGCCTGGTAGGGCATGAAGAACTTCGTCACCTGGTCCGGCGTCATGAACAGGGTTGGGCGCGGCTCGGAGTAGAGGTCCGAGTGGCGGAGGTTCTCCACCACGCCGACCACCGTGATCCAGGGGGAGTCCTTGGTGTCCCGCCGTTTGAAGCGCCGGCCGACGACCTCCTCGCCCGGCCAGTAGGCCTCCGCCATGGCATCGTCGATCACCGCCGCCATGGCCGCGTTCCGGGTGTCGCCAGCTTGCAGAAGACGCCCCTTGCGGAGCGCGATGTCCAGCGTCTCGAAGTAGCCGGGCGTGGCCATGCGCGCGCCCACGATCAGCATCTCGCCCGGCTTGGGCTCGGGCTTGCCCTCGATGATGATGGTGGTGAGACCGTCGGCGCCGCCCATCGGCAGGTCCGAGATGAGGGCGGCGCTCTTCGCGCCCGGCATGGAGTTGAGCTCCTGGTCGAGCCGCGTGAAGAAGCTGGCGAGCTCGTCCGCCGGACGGTCCGACGGCAGGTCGACCTTGAACGTAAGCACGTTCTCGGTGCGGAAGCCCGGGTCGATGTCCATCAGCCGGTTGAAGCTGCGCAGCAGGAGGCCGGCGCCGATCAGCACCACGACCGCGATCGCCACCTCCGCTACGACCAACGCACTGCGGGTACGGCGGCTCTGGGTCGTGCCGGCGCCTGCCCGGGTGCCCTCGCGCAGCATCCCGGCGAGATCCGGCCGGGTCATCTGGAAAGCAGGGAACAGGCCGGCGAGAAGGCTGGTGATGACGCACGCCAGCAGGGTGAAGGCCAGCGCACGGGGCTCGAGCGCGAAGGTCGCGGCGCCCACCAGGCCGGCTGGGATGTTGGCGGCACAGAGCTTGAGGAAGGTCCAGGCCAGAAAGACCCCGAGGGCGCCCCCCAGCAGCGACAGGATCCCGCTCTCCATCAGGAGCTGGCCGATGATGCGCTGCCGGCCGGCGCCGATGGCGGTGCGCAGGGCGATCTCCTTCTGCCGCGATGCGGACCGCGCCAGGAGGAGGTTGGCCACGTTGACACAGGCGATGAGCAGCACCATCGCACCCGCCGCCCAGAGCACGAGCAGGACTGGCCGGAGCCCCTGGCTCATCTGCTGGATGATCGGCACCAGGCGGACGCTCCACCCCTTGGACCGGGCGTGCACCTCCTCGGCGATGCGCGTACAGATGGCGTTGAGCTCCTGCTCCGCGGCCGCGGGGGAGGCTCCGGGCTTCAGCTTGCCGATCATGAAGCTGACGCGGTTGCCCCGGTCTTCCCGGGCTTCCGGGGTGTGGGCCTGCGGCACCCAGACATCGGGATTGACCGGGAACCCGAGATAGGACGGCACCTCCGAGCCCCGGGGGAAGGCGAAGCGGCGCGGCATCACGCCCACCACGTTGAGCGGCTTGCCGTTCATGATGAACGTCTTGCCGACCACGCTGCGGTCGCCGCCGAACCGCCGCTGCCAGAAGTCGTAGGAAAGCACCGTGGCGAGCGGCGTGCCGGGCGTCTCGTCCTCCGCTCCCAGCGTGCGGCCGATCAGGGCGGGCGTGCCGAGGACCTTGAAGAAGTCCGGCGTGACCAGGATGGTGCCGAGCTGCTCCGGCTCCCCCTGCCCGGTGAGCGCCTGCCGGTCGGCCGTGGCCAGGGCCAGGGACTCGAAGGCGCTGCCCTCCTCCTGGAAGTCGTAGAGGTTGGCTGAGGACGCCGGCAGGTCGTCGGAGCCGATCAGCTTCGCGATCTCGGGCTTGACCGCCCAGACCATCATCACGCGGTCGGGATCCTTGAACGGCGGCACCTGCAGGAGCACCGCGTCGACCACGCTGAAGATCGCGGTGTTGGCCCCGATGGCGAGGCCCAGGGTCAGAATGGCAGCCAGGGCGAAGCCGGGCTGCCTGAACAGACTGCGGGCGGTGACACGGACGTCTTGCATCATTTGGCTCATGGCTTTATCCCAGGGCGGTCGGAGAGGATTCGACTCGCGGCTGGAGAGTTTATCTCATCCCCTCGCCGGGGCGGCTAAAGTGTACCCTTGACAGAATTTCAGCCGCTTCGAATTGCGGCAAGGAGGAGCACCATGTCATCCCATCGTCTCAACCGGCTACGGGCCGTCCTTGTGGCCCTAGCGCTGGGCGCCCTGCTGGCCGGACCCGCGGCCGCCCAGACGCCGCTCGGCGCCACGCTGGTCACGGGCGGGGTCCAGTTCGCGGTCTTCTCGCAGAATGCCACCCGCGTCGAGGTCTGGCTCTTCTCCAGCCCCACGGCCTCGTCCCCGACCGCCCGCCACACGCTGACCAAGACCGACGCGGTCAACCACATCTGGACGGTCACGGTCTCCGGCATCGGCGCGGGCGCCCTCTACGGCTACCGGGCCTGGGGACCCAACTGGCCCTACAACGCGAGCTGGACCGCTGGCAGCAACCTGGGGTTCATCTCCCACGCGGACTCGAACGGCAACCGCTTCAACCCCAACAAGCTGCTGACCGACCCGTACGCCAAGGCTGTCACCGGCGAGCCCCAGCGCGTCCTCAGCGGCGGCAATTACCACTACTCCACCGCCATCCTGGGGGGGACCAACACCTACGCCTTCGTCGACAGCGCCGGCGCCATGCCCAAGTCGGTCGTCATCAACGACGACTCCTTCAGTTGGACCGGCGACGTGCGTCCGGACACGGCCATGAAGGACTCCATCGTCTACGAGGTCCACCTGCGCGGCCTCACCCGCAACGACTCGTCCGTGTCGTCCACGATCCGCGGCACCTACGACGGCTTCAAGGCCAAAGGCTCCTACTTCCAGGAGCTGGGGCTCACCGCGGTCGAGCTGCTGCCGGTCCACGAGTACCCGCAGTACGACGACCCCGTGGGCGGCGCCTCTGCGGACCGGGTCAACTACTGGGGGTACATGACCACCCAGTTCTTCGCCCCGAACCGCGAGTATCTCTGCCCCGACTTCGCGAGCTGCGCCTACACCGCGGGCCAGCAGGTCAATGAGTTCAAGGAGATGGTCAAATCCCTCCACGCCCAGGGCATCGAGGTCTGGCTTGACGTGGTCTTCAACCACACGTTCGAGGGCGGCGCCTGCTCGGGCAACCCGGTGCGCTACATCAACCTGCGCGGCCTCGACAACGCCACCTACTACACCCTGGCCGACGACAAGACCTGCTATTGGGATTCCACCGGCACCGGGAACAATCTGAATGCCAGCCGGCCCGCGGTGCGGCGCCTCATCCTGGACAGCCTCAGCTACTGGCACGAGGAGATGGGCGTCGACGGCTTCCGCTTCGACCTCGCCTACGAGCTGGGCCGTGAGGGCAGCGACGGCCGGGTGTTCAACTCGAACGCCACCACCCTGGTCGAAATCGCCCAGCTCGCCCAGGACGAGGACTTCAAAGTCGTGGCCGAGGCCTGGGATACCGGCGGCTATGGAGTCGGCCAGTTTCCCGCCGGATGGTCGGAGTGGAACGGCTTCTGGCGCGACAACGTCCGCAAGTGGGCCAAGGGGGACAACTCCCAGGCCGGCGGCCTCGGCTCCTCGATCAGCGCCACCTGGAGCGGATTCGGCTCGCCCGCGGAGAGCGTCAACTTCGTCACCGCCCACGACGGCTTCACGCTCAACGACCTGGTCTCCTACAACACCAAGCAGAACGGCACCGGCGACTGCAACCCCACCGGCGCCGACCCCGGCAGCGGCAGCAACGACAACGACTCCTGGGACAGCGGCGGCGACGAGGGCCTGCGGCGGCGCCAGATCCGCAACTTCGCCTCCCACCTGCTCCTCCACCACGGCGTGCCCATGATCCTGGCCGGCGACGAGTTCCGCCAGACCCAGAACGGCAACAACAACGGCTACATGGCGGACAACGCCTGCGGCTGGATCAACTGGCAGAAGAAGACCGACAACCCGAAGACGTACGACTTCTTCCGCAAGCTCGCCGCCTTCCGCAAGGCCCACCCCGGCCTGCGGCGGAGCGTCGCGGCCGTCGGCTCCGACCATGACGGCGACGGCTACAAGGACCTCGCCTGGCACGGCACCACGCCGGACACGCCGGACTGGAGCTCGACCTCCCACACGCTCGCCTTCCTGATCGACGGCTCCACCGCGGAGACGGGCGGCCCGTCGAGCGCGCCCGACCTCTACGTGGCGTTCAACTCCTACTGGACCAACCTCAACTTCACCATCCCCACGGCACCCAACGGCAAGTGCTGGTGGCTCCTCGCCGATACCGCGGACTGGGCCGAGGGGACCGGCAACATCTACTACGACCCGGCGGTGAGCTCGTGGAGCTCCCAGATCCTGCCTAAGATAACCGGCACGACCTACGGCGTGCAGGCGCGCTCGACCCTGGCCCTCCTCGCCCGCACCTGCACCGATCCTGCGGCCGTGCGCGTGGACTTCACCGTCAACAACTTCGTCACCTCCTCAGGCCAGGACCTCTATGTGGCCGGCAACGTCCCCGAGTTGGGCAACTGGGATACCTCGAAGGCCGTCAAGCTGAACTGGGTGGACAGCGACACCTGGAGCGGCCCGGTCTTCTTCACCGCGAGCAAGGGTTCGGCGATCCAGTACAAATACATCATGAAGCAGGGAGGATCGACGACCTGGGAGAACGGCTCGAACCGGAGCTACACGGTACCGGCGACCGGCTCCGGAACCCGGAACGACAACTGGCAGTTCTGATCCGATCCGCGAAGGATTCCGGGCCGCCCCGCATGGTATCCCGCAACTGGTACTCCCGCTGCCGCCAGACCCACGATGTCTTCTACTTCGGTGAGGAGGTCGACATCTACGAGGACGGCCAGATCGTCCGCCACGAAGGCGCCTGGGAGGCCGGCAAGAACGGCTCCCAGCCCGGCATCATCCCCGCACGCTTCCTCCTCGGCGCGCGCGATTACCAGGAGCTGCGGCGCCTGACAGGACCATGGCCAGGAGAAGACTCAAGCCGACTCATCGCAACACCCGGACAGGATAGCAGCCATGCATCCGAGCTGCGTGGCAGGAGGGGACGAGCCCAGGAGCCATTCTGAAGCCCTCGGGAACGATTCTGTGTCCGACCTGGAATCTAATCCAGCTTCATCCGCCGTGCGTACGCCACGGCCTGGGGAGTGCGCCCCAGCTTCCGCGCGATCTCGGCGTCCGGGGCCGTCCCAACGAGCGCGAGCTCTTCGGGCGTCCACCGCCGTTTCGCCAGGAAAGGTGGAATTCCATGACGCCTGCGCTTTTTGTTCACGACGCTGTCCGCGATCCCGAGCTCGCGCGCGATCTTGCGGTCGGGCTCACGCCCGAGGCGGGCGACGAGCTCGGGAGTCCAGCGCCGGGGCCGTTCGATTCCGAGCTTCTTGCGTAAAAGGCGAATGGTCGTCGGTGACAAACCGGTCCGCCGCTTCACGTCGATGCTCTTCTCGTGCAGCAGCTCGACGAGAGCGGGAGTCGGAACGACGGCTCCGTACCTGCCCCCGGGGCGGATGCCGAGCGCGGAGCGCTTGCGCCGAACGCTGTTCACCGAAAATCCGGAGACGCGCGCTAACTCGCGGTCGCTCACCTTGCCCAGGAGCGCGAGCAGCTCCTCGGTCCACTCATAGACGCGGCGCAGCCGGGACGCGGGAATCCAGAGCTGCGTCCGTTTCTTGGCCACCGTGCCCTTGCTGATCCCGAGCTTCTCGGCAACCTCCGCATCGGACCTCTTTCCGAGCAGCGCCAGCTCCCGCGGCGTCCACTCGTGAGCTTGCGGGTTCGGGCGGCGTTTCGGGCGAAACGATGGGATCCCGAGGAGCTGTCGCTTGTAACTGACGCTGGAGAAATGGATGCCCAGCTTCCTGGCGACCGCCGCGTCGCTGGCGGTGCCAAGACGCCGGATCATCTTCGGGGTCCATTTAATGGGCTCCCTCGGCGGCCGGAAGGCGGCAATCCCGTGCCGCTTCCGTTCCTTGGCGACCATTTCTGTCGAGATCCCGGCGAGGCGTGCCAACTCCCGGTCGGGGATCTTGCCGAGCCGGGCGGCCAGCTTCCAGGGCCATCGGAATGGTCCCTTCACCGGAGCGCGTTTGACGGCCACGCGCCTCCGGGTGGGTTGGGTTCGGCGGAAAGACGGGATGCCCAGGGATATCCGCTTCTTGCGAACGACGTTCTCGCTGACGCCGAGATCGCGCGCGACGTCCTTATCGAACTCCCGACCGAGGCGGGCGACGACCTTGGGGGGCCACTGCCGGCGCCGGTCGATGCCGTGTTTCCTGCGCAGGTCGCGGATCGTCCTGTGGCTGAGGCCGGTCAGCCGATGTACCTCGATGCCTGGCAGGTGGAGCAGCTCGATCAGCTCCGGAGTCGCAACGACCGCCCCGGCGGCAACGACGCCGGGAATGCCGAGGCGAAACCGCTTCGCGCAGACTGCGGCCTCGGAGATGCCGTAGAGCTCCGCCACCTGGGTGTCCGTAACCTGGCCCAGGAGCGCGAGCATCTCCTCCGTCCATTCGAGACGGCGCGGCGGCGGCTTGAACGGGGGGATCTCCAGAGTCTGGCGCTTCAACATGGTCGAGGAGGCACTGATCCCGAGCTGTTTGGCGACCAGCCGGTCGGGCATGGTGCCGAGTTGGGCCAGGTCCTCCGGTTCCCAGGGGATGGAGGACTCGACGGCACTGGAAGGCGGCGGGGAGTAGGGAGGAATTCCGAGGAGCACGCGCTTGCACCGGATGGTGGTCCGGGAGAGCCTTAGCTCCCGGCCGACGACGCCGTCGCTCTCGGTCCCGATCAGGGCGATCATCTCCGGCGTCCACTCGACGGGGCCTCGCAGCGGCCGGAAAGACTCGATTCCGCGCCGGCGGCGTTCCCGGGCCACCGTCTCGGGACTGATGCCGGCTCGCCGCGCGAGCTTCTCGTCGGAGATCTGCCCGAGCAGAGCGGCCAGCTCCTCCGGCCACTGAAACCAAGCCCCGGTCGAACGCATCCGGGACGCCGGAACGCGCTGGACAGACACCGGCGGCGCCACGGCGCGGCGCTTCAACGGACGGGGCATGGGCTCAAGATCTTATCGCATCGGTCCTACCCTGCGCGTACCTCGTACCCGTGGCCCCTCTCTCCTGCGCTGACGCGCAGGAGAGAGGGGCCACACTGCCTTATCAGACGGCTGGAGGTCAGCCGGGCGGGAACATCCCGTTCTTGGCCACCGGCACGCAGAGCTTCGTGGTGTCCTTCGCCGTGACGCTCTCGATCGGCAGACCCATGGCGCGCAGCACGGGGTTGAGGTGGGTCAGCCTGAGGTCCCTGTCCAGAGGCAGGCCGTCGAGGTTGTAGCAGAGGACGTCCGAGAAGCGGATGATCTGGGCGACGGCCGCCGGATTCGGGAACTGGTTGTTCTTGGCCACCGGCACGCAGAGCTGGATCGGCGCCGGTCCTACGATCTTCGCCTGCTCCGTCGGGGTGCCCGAGAAGAGCGGGTTCAGGTGCGTCAGGTTGATCGGCTGGTTAGGAATCGGAGGGGCGTCGACGCGATAGCACTTGATGTCCAGGAACTGAATGAGCTGCCGGACGTTCGGCGGCGGAATCTGGCTGTCCTTGGCTACGGGAACGCAGAGCTGCTGCGGCTCGCGGACGATCACGTTGACGTTCGGCCCGTAGAGCGCCGCGATCGCCGGGTTGAGCTGGCTGAGCTGTAGCGTCATGTTGAGCGGCGGACCGTCGATCCGGTAGCACTTCAGGTCCGCGTACTGGAGGAAGGGCAGCGACTGCGGCGGAATCACCTGGTTGTTCTTCCGGACCGGCACGCAGAGATCCTGGGGCTCCTGCAGAACGACCTGCTCCGGCGGCGCACCCTGCTGGATGAACACCGGGTTCAGGTGGGTGAGCAGCAGCGGGACGTTCAGCGGTGGCTGACCCGGGATGTCATAGCACCGGAGATCCAGGAACCGCACGAACTGGCCTGGAGTCGGGAACGGTTGGGCGGCCGCGGCCCCCGGAAGGGACAGCACCACCAGCAGAAGGATGGCTCCCAGAGCGATCTGGCGAACGAGCTTGTCCATCGAAAATCTCCTTTCGCGAAGGACCTTCCCCGCGGCCGGACAAACCTCTCCCGGCGGAGCGAGGGCGGCCCCTTCCTTGGTTGACGTATCTCTCCTATCTGGGCGCCGAGCCGGCTGGCGGGATACCTCGCTCAGTAATCCTGAGGTATCTATAACTCTATGGTGAGGCTTGGCGCAAGAACGGGACAACGTCCGGGAATCCTGCGCAGCTCAGGAACGCCCGGAGCCATCCGCGACGGCTGGGGACGATCCGGAAGTTTTCCGGGGCATCTCCAACGGGTTCGGAGCCGTCCGCAAGATTTCTGAGTCGTCCTGAAGATTTCGGAGCCGTCCGCAGCGTTTCGGATCGCTCCAAAGTATTCCGGGATCGTCCGGAGGGATTCGCGAGAGCTCGCGAACGTCTGGGACCCGTCCGGGAAAGTTTTGGGCCGTTCCCGGAAGCTCAGAATGGCTCCAGGTTTTTCAGAGCCACCCCCAGCCGCTCGGAATGGCTCGCGAATGTTTCGGAGTCATTCCCAGGCGTTCAGGACGGTTCCGAAGCGTTTGGATTCATTCTTTTGGATTCGGAATGACTCCCGAACGTTTCTGAACGGCTTCGAAGTGCTTCCGGGTCATCCCCAAAAGTTCAGAGCCGTTCCCGAAGCGCCAAAATGGCACAAGTCCGTTCAGAACTCCGCTCTACGGCCACCAGTGGCGAAGATCCTGAATGGCCTTGGCAACCTCGGGTATGCCTTTGGGTCCGGCCAGGATCTGCATCACAGGCAGGAGCAAGACGAGCCTGGCGAGAAACTCAGGACGCGGTTGCAGGGAGATTGCCCGCAGCATCTCCCGCCAAGCGTTCAGCAGAGATTCGCGAGGCATGAGGGCCAATCGCGGGGCAAGGCGAGCCAAAATTTCGTAGAGCACCTGCCCACTACGATGCTCGAAGGCATCCCGCACCAGCGGCATGACCCAGCCATCTGGAATCTGCGGAAGCAGCCGGGAAAGATGCAGCAGAAACTCCCCCGGCTCGGCTGCCCACGAGCCGGTCAGGACACCAGACGACCATGCCACCGGAGGAGTTTCCAGCAAGGCAAGAACGCTCTTGATCTCCTCCAGCCCTAGCGGATGCCGGAACCGGCTTACTTCCTTTAAGAGACGAGCGAAGAACAGAGGCCGGTACTCGTATGGATCCGCGCCACTCCAGCAGGCGATCGCTCCATTCAAATCTCCTTGATCGAGCTTTGCCAAGCCTAACGTGAGCACGCTCGCACCTTCAAAGTTGAACTGCTCGTGTGCCAAGGACGAGAGGACAGGCAGCAGGATCTCCAAGCGTGGATCTGACGGTGCTCCAGCCACCGGCCAGGGTAGGAGTACTGGGCTGTAGTCCTCATTTTCGAACCCTCGGACAAGCCTCAGAATCCAGCCAGCTTCCTGATGATTGGCAGATATTTCGCAGACCACGGCACAAGTATCCAGGATGACTCCGAGGTCCCCGCTTGCTCGAGCCTCGCGCAATCGGTCGGTGAGTTCCCTCTGGATCTGCCGCCAGCGCTCGTTGCTACGCAGGTTGTGAAGCTTGAGGCTCAGGCGGCGCGCCTCTCGGTTGTGTGGATCGAGACTGAGCAACTCCACTAACGGCTTGAGGGCCGGCTCGGGAGTGTGCTCCCACACCGCTCGGCGGATCACCTCCAGCAACTCGCGTATGCGGGCTTGAAGGTCCTGGTCCAGCCGACTCTGTGCCTCCTGGACGAGCCTTCGGGCCTCGCTACGCTCCGGGTCGATACGCAGAACCTCCGCAACCCGGTCGAGGGCCTCCTCTGCTTGGCCTTCGTCTAGGTGAAACTGGGCCTCGGCCAGCAACCCCAACACCCATGTCTCGCATGCCTCCCCAACGCGGCGGGTGGCTTCCTCAAGGAGCGGCGCCTCGGGACCGGGATCCACGTCGAGGGCTAAGGCATCGAGCCACAGAAAGATGGCGGCCCGATTGTCACCGGCTTCCAGCCGTTCGAGGGCGTGCCCCAACAGGAGCCGGAGGTGCATGCGACCCGCTTCTATGACTACGCGCACCCGCCGGAACCGGGCCAGAGCCTCGCGGTCGGACATGTCCTCCTGGAGAGCCCGTTTCCAGGCATCAAGGGCCGCGCGGTAGCGGTCGGTCCGAAAGGCTTCGTCCCCCAGTGCGACCCAACGGCGGGCGGCGGAGAGCGGCCCGTTGCTAACGACTTGCTGCGGTGGAGCTTCTGGCATCTGTGGCAGGGGAAGGGCAGGTTCTGGCGACTCACGCATCGGTACGGCCAGCCAACCGGTGAGCCAAGCAACTTGTGGATGACGGGGATCAATGGACCGCGCAAGCTCAAGGAGGCGTCGGGCTCCCTCCTCATCCCCCTGATACCGGCGGGCCGTCCGGGCTGCCTCCACGACGTGGATAATGAAGACGTGCTCCCGGGCATCCAGAGCAAGTCTTTCAACTGGCGGAGGCTCGGGTCTCGCTTCGCCCGGAGCCCCGCACTCCGGAGGGAGATCCTCGTCCAAGATAAACTCCGGCTCCTCCGGATCTCCCGCCAAGCGCCTCAACTCGGACTGCATCTCCGGTGGGGCGATCGGCCAGAGAGGGAAGGCGACGGCCGGAGCGTCCGCAGAACCGGCCAGAGCGCTCAATGACTGGCGCCAGAGACGCACCTGAGCCCAGTCCGGCAGCCGGCCGCGGAAGCTCTTGAGAAGGCTCACCTGGAGAGCGGAGTCCTCGAGTCCGGCAGCCTGGTCCAGTAGCGCTTCGAAATCCTCGTCCTCGAAAGCCCCTTCGAACGAGGTGGCGAGACAGACGAGAACCATCTCCCGCTCCCGGACAGCGGGCAGACGCTGGCACGCGGCAAGAGCTCTGGGCCAGAGCCGGGGAGGCAGGCTCTCGAAGGTCGGCCCCAGAGTCTTGAGCCAGAGCTCGGGCCGATCGAGGGCGAGCGCCTCTTCAACGAGGGTCTCGAGCGGAAGGTCCGTGCGTGAGGCCAGCGCGTGCATCACCAGAAGCCGGGTCTCGGCGGGCAGCGCTTGCGACGCCTGCAGCAACGCCGACAACTCTCCGGAGGGCCAGCGAGGCGCTAGGAGGGCGAGGGCACGGGCCCGAAGTCGGGCATCGCCCAGTTCGTTGGCGAGGTCCAGGACATCACCGAGCCGCTCCGAGGGAAGAGACGGCAGCACGCCGGACAGAGCGTTCAGGCGCTCGAGTCTCTCCTCAATGCTGCGCACGGCTGCAAGAATGGCATCCCAGCCGGAGAGGGGAACGTGCTGAGCCACTGCGGAAAGGAGCGCGCAACGCACAGCCCCTTTCGTCCGCTCGGCCTCTGCAAGGACATCGAACGGCCGGAATCGAGCAAGCCAACTCAGGGCTTGGACATGCTCTGATCCCCAGGGACACGACCGCAGCTGATCCAGGGCGGTATTCAGAAAGGAGTCGGACAGCTCTTCTGGAAGCCAGCGGCCGATCCGGGCGAGAAGGCCGGCCCGCAGGCGTTCGTCAGGAACCTGGTCCAGCGTGGTGAGGGAGTCCAGGAGTATTCTTTCCCCCTGCTCCCGCACATGAGAGCCCAGCCATCCGAGGATCACGGCAGCCCGGTCGGCGTCACCAATCCGGGTGGACAGGGACAGGATCTCTCGGAGGCCCTCTCGGGCGGCCTCTCCGGCCAGTCCGTCCGCGGTACGCAGGAGAGTGCGCAAGAAACCGCGCTTCTCGGGCCTCTCACCAAGAACCTTCAGGGCCTGCCCCAGGACTTCAAGGGAGGAAAAACGGCTCAGGGCTTCGAGGACCTCGGTCTGGAGCCGTTCGGAGGGCAGGGTCCAGACCGCCCCCAATAGGTCGGTGACCGGCACGTCAGGCGCATCTCGCAACCGCGACGCCACGGCCGCAAGCCCTTGGGCTCGCTTCTTTCCATTCGGCAGATAGGCGGCCAGCGCGAGAGCCCGGCTCACTAAGCGAGGCGGGAGAGACGGAAGCATCTTCTGGAGAGTCCGAAGTTGCTCGCTTCTGGGAAGTGCCGTTTCCAGGACACGGAAAGCTGCCTCCCAGAGCCGGAAGTCCCGGTCCGGTAATATTGAACCTACGGCTCCTCTAGCGAGCACAGTTGCGGCTTCCTCCAAGAGAACCACGCGGTCCGCATAGGGCAGCTCCAGAATCCCGGACAGAACCCTGTCCATGATCTCCGCTAATGGATCGCTCCGCAGATGTGAGGACAACTTCAGGAGAGCAAGGGCATGAGGGGCCCCTTGGCCTTGCGAGTTTTCGAAGATGATCCGCCGGGCGGTGCGGGGGGGCAGTGAGGGGAGCAGGACTGACAGAGCGCGGATGCGAGTCTCCGAATGTTCGAGGCGCAGGACACGCTCAAGGAGGGCGGGTGCGCTGCTCTTCGGCAGTCGGGGCAGGATCCCCAGCAGAGCCTCCGGTTCCCAGGTCTTCCCTGCCGCAAGCTCCAACGCTGTCGGCAGGTCTTCAGCGGGAAGCCAAGGGAGGCACTCTTCCACAAACGCTCGGAGAGGTTTGGCCGGTAAGTGCAAGCCAAGACGCAAAGCATCGAGTCGCATGCCTTCGGGAAGGCCGGGCACGATTGCAGACAGCACAGTGGCTAGGAGTTCAGGATCATCGAGGGAGGCAAGGGTCGGAAGGACCTCACACCAGTGGGACGCCAACGGGGCCAGAGCCGCCGAGCGCTCTGTTACGCCTCGCTTGGCAGATGCGTGGGAGGCTTGCTCCAAGAGCGCTTTCGGAACACGAAACCCGATCAGATTCAGAAGCTCGGCACGCTGCTGCTCCTCTCGAAGTGCCAGGACGGCGGCCAGCACAGGCTGCGGTAGAACGGCCATGGCCGGACCGAAAAGCTCCTCCTCGCTGTCTGCCTCATCCCAATCCCAGAAAGATACCTCTGCGGAGCGCAAAAGATTAATACGGATTGATCTAGGAGGCGGGTACCGCCCAGGCTTGCGGAGAACGGAGTTGGCCATCTCCAAAGCAGACTCCAGGTAGGCCAGCGGGAGAGCAGGCACAAGCTCGACGAAACCCTCCCACTGCCTCGACAATCGGAACTCCTCAAGCCGCCGCTCGATATCTACCTCCCTTACCCTGGAAGGCGCCTCATTGGAGCGAATCAGCGCAGAGCGCAAGTCGGCCAGCACCTCGCCTGCGAGATCCGCGTCGTTGGCACATAGCATCGCCACGCACGTCCGCAGGGAGCTGTCAGAGAAGTCGCGCAGGAGCCTGCGGGCAAGAACCGGATCCACTAGGCTAACCGCGGACGGTACGAGAAGCTCGGCTGGAAGTTTTTCCTCAGCCAGCGCTCGGATCGTCAGACGCTCGTACATGCCAGGTAGAGCAAGAGCCAGATTTCCAGCCACCTGAGACAGCGGGTCGAGCTCTTCCAAGGCCCTCCGGACTCTGGCGGCAAGATGCGGGTGCAGTGACATGAGCAGTTTTGGCAATAGCGAAATCTCGCCGTCCAGACCGGGCTGCAGAGGAGGCAGCAGGAGTGCGAGAAGTGCAGCGGCACGCCAGGGCCCTTTCTGGATCTTGAGGGCGACCTCCAGCAGTCCGGCCTGCTCCTCGCCGGAGAATCCCCTCCGAAGCTTCAGAAGGCTCGATGCCCTCAGGGCTTCGTCCTTCTCACTCTCCAGAAGCGCAACGATCCCAGTAGGAAGAGGAGCCAAGACCCGCGGCAATAGATGCGAGATTCCCAGTCTCCGCAAAGGCGCATCTCGGGACTCAACCAACATCTCCAAGCCCGCTGTCACGAGACGATCGGGCAGGCTTGCCAGGAGCGGTATAAAGACCACTGTCTTCTCGGGTCCGTCAGCCATGCGCTGTGCCAGGTCGAGGGCAGCATCCGCCAGATCGTCGGTCAGGCGCGGCTGGAGGGCTCGCAGGACCTCGGCCCGGGCGGAGTCGTCCTTCAGCCGCCGCGCCTGAGTCAACGCTTCGGGCAGAAGAGCTTCCGGGAACAGGGGGATGAGCAGAGACAGGTGGGAAGGACGGGACCCCGGCAAGGCTTGGCCGGCGTAGGCCAAGGCCTGTGAAGGAGTCCACTCACCCGTCCGCAGCAGGGCGGCCATCAACTCCGGAGGAATGCTGGAGGCGATGCTGACGAAGGACGCAATAATGCCGGCATAGAGGCACTGGCATCCGAGCGCCACCGCCGGATCTTCTTCCATGTACTCCTCGGCCAGACGCCAGGCCCGGGACACGTCTGCCAAGTAGCCCGCGGTTTGCCCGAGCCGCTGGCGGACGGCCGACCAAGCATTCTCTCCCGACGCGGTCTCCTCGCACAGCAGGGTGTGGAGACCGTCGCGCTGGCCGGCTTTCTCCAGGTGCCAGGCGAGATGGGTATGGACGTAGCCGTCGTCGAGCAGGTTCTGCCACAATCCGTCCGAACAGCGCACCCGGTAGCGGTCCAGCAGAGCGGCATGGGCCTCTGGCAGAGTGAGTCCCAGCCCTCCCGGCGCGGGCGCCACCAGCCGACGCCGGGCCACATCGTGCAGCAGGTCGTGCAGGCGGTAGCCCGGATGGCTGCTCTCCCCGATCTGCAGGCGGGGGCCGGGAAGCAGAAGGGCATCGCTCCAAAGCAGCTCCAAGAGCTCCTGTGCCTCGCCTTCTGAAGCCTGCCAGAGGTTGGCGGCAAGTGGAGCGGCGAGGATCGCATCCTCGGGCATCACCCCGAGGACGACGAAGCTCCGCCAAGCTGATTCGTCCTCCTCCCGCAGGGCCTGGAGGCTCAGGTTGAGAGAGGCCTCCAGCCGGGTGTGAGCCCCGCGCCGCCGCCGCGCTCCCTCCAACTCCTCCAAACGCGCGACCTCCTGGTCGAGGGCCTCCTGCAGGCTCTTCCAGGAGGCACCCCGCCGCACCCTCGCAGCCGCCAACTCAAGAGCCAGGGGGGAGAAGCCGACGGCAGCAGCCATGGCCAAAGCCTCCCCCTCCTCCCCCGAGGACAGGGGCCGGCCAAGGCAGGCTGCGAGCAGGGCCAGAGCGCGGTCGGGCTGGAGAATGTCGAGATGAAAGAGCCTTGCTCCGACCTCGTCCGCGATGTCGGCTCGGCGGGTGGTCAGGAGGGCACGGCAGCTCGGGCCGCCCGTAAGGAAAGGGGAGACGTGCTCGGTCCTCCAGGCGTCGTCAACCACTAGGAGGGCGGACTTTCGGTGCAGCAGGCTGCGGAGGTGGCCGGACGCGGCTGCCTCGGAGGTGGGGCGGAAGTCATGATCCCCCAGAGCCTGTATCCAATGGCTGAGGTGAGAAAGCAGGTCGGGTTGCTGCCCCAATGTGGCCCAGAGGACGCCATCGGAGAAGCGCTGCTGAATGGCCGGCTCGCGAGCGAGGGCTATCGCCAGAGTGGACTTCCCGATGCCGCCCAAGCCATGGAGGGCGCTCACGACGAGGACGCCTGCGGCTGTAGAGTCATCCCGGAGGAGCTCGGCTCCTAGGGGACCGGTCACCTCCGGACGGGGGACGAAATGAGCGGGAAGAGGAGGGGCCTGAAATGGAAGACCGGAATCGAGCCTCGGTGGCGCGAGGTGGACGTCACCGGCCACATAGCCGATCTGCACGCCACCATCACGGGCTTCCTGGTGGATGTTCCATGACATCCGAAGAGAGCTACCTGCGGAGGTTTACATTCCCGGAAACCTGGCCGATCTGGATTGCTCCGTCGCCAGCTTTCTGCCGAATCACGGCCGAAGCCGGAGCCGGCGGGAGAAGGCGGGCGATCTCCGAGGCCAGCCCCGGATCCGCGGAGAGCAGTTCCTGAAGCTGCCGCCGGAGTTCGTCACGTGCCTCGCCGTCGTCCGGGTGCTCCGCGACCTTATGCACCGCCTCCCACGCCGACTCGCGGGCCTCAATGCCGGGAACGAGCCGCTTCCAGAGGGACCTTGCCCTTTCCGCAAAGGTCCCTTCCAGGTGGTCGAGAGCCTCGGTGCCGAGGCCCTCGCCCAGCCTGCGCAATCGCGGCAGGAGAGGAACAAGGAACTCGGTCAGAGCGCTGGCAAGGAGAGCGACGTCCATAGATGACCTCCTGGTTGGCGTACTTTAAGATACCACTCTCTCCAAGAGCCACTCCTAAACGTCCCCTCAGCGCGCTTGCCTGCGTGATCTACTTCACCAGCAGGCTTCGCCCGTCCAGCTTCGTGGGCGGCTGCACGCCGTAGAGGGCCAGGATCGTGGGCATCACGTCGCCCATGTAAGCGCCCTGGGCATCCAGCTTGAGGTTGCTGAAAAGGATTCCCTCGACCAGCGGCGGATACACCGAGCAGTGGTCGCCGCTCCAGATCTCCAGGTTGGGCTCCACGATGGTCTTGGCGATGCCACCCAGGCTGTCCTGCCAGCCCACGCGGTAGCCCTCGCTGTTCGAGGGGATCATGTCCGGGATCAGCTCGGGGTCGTAGGTGCCGTAGGCCTCGTCCCGCGTGAAGACGTGGGCCACGGGCTTCTCCCCGGTCTCCTCGTCCACGAAGGCCTCGAGCTTCTGCTTGATCTCGGCCACGAGCTGCTGGTACTCGGCACCCGCTTTCACGATGCCCTGCTTCTCCCGGCCCTGCAGGTTGACGTAGATCTGGCCGAGCCCCAGGGCATAGGCGCGGGTCTTCGACCAGTCCACGTTGGTGAAGAAGTCGCCCTGGTCGAAGAGGTCCTCCAGGTTCTTGCGCTCGGAGTCCTCCCCGGTCAGCTTCATGTAGCCGTTCTTGGCCAGCCAGGTGTTGTAGTTCATGCCGCGACGGAACGAGGCGAAGCCGTGGTCCGAGACCACCAGGACCTTCGTGCCCTGCGGCATCTTCTGGAGGACGTCGCCCACGATCTTGTCCATCTCCTGGTAGGCCTGAAGGATCGAGCCGCCCCACTTCGCGCCCCCCTCGGGGGTGTAGAGCGGATGCTTGGGGTCGAAGTACCGGAACATCATGTGCTGCACCCGGTCCGTGAACTCGAAGTAGTGGACCAGCACGTCCCAGTCCGCGGCCTGGGTGAGGAAGCCGTCCAGCATCTCCCGGTCCTTCTTCACGGTCTGCTGCACGTCTTCCAAGAAGATCTCCTCGGGGACCGTGCCGTTCGAGATCGACCAGGTGTCGATCATCCAGCCCATGGTCTTGAAGCGGCCGACCTGCCCGGTCAGGTCGTGCACCCAGTCGGACGGGGCGGTGATGTCAAAGCCCGGCGGCAGGTTCTCGGGATCGAACTGGAGCGGCGAGAGGTAGAGGCGCACCTCGGGCTGTACCGACAGGACGCGGAACTTGCCGATGGCCTGGAGCTTGATCAGGGAGTTGAACGGGAAGGTGAAGCTCACCCAGTCGCTCCACTGCCCCGGCTTGAGCGTCAGGTCGCCGCCCGAGACCTGGATGCGCAGGCTGTCCCGGCTCTCCGGCACGGTGAGCGTCATGGGGATGGTGATGTAGTCGCTCTCTTCCGGGAACAGCTTGTTCTCCGGCCCCTGGATCTCGGTCTCGATGATCCCCTTGTTGTCCACCAGCTCCACGACCTCGACGGAGAAGTCACCGCCGCCCTTGGGCTGGAAGAACAGCTCCGAGGTGAAGTAGAACGGCTTGCCGATGCGGCCGGAGATGTCGGGCGTGCCCAGGCCGGAGAGCAGCTCGCCGTGCTCGTAGGCCTTGGGCGGGAAGGTCACGGGCACGCGCACCACGCGCACCCGCTTGCCCTGCTTGCCGAGGATCGACCAGAAGGTCTCCCCCTGCTGGCGGCTGATGGCGATCGGCCGCTGCTTGGGCAGGAGGCGGTCCGCGGCGACTCCGAGCCCGCCGCCGGCCAGCAGGGCAAGCACGACAGCCACGGCCGCGGCGACCGCCGCGCGGAGCCGGAAGAGCTTGAGCAGCAGGAAGAAGACCAGGCCCAGGACCAGGGCGCCGATCGCGCCCGTGATCCAGGGGGTCTTTGCGCCCCAGAGGAACGGCTCGCTGCCCTCGTCCGCGGCAGCGAAGCTCGGCTTGTAGTCCTCGGGGTTGCGCTTGAGGAAGTCGAAGATCCCGTGCCGGCCCGGGGAGAGGCCGGTCGCGAAGGTCGACCAGGAGACCGGCGTCTGCGACGGGATGGTCGAGCGCAGCGGCGCGAACGTGCCCTCGGAGCGCAGCTTCGCGAGGTTCGGGAGCTTGCCCTCGTCCATCCACTGGCGGGCGAGGTCGGCGTCGGCGCCGTCGAATCCGAGGATGATCAGCTTGGGGTCCTGAGCCCTCAGCGGAAGCGAGGACAGGATCAGGAGCCCGAGCAGGGCGAGGAGCGGACGGACGGTTCTATTCATCATCGTGTTCCGGGATTCCCAGGGTCGGAGGTCTTCGAAGGGCGCATTCTAGCAAACCGGTCCCAAAACCCCCGACCTGGATTACCGTATCAAGGCTTGCCGGCCAAATGATGACCTCCCGCCCCCTTCCCCTCCGCCTTCCGGTCGTCCTTCTCCTGGGCGCGCTGGTGCTCGCCGCCGGCTTGGCCCTGGCGTGGCTTTGGATGCCCGAATGGCAGGGGGCTCCCGTCCCGGACGAAGCCCGGTTCGTGACCCGCTACCGGGAGCTCGCCCGCCGGGCCGGCATCACTCTCGAGCCCGGCGCGCCGCAGGTCCAGCTCAAAACCGAATCCGGCAACCTCCTGTCCGAGAACGACCGGAAGTTGGACAGCGTCTCGCCGGAGCTCTCCCTCCGCAGGGTGGGCCGCGGGGTCCGCATCACGCTGGCCCAGGAGGGGACCCTGGGGGACGACCGCAAGCTGCAGGAGCTGATCATCGACTTGTCGCCGTCCGGCTACCCGCGGTCAGTCCGTTGGATGCCGCGCGGCTTGGAGAAGCTCCTCCTCCCGGAGCCGACTCCCGATTCGACCGGACGCGCCAAGCTCCTGCTCGGCCTGCTCCTCTCACCCGGCGAGTCGGCGGGCGAGCTCCAGAGCGCGTTCATCGCCAACGTTCCGGGTTACCTCGTCGAAATCCGGGGCAGCAATCCCCCCGAGCACGCGCAGGTCATGATCCGGGGCGGCAGAGTCGAGCTCAGCCGCCACCTGGGGAGCCTCGAGGAGGGCCGCGCCAGACTCCAGGAGCTCGGGTTCACGCAGTTCCTCTGGCACTATGCGCCGCCGTTCCTCCGGGTGCTGGCGGTCCTGGGGCTCTTCGTGGTCCTTGTGTCAAAGGGCCGCATCGACCTGGTCAACGGCGCAATCCTGGCGGCGGCCACCTTCCTGGCTTCCTTTCTCCCCGGGCTGTGGGGAGACCCCACCGTGGGCGTGGTCGCTTTCTCGTTTTTCGTGGCGTGCGTCCAGGCCTTCTGGGTGTTCGTGATCTGGTCCGCGGGCGAGTCGTTCCTGCGCGCAGCCGACCCGAGCTTCACCACGAGCCTGGACTCGCTGCGCGCCGGGCGGCTCGGCCCCCGGGGCGGCCGCTCGCTGCTCTACGGCCTCTCGCTGGGCGCGGCCCTCGCCGGCTTCGAGCTGGCGATCCAGGCGGCGGCCACCGCGATGCCGGGCATGTGGCCCGAGGCGTTCAGCATCCGCCTGCCGGTCTTCGACGTCATCTCGAGCCCTTTCGGTCTCGGCATTTCTCTGGCCGGGGCGATCATCGTGGTGATCGCCGTGGTGCGGAGGATCGTGCCGAAGCGATGGGCTCTGGCCGCCGCCGTCCTGGTCGGCGCCCTCCTGCTCGGACCGCTCCGGATCCATCCGCTCCCCCTGGAGCTGGCAGGCAACCTGATCGTGATCGGCCTGTTGGTGGTGTTCGGCCGCTGGTTCGGCCTCACCACCCTCCTCACCGCGTCAGTGACCTCCTTCCTGCTGCCGGCCGCGGCCTTTTCGGCATGGAACCCGGGTTGGCTGCCGGTGACCCTGGGGGTTACGGCAGGCACCTCCGCGGCCCTGCTCGCGCTCGGTTTCGTCGGACTGCGCCGTCCCGAGCAGGTGGAGATGGAGCGGCTCAAACCGCCGCCGTTCATCCGCCGCCTGGAAGAGGAGCGCCGGATCAAGTACGAGATGGACCTCCTGGCGCGCATGCAGCTGGGCCTCCTGCCAACCCGGTTGCCCGAGGTCGAGGGATGGGAAATCGCGGCGCGCTCGCTGCTGGCCACCGAGGCGGGGGGCGACCTCTACGACTTCATCGAGGACGACGCGGGCCGGCTCTGGATCGCGGCGGGGGACGTGGCCGGGCATGGTTACTCCTGCGCGATTGTGCACGCCATGACCACGGCGGCCCTGGCCAGCCTGATCTCGTCCGAGAGCACGCCCGCCGAGGTGCTGCGGCAGGTGGACCGGGTGCTGCGGCGGGCCTCGCTCCGCAACTTCGCCAGCCTGGTCCTCCTCCTGCTCGATACGAAGACCGGCAAGGCCCTGCTGAGCAACGCCGGCCACCCCTACCCGCTCGCCCTGTCCAACGGCGAGGTCTCCGAGATCGAGATCTCCGGCCTCCCCCTGGGCCAGGGTCCGGCGCGGGTCTACGAGGACGTCACCATCCAGATCCCCCCCGGCGGCGCCCTGGTCTTCTGCTCCGACGGCCTGTTCGAGGCAGTCGACTGGAGCTCGAGCCCCTACGGCTTCGAGCGCCCGCAGGAAGTCCTGCGCACCCTGGAGGACCGCTCCGCCGACGAGATCGTCGAGGCCCTCCTCCACGACTGGCAGAAGCACCTGCGCTCCGAGGAGCCTCCGGACGACACCACGGTCGTGGTGGTGAAGCGGGCGCGGGGTTGATCCCCGCCCGCGATCGGTGCGATCCTTCCCTCCTTCGTCCCACTGCCGGACCGTGATCGAGCCCGGCCGCACCGGCCGGTTCTCAAGAGGAGGAGCTTCATGCCGCGCAAGCCGAACTTCATGATCGTGATCACCGACCAGCAGAGCGGACATCCCTACTGGCCGGAGGCCTGGGAGGAGAAGAACCTCCCGGCGATGAGCTGGCTCAGGGAGAACGGGATCAGCTTCGACCGCGCCTATACAAACTCCTGCACCTGCTCGCCCGCCCGCGTCACGATGCTCACCGGCCTCTACCCCGCGCAGCACGGGGTCACCGAGGTCCTGGAGTTCGACAACATCAGCAGGTTCGCGGAGGACGTGACGCCCGGCCAGGGCACGGCGCAGGCCGTCTCCCTGAACATCAAGGAGCGCCGCCAGCGCGGCATGCCCAGCAACATCCAGAACCTGGCCAAGATCCTCAAGACCGCCGGGTACAACGTCATCTACAAGGGCAAGTGGCACCTCACCAAGCCGGCCAACTGGGTGCGCGACCCGGAAAAAGGGATTGATCAGAAATACTGGACCAGGGCGGATGTAAAGCAGATCGCCGAGCGCTACGGCTTCGACGGCTGGACGATGCCCGACGCCGGAGACAACCTGAAGATCGAAAACATGGGCGCCGGCAGCACGAAAAACGATCAGCGTTTCATCGACGGCCGCGGCCAGGCCGCCAAGTACGGCGACGTGCCCTACGAGGTCCTCGAGCCGGAGAGCGTGGTCCACTTCCTCCACACCTACGACTCCGACAAGCCGTTCTGCCTGATCGTCTCCCTGGTCAACCCGCACGACGTGCTGGCCTATCCCGGCACCGGCGGCAACAACACCACGCCGCTCTACCAGGCCGCGGGCTACAAGGACGAGGACTTCCAGCATCTGCCGATCGACCGGCCGCCGACCTGGAACGAGGATCTCTCCACCAAGCCGCGAAGCCAGGCCCAGTTCCGGGCGGTGAGCAACCAGGGCGGCGGCCAGATCACCGCCGACGACACCGACCTGCAGCTCGGCTACTGCCGCTTCTACGCGTACCTCTGCAAGCACATCGATCACCAGATCATGGAGGTGCTCGAGGCGCTCAAGAGATCACCGCACTTCGACGACACGGTCGTCGTCCGCATCAGCGACCACGGCGACATGGCCATGTCCCACGGCCTCCAGCGGCAGAAGATGTTCAACATGTACGAGGAGACGCTGAACGTCCCCTTCGTGATTTCGAACCCGAACCTCTTCAAGCATTGCCGGGGCGCGCAGACGGACTCGCTGGTCAGCCTGATCGATCTGCTGCCCACGCTGGCCAACCTTGCCGGAGTCCCCGATCTCGACCGCTGGGTGTTCAAGGGGAAGGACCTCTCGCCGATCCTGTCCGATCCCAGGGCCGAGGTGCAGAACCACATCCACTTCACCTATGAGGACATGTACTTCTTCGTCTCCGCGGCGGCCCACATCCGGGCGATCGTCGAGAAGAGGTGGAAGTACGCGGTCTACTTCGACATCTTTACCGACCGCCCGTTCGAGTACGAGATGTACGACCTGGCCGTCCCCCGGGACGAGCGCGAGGTGCGCAACCTCGGGCATCCGGACACGAAGGTGTCACCGGAGGTCGCGGCCGAGCGCGAGCGCCTGCACCAGAAGCTGATCCATATCATGCAGACGCTCGGCACCCTGCCCCACGAGATCGAGTGGCCCGAGCATTGGGGCGAGCAGCGGCCGGGCGAGCGCGCATGACGCAGCATGTTTGACGGCCGGGGCCGAAAAGGGCTAGCCTCGACTCATTCTTGCGGAGGGCTCTCTATGGTCAGGACCAGGGGTGTAAGTGTACCGGGCATCAGCCTGTTGCTGCTGCTCGGATTTTCAACCGCCGGCAGGGCGGACGTGGTGCTCGACTGGAACGAGGTCGCTCTGGACGCGATCCAGATGGACAGGACGGCGCCGCCGAAGGCCGGCCGCGCGCTCGCCTGCGTCCATGTCGCGATCTTCGACGCGATCAACAGCGTGAGCGGCGGGCCGTTTACGCCCTATCTCGTCCAGCCGGTCGAGTTCGTCTCCCCCGTTTCGGCGGAGGCCGCGGCGGCTTCGGCGGCTCATGACGTTCTGGTCGAGCTGTTCCCGGCGCAGGAGGCGGCCTTCGACGCCGCCCTCGCGGCATCGCTGGCGGAGATCCCGAACGGCACCCCGGAGACCAACGGCGTCGATTGGGGGAAGTCGGTCGCTCAGCAGATCATGGCCCTGCGCGGCGACGACGGCTCGGGCACGACCGTGAGCTACGAGCCGCCGACCGGGGCCAACTGGTGGGCGCCCACGCCGCCCGGGTTCGCCGCGCCGCTGCTGCCCAACTGGCCCTCCGTCACGCCCTGGACCATGACCCACGCGTCCCAGTTCCGGCAGGGTCCTCCGCCGGCCTCGACCAGCCCCGAGTACACGGCCGCCTTCCTCGAGGTCCAGCGCCTGGGCGAGGCCGACAGCCCGCACCGTACGGCCGAGCAGTCCCAGATCGCCCTGTTCTGGGCGGACGGCCCCGGCACCGCCACGCCGCCCGGCCACTGGCACGTCATCGCCCAGGATCTCTCCAGGGCGGAGGGGCTCAACATATTCATGAACGCCCGGCTCTTCGCCCTCCTTGCAATGGCCAACGCCGACGCGGCGATCGTCTCCTGGGACCATAAGTACTACTACAGCAGTTGGCGCCCGGTGACCGGGATCCAGCACGCGGACACCGACGGCAACCCCGCCACCACGGCCGACCCGGCCTGGACCTCGTTCATCGCGACGCCGCCGTTCCCGTCCTACACCTCGGGCCACAGCACCTTCAGCAGCGCGAGCGCGCGGATCATCGCGCTCTTCATCGGCACCGACGCGATCTCCTTCAGCACAACGTCGGACGCTCTTCCCGGGGTGACCCGATCCTTCACCAGCCTCTCCGACGCCGCGGAAGAGGCGGGGCAGAGCCGGATCTACGGCGGCATCCACTGGCAGTTCGACAACGAGGCGGGGCTGTCGAGCGGCCAGGCCCTCGCCGAGCACGTGTTCTTCAACTTCCTCACCCCGACCCAGCCGTCCAGCACCTGTTTGCCAGGCTCCACGACCCTCTGCCTCGCCGGCGGGCGCTTCAAGGTGCAGGCGGACTGGACGACGGCGAGCGCCCACGGTCCAGCCCACGCGGTGAAGCTCGGAGATGATTCGGGAACCTTTTGGTTCTTCGACGAGGACAACACCGAGCTGACCCTCAAGGTGCTGAACGCCTGCGACGATTTCGACCGCTTCTGGGTCTTCGCCAGCGGCCTGACCAACGTCGAGGTGCTAGTCACCGTGACGGACACCAAGACCGGCAGCACTCGCCAGTACTTCAACCCACAGGGCAAGCCCTTCGCGCCCGTTCAGGACACGAACGCCTTCGCCACCTGCCCGTGAGTGAGGAGAGCCGAGCTGCGGCTTACGACAGCCGCAGCTCGCGCTTGATTTCCGAGATCATCGCCTGGATGTCGCCGCGGTCCATGTTCCGGTAGCGCTCGGGGAGCAACTCGCGGCTGGTGGACTCCATCACGGCGCAGAGGATCTGCATCTCCCGCTCGCGGGAGTTGGAGGGCGGCAGGAAGTCTTCGAAGGCCTTCTTGAGGTGCTCGGCCGTGACCTCGGGCGCCTCCGCGGCCTCCGCTTCCAGAACGGCCCGGACGAGCACCGATTCGAGGTCCGACCCCGAGAGGCCGAGAAGGTACTCCTCCGCGGCGACCTCCGAGAGCTTCGTGACCTGGGTCTTGATCCCCAGCTTCTTGAGCATCACCCGGTAGATCTCGTCGTACTCCTCCACCGTCTCCGGATAGAAGAGGGGGATGTGCTCCTCGGCCCGGCCCTGGCGCTTCAGGTCGATGGGCAGCAGGTCGGGACGGGACGTGATCAGGAACCAGAGGATCCTGCCGCGGTAGCGGGTGTCCCCCATGAAGGTCGCGATCTGGGCGAAGACCCGGTTCTGGGTGCCCGAATCGCCCGACTGCTCGCGGTTGCCGAGCGCCGCGTCCGCCTCGTCGATCACCACCCCGACCGGGGTCAGCGCGGCGAGGATTTTGAGAATCCGCTCCAGGTTCGCCTCGGTCTCGCCCACCCACATGGAGCGGAAGTTCTTGAGCTTCACGCAGGGGAAGCCGATCTCGTTCGAGAAGCACTCCACCAGGAACGACTTGGCGCTCCCCACCGGCCCGCAGACCAGGTAGCCCATGGGCACGGCCGCCGGATTGCCCCGGGCGATGGCACGGGCGGCACGGCGCAGGCGGTCCTTGACCGCGGGCATGCCCGCCACCATGGAGAGGTCGTACTTGGGCTCCAGGTACTCGAGCAGGCCGAGCCCCTCGGTCTCGATGACTTCTTTCTTGATCCCCCGCACCCGCTCCCGCGTCAGGACCTCGTTGTTGGCGTCGGCGCCGTCGAGCATCTGCCCAAGCTGCACCCGGGTCATGCCCGCGGTGAGCTCGGCCAGCCGGTCGGGAGGCAGCTCGGACATCTTCCGGTACCACTCGGGCGCCCTGACCGCCTCCAGGTACTCCAGCCGCTCCCCCTGGGTCGGGCGCACAATCTCGACTTCCCGCGTGGCGTGGGAGCGCAGCAGCTTGGGATCGAGGTCGGCCAGCGTCTCGGTCACCAGGACAATGACGATGTTCTTGGCCAGGAGCACGGGGTCCTGCGACCACTTCCGCAGGTAGACGAGGACGGCGCGGTCCTCGGGGCCGCGGTTGGACACGTCGGCGGCTGGAACGACCGTTTCGGCAAAGGGGAGCATCAGCACCACCGGCCGGGCGGGAGTCAGCGCCGTGCAGTGCCGGAAGTACGAGTCGAGCAGGGCGAAGCAGTTCGCCGCGTCGCGGGGCAGGCGGTCGGCCCAGGTCGTGCCGTGGACCGCGTCGTAGCTCCGCAGCCGCTCCTCGAAGTGCGAGCGCGCCGCGGGCGTGGCAAAGCCCAGCCCCTCGGCGCGGTTGTACGTGAGGATCGACGTCCAGCCCCCGAAGAGCTGCGAGACAAGGAACTCCTCCAGCGACAGGAAGCGGAAGCCGGAGGAGCTGCGCAGCGGCACCAGGTCGGAAGGCACGCCGTGGATGGCGAACGTGTTCGCCTGCTTGGCCCGCACGGCGCGGACCAGGTCCGCCGCCCAGGAGGGCAGCGATTCGAGGAACGCGGCGGGAGTGGATGCGACGGTCGCCATCCTGGGTGGCTTACGCCCCTCCGGTCTTCTGGGGAGTGGCCTGCGGAGTCGACTGCGCCGTCGACTCGGTCGGGAACGGCGCGGCCTCGCGCACGGCATCGGGTTTCTTGAGGCCCATCTCCACCTCGAACTCCGAGAGGATGCTCTGGGCCTGGAGCTGCCGCGCCTTGCGCTCGGTCTTGATGCGGTCGACGTCCAGGCCGCCGGTGGCCACCTCGACCGCGGCCTTCGACTCGGCCACTCGCTGCTTGATCTCGTCGAGGTACTTGTCCGCGGTCGAAGCCGTGCCGTAGGTGTCGAGCTCGGCCAGGGCGCTGGCGGCGTTCTTGAGCACCGCGGCCTTCTTCGACTCCTGGATGGCCTTGCGGCTGGTCTCGATCTTGGTGCGCAGCTTGCCCTTGATGTCCTCGACCGTGATCTGGGCGTTCTGGAAGGCGTTCGAGGCCGCCATGATCTGCTCGCGGGTGGCAGTCAGCTCCTGCCGCACCTGCTGCAGCGTGGCGGCGTCATCCTCGGCGATGCGGCGGGTCTCCGGGCTCCCCTCCTTGAGGGCGGCCTGGATGGAACCGACGAGCTGCCTCTCCTTCTGCTCCAGCTCGCCGCGCTCTTGCTCCAGCCGGATGACGGTGGCGCGGGTGGTGACGAGGATCTGGTTCAGCTTGGGCAGGGTGTTGCGCATCTCCTCGATCGACTCCTGGAGCATGACCTCCGGATCCTCGGCGAAGGAGATGAAGAAGCCGATCCAGGACTTCAGGACGCGGGCTAGACGCTGGAACATGGTCGTCTCCTCGGAAGCATCGGAAGCAGTATCGGAAGAGGTATCCCTGGGGGCATGGAGCTAGGCCTGGTTCTCGGGGGCTCCACCCGCCGGAGCGGGCGCGGACGGCGCGGCCGCCTCCCCGGTCGTGATCGGGTTGGTCTCAACGAAGGGAGACACGGCTTCAAAGAGCCGGCGCTCCTCGGCCTTCTTGTTCAACTGCCACTGGGCGAGGCGGGCCTCCTCCCCTTCCAGGGTACGGCGGTTGGTTTCCATCTGCTCGCGGTTGCGCCGGACGAGCTCGTCGATCTCCGCCTGGAGGCGGGCGTTCTCCTTCTCCACCTCCTCGGTGCGCGCCTTGAGCTTGGTCCGCAGGAAGTCCTCGAAGCGGTCGAGGGCCTGGTCGCGGCGGACCGCGTCCTGCACCACGTCGGTGAGGGGCACGGGACCCGTGGGGTTCATGCGCAGGAACCCGGCAAGAGCCGCGGCCTTGGCCCGGGAGTCGAGGTTGGCGAGGTCCGACGACGACAGGATCTCCAGCACCTTGTGCGCGGTATAGCCGTGGGCCGGGTCCTGGATGCCTGCGGCCTTGTAGATGGCCATGAAGTCAGGGATATCCATGCCGGCGATCTCTCCAACCGGTCCAGCATCCCCCGACCCTTCCCCCGCCTTCGCCGAGGCCGCTGCGGCCTCGAAGGCCTTCTCGTCCTCGTCGGCACCCGGCGGCGGCGGCATGGTGCCGAGCAGCTCCCGGATGTCCGTCGGCTGTCCGGACAGGGCGGAAGAGGATCTACCCGCCGAGGACGACAGGCCAGGCATCCCGTCGTCGGGCGTGATCTCCACGATCTTCATCTTGCTGAGGACTTCTCTGAGGCCCATGGTCGCTCCTACGAGCTAGTGGACAGAAGGTTTTGCGCCTGGAAAGCGTATGGCCCGGGAGGGGGGGTGTCAAGGACGGCGCCGGGATGCCCGCCGTGGCCGGGGGAACCGCCGCAGGTTGGTCAGGGGAATGAGCGACCCGGCGAGCGGGTTCAGCTCGGCCATCTCCCGGAGGGTGAGCGTGCGGACGCGGCGCACCGTCCGCGGCAACCGCGCCGTGGTCGGATCGCAGCCACGCTCCAGAAAGACGGAGAGGACCCAGCATCCGAGGGTGCGGCGGGCGGCGTTCATGAGGATACCTTAGCAGCCTTGGCCACTTCCATCCAACCGGTTCCATCCAACCGGCGCCTGCTCCAGCCGCCTGTCAGTCCGTGTGCAGCTCTCCGATTTCAGGTCTCTGGCTGCTCGGATTCATTTTGAGATGGTCCTGAGTACTCCCGATCCCTCTCGAGCACCTCCTTATACTCGTACGTGATCTTGGGCCTTGTTGAGTGAGCATTCTTCTTGAGGAGGGCGATAAACTCCCCGCCCTGGCACTCTTCCCTTATCTCCTTCCAACGCACTGCCAGATGGTTCGCCGCTTCGCAGGTCCCCTCTGTCCCGAGGCCCGCGCAGATGAAAATACTTCTGCCGTTCCGATTCATGCGGTAGATCACACCATAGTCGTCAACGCTGGAGCTTCGCGTGTACTCCTGATCGTCTATGAGAAGGACTCGCCGTTTGTCGGCATCCAAAGAGAACTTCACCCGCTCACCTTTGAGATAGTGCTTTGTGCCACTGTTATAAATTGGGCTGCCCAAGAATACGAGATTTGAATGCGGCACCTTCCGTTCATCCCACTTCCGCGGGCAAACATGCACATCCATCGGCTCTACCCGCCTGCGGAACAGTTCTGTTACCCCCTCGATAATCCGCGGAGGGCGCAGCGAATCGCGTAGCTTCAGAGCGCTGAGATACTCTTTTTCGTTCATTGCAGCGCCCGTGAACCCCACCGTTACGGCTTCTCCTTCAACCGGTTCTGCGCCAGCTGGCTTTATCGTAAGGTTCGAAGCGTATATTTGCAGACCTGGTTTCTTCCCAGACATGCCCATCCAACGACGCTGCGCACGCTTCGAAAGCCAGCTCCACACATACACTGCGACGACCGCAACTGCACCGGTAAAAATGCTTGCAGCGACGTCAACTAAAAAATCCAGCCATAGCGCTTTATCGAAGCTCATCAGCTACCCTCCAGCTATGCAGGAAAGACAGTAGTTCTTCTGGCGGCCGCAACCAGACGTCAGCGCGTGTGGCCCGATACTCTGGGCGCACCAGCACGCCGAGACCTGCACTCCCTACCGCCGCAAACGCGTCTTCGTCGGTGGCATCGTCGCCAAGATAAGCGGTTGGAGTTTCTGCACCCATCTCCGCGAGAAGACTCCTGACTGCGAACCCCTTGTCACGCCCTGGAACACGAAGCTCCACGCCCCCGTCGAATGAATGCAGCTCCAGACCATATTCCAAGGAGATCGCCGTCCAACGGTCAATCGTCGCTGGCTTGTAAGATTCGACCAGAGCAGGGTTCAACCCGCGCCAGTGCAGCGCGAGACTTGCTGGTTTTCTTTCGCAGTGGTCCGCCCCTCCTGTTTCTTGTACGGCGGCATAGGCAGCCTCGAGGCCCTGACGCGCTTCTGGGCTCAGCCCTGCGATCGAGTACTTACCGTCTGATAGTTGGCGCTCCCATCCATGGCTGCCCCAGATCTCGGGCAAAGGGTTCAGATGGAGCAGGCGGGGTATGTCTTGAACGCTCCGTCCGCTGACAATGACCAGACGAGTTCTTCCGACCTCCTGCAGGGCGGTCAAAGCGTCGACGACACCCGGATAAGGTACGGCCTTGTCGCGGTCTTTCTGGAACGGTGCGAGCGTCCCATCATAATCGAGTAGCAGCAGCGGCTGACCCGAGTGACGGGCAACGCTGCGAAAAAAAGTCTCCAGATCCCGGCCTGTTCGAAGAATCTGCACTCGCGCACCTCCGGCTGTAAAGGCGAGGGAGCATACCCCAATCTGGGCTCAGGACAGCGGTCCGGCCCAGAGGAATTGCGCGTCCTCGATTGTAGCGCAGGTTCGGGAGGATCACGGTAGACGACGCGGGACCCAGCGCCTCACCCGTGCCTTGTACTTCGAGTACGACTCGCCAAAACGTTCCTGGAGGGTGGGCTCCTCGTACAGGAGGACGAAACCATGGGCGAGAAGCCAGAAGCCGAAGGCCAGCAGCGCGACCGACGGGGACCTGACGAGCAAGGCAGAGCCCAGCAGGACGCAGATGGCACCGAGATACATGGGATTCCGGACGTACCGGTACGGGCCGCTGGCGACAAAAGCGCGCGGCGGATCGAACGGAGCGGGGGTGCCTTCGCCCCGAATGATGAAGACCGCAATGCAACTGACAGCCAGCGCGGCGCCCGCCGCGACCAGCAGCACACCGAGCGGCCAGAGCCAGGCAGGCAACGAGCCAAGTCCCGGATCGAAGCGTCGAACCAGCGACGCCAGCCAGAACCAAAGGAGAACAAACGCGACCGATACGATGATCCCGCGGAATGCGACGAAAGTCCGCTTGGCAGGACGAGCTCCGAGAGAACGCATCAGCGTGTAGGCCGTGGTATTCCCGTTGTCCCAAGCCAATTGCAGATAATAGATCGCCTTCTTCTTGTCGACCGAGCCAGTCTCTCCGGCCGCGTAGATCTCACCCAACGCGTAAAAGCCGAACCGCGGATCGGTCTCGGCCGCTCGCTGGTACCAGGAAATCGCAGTCTGGATATCTTTGCCACTCCTTCTCCCAGGCGGTAGCAGGCGGCCAGATTGAACATTCCATCGGAGTAGCCTGTCTTGGCTGATTGCTCGAAGAGTGCGAATGCCATCTTGAGGTCTTTGGTTACTCCCTCACCAAAGCTGTAGCAATTCCCAAGTCTGTACAAAGCTTCCGGGTCATCGGCTGCGGCCTTCACACGCAGCTCTCCCAGGGAGGCCTCGGCGCGAAGTGCGTCGCTGCGCCGCTGAAACTCCTTGGCGCGTCGCTGGCACTCCTTCTCGTCCGCCTTTGTAATGGGTTCGTTCTGAGGGTCAAAGAAGACCATTCCCTCTCTCGCGGCAAGGTCGGCAAACCACTCCACGACCGATGTCGGTGTGGAGCTGTAAGTGTCCAGAAATATGGCCGCGAGGTAAAGGTCACGATCAGGGCGTCCCGATCAGGGAGGGCTGTCTCAATCTGGTTATTGAGGCTCTCGATGTCGAGTGGGGCAGCTTCAGGACATTCCACCTCTTCGGCCAGGAGGAGATAGCACAGGCCGGCCGTGATCCTTGGGGGCACCTCTTTCCATTTCCAGAGGGCGTAATCGATGCTCATAGTGGTTCGACGTGCGCCATCCCCAGGGCTAAGACACGTCCTCCGTGTCCTACACCAGACGCTGGTCCCGCTGGACAGCCCATCGCAAGATTCGCAGAAACATAGACTTAGCAAGTCTAAGCCCCGGCTCGGAGGCTGTCAATCAGGAGCTCCCTAGATCCTCTGGCACTTCGGCACTTTAACCGCACTTTACCTCCCCATCTTTCCTTGAGCATACGAAGGAATGACATTGACGGGGCGATTTCCGTCTTTATCCCTTTGTCATGCCACGTGGTCTGCGTTTCGTGCCCGAAGGTGGCGCTCTGGTGGAGGTGACCCTCCGGACGGACCAGTCCCGGCTGCTCCTGCGGCCGAGCCTTGCCTTGAACGAGATCATCCTCGGCGTGATGGGTCGCGCCCAGCAGCGCTATGGAGTCCGAGTTTCGAGCGTGGTGTACTTGTCGAACCACTGGCACGCCTTGCTTCAGGTCGACAATGCCCTTCAACTCGCCCGATTCATGCAATACGTGGATGGCAACCTCTCCCGGGAGGTTGGCCGGAAAGAGATGCACGACTGGCCGCACGGGATCTGGTCCGGACGCTACAAGGCGATCCTGGTCAGCGACGAGCCTGAGGCCCAGGTCGAAAGGCTGAGATACCATCTGGCTCACGGAGTCAAAGAGGGGCTTGTCAGCCGCGTGACCGAGTGGCCCGGCGTCCACTTCGCCAAGGCGGTCCTCCAAGGCAAGCCCCTCAAGGGGTATTGGTTCGACCGGAGCCAGGAGTACGCCGCCCGCAACCGGGGGGAGGACTTCGGCCGCCTGAAGTACGCCACCGAGGAGGAGCTGGTGCTGACGCAGCTCCCCTGCTGGGCGCACCTGACTCCGGAGCAGTACCGGGAGCGGGTGGCCGGCCTGGCCGAGGAGATCGAGGCCGAAGCCAGGGCCGAGAGGGAGCGGAGGGGGACCAGACCGATGGGAGTCGAGGCGATCCTCCGGCAGGATCCCCACACCCGTCCGAACGAGACCAAGAAATCTCCCGCGCCCGGCTTCCATGCCGCGACCAAGGCCGTCCGCCAAGTGTTCTGGGAGGCGTACTCCATGTTTGTTTCCGCCTTCCGAGAGGCTGCCGAAAAGCTCAAGGCGGGAGACAGGACGGCAAGGTTCCCTCTGGGATCGTTCCCACCTGCGATGCCATTCGTGAGCGCCTACCCTGCCTTGCCTCCGTAGGCGAGGCGAGCCAACCTGACCCTCAGATCTGCCGACGAACCGCCTGTCGCGAGCTGCGAATCGAGAGAGGAAGGGAGAAGGACTGTCCGCTCGGGACAGAAGCAGCCATTGAGATGGTGCCGAGGGCGCTCAGACAGCCTTCGAAACTGGCTTTTCGTCCTTTGGGCTCCTTCCCGTCGACCCGAAAAGCTCCTTCCGAGGACCGGCGCAACGGAGTACCGCCGAGATTACGCTAGCCTCGCGACCGTTCTTCTCGAATCCTCTGGCACTTTTTCTGGGAAGATTGCAGAAACATAAGCTTATCAAGTCTAAGCTCAGACTCGGAGGCTGTCAATCAAGAGCGAATAACCAGCCAGGCTTCATCTCCTATCAGCAACACACAGGATGAGGATCGACTCCAGGACGACCATCGAGAACCTCCTCCATGATCAGCAGTTGAAGGACGAGGTGCATCCCCGAACCTGCCATAGGCATGCTCGAAAGGGGGCGTCTGGAGCCTTATCAGTTTCATCCATTGACATATGAGCTCCGAGCCATCTGGAGCCGGGAGGCAGGACTCCCTGGAAAGAAAGGGCTTGGCGCTCATCTTCCAGGCAGGTTTGGGGCTCCGATAATACGAAACGCTTCTGCCAACCGGGCAGGCTCTGCACCCGCAGACCCGCCCGCCCGCTGGGATCGCCGCTTCACCCAGGCTTGTGACGCGTCCCCGCCGGGGTTTGCGACGCTCCCGTCCCGGGTTGCGACGCGAAACCCGGCGGTGCGACGCTCCCGTTGCGGGTTGGAACGCTTCCGTCCGGTTCGCAGCGTCTCAACCCGAGATCGAGGCGGTCCCGTCAGGATCGCGAAGCCTCCCTCCGCCTGCGCAACTGCCCGAAAGCTATTGGCGCCTTTCCTTTACCCGTGGGCGGCCTGCCGAAAGCTATCGGCGCCTCTCTGTTACCCGTCGGCGGCTGCCCGAAAGCTATTGGCACCTCTCCGTTACCCGTCGGCGGCTGCCCAAAAGCTATTGGCGCCTCTCTGTTACCCGTTGGCGGCTGCCCGAAAGCTATTGGCGCCTCTCCGTTACCCGTCGGCGGCTAAAGCTATTGGCGCCTCTCCGTTGCCCGTCGGCGGCTGCCCGAAAGCTATTGGCGCCTCTCCGTTACCCGTCGGCGGCTGGCCGAAAGGTATTGGCGCGTGTCCGTTTACTGGCGGCGGCACCCCGAAAGCTATCGGCGGCTCTCCGAAACCCATCGGCCGTTCCCCGAGACGTATCGGCGGTTCTCGAAACCTATCGGCGAGGCGCTAATAGCTTTCGGCGAGCGCCGATGGGTTTCAGCGTGACGCCGATGGCTTACGCCGGCTCGCCGATAGCTTGCGGCGAGACGACGATACGTTTCAGCGAGGCGCCGATAGCTTTCGGCGAACGCTCGCTCGGGGATCGATGCAGGTGTCAGCAGGTCAGCGGGGATCCCGGGCCTGGGGCCACCACAGCCCGG
>Ga0190265_10000366_pt1 | contig 34342 bp, 36 predicted proteins | sample Popmic124T_FD_133135 | JGI IMG/M metagenome (GOLD analysis project Ga0190265, IMG submission 133135) | Populus adjacent soil microbial communities from riparian zone of Indian Creek, Utah, USA - 124 T | ecosystem: Environmental > Terrestrial > Soil > Riparian zone | place: USA: Utah | collected...
AGACGACCTCGATGTCGAACAGGATGAACAGCATCGCGATCAGGTAGAAGCTGATCCCGAAGCGGAAGCTCTTCTGGACGTCCGACGGCAGGCCGCACTCGTAGGGCTCGCTCTTGGTCTTGCTCGGCCGCCGCGGGCCCAGCACGCCGTTGGCCAGCGTGAAGGCCGTGCCGACGGCGATTCCGAGGGCGAGGAAGACGAGGGCGGGGAGGTAGGCGCTCAGCACTGGCGCACGGATGTATAACGAGGTTTGTGCGGAGTTGCTACATAGTGCGAAAGGGCGCTAGGGCGGAGCGCCCTGCTCCGTCCGAGGCCCACGAGGGGATTCCCAGCTGAGCGAGATACACATGGCGGTCGGAGTCGCGGTGCTGGCGACCAACGGGGTCGCCGGCGGGTGGGGCGCCGTGGCCTGGCTGCGCAAGGACCCGTCGGTCTGGTTCTGGTACCTGCTGCGCGCCGCGCAGGGCGCCGTGGTCATCCAGGCGCTGATCGGCTTCGGCCTTCTGGCTCAGGGCATGCGCGCTCCCGACAGCCTGCACGCGGTCTACGGGTTCGCTCCGCTGGCGATCACGCTGGTGTCGGAGGGGATGCGCGTCGGCGTCGCCCAGCGCGAGCTCGACGACGTGGACATCGACGACCTCGACCGCGGTCAGCAGATCGCGATCGCGCGGCGCGTCGCGCTCGCCGAGATGGGCGTGATGACGATCGGCGTCCTGATGATCCTGACGCTCGCTTTGCGCGCCTACCAGACCGGCGCCTGAGCACCAGGGCTCAAGCCTCCGTAACTCCTGGTCGAGTGGTTCGTTAGATCGATCAATGGGCAAGCTCGTACCTGATGTAGGCACCGACTTGGGCCCTCGCGCCCATTCCCAGCCTGGGACGGTGTCGGCGAGTCCTGTGTTCGAGGAGCTAGCGATGACGATCGACGCCGATCCAGAGCGCCTTGGCGAGGCGCGCGACTGGGCCTACCGGGCCGCGACGCAGGCCGGTCTGAGCGATGCCGACTGCTACCAGATCAAGCTGGCGGTCAGCGAGGCGGTCGCCAACGCGATCCAGCACGGCTCCCAGAGCTCGCGCGACCAGATCGGCATCGCCGCCTTCGAGCTCGACGGCGCGCTGGTCTTCGAGATCCGCGACAGCGGCACCTTCGTCGCGCCGCCGAGCGCCGCGACGATCGACGACGAGAGCGGTCGCGGCCTCGAGCTGTTGACGCTGATGATGGACGAGGTCCACATCAGCTCGACCGCCGAGGGCAGCCTGCTGCGCTTCGCCAAGAAGCTCCGAGTGGCCGCCTAACGCACCTTCAGCGTTCCGCGCATGCCCTTCTCGTCGTGGTCGGCCACGGTGCAGACGAAGCGGTAGTCGCCGGGCGGCAGGTCGACGGTCAGCCCGCGCTCCTGCCCGGCCGGGAAGCTGCGCAGCCTGGCGACGACGTCGTCGCCGTCGAGGATCTCGATGTTGTGCGCGAGCGTGCCGCTGTTGTCGAGCTGGATCCGCTGGCGAGCGCCCCCGGCCGGCGCGCCCTCGATCGTCACGCGGTTGGGAGAGAAGAAGTACTCCTCGGCGTCGACGGTCAGCGGCTTGCCCGCCTCGATGGTGGCGGGAAGGTCCGGCGGCTCCTCGGAGCCGCCGCATCCCACCGGGCCGAGCAGGGCTACGGCGACGCAGAGGGTCCGTCCGAAGCGCATCGTCATTGGGCGGCGGATACTATGCGCCGGCCGTGACCCGCTCCGCCCCCCGCATTCGCGTCCGCAGAGGCCTCTACGCACTCGCCGCCGCCGCCCTCCTCGGCGTCTCCGGTTGCGCCCAGGGCGAGATCGACGTCGACCAGGCCAACCACGAGGGCGCCGTGCTCTTCAACCAGCGCTGCTCCGGCTGTCACACGTTCGAGCGCGCCAACTCGTACGGCTCCAAGCCCGAGGGCCAGCTGGCCGGCGGCGAGCGCACCAACGGCCCGAACTTCGACACGCGCGCGGTCAGCAAGGACGACGCCCTCTACGCGATCCGCAACGGTGGCTTCTCCGGCGCGATCATGCCGGCGAACATCGTCATGGGCGAGGAGGCCGAGAAGGTCGCGGAGTTCCTCGACAAGTACTCGGGCAGGGACCGCGGCGGCACGGACGTGCAGGCCGGGGGCGAGCAGACTCAGTGACGACGGCGCCGCACGCGGCCACGGCCCGCCAGCCGACCCGCTAGGCCGGCGCCGCCATGCTCGACCTCAAGGCGATTCGCTCCGCTCCCGAGCAGGCGCGGACGGCGCTCGCGCGCCGCGGCGATGGATCCGACGAGCGGCTGGCGCGCGTGCTGGAGCTCGACGAGCGCCGCCGTGCGATCCTGCCGGAGCTCGAGGGGCTGCGCGCCGAGAAGAACGCCGCGAGCAAGCGGATCGGCGAGCTGCAGCGCGAGGGCGCGGACGCGTCGGAGGCGATCGCCGCGGTCAAGGCGGTCGGCGACCGTCAGAAGCGGCTCGACGCGGAGCTGAAGGCGGCCGAGGAGGAGCTCGACGGCGCGCTGGCGTCGCTGCCGAACCTGCCGGATCCCGGCGCCGCGGACTCCGACACGGTGCTGCGCGAGGTCGGGGAGGCGGGTGCCGCCGGCCGCGACCACCTCGAGCTGCTCGGAGACCTCGTCGACCTCGAGGCGGGGTCGCGCGTGGCCGGCTCGCGCTTCGCCTACCTCAAGGGCGAGTTGGTCTTCCTCGAGCTGGCGCTGGTGCGGTGGGCGCTCGGCCTGCTCGGCGACAAGGGCTTCACGCCGGTCGTGCCGCCGGTGCTGGTGCGCGAGGAGGCTCTCTACGGGACCGGCTTCCTGCCGGACACCGAGGATCAGATCTATCGCGTGCCCGCCGACGACCTCTACCTGACCGGCACCTCCGAGGTGCCGCTCGCCGGGCTGCACATGGGCGAGATCCTCGAGGACGCCGAGGTGCCCGCCCGCTATGCCGGCTTCTCGACGTGCTTCCGCCGCGAGGCCGGCGCGGCCGGCCGCGACACGCGCGGCATCTTCCGGGTCCACCAGTTCGACAAGGTCGAGATGTTCGCGTTCGTGCGGCCGGAGGAGTCGACCACCGAGCACGAGCGCCTGCTGGCGATCGAGGAGGAGATCATGGCCGCGCTGGGGATCCCCTACCGCGTGGTCAACATCGCCGTCGACGACCTCGGCGCCTCGGCCGCGAAGAAGTACGACATCGAGGCGTGGCTGCCGGGCCAGGAGCGCTACCGCGAGCTGACCTCCTGCTCCAACACGACCGACTACCAGGCGCGCCGCCTCGACGCGCGCTACCGCTCGCCCGACGGGCCGCGCCACGTGCACACGCTCAACGGCACCGCCGTGGCGGTCGGGCGCACGATCATCGCCCTGGTCGAGAACGGCCAGCAGGACGACGGCAGCGTCGAGCTGCCGCAGGTGCTGGGCCAGTTCGGCGCGCCCGCACGGCTCGCGCCGGCCGGCGCGTAGCGGCTGGCCCGGGTTTGCGGGGCCTCTGGCGCGGGTAATCGCCAGGTGTTCCCCGAAGAAGGATTGGCCCCGATGCTGATCGCCGCGATCGTCGCCGTCTGCATTCTCCTGCTGGTGCTCGCCTTCCTCGCCCCCCGGCTGTCGCGGCACCCCCAGCAGGGCGTGAGCAAGACCCTCGGCGTCGGCGAGCGCGCCGGCGGCTCGCTGCCGGGCAAGATCGGCGACTGGGCGCGCAAGCCGTTCTCCTCGTCGCGCAAGGCGACCTCGAAGAGCGCCTCGGCCGGCCGCCGGGGCCGCGGCAAGCTGCCGCTCTAGCTCCGCCGAAGGATCGTTGGGGCCATGACCCCAACGATGCTTCGCGCCCCTCCCGTGGGAGGCGTCGCGCCCGCTAGCGCGCGGAGAACTCGTCGAGCCCGGCGCGCGCCTTCTTGCGCGTCGCGTTGCGCAGGATCGGCGTCCAGCCGAGCAGCAGCCCGGGCGTGCCGAGGGCCTGCTTCGACCACTTGTGGAAGTCGAAGTCGTCGCGATGCTCGGCGATCAGACCATCGCGGAAGCGGAACGTCGCCCGCACGTCGTTGACCACCGGCCGCCCGGTCTGCGTGAAGGTGTAGGTCGCGATCCAGTGCGCGCTGCCGGTCGCCTCGTCCGCCTCGTGCTCGCGCAGCTCGATCTTCAGATCGGTGGCCCGCGACGTCAGCATCCGCCACATGTCGCCCGGCTCACTCCCGGTCAGGCCGGGGAAGACCGGGTCGTCGAAGCGCGCATCCGGCGTGTAGCACGCCGCCATCGCATCTCCGTCCTTACGGTCGAAGGCGGCATAGAACCGCTGGATCAGCTCATCGTTCGCGTTGGGCATCCGACGACCCTAAACCAGCCGTCAACCCGCGTCGGCTCTTAGACGGGGGTCGGCCGGTCAGGGCAGCGCGCCTGGCGGGGCTAGCCAGATCGACTCGAACGACATGACTCGGGCGAGGGTGTCGTAGTCGTGGTCGTAGTGGATGACGGCGGCGCCGGCCTCTTGGGCGGCGGCTGCGAGGAGATAATCGACGATCGGGATTCGGTGAGTGCCGGCGGAGCGATGCGCGAGCGCGCTCATCGCTTCCTCGGCGGCGTGCAGGACCGAGACCGACAGCGGTGCGGGTCGCAGCGCGGAGAGCTGCTCGGCGAGGGTGTCGAAGCTCTCACCATCGCGTGCGCTGAAGAGGATCTCCAGCCGCACCGCGGGGGAGATCCGCAGGCGGTCGGCGCGCAGCGCTCGCTTCCAAGCCTCGCGGACGTCCGGATGGTGGGCGCGCGAGAAGGCCGAGGTGTCGACGACCAGCGGGAGCTCGCCCCAGGCGGTCTCGCTAGCGGGCAGGCCAGGCAAGCTGCTTGCTCTCGCGCAGGACGTCCCAGTCGATTCCCGAACTCGCCGGGTCGTCGAAGGTCTCGGCCAGCGACGCGAGCAGCTCGCGTCGCTGAGGCTCGCCGCGCGGCGCGCTGGCGAGGCTCTGAGCCCCGACGATCGCCAGCTCGCGGATCTGCTGGGAGCGGGGGAGCCCGGTTGGGAGATGCGGTGCGGCGGTGCGCAGCGCGCTAGTGAGCTCGGGATCCTCGGTGACCTGGATGCGATGGTGGCGGGTGGGCACCCGGCAAAGTGTACCACCGGGTACCACTCAAGGCCTGGCGGTGGTGGCGAGGGTAGGCTGAGCCTGACGCACCACCCGGAGGGGTGGCAGAGCGGTTGAATGCACCGGTCTTGAAAACCGGAGTGGGCGCAAGTCCACCGCGGGTTCGAATCCCGCCCCCTCCGTCGCGGGGAGCTGAGTGACCATGGATCCTTCGAGCTACAGCTTCGTCATGGCGGTGACCGACGGCTTGGTGGACGTGGGTTTGGGCAGGATCGCCGACGCGTTGGTCGGGGCGGCGATCGTCCTGGTGTCGGTCTTCGTGGTGCCCAGGCAGCTGTGGAGGCTGCACGGCGCGCAGCGTTCCTCTCCGCCTCGCATCGTCGTCTCCTACCGCAAGCCCGAGGAGACGTCCGCGTATCCGCTGCCGGTCACGGGCAAGGGGCAGCTCGACGCGGTGGGCGCCCTCGCGCCATCGCTCGTGCGCGCGTACGGGTGGCGCTGGAGGCAGCCCTTGACGATCGTCCCGGGAGCGGAGGGAACCGAGCCGCGCGACTTGGGCGGAAACCTGATTCTGCTGGGCGGGCCTATGCGCAACGAGGCCACGCGGATGCTGTTCGCGCGCTGCGGCGAGCGGCTTGGCGTCAGGCAGGAGCCGTATGACGAGGAGGTCTACGGCGATCGCCTGCTGATACGCGACGACGACGGCGGCTGGCAGACCTTCGGCGGCACCCCGAGGGCGAGGGACGGTACGCGCGGGAAGGTCACCGAGGACTACGGGCTCGTCGTGCGGATGCCGAACCCCTGGGACGACGATCGTCGCAAGCAGTGCCTCGTCTTCTCCGGCGTTCACACCTACGGCACGGGGGCCGCGGCGGCCTATTTCGTGAAGCAGTGGCGCAAGCCTGCGTGGTGGGCGCGACACGGCGTCCTGGCGCTGGTCCGGGTCGAGGTCGACAGCGATCACGTCGTGGAGATCGAGGAGCTGCTGTTCCGGCGCCTCGGCGATCGCCGGCGCCGTTGAGGACCGCCGCGCCGCCCTCACCCCTGTGTATGTCGATGCCGCGGTGGGTAGTCCAAGGCCATGGAGACATGGGACATCGACAGCCTTGGGATGGAGCCGCACAAGCCGGAGATCCTGTCGTCTGGCGACGCGGCGCGGGTGATCGCGCTCTCGCTGCCGGCGGGGGAGGAGCTGCAGGACCATGAGGTGCACGAGCGGGCCTGGGTCGTGGTGCTCGACGGCGAGGTGGAGATCGAGGCGGGGGGCGTGAGCAGGAGCGGGGGCTCGGGGCTGGTCGCGGAGTTCGGGCCGCAGGAGCGGCACGAGGTGCGGGCGACGGCCGACGCGCGGCTGCTGCTGGTGCTCGCGCCGTGGCCGGGTGACGGACATCCGGGGGCGATGACGCTCGACGAGAAGGCGACCGCGCGCGAGCGGGCGCGGGAGCGGGCGACCTCTTAGCGGCGCGGCGGTGGCCGTGCGATGATCGGCACGGCCACTGACGAGGAGGACGCATGGCAGGACGTTTCGAGGGGACCGCGGTGATCGACCGGCCGATCGAGGAGGTGTTCGCGTTCGTCGCCGACGGCGAGAACGATCCGAAGTTCAGCCCACGCGTCGAGAGGATCGAGAAGACGACCGACGGACCGCCCGGGCAGGGAACCGTCTACGCCAGCTCGGTCAAGGACGCCGGCATGACCACCGCGCGGGAGTTCGAGCTGACGGAGTTCGTCGCGCCGACGAAGATCCGCTGGGCGGAGCGCTCGAAGAACATCGTCACGGCGACCGAGGGCGGCTACGACCTCGAGCCGGCCGGCGAGAGCGCCACCAAGCTCACCGTCCACAACGTGCTCGAGGGACACGGCCTCGGCAAGCTGATCGCCCCGCTCGCGCTGCGCGCCGCGCGCAAGGACGCCGACGCCTTCGCCCACCGGATCAAGGCCGCCGTCGAGGCGTCCTAGCCGGCGCGCTCAGGCGACGCGCGCGACGTCGTCGCCGACCGCGACGACGTCGCCGCGGCCGAGCTGGCGGCCGCGGCGCGCCTCGGGCTCGCCGTTGACCGTCACCGCCTCCTCGTCGAGCAGCGCCCGCGCCTCGGCGCCCGAGTCCGCGATTCCCGAGAACTTGAGGAACTGGCCGAGGCGGATCATCTCTCCGCGGATCTCGACGTCGCGCATCGCCGCAGCTTCGCAGCTCGAGGTCGCCGCCCTCCGGTGGAGGCCTGTGCCGGCTACGAGTCGCCACCGCGGCCGAGCCCGTTGAGCTCGTCGGCGACGCCGATCACGTCGCCGGTGCGCCAGAAGTCGACCGCCAGCATGTTCGGCATTCGGCCGCGCAGCCGCTCGCACTCGCGCGCGCGGCGCAGCAGGGGTCGGCGCGCGTTGACCTTCGCCGCATTGCTCGGCCGCGGGGCGGGGCTGGTGTCGATCCAGTGGTTGACCAGGAACAGCGGCGCGTCGGCGGGGCCGCGGTTCTCGCGGCAGGAGCGGGGAAGCAGCCGCGGGTCGACGAGCTGGGCGGGCCGGTCGAAGCGGTAGGGCGTCTCCTGCGCGACCGCGTAGGCATCGTGGTACCAGGGGATGCGGCCGAAGGGCGGGTTCTCGGCGAGCAGCACCACCCGCTCGCCGCTGCGGATCATCTCGGCGAGCGTCGGCCACTCGTCGACCGGGCCGCGGTAGACGAGATCGTCGAGGCCCGCCTGCTCGACGACCGCGGCGAGCTCGCGCGGCCCGACGCCCTCGTTCTGGTTGATCGCCACGACGACCTGGTTGGGGTGGGCGAGCAGGAAGTCGCGCATCGCGACCAGGTCGGTTCTCAGCAGCCGCGCGCCGACCTCGCAGAAGCCGTGGCACATGTATATGTCGCGCGGGCCGCTGCGCGCGGCGGCCGTTCCGGCGATGCCGTCGCGGACGTCGAGCGCCGCATCGACCGCGGCCGGGCCCAGCTCGGCGTCGAGCTCCCGGCGCGACTCGTTGGCTCGGTCGCCGAGGTCGGTGATCACCCTGCCATTCGGCGCCCGGCGGCCCCAGTGGGTGTCGATCAGGAAGCCGCGGATCCCGCCGGCGAGCTGTGCGGCGATGCCGCTCTCGTGCTGGGCGAACAGCCAGTTCGGGTAGTCGGCGGCGGAGAACGAGTTGTGGGTCGCCGGCAGCGCGACCTCGGGCAGCGTGCGGTCGCAGAGCTCGCGGTGGCCGTTGCAGCCGGGCAACTCGACGTCGGCCTGGCTCGCGCCGCCGGAGGCGAGGAACAGCGACCCGGCCGCGACGATCGCCAGCGCCGCCGCGCCGCCGGCGATCGCGACGTTGCGGGGCAGCAGCCGCTCGCGGGCGGGCGCCGCGCCCTCCGGCGCCGGCTCGACGACCAGCCGCAGCAGCTCCTGGACACCGACGTAGATCAGCACGATCCCGGCGGCCGTCGCGAGCAGCCGCAGCGTCGCGACCGGGTCGGCGACGATCAGCGCGCCGACGGCGATCAGCGCCAGCGCGCGCAGCGACCGGGCCCACGGATGCGTGGGCCTCGCGGCGACGAGCGCCCAGCCGCGGCGCAGCGGCACGTCGGCCCGCAGCGGGCGCAGCACCGCGGCGGCCGCGGCGGCGACCACCGCCCCGCAGCCCGCGACGACCAGCAGCAGGTTGCGCAGGTCGAACAGGTAGGCGTCCCAGACGCCGTCGAGCGCCGCGCGCAGCTGTGGGTCGGAGACGCGGCCGAGCAGCCGCGCGTGCAGGACCCAGTAGGCGACGAGTAGCAGCAGCGCCCCGACCGCGACGGCGATGCCGCCACGGCGGATGCTCTCGCGCCGGTCGCGCGACAGCGCCAGCGCGGCGGCGAGCGTGAGCAGCGCGACCAGCGCCAGGGCGGTCGCGAGCGCGTCGAGGTCCTCGGCGGCCTGGATCGCGTCGACGAGCGAGTCCGGCGGGTCGCTGTCCAGGAGCTCCACGTTCGGCGCCACCCTGTCCGCCGCCCGCGGCGCCAGCCGCTCGAGCGCCGCGCTCAGGACGATGCCGAGGTTCGCGACCGTCAGCGTCACCGTGCTCGCGTCGCGGTCGAAGACGGAGCGGTGGACGTCGGCGACCGACGCCCGGAAGAGGCCGCGGAACGCCCCGCCGCCGACGAGCTGCTGGGCGGCGCCCTCGATCAGCGGCCTGACCGCGACCAGGTCGCGATTCGCCTTCAGGACGACGTCGTCGGTGATCGCGACGGCGAGCCGCTCCTGGACCGCGTCGTCGCTCAGCGTGGACGCCGCGCGGGCGGCGAACTGGTCGGAGTCGAACAGCGAGCGCTGGAGGTAGGTCGCGACGAGCGCGAGCAGCAGCGCGACGACGCCGATCGTTCCGAGCGCCGCGCCGACCCAGCCGCGCGGCGAGCGCGATGTCGCGGCCGCCGGCATCGGGCGCACTCTAGACCGGCATTCGCGATTCCGCGCGATCCATGGTTACTCTGGGCGGGCGGCTTCCCGCCGTGCCGGCCGGCTCCGGCACCGGCCGCCCGCTCCGATGATCGATCGTAGACAGCTCTCCGAGGCGCTCGCGCGCCTCGACCCACGAGACCGCGAGGTGCTCGACTACTCGCTGCGCCGTCACGTTCCCGACGGCGATCTCGCGGCCGTCTTCGACTGCGGCCCGAGCGAGGTCGCCCGGATGCGTGCCGCGGCCATCGAGCGGTTGGCCGACGACCTCGACGTCCAGCGCGGAGCAGACCTCGGCCACGTGCTGACCGCGCTGCTCGACCACGCCACCTGGAAGGACGTTCCCGGTGCGGCGCCACTCGACCTGCCCGCCGGCGCGGCCGGGCGCGCAACCGAGCCGCCGCCGGCGGCCGGCCCAACTCCACCGCCGTCCGGCCCGCCAGCCGAGCCGCCCGCCGCTACGCCTCCGCCCGCCGCCACGCCTCCGCCGCCGAAGGCAGCCGATGCGCCCACCTCGGACGCCGCCGAGCGCAAGGCGGTCCTCGGCATGCTGGCCCGCGACGCCGGATCCCCGGCCGCCGGCGCCGCGACGATCGCGTCCCCGCCACAGGCCGACACCCGCCGCTGGTCGCTCGCGGTGGCGGCGCTGATCGGCGTGCTCGTCACGATCGGCCTCGGCTCGGTCGTCGTCCTCGGCGACGACGGCTCGAGCGCGTCCAGCGGCCAGGGCAGCGGGACCCGCCCCTTCGAGCCGGAGGAGGCGGAGCTCGGCGAGCCGTTCCCGTCCGATCCCGCGACCGCCTACCAGTACCCGATCGCGATCGTCGAGGAGACGGTCACGCTGCGCGACGCGCCGCTCGGCAAGCCGAAGCTCAAGATCGCGCCGAAGACGGAGTGGGACTCGCCGCGCGTGCTGAGCGTCGTCGAGCGCCAAGGCGACTGGCTCGCCGTGCTCGTGCCCGAGCTCGAGAACGGCGAGGTCGGCTGGATCCAGGAGTCCGACGTCGCCCGCCTCGACACCGTCGGCTGGGCGATCAGGGCCGACCTGCGGACGCGCGAGCTGAAGGTCGAGCGCGACGGCGAGGTCGTCAAGACGTTCGCGATCGGGATCGGCCGCGAGGATCACCCGACGCCGGTCGGCCGCTACGCCGTGACCGACAAGCTCCGCGTCACCGACCCGAACTCGCCCTACGGCTGCTGCGTCGTCGCGCTGACCGGGCACCAGACCAAGCTGCCCGACGGCTGGCCCGGCGGCGACCGGCTCGCGATCCACGCGACCAGCGACCTCTCGGGGCTCGGCGAGGCCGTGAGCCTCGGTTGCATGCGCTCGGATCCCAAGGACGCCCGCTGGCTGATGAAGACCGTGCCGCTCGGGACGCCGGTCTTCGTCGAGGAGTCGGCGAGCTCGACCTCACAGGGCAAGCCCACCAAGCGTTGAAGAGGTGTGACCCTCCCACCGTTTCAGGTTCTGCTCGACAGCCACGGCGCCGTCGTGCACCGCTTCCTGGTCGCGGCAGTCGGCCCCGTTGACGCCGACGACTGCTTCCAGGAGACGTGCATCGCGGCGCTGCGGGCCTACCCCGCGCTCGAGAGCGACGCCAACCTGCGCGGCTGGCTGCTGACGATCGCCCAGCGCAAGGCGATCGACTCCCACCGCGGCGCCGGCCGGCGGGCCCTGCCGAGCGAGCGGCTACCGGAGGTCGCCGTCGCGGCCGCCGAGCCGGTCGACGGCGAGCCGCGGCTCTGGGCGCACGTCCGCGCCCTGCCGGAGAAGCAGCGGATCGCGGTGTTCCTGCGCAGCGTCGCCGACCTCAGCTACGCCGAGGTCGGCGCCGTGCTCGCCTGCTCCCAGGACGCCGCTCGCCGCAGCGTCCACGAGGGGCTCAAACGACTCAGAGAGGAGCTCTCCACATGAGCGAGCTCGAACGACAGCTACGCGACAGCGTGCGCCAGGCCCGTCACGGCGGACCCAGCCAGCAGGTCCTCGACGCCGTGGCCGACCGGGCCGACCGCGAGGGGCTGATCGACGTCGCCTACGGGCAGGCCGACTCGCCCTTCGGCCCGCTGACCGTCGCCACCACCGGGGAGGGCCTGCTGCTGCTCTCCTATCCCGAGCACTCGCTCGAGGACGTCCTCGAGCGGCTCGCCCGCGACGTCTCGCCGCGGGTGCTCGAGGCGCCGGCGCGGATCGACCCGGTCCGCCGCGAGCTCGACGAGTACTTCGAGGGCCGGCGGCGCGAGTTCGAGACTCCGGTCGACTGGCGGCTCGTGCGCGGCGGCTTCTTCGGAGCCGTCCTGCACGCCACCGCCGCGATCGGCTACGGCCAGACGATCAGCTACCGCGACGTCGCCGAGCGGGCCGGCAACGTCAAGGCCGTCCGCGCCGCCGGCAACGGCCTCGGCTCGAACCCGATCCCGATCGTCGTGCCCTGCCACCGCGTCGTCGCCACCGGGGGCGGGATCGGCGGCTACACCGGCGGAGTGGAGCGCAAGCAGCGGCTGCTGGCGCTCGAGTCCGGCGCGCGATGAAGGGTTTGCGCCGCTCAGCAGCGCGAACCCTGAGGCGGCGCGCCGGCGAAGGCCGCTAGAGGCGCTCGAGGACCGACTGGACCATCGCCTCGGCGAACGGTCCGGCCGGGACGCCGGCCACCGACGCCGCGACCGCGTCGACGTCGAGCGCGCCGCCGTCGGCGCGGCTGACCTGGCCCTCGATGTCGATCGGCACGTCGACCTGGCCGCCGCCCAGCAGGGCGTCCGACGCCGCGCCGGCGAGCGCGCTGCCGATGTCCCCGCCGAGCTGGCCGCCGACCGACTCGGCGATCGAGGTCGGCGTCGTCTCGGCCTCCATCCGCAGGTAGTACGAGGTGTCGTCCGCGTTCTTGACCAGCGAGAACGCCTGCACGTCGACCGGCCCCGCGATCAGGTCGGTGAGATCGATGTCGACCTCGTCGAAGCCGTCGAGCTGGCCGAGCGGGTCGTCGGTTCGCTGCGCCAGGTCGATCTGAAGGCCGCGGCCGCGGACCTCCATCCGGTCGCCCGAGCCCCACAGCAGTCGCACCGCCGGGAACGCCTTCACGTCGACTACCGCCTCGCCGACGTCGCCGCCCCGCTCCTCCAGGTTCGACTCGACATGGCGCTCCACGAACCCCGGAATCACCAACTGCGTGACCCCCAGAAGCACCAGCACGCCGAGTGCGACCGCCACGAAGATCCTCATCGCCGCCATTCTGTCGTTTCCGCGCGGCGAACGCGCTACTCCCGCCGCGGGCGCTTACAATCGGACCGTTGTCCCGGAGAGGTGGCCGAGTGGCTGAAGGCACTCGCCTGCTAAGCGAGTAGGGGGCGAAAGCTCTCTCGCGGGTTCGAATCCCGCCCTCTCCGCTCGCGGCGCGTGGACGCGTCTGGCGGCGTCATCGGCGGCCTCGTGTGCTGACGCACACCACGGCTGCCTCTTCCTTGCCAGACGCGCACACGCGCTCGCGAGTTTCTCTGTCCGGGATTTGCTGGGGTTTCTTGACGTCCGGGGGCGGCCGTACCTTCCGCGGCATGAGTTGGCACGAGGGCCGTCTGGCCGCCTTCGATGTCGAGACGACGGGGGTGCATCCCGCGTCGGACCGGATCGTCACCGCTGCTGTGAGCCTCGTCGGCGGGGGGTTGGAGAGCGTGAGCCGGGACTGGCTCGTGGATCCCGGCGTCGAGATCCCCGCGGGCGCGACGGCCGTCCATGGGATCACGACGGAGATGGCACGCCGGGACGGGCGGCCGTCGGCCGAGGCGGTCGAGGAGATCACGTCGCTGCTGGCGGAGCAGATCCTCGCGGGCGTGCCGGTGATCGCCTTCAACGCGCGCTTCGACCTGACGCTGCTGGACCGCGAGGCGCGGCGGCACGGGGTGGCGCCGCTGGTCGATCGGGTCGGTGGGCCGGAGGCGATGCTGGTCGTCGACCCGCACGTGCTCGACAAGCAGTTCGACCGCTTTCGCAAGGGCAAGCGGACGCTGACGGCGGTCTGCCAGCACTACCGCGTGCCGCTGACCGCGGCCGACGCCCACGCGGCGAACGCCGATGCGCTCGCCGCGGCGCGGGTCGCGTGGCGGCTGGGACAGGCGAGCGCCGAGCTGCGCGCGCTCGAGCTGCGCCAGCTGCACAGCCGCCAGGTCGCGTGGGCGGCCGAGCAGGCGGCGTCGTTCCAGGAGTATTTGCGCGGCAACGGCAGCGTCGAGCGGATCGAGGGCGCCTGGCCGATCGTGCCCGAGCCGGTCGCCGCGCCCGGGCTGGACCGGCTGGCAGCCTGACCGGTTTCTCTTCCGCCATCGCCCGTCGCGGGATCGCCAGGCGGCGCCGAGCTTCCGGCATCCGCCGCGGTCGCTACGGTGACCGGTTCGTATTCGAGTAGATGGGAGCGAATTGAGCACCCCTGCGATCCTCGCGGAGGATCTACACAAGTCGTTTGGCGAGACCGAGGCGCTGCGCGGCCTGAGCTTCGCCGCCGCGGAGGGCACGGTGCTGGGCGTCCTCGGCCCCAACGGCGCCGGCAAGACGACCGCCGTGCGCATCCTCACCACGTTGCTGGCGCCCGACTCCGGCCGCGCCACCGTCGCCGGCCTCGACGTCGAGCGCGACGCCGCGAAGCTGCGCGCCCAGATCGGCCTCGCCGGCCAGTACGCCGCGGTCGACGAGAACCTGACCGGCAAGGAGAACCTCGAGATGGTCGGGCGCCTCTACCACCTCGGCGGCGCCGCGGCGCGCACCCGCGCCGACGAGCTGCTGGAGCGCTTCGACCTGACCGACGCGGCCAAGCGCCCGGCGAAGACCTACTCGGGCGGCATGCGGCGCCGGCTCGACCTCGCGGCGGCGCTGGTCGCCCGCCCGCCGGTGCTGTTCCTCGACGAGCCGACCACCGGCCTCGATCCGCGCAGCCGGATCGGCATGTGGGAGACGATCGAGGGCCGCACCGCAGCCGGCACGACGGTGCTGCTGACCACGCAGTACCTCGACGAGGCTGACCGCCTCGCCGACCGGATCCTCGTGATCGACCGCGGCGCCGTGATCGCCGAGGGCACCGCCGACGAGCTCAAGGACCGCGTCGGCGGCGAGCGGCTCGAGGTCCACCTCGAGGACGGCGCCGACGTCGAGCGGGCGATCGCCGCGCTCGGCCACGTCTCCGACGACCGCCCGGTCGCCGAGGACGGCTGGGTGCGGGCGTCGGTCAGCCGGCGCGGCGGCGCGATCGCCGAGGCCGTGCGGCGGCTCGACGAGGAGGGCGTCGGCATCCAGGACATCGCCCTGCGGCGGCCTACGCTCGACGACGTCTTCATAACGCTCACCGGCCACAGCGCCGAGGAGGCCGAGGAGGCCGACGAGACGGCCGAGAGAACCGAGGAGGTGCGCGCATGAGCGCGCTCGCGATGGCGGCTTCGGACACGCTCGTCCTGGCCCGCCGCAACTTGATGCGGATCCCGCGCCAGCCGGACCTGCTGATCGCCTACACGATCCAGCCGGTGATGTTCGTGCTGCTGTTCGTCTACGTCTTCGGCGGCGCGATCCAGACGCCGGGCTTCGACTACGTCGACTTCCTGATGCCCGGCATCATCGTCCAGTCGATCGCCTTCGGCGGGTTCGTGACCGCGCTCGGCCTGTCCGAGGACGTGCAGAAGGGCCTGATCGACCGCTTCCGGTCGCTGCCGATGTCGCGCGCGGCGGTGCTCGCCGGGCGCACGTTCTCCGACATCGTGCTCAACCTGCTGTCGCTGGGCGTGCTGCTCGCCGTCGGCTTCGCGGCGGGCTTCGGCTTCGACTCCGACGTCGGGCGGATCCTGCTGGGTGTCGTGCTGCTGCTGTTCTTCGGCTACGCGTTCTCGTGGGTCTTCGCGCTGGTCGGGCTGTACTCGTCGTCGCCGGAGACGGCCAACTCGATCGGCTTCACGGCGATCTTCCCGCTCACCTTCGCCTCGTCGGCGTTCGTGCCGGTGTCCTCGATGCCCGACGGGTTGCGGCAGTTCGCCGAGGCCAATCCCTTCACGACGGTGGTCGACGCGGTGCGCTCGCTGTGGCTGAGCACGCCGGCGAACAGCGACGTCTGGATGGCGTTCGTCTGGTGCGCGGTCCTGATCGCGATCTTCGCGCCGCTCGCGGTGCGGCGCTATCGCGTGGTGAGCGCCTGAGCGCGAGACCGTGGCTAGCGACGACGCTCCACGCGTGACGGCCACGCGCACGATCTACGAGAACAAGTGGATGCGGCTGCGCGAGGATCGCTTCGTGCGGGCGGACGGGTCGGAGGGGATCTACTCGGTGGTCGACAAGGCGCCCGCGGCGGCCGTGATCGCGATCGACGGCGACGAGGCGGTGCTCGTGGAGCAGTACCGCCACCCGGTCGGGGCGCGGTTCTGGGAGCTGCCGCAGGGCGCGTGGGAGGGCGAGGACGCGCCCGACCCGGAGCAGCTGGCGCGCGGCGAGCTGGCGGAGGAGACCGGGCTGCGCGCGGGATCGATGGAGCGGCTGGGGCGCCTGTTCTTCGCCTACGGGATCACGGGCCAGGCGTTCGAGGTGTGGCTCGCGACCGATCTGACGCAGGGCGAGCAGGCGCTCGAGCCGGAGGAGGAGGGGCTGCGCGTCGGGCGGTTCGCGCTCGCGCGCGTGGAGGAGATGATCGTCGACGGGACGATTGCGGACTCCGCGACCGTGGCGGCGTTCGGGCTGCTGCGGCTGCGCCGGCCGGAGTTGCTGCCGGCGCGGTGACGAGCCCGGACGCGCGCCAGGCCGACCGGGCCACCAGCGCCGCCGAGCGGCCGGGCGCCCCGGAGCGGGCCAGGGGCCCGCGTGCGCTGGCGCCGCTGCTTCCGGTCGGGGCGATCGTCTTCGCGCTCGGGGTGCTGCTCGACGCGGTCGGCCTGGAGAGCGCGTTCCTGTTCGCGGCGCTGCTCGTGGGCCTGGCTGTCGCGCTGCTCCTGCCGCGCAGCAGGACCGCGGTTCCGCGGCGTGCGTTCATCGCCGCGCAGGCCACGCTCGGAGTGATGCTCGGCACGTTCCTCGAGTCGTCGTCGCTGTCGTCGCTCGCCGACGACTGGTTGCCGGTGGCGGTCGTGAGCGTCGCGACGCTCGTGCTCAGCGTCGTCGCGGGGCTGGTGCTGACCCGGACGACCGAGGTCGACGCGCCGACAGGCACGCTCGGGATGGTCGCCGGCGGCGCCTCGGGGATCGTCGCGATGGCCGACGAGCTCGGCGCCGACGCGCGGCTGGTGGCGTTCATGCAGTACCTGCGCGTGCTGATCGTCGTGCTGTCGATCCCGGTGATCGTCGCGTTCGGGTTCCCGGCGGCGGGCGGCGGACCGGGGCCCGACGACGGGCCGCTGCTCGCGGGCCTGGGCGATTGGCTGCTGACCGCGGCCGTGGCGGTCGCCGGCGCCTGGGCCGGGCGGCTGACGAGGCTGCCGGCGGCGACCCTGCTCGGCCCGCTGCTGCTCGCGGGCGCCATCGCCCTGATCTGGCCCGACGCGCTCGACGTGCCGCCGCTCGCGCGCGAGGTGGCCTTCGCGCTGATCGGCCTCGAGGTCGGCCTGCGCTTCACCGCCGAGACGCTGCGCGCGATGGGCCGGCTGCTGGCGCCGGTCGTGGTGGCGATCCTCGCGCTGATGGCCGGCTCGTTCCTGTTCGCGCTCGGCCTGACCGCGACGACGTCCGCGTCGCTGCTCGAGTCCTACCTGGCGACCACGCCCGGCGGGCTCTACGCGGTGCTCGCGGTGGCGTTCGGCGCGGGCGCGGACACCACCTTCGTGGTCGCGGTCCAGACGCTGCGGCTGCTGTCGCTGGTGATCCTCGCCCCGTTCGTGGTTCGCTGGGTGGTCGGCCGGGTAGCTTGAACGCATGCTCAAGTCTGTGTTGAAGGCCGCGGCCGCAAAGCGCGGCGCGCGCATGCTGCCGGGCGGCTGGGTCACGCTGGTGGCGCTGCACCCGCGCAGCCGCCAGATCGGCGCGGCGGCCGCCAGGCGCGGCTGGCGCGAGCTGCAGAAGCGGCGCGGGCGCTAGCCGGCGCGCGGGCATGCGGCGCTAGCGCCCCCGCCCGGGAGCCGCGCTGGCACCACCGGCCGCTACTCGGGCCGGTCGGCGCCAGGCCCTCGGGGCTGCTGCTTCAGATGGTCCGCCGCCTGCCGCGCCTTCTCCTTGGGCGTGCCCCGGCCGGTCGCGATCTCACGCAGCTTCTCGGCGTCCCGCTTCAACCCATCCGTGCCGCCGCGCCTGTCGACGACCTTCTTCGCCGTATCCGCAAGCCTGTTCAACCTCATGTCGCTCCTCCGTTGGGGATCGTCAGGTTAGGTGTCCGGCTTACCCTCCGCCGCCCGTCCGTCACCACGCAGCCGCCCGATCCGCCTAGAATGGCCTGCTCCGCCTCCCACGAGGCCATGCGCCCGTAGCTCAGCTGGATAGAGCGTCGGTCTACGGAACCGAAGGTCAGAGGTTCGAATCCTCTCGGGCGCGCTTCGGAGAACCCCTGCAAATGCGGGGGTTCTGTCGTTTGGGGGTGTATGCCAGAAGGCTTGAAATCGCCTCTGGGGCAACACATGGGGCAACACGAGGTTCGGGAGAGGTTCGGCCGCCGGCCTTGAGATGGGTGTTTCGTCCGCCTACGGTCGCTGACGGCAAACGAAAAGAGAGTGGCCCCGGGCGGCGGTGGAACGCCCCGGGGCCCGGCACCGAAGGACCAAGGCCTTCGATGCACCGGGATGGTCCCACAAGCCCGTGCTTGCCGGGCTTGGTTCCGGTGCGGTTGGCCGCCCTTCGGTGCCCCTATCGAAGGGAGCCGGGATGGGCATCACGATCGGGCGGGAGCAGCGGGACGCGATCTATCAGGAGGTCGTGCTCGATCTCACAGGGTTGACCGACCTGTGGACAGAGTTCGACCGGGGCAACGTCGATCGGGCGCGGGAGCTGCGGACCCGGTTGGAGCTGGACATGCGGCTGCTCGACGACATCGGCTGGGAGCCAGAGCAGGAGTCCGACGAGTTCGAGCTGACGATGGACGGCGTCGACCTCGCGGCGGTCGTCTCGTACCTGATCGACCAGACCGGGGCGATCCTGCACACGCACATCGTCGAGCCGATCGAACAGGCTCCGCACGCCGAGCGGTCGGTCCGAGCTCAGACCGCGTTCGGGTCGATTCTCGCCCAGCTCGCCCCAGGTCGGGCGGCCGACGAGCAACCCCGAGACCTCTGAGGAGAGCCGAGGTAACGGAGAGAGTCGGGCGTGGCGCTCGCCGACCCGCCGCGGCTTCGGGAGAACACCCGGGACGAGTACCGCCGCCTGATCGCCAACTACGCCAAGCCCTACTTCCCCGGCCGGCTGAAGCTGGTCGACGTCACGCCCTACCGGCTCGCCCGCTTCGTCGACTGGCTCGCCGACCCAGACGAGCAGGACAAGCGGCTGTGTGACCGCAGCATCGCCAACATCATCAACCCGCCGCGCGCCGCGCTGGCGACCGCCAAGCGCGAGGGACTGATCCGCCACAACCCCGCCCAGGGTCTCGCGCTTCCCCACCGCGAGCAGATCGCCGACGACGAGCAGGAGGTCAAGGTCTTCAGCCGCGAGCAACTGGCCGCCGTCCTCGCGATGGCCCCCGACCGCCACAAGCTCCTATTCGAGGTCTCGCGACCTGCGGCCTGCGGATCAGCGAGGCGATCGCCCTCCAACGCTCCACCTACAACTCGACGGCAGCGAGCTCGAGGTCTGCATCCGCCGCGATCGTCAAGGACCGCATCGCGCCGCCAAAGACTAAGTACGGCCGCCGCGAGGTCCGCTGCCCGATTCGCTCGCGCTGAGACTGCGCGCTCACCTAGCCGAGCAGCCCGATCAGGAGTCGATCGCCCTGGCCTTCACCAACGAGGCCGGCGGGACGATCGACCCCAACAACCTCCGCCGCCGCGTCCTCAAGCCGCTCGTCGAGGAGGTCAACGCCCCCTGGGCCGGCTTCCACACCTTCCGCCACACCTTCGCCTCCATCCACCTCAGCAAGGGAACCAACCTCCTCCAACTCAGCCGCGCGCTCGGCCACCACTCAGCCGCATTTACGCTGTCGCGCTACACGCACCTGCTCCCCGGCGACGAGGCACCGGCATTGGATCTGTCGCTCTCGCAGGCATCCTCCGTTGCGGCTCGAACTCCTTTGACGATGCACCTACTATGAATTTCCCTACGACAAACAGCCTGCCTAGCCTAGATTGGCTTTGCTCGTTGCCAGTAGGGTTTGACCGCTACTCGACGGTAGGGTCGATGTTGCTGGTTCTGTAGCAGGCATGTCAGCGTTGCCATCCCTCGAACGTCGCTAGCGACCCGCTCGGCCTCAGTGCCGCCGGTTTTGCCGACTAGGGTGCGCTGGATTGCTTTGATCGGATCCGAAAGCGATTGACTAAAGAACAACCGCGTTGCCGTTGCTCCAGCGACGGCCTCGGAGAGGTCATTAGGGTACTGCGTGGCAACGATGATCCCGAGTCCGAAGGCACGACTCTCACGCATGAGCGGCTCGAGTCGCTCAGAGTTAGTCACGCGCCAAGCCTCGTCGAGAACAAGCAGCCGCTTGAGCTTGCGAGGCTGCGGAAGGCGAATGAGGTGGTTGTACAGGGCGAGCAGCAAGAACTCCGCGACGGCGTTCTTCACTTGGTCGCCAGGCAACTGGCTGAGGCGAACCACGACCTGTCCGTCCAGAAGGTCGCTGAGGTTGGCGTCTCCTGGGTCTGTGAACAGGCCGAGATCGAAGATCGGCGACAGGCGCCCCAAGAGGGCGTCGTGTCCTGCCGCTGAGAGGACCGGCCGGACGTCGTCGAGTGTGGGCCAGCGGATGTCATTCGCCGGGACGTGCGCCGAGGTCTTCAAGCCGGCGGCCTCGTAGCTAGCCTTGATGGTCTCTCGCAGGTGAAAGGTTTGCTGGTCCCCGAGGCGGTAGACCCGCTTGAGGATCTCACCGACCTGATGGATGTGTCCCATTGGCGCGACCCGGCCGGACTGCGGGTCGATGGCCGGCTCAAGCGGATTGAACGGCAGGCCCCCATAGCTGGCGTCCTGGACCGTGAGCCCTTCGGCCTGTGTGTATTCGGGGGCCGAGTAGTCGTCTTTGAAGTCGAGGATGAGCCCTGGCAACCTGTGTTCGCCCATCAGCGCCCGCAGGATGGCTTTTGTTGCCTGAGTCTTGCCGCTGCCGGTCTCGCCCGTGATCGAAATATGCGAGTTAGGCAACTCGTCCTCGGGCTTCTCGGGGTCGAAGTCGATGGCTTCGAGTTGACCGTAGGCTGCCTCGGCAGTGCCCAGAAGGGCGATCGGTCGTCCGGAGTGGGGTTCGCTCTCGACTCTGCTCGGCGTTTTCGTGTCCATCTCGGATGTGGTGGCCGCCGCTGGCTCGGGGCTGGCCTGTTGAGAACTGGTGGACGCCAACCGATCGATCGTAGTTGCCTCGGTGCCGCCGGTTGGGAGTGAAGGCTCCTCGGGTGCAGGCTCCGGCGGCTCAGGTGCCGGAGGGTCGGGCGGGCTGAGCTCTTTGACCTCGCGCTCATTAAGGACGGTTACCGCTATGGAGATGTCGTTATCGGCCAGCACAACTACAGGGTCCGGTAGTGTGGCGGGGTTGGCTCCGATGCGGACGTCAACGAGGTGTGCGGTTACGCTGACAGCGGTCTGGCGGGCCAGAGCGGCCTCTATAGCTTCCACCCAGTGGCGTCGAGCGTCGCCATCGTAGCGACTCTTGCTCAACTCACGGAAGGCATTGGCCCGCAATAACTCGCGACGGGCGGGGGAGGTGACAAGGTCGGCGCCGGGGCCCTGGCCGAAAACGTCGCGTAGCAACGTTCGGGTTGAGAGGACCTGTCCGACGGCATCGCCGTCGATCCGCCCGTCCTTGATGCGGTACTCGGCGTTCGTCGCCTCGACAGCCTTGACCTCGATTGCCGCGACCTCAAGACCCTCGGGTCCGTGATCTAGGCCAAGAAGGTCGGCACGGCGTGGGTCATCGGTGAGATGGAGCCACTTGCGCGCCGCTTGGTCGTCGAGACTGATGACTAGCCGGCGGTGTCCTTCGGGGGTGGTGTCATGCCACCAACGCGAGGCGATGAGTGTGCCGAGTACGCCCTTGACCGCATTGTGGTTGACGGTGCCATCCACGCTTGTGCGCAACCACACCACGCCGGCGTCCAACAACTGCGTGAGCTCGTCGAGGAGACCGTCGAGTTGGTGATCGTCGATTGCGACGTTGTACTGCGAAGCGACCTCACGTAACGCGCGGCGGAACGGGTCGGAATGGCGGGCGAATGCGACAATGTCCCGGTCACCCTCATGACCCGTGTATATGCGTAGTAGGTCGAGATCGAGATCGCGATCGATCTGTCGGTCGGCGAGCACGAACCAGTGTGCGTGGCGGGAAGCGTCGCGTAGGCGTCGGGTGAGCGTCTCGTCCTGGTGACGGTCCCAGTCGTTGGCTCCGAGGGTCGTCCCGATCCGCTGTGCCACGCGAAAGTAGGAAGCGAAGGGGCCGCCGTGCGCGGCCTCGAGTTCCACGCGGTGTCCGACGGTTCGGAACTGCAACTTGCGGGCTGCGACTAGCGGCTGCAGAGGTTGGTCGAGTTCGCGTAGGCGATGCGGCGTGCCCTCGGTCTGGTCGACTGCCATGAGAACGTGCGCCGAGGGGGCGTCGGTTGGGAGCATTCGGTGCTCTGGGATGTCGGCAATCTCGAAGGTAAAGCGTCGGGCCTCACCCGAGGCACGGAACCGCTGGGCAACGCGCTCCTCCTCGTCGGCGTCTAGGCCGAGATCCGTACCGACTTTGTCGCGGGGGTGGCGCAGGGCTAGGAGGTGTGCTCCTTTGATTAGCCCGTCTTCGGCCATCTCGCTGAGCATCAGCAGGTAGGGGCTGGGATCCGGCGCGTCGAGGAGGGTCAGCCGCAGCCCCTCGGCGGCAGGCGGGAAGACGTCGAGATAGGCACGAAGCAGTCGCTCGGCGGTCGCCACCCCGTCGGGGCTTCCGTTGCGCTCGGACACCGATGCGAAGTACGGGATCGGCCCGATCCGGCCGACAAACGGCAACACGCTGGCTGACGGGTCGGTGATCGGAGGAAGCGAGAGGCTTGAGAGGAAATTCGGGAGGTTCTCGGCAGCGACGTCCTTAATGAGTTGGTGGTCGCGGTCACTAAGTTGCTTGCGCTGCTCATCGACAGTGCGGCAGAACTCGGCGAAATGCCAGACATACAGTGGATGGACTGGAGTCAGCAGCGCCATCGTGCGGTCGGCGGCTTCCAGGACGACGATGTCGAGTTTGAGGATCTCGCCTACGAGCCCATCGACGTCTCCGCCGAACTCGTCAAGCAGCGCCGGGTGGTGCTCGTCGATAGCAGCAAGCAACTCGTGGTAGCGGGTGATGAGATCAAGTAGTAGTCCCCGGGTGGCGGGCGCGGCGGCAACCAGCAGCGGCGCGACGGCTAGTGCCCGGACCTTCGGGAGGACTGCTTCGCGTGCCTCTGCGTAGGCAGTTATCCGACCGCGCAGGTCAACGACGCCCGGGTGCTCGGAGGCGGCGAGAATGTCTCGAATCAGGTCCAGGGTCCAGATATGACGAACGTCAGCATCACCAGCGAAGCGGCGGACCATCTCCTCGATCCCGTCACCGGGGATGCGCACGTGCCCACCGAACGCGTCGTGCCCTGTGAGGCGCGCCATCAGGTTGACTAGGTCGGTGCGGGCCTGGACCTGGATCTCTCCTGCAGTCTCGCCCTCGTCGGCAGGAGCGTTCAGCCCGACGCGTACCGGCTCGAGGGAGGACTCGTCAATCTTGTCCAACTGGTCGTCAAGGTCGTCAAGGACTGCGCCGAGAGCCGCGTCGTCCCCGTCGACAACGGACGCAGCAGCCGCCTCTGCGACGGTCGGGATCTTCGGCTTGCGGGTGTTCGATGCGGTCGACGAGGAGTCAGTCCTGCGTAGACCGAGCAACTGCTGAGCCTCGCTGAGCGACGGTGACGCGTTTCCGCGACGTAGTTGCTGGACACGGCGGAAGCCCGCCTGTAGCGCCATGCGTGCGCCCGGATCGATCTCTTTACCAATGTTGTTCTGGATGAGTTTGCGATCCGTATCAGACAGCGTTTGCAGACGCTGGAGAACATCGCGGTTGGCACTCAATCGGCGGAGGATCTGCTTGCGGTTGTTGAGCAACTCCGGATCCGGTAGCAGCCCGATCCGCGGAAGCTCCTGCGTCGATTGATCGATGACGTCAGTTTGGGGCCGGGCATCGAGGGCCAAGTAGTAATCCGCCAGTTCAGTCAAAGAGATCAGAGTGTCTTGGCCGAGGATCTCCCACCAGTCACCTTGCACCTCGTTGACCGCCCCGAACCTTTCGCGCGCCCTGCTCGCCAAGCGGCGCTTGAGCCTTGCTGGTGTGACGCCTTCGAAGTCTCGTAGGGATGACAATCGGGCCTCGTCCCCAGCGGCCACGACAACGATCGTGGCGTCGAGACCCCGTTCGTTGCGCCACTTCTCGGCACGCTCGATCGAAACATCAAAGATGTCGTCGCTAAGTCCTGAAGCCGTGCCCGCCGCGTCACCTCCTTCAAGCAAGTACGCAATGCGGAGATCCATGCCACTGTCGATCAACGCGCGCAGTGCTGCGATGGCGCTGTCGGCCTGCAACTGAGGCACCTCGACGAGTGCGCCGAGGGTTCGGCTTGTCCGAAGGTCGCGGATCTCCTCGGCTAGGAGATCGGCGACGAGTTCGTGGAGGCTCATCGCACCGACTCGCTCTCGGGCGTGGAAACAATCACGGTCTGCCCGTCGGCGTACTCGCGAGCGTAGCCCGTCTCAAGCACGGCGACGCGCAGCGCCTCGACGTTCATGCGCAGATCCTCCTCCGCAATGGAGGTAGTGGAGGTCCACTGCTGGCCGGTGAGATTGCAGGCCCGCACGGCCTCATCGTCCTGGGCGCGGCCGGCGAGAATCCCAAAGGAGTGGCGCAGACGGTCGAGGAACTCGCCGAAGTCGAGCATCTCGTCAGGCTCGACGGTCGCGGCGACGAGGGTCTCAAGAAACTCGGCAGTGACGCCGTAGCGCTTCTTGGTCCTGCCCCCGCGCCCTTGGTTAGCCCACGGTGTGAGGTAGCCGGCGCGGCGTCCGAGCTCGGTGAGGAAGTTGACTGGCTGCTTGCCGCTAAACGCGACGTTGAGATAGGCCTGAGCGAGTGCCTCTCCCGGCATGGAATCAGGATCGGACCTCTGCGTGTCGTAGGCCGCTTTTAGCGAGTCCTGCTCTTTGCCAAGGGCCTGCTCGTCGTCGAGAATGCGGTTGACGGCGGCGTTATCGAGATCGCCGAGTTTCTCAATGAGCCGGTGCATGAGGAGCCGCTCAAGGGCCTCCCCACCGGCACGAAGCGTCGCTCGGGAAGCGTCGCGCAGTGGCAACCGACCGCCGTCGTAGAGATCGAGCAGGATCGGCGGATGCGGAGCATCGACCACCACCTCGCTCCACCGGGAGATAGCGTGGACATGCACAACAAAGCACCCAAACAAGACGAGGCGGCGCATCGAATTGAGCTTGCTTCCCTCGCGTCGCTCGAAGCGAGCGAGGCGGTCGAAGCTCTCGCGCAAGGACCGCAGAATCGCTGAGTCCAGTCGGTCGTCGGCGCCAACGGCCAGTAAACGGTCGAGAGCTTCCGACTCCCAGCCGGTTCTAGCCGGGACATCGCGAGTTGCGGCAAGGTTCAGCAGCGGGGCTGCGAGCGTCGAGTACGGGTCGGTGTCATCTGCCAGCGACTCAAGCAGGAACGCCTCCGCGTCGCCCCCGCCCCCGGCACGCAGGAGTCGAGCAACGAACAGTCCGGCGCGGTTGTCTGACGGGTCTGGCGAGACGAATCGCCCGTTGGCGAGCGTGTAACTCGACTTGTCGGCCTGCTGGAAGACGGCGTCATCGGCTCCGAGGACATCTCGCGCGAGAGCACGCAGCGTGTTGACGCGGTCGGCCTCGGTGTCGCGGCCGTCGCGGAACGCCCTCGCGTAGCGATCGAGGATCTGGCTGGTGGGATTGCTCTCACGGTCGATTCCAGCCTTCTGATCGCGCACCCAGCGGCGCAGGGTTTGGGCCAGCGCGGTGGTGTCGTGGGTCTTGCCGGTGAGCGCTCGGGCTAGGCCATTAGCGAGATGGACGGGCTTGATGCTGAAGTTGTCGGGCTGCAGACCCAAATCCTCGTCGCAGGTACGCACAACAAGGGCGGTCGGGCCGAGTGTTTCAAGATGGCTCATAGGTTGAAGGTCGGTGGGTCGCGGCGGACCTCGAAACGCGCGTCGAGGTCGGTGGCAACGTTGCGAATGCGGATGTCGACGATCTCGGACCGCTCGGCGTGGATGTTCTGCAGGCGATCGACGAATCGGGTGATTCGGCGCGTCGCGCTGCGGGACCAGCCGGCTCGACCCAAACCGCGCTGAGCCTCGGCGAGCGTTAGGAACAGGTTACGGTCGATCAGCAGGGTGGCGCCCTCGCCCGGCGTGGCGTCAGCGCCAGGGGCGGGCACATGGATGGCGAACGTCCGCTCCAGGCGCTGCTCGACGGGCAGCCAATCGTCGACCCACTCTGCGTAGTGATCCGGCTTAACGTCGAAGTCATCACGTGAGACAGAGCGCAGCGCGATGAAGGCCTCGGGCGCCCGAACGTCATAGCGGTGGCTCTGCCAGAGAGTTAAGGCCTCGTTGTCGGTCGAATCGGGCTCGAAGAAGCTATTAAGCGCTTCGACAATGTCCCGAACTACCTGTGGATCGCCGTCCTGCCCGTCGGCGACCAGGCGACTGAAGGTCGTCTCGTCCGAGGGGACTAGGTCTATGAGATCGCCGGCATCCTCGTGCTCAAAGAAAAAGCGGCGCTTGAGCGCCCCGAACGCGGCTAGCCGGTCGTCGGGTCCGAGCTCCTGCACGCCGCCGCTGGGCGGGTCCGCGACCATCCAGCCCCCTGGCCGCACCTCGCCGCGCCACAGTGCGAAGTCGTGATCTGGATGGGTCTGGGTAGCCGGATCGAGCGCGTTGCGGACGGCCGTAAACAGTGGCCCCTCACCGCCTTCGAAGAACAGGGTGCTGTACGCGAAGCGCGGGTCGCCTTGGTGGGCGACACGTTCCATCTCCGAGCGTCCGCCAGTCAGCAGGTAGGCGACGAATCCGACGAGTTGGCGCATCGTCGTGTGGTGTCCGTTGTGGGCCACGCGATCTAGGACGGCGGCGACTCGGTCGCGGACCAGCGGTGCGCGCAGTGCCTCGCGGTTGGCGAGGGCCGGATCGTCGGTGTCGACGCCTTTGAAGAAACGGTCATCGCTGAGGCGGTCGATGACGGCCAGAACCACCGGTTTAGACAGTAGGTTGCGAAGAGACAGGTCAATGACCCGGACGCGCCCGGCCGGCGGATCAGGGGGGGCCAGGTGCCAGTTCGATTGGCGAACCTGGCGCAGCGCCTCGGTGAGCGGCGCGAAGTCGCGGCCGCGCGGGTGACGATGAAGTGCGAACAGCGGCCACTCGTTGATCGCCAGCACGAGTGGTACGGCGTCTCGCTCGCACTGCTGCCAGATATCCAGTAGCTGTTCATCGGAGTGCTCATTTGCGTCCGCAACTACGACGGCGCCCGTTGTCTCAAGACGAGCCTGCAGGCGGGCGATGAGGTGCGTCTTGCCGTCGCCTGGGTTACCGGTAACGATGATCTGTCGTTGATCCTCTGCGAGCCCGATGATGTGTTCCCCCAGACCGAGATCGACATCGATGTGCTCCAACTCCTCAGGGCTGAGTCGGTCGGCGTAGGAATTTGCTGAGCGGTAGAGCCGCTCGATGAACTCGGTGGCTGATGGCCCTGTGAGTACTGGCCGTGTGACGGTCTGGGCAGAGACGGCGATGCCTTCCGGGACCCAGGAGCCCTCGGTAGTGGTGGCGCTACCGACGAGCAAGTCGGCGCGGGTGTGGGCGGCAATTCCATCGATCAGGCCCACGCGGTTGATCCGCGGACGAAGCCAACGCTCGCGCCACATGTCGGCGATCTCGGCAACGCCCGCGCCGGGGCTGGGTGCGCCAAGGATCGCATTCGGCGTCTTGTCGAGACCGAGGAGTACCTCGTCGGCATTGTCGGCGAGTGCTGCCGCGTAGAGCAGGCGGGGCGAATGGTGACGAAGGAAGACGTCGGGGGGAAGCGCCAGCGCCTCAAGGCCCATGCGCAGCGAACGCAGCTTAGGGGACATCCCCTCGCCGAACAGGTTGTTGACGGCACGACGGCCGCTGTCGGCTAGGCGCGCGAGCTCGGCGAGTGCCTGGGCAGTGTCGGGGGCGAAGTGGACTGTGCCGAAGCTCTCGGTAGTGCCGATACGTCGATAGCGGACATCGCCCTGCCTGTCGAATGCTTCGGCGGGCAAGCGGATGCGGTTGTACTGGCTTGAGCCAACGCTGTAGAGGCTTGAGGTGGTCAGGACCGTCAATCGAGCACGGCGTCTGATTGGGCGTCCGGCTAGTCCGGAGGCAATGAGGCTGGTGCGTCGGTCGTAGCGCTCAGCGAAGTCGGCGGTGACGGCCGGGGCGCACAGCAGCATGGCGACGAGTTTGCCCCCAAGCACGTCGCCGTACGGCGGCACCGCGCCGCAGGTGATGACCTCCATGAGATTCTCTGAGATAGCGCGCTGACGAACACGCCGTAGGATTGTCTCGACGCTGCGTCGGCCATCAGGGTCTTCCAGCATTGCGGCTAAACCAGCAATGCCTGGAGAGGAGGTCCAGCGACCAAGCGCCGTCTCTGCCTCGACGAGTTCAGCGAGGGTGCCAGCTCGCTTGCGACGGTACAAGTCGGTGTGGGCGACTGCTTCCCAGTCAACTTCCTCACCACGCTTGATCTGGTTATGAGCGTTGCGGACGATGTCATAGTCGTCGGTCCGCTGGCTCTGGGCGACCTTAAGTGCTTCGCTGCGTGATTGGCTGGCTTGCTTCTCGACCGCGCGCAGCGCTACGGCAACGGGGGCGCCACGGTCGTCGTTGAGCGGCAGATCGTCGTGGAGAATGTGATCGAACCCGTCTTGGACGACACGCCAGAGGTGATCGAGCAGGCGTCGCCGCTGCCGTCCGTTGCCGTGCTCGAAGCGCTGGCGAAGCGCCTCGGCGGTGAGGCCGAGTGCCTCGTCGCGTGTGGTGAGGCCGAGGACTGCGTTGCCGAGCGCCGCGATGCCGATGATGGGCCGATTCGGCCCCGCATCGTCGCGGACCAGGTAGAACAAGTTACGCCCCGGGGTGCTTTGGTATGGGATGGACCAGTGCAAACGCATGTAACGCCAGATATCCATGAGTCTCAGACCGGTCGTTTCGTCTCGGGACTTACTATCGACGGCGTGCAGCGACGGGCGAAGCGCCTCCTCTAGGGGAAGTTCACTTGCTGCAGCGGCACCGAGCCGGGCGGCCAGTTCGGGCCCGTCCGCCAGCAGACGGTCGATGCCCTTACGCTCCATTTCGGCTACGAACCGGGCTGTCGAGGGGACCGTCAGATATGCGTGGCGGGCGAATGAGAACGACGCTCGCAGGCTTGCCTTGACGGCACTCGGGTCATCAGAAGGACCCAGGGCGGCGGTCGGGGGCGAGAGCAAGATCCCGTCGCTATCGCGGTCGATGGTCCACCCTTGGTCGACGAGATCGCGAAGTACCTTGAGCGCAGCCACATAGGCTGCGGTCGGGCGCAACTCTTGAGTCTCGACCCCTGCTGACTCAAGCGTAGTTCGTCGCGCTTCAGCAACCCCGATGGCGTAGCCGAGCAACTGTGCAACCCCTGAACGTTCGCGGTGCCGAGCATCCTCAACCAGCGCGAGGAGATCCATCTGGTGGCCGAGGGTCAGGGCCGGCTGGAACCGCCGCGGAGCGGGCGTTCTGCTCGCGACTGCTCTAGCGGTCGCCCGTGGCCGAACCTGAACCCCCATAGGAGAGGCAGCCTAGATCAAGACCCGGCCAGCGTGCCCGGCTGCAAGCAAACCCATGGACGAGACGCCGTGTGAGCCCGATTGCTCGGACTTCTGCACGGGCTTGGTTGTGCGGGCGCGCTGCTAGTAGCGCCAGGCCGCAGCGTCACGTCTCACTTGGCCTTGCGAATTTGGCCCTGGGAACCTGAGCCAATCACGTGGCGGGCGAAACGCGGGGAGGAGCCTGGGGCAACATGCCCCCATGGATTCCCAACGATCCCCAGCGAACTCACTCCCGCAGAAACCGCTTTGGAATCGGCTCCACGGTTGCCCGAACGCACCCTTAGCGACTGGTGGGTTGTGAACCCGAAGGTCGGCGATCCGGGACTTCCGCGGACGAGGATCCGTCTATGCCCGCGAGGCCTCGTTCGAGAATATCTGGGCTTGGTAGTCGTGTCTAGATTGGAACTCGGCCCAGAGTGGGCGGTGGTCGGAGATGTAGTAGCGGGTGTAGGTGAGGAAGGGGTTGGGGCGGTTGGGGTTCCAGAGGCTTTGGAAGAGGGCGTTGTCAAAGTCGAATGGGGCGATGTGCGTGTTGCGCTTCTGGATGTGGCCGGGAACGAAGGCCATCTGGTCGTAGTGGTGGTGGCCTCCGAGGCTTGATCCCCCGACCTCGGTTCGGTGCTCGGGCAGCACGAGCCCGCGTTTGGTCAGGGCGTTGTATGGGGTCGTCGGGGGAGACCTGGGGAAGGTTGAAGTCGCCGAGGGCGATGATGTGGGGGGTGTAGGCGTGTGGGTCGTTGCGGCGTAGGTCGGCCCAGCGGCCGATCGCGTCGGCCTCGAGCGCGCGGCGCTGCATGTTGGTTTTGGAGTCGGAGCCGAAGTAGAGGTGGACGCTTGCGAGCAGGAAGCGAAGCGAGCCGGCCTGGAATGCGGCGAGATAGGGGCTGCGATCGAAGCCGCGGAACGGCTGGTCGACGCCGGGCAGCTTGATGTGTCGCAGCGCGTTGACGGCGATCGAGAGGCGGCCTGTGAGCTCGAGCACCTCGACCTTGCTGGTGTCGTAGAGGAAGGCTGTGCGCTCGTCGTTGCCTGCGGTGTCTGAGATCAGCAGCCGGTAGCTGTCGGGCGAAGGTCGCGTACGGCGAACAGGTCGGCGAGGTTGTCGGCGACCTCTTGGATAGCTGTGAGGTCGAACCAGCCGAGGATCTCCGCGATGAGCTTGTGGTCTTTCTCGCGCCGATGCTGGACGCCGAAGTTCGCGATGTTCCAGGTCCCCAGCAGGAGTCGATCATCGTGGCGAGCGGGCACGTCGCGCAGCGCTTTGTGCTGACGCAGCGCATCGATCTCGACACCGAGGTCGTAGTCGAAGTCGCTGCGTGGCTTAGGGAAGGGGGGCATCCGCCACCTTTCCTGCACCCACTCCCTGCCTGGTGGACGTCTCGGCCCTCAACGCGCGTTCCTCCCGTGATGCGAGGAACCGTTCCGGTGGAACCGGTCTCGCGGGGCAACCTAGATGTCGCCGACCCTTGCGGGAAGCGTCGCGAGGTCCTTCGAGACTAGATCGCGCTTGTCGCAACTGATGAGGTGGTGGTCGGCTGTTTCTGCGGCGGCGACGTAGGCGGCGTCGTAGACGGAGATCGAGTGGGTCTCGGCGATCTCGGCCGCTCGGGTCAGGAGGGACGTGGTCGAGGCGAGGACGCCGCCATCGTCGGCGAGTTGCTCGACTGCGGCCAGCAGTGGCGCCACTGACTCGGGTGCGCGCCAGGCGCGTACGGCGACGTTGGCGACCTCGTAGCGGGCGAGGTCCAAGGTCGCGAGCGTCGTCTCGCCATCCAGCAGCAGGCCACTTGCCGGCTCGTGGTTGCCGTCGTCGGGGTCGAACGCGGCGAGCAGCACGCTGGAGTCGAGCAGCAGCGTCGTCGTCACTGGCCGGGCCGTGTCGCTTTGACCTGCTCGGCCGCGCCGCCACCGTGACGGGCGGCGTCACCGAGCAGGGCACGCATCGCCGTGGCGCGGTCGGTGCGGCGCCGGCGCAGGGCGGCGTCGGCGAAGTCGCGCATGACGGCGCTGCGGCTTGTGCCGGTGCGGCTGGCCTCGGCGTCTACCGCGGCCAGGAGATCGTCGGGCATCGAGACCATTACCTTCGCCATACGGCCAGTATACCCAGGGTATATCGACCGGTCGAGCTGGGGCAACCTCCTGGTCCAGGAGCGCTAGGGTGGTGGGGTGAGTGGCCAGGGGGTATCTCGGCGGCTGCTGGTCGTCGTCGCGGCGGTCGGTGTGGCGGTGCTCGTTGCTGGGCCGGCGGTTGCCGCGCCGGGCATGCTGGATTCGACGTTCGGCGAGAACGGGCGCGCGATCGTGAAGCTCAACTCGGGCGCCGAGGGTGCGGCCGCGGGGATCCAGCACAGTGGCGGGATCGTTGTTGCGGGGCGGACCACCAGCAGCAGGGGCGGTATGGCCCGGGTCACGTCCGCGGGCGTGGCCGACCCCACGTTCGGCCACAGTGGCGACACGGGCGTGCCGTTCCAGGTGAGCAGTCTGGCGATCCTTCCCGACGATCGAATCTTGGTCTCCGGTCCCGACTTCGGCTTCGAGAAGGTAAACGTGGCGCTCTATTCGCGGGATGGGCGCCGCGATCGGAGCTTCGGGCGGGATGGGCGCGTCGCGATCCGTACCGGGCGTACGTCTGGCGCGGGTCCGACTCTGGCGATGGACAGCTTGGGAAGGATCGTTGTGGCGGCGGGCCGTGGCGTGCTGGGCACGCGGGATCGCAGCTCGCGCACCGAGGTGGTCGTGCTGCGTCTGCTCGCGGACGGCACGCGTGACCGTCGCTTCGGCAAGGGCGGACGACTGACGTTCGAGCCGATGGAGGTTCCCACCGGGATCGCCGTCGACGGCCATGACCGTGTGATGGTCCTCGGAGCCGACAGGCGTGGCGGTGTCGGTCTGCTGAGGCTGACCGCGAAGGGCCGGCTCGACCCCACGTTCGGACGGGGCGGGTACCGGCGAACCCCCCTCGTGGGCGGCTGCTCAGTGGGCTACGACATGGCCTTCGACCGCGACGGTCGCATCCTGGTCACCGGCGATGCGACGGCGAGCGGCCACTGCGGCGGGACGGGCTTCGTGGCGCGCTACACCGCGCAAGGTCACCTCGACAGTCGCTTCGGGCGCAGGGGCGTGCGCCTGATCTCGTTCGCCGGCGGGTTCTCGGGACGATCGATGGTCGTCCAGGGAGACCGGATCGCCGTGCTGGGCGAGGTCGCGGGCAGGGGCCTGCGACCGGCGTTCGGGATTGTCGGTTTCACCGAGGCGGCGACGCTCGACGGCCGCTTTGGCAGCAATGGCCGCGTCAGGACCTCCTTCGGACCGCGATCGGCCGCCCCGCCAGCACAGCTCCTTGCCGACGGCTCAGGTCGTCTGATCGCGGCGGGAACCGCCGACACGGGCTTTGCCGTCGCGCGTTACCTAGGGCCGCATGACTAGTCGCGACGCTCGGCGCGCGGTTGCCGTGGCCAGCCTCGTCGCGGCCGTCGGCGTACTGTCGACAACCGTCACGACGACTGCGCAAGCGGCCGAGACGTCGATCTACTTCCTCAAGGGTGCAGGCTACGAGCAGGAACTCTGGCGTGCGGACCTGCGCGGGAAGAAGCCGACGTGCGTCGCGTCGGCGGGTGACCAACGCGACGACGGCGATGGCATCCGCAGCTACGATGTCTCGCGCGACGGTCGATTCCTCGTGCAAGCTGTGGACTCACCGCGGGAGCGCGACGGGCTGGTCTTGCATGACCTTCTCCGGGGCACGACGCGGAGGCTGACGAACCGGCAAGACCTCTCGCCTCGCTTCTCGCCCGACGGGAGGAGCATCGCCTTCGTGCGCGAGCCGAGATCGAACCACTTCGGCATGGGCGTCTCTATCTCGTGCGCGTATCCGAGGGTGCCGTGCGGCGCGTCGGACGTGACAGCGAAGTCAGCCGTCCGACTTGGAGGCCCGACGGCCGGGCGATCGCTTACCTGCGAGGCCGCTTCGCCCGTCGCGTCGATGTGGCATCGGGACGATCCCGCTGGATGGTCGGACGGCCTCACCAGGTCGGCACGTTTCCGTATGCGCCGGTGGTGCATGACCTGCACTGGACAGCACGCGGCCTGTTCTACACCAGCGAGTTCATTCCTGATCCATCGGCTGGCGGCAGTCGCAGCGGCGAGCCCGACATCGGCATCTACGCGACACGCCGACCAGTCAAGATCAAGGGTCGTCTCGTGCGCTCCTTCGGCACGCGCCCAGGCGTGCTTCCCTTCGATCTCTCGTCGCCTCCATCCGGGCGCATGATCGTGGGGCAGCTTCGTCAGCACATCTACTCGTTCGCAGCGCACGGGCACCCAACGCGTCTGTCCCTTCCGAAGGGCAGCAGCGCGCCCCTCGTCGGCCACGTGATGACAAGCGAAGCTTCCTGCGTCTCTCGGCCGAAGTCTGGCGCCGGCTAGAGAGATCGACCTGTTCGGGTCGATGCGGTCGCTCGCTCGAAGCTGTTCGTCGCCTTCACCTAGGGCGGCAGCCTGGCTTGTTCAGCTACAGCCAGGCGACTCAACGGCGGTGCGCGAGGGTACGCCCGCCGCTCCCGGCTGGCTACTAGTTCTGCTGGGGCAACACAGGTGACAGCCTCCCAAGACCCCGCTTCTGCATCGGCTCGAGGCGATGCTGCCAGCGGCGGACCCCCTCGTCAGGCGCCAAGCCGTGCTCGACGAAGCGCAGCGTGCCGCCGGGTTTGAGCACGCGCCGAATCTCGCCCAGCGCCTGCTCGACATCGAGCCCATTTCAGGCAGACAGCATCGCCGCTGCGGAGGAGACCGGCCGCGAGGTCAGTGGTCAGTGTCGCTTGGCGTAGTCGCCGATCTCGCCGAAGTCGACCATCACGCATGGCTCGTCGCCCGGCACCTCGGCGTCGTGACCCGGTGGGATCGCGAC
>Ga0190265_10000367_pt1 | contig 34284 bp, 30 predicted proteins | sample Popmic124T_FD_133135 | JGI IMG/M metagenome (GOLD analysis project Ga0190265, IMG submission 133135) | Populus adjacent soil microbial communities from riparian zone of Indian Creek, Utah, USA - 124 T | ecosystem: Environmental > Terrestrial > Soil > Riparian zone | place: USA: Utah | collected...
CAAGGTAACGAGATGCTCGCCCTGAATCGACGCCGGTCTTCCTGCCTTGCCCTTGCTCATCCCCTTGCTCCTCGGCTTTCGGCAGAGCAGACCACAATTTGTTTTGTTTTGTCTATACCCTCTAAGGAGCCAGAACACATGGACGACTCAGAACGCAGCTACGGCTACAGCAAGGATATCTACCACGGGTCGCGCGGGGCGGGCGGTCACTACGACGGACCGACCGGCAATCCGGAGCGCAGCTATGAAAATGATCCTAAGGTCGGCGCGTTCCCGGCCGCCGTGCGGGGCTCGGTGGAGACCATCGCCCGCTCCGCCGAGGGGCGGAGAGACGGTCTCAAGCGGCTTGTGGCGGGCGTGCGGGCGAAGGACGTGCAGGGCGTGGTCGTGCGCTCCTTGAGCCATCTGGCGCGATCTCTGCGCCACCTGACCGACCTGGGTCGCCTCTTCGGCGCCCAGGACGTCGCCCTGATCGCCATCGAGGACCTCATCGACACCACGGACCCGGGCGGCGCGATCCGCTGGCGGGACTGGCTCGAAATCTCCGGCCGTCTCGACCGGCAGCTCCGCGCCGAAGCTGCAACGCTCGCCCACCTGCGTACACCCGTCGGGCGCTGGGGCCGGTCTGCTGCGGTCATGAAACCCATTTGAGCTGCTGACCTGGCGGGAAGGACGCGGAGGCCGCCGGCCGCTCTCCTTGCGCGAGCTCGCCCGCAAGCTCGGCGTCTCGGAAGCGACCGCACGCGAGCGCCTGCGCGCACTCCGCGATGCCGGCCAGGTCGACGACGGAGCCCGCGCCCGGGCGCTCGCAGCCCGCGGCGGCCTCCGAAGGGGCGGCCGGCCTGCGAATCCCCTGGACGACGACGCCCTGACCGCCGCCTGGAAGCTGCAGCTTCAGGCTGCCCGCCGGAGAGGCGCCGAGCCGTGCATTTCCTCTTTTGCGCACATCTTGAACGTGAGCCGGAGCCGGGTGCGCTCACGGCTCGAAGAGATCGGCCTACTCAGCGAAGGTCCACAGAGTTTGGTGCCCCAGGGCGCCCAGGAGAAGGACAGATGACGAACGAGCTGCGAGAGGGTCTCCACGAACTGATGCGGCGGCTGGCTGAGGGACGCTCACGCCGCGAGTGCCTGGAGGCGCTCGGCGACTTCCGCGACCTCACCTCGCGCGAGTTGGCCCACCTGGAGCAGGTCTCGGTGCGCACCCTCGAGGACTGGGCGGAGCGCGGCGACGGCCCGCCTTTCCGCAAGGCTGGCCGCAAGACATCTCGACGGCGATACCCCCTCGGTGGCTATCTCGACTGGCGCGACAGGACGACCATGACCTGCACGATCGAGAGACACAAAAATGCGGGCTGATTTTAAGTTTTGTAGGCCCCCCTAGCCAGCCGATGCCTCTTCCTCTTCGATCGCGTCGAGTAGCCGTGCCGCCCCGATGTAGCGCTCGAAACAATCCGGGCAATGGTTCAGGTGCCGGACCATCCGGTCGCGCTCTTCCCCCGTGAGGCTGCCCTCCAGGAAGACTGCGAGGTCAGTCGGGGTGACGCAGGTTTCGGTTACGGCCTTCATTCTCCAGAATCCAGTGTGCCCTGGAATCGCACTTGGGACAAGTCGGCCCGGCTCGTCGGGCAGGATGAGCTCTCCTTCACCCTCGACCCGGAAACGCCGGTGCGGCCTGGGGCTGATCTGGGCCGCGATCTCTTCGGCCTCGCCGCGGCTCAGGCCCGGAAAACGAGGCTTGATCACCTGGTAAGCTTCGTCGAACGTGAGCCCTTGCAGCACGAGCAGCACCTCGAGTTCCGGGGCCGGAGGACCCAGCCGCCTGGCGGCCGGGGACGGCCGGAACTTGCCCCAGGCGCGCGGCGCGGTCTCTGGAGGCTCGTCGATCCCCAGGACCTCGCTCAGGTCCTCCCAGCGGATCCCGGCTTCCTCCAGGTTCGTCCTCAGCTTCGTGATGAGCCTTTCGTTGCGCCGATACAGGGACCGCTGATCGATCCCCAGGCTCCTCGCGATGCAGGAAAACTTGACTCCCTCGCCGTGGGCGCGCACGAGCAGGATGCGGTCCTCCTCGGGAAGCTCCGACAGTAACCCGTGCATGAGGGCGAACGCCTTGCGCTTCTTGACGAGCTTCTCCCGCTGTTCGAGGAGTTTGTCGCCCGCCGGCTCTAGGTCTGGCTGCCGCGTGACCACGTCTTCGCTCTCGAAAATTCGGCCCGGCTTGGGGTTGAGCTGGGCCGCGATCTCTTCGGCCTCGCCGCGGCTCAGGCCTGGAAAACGAGGCTTGATCGCCTGGTAAGCTTGGTCGAACGTGAGCCCTTGCCGCCCGAGCAGCACCTCGAGTTCCGGGGCCGGAGGACCCAGCTGCCTGGCGGCCGTGGACACGCGGACCTTGCCTTTCTCGCGGCGTACCCGATCGTGCCAGATGTTGTAGACCACGGTTCCCAAGTAGCCCTTGAGGCTGGAACGGTTATCCCACCGTCGCAGCACCCGGTAGTCGTCCTCGAGCAGCTTGACCTGGATGTCGGATCGCAGGTCCTCCAGATCCTCGGGGGAGAGTCGCTTTTCCCGGCCCAGACCCCGCAGGATCGGCGGGAGGGCCTCGAGGCTTTGGTGATAAAGCTCCTCCAGGGTCATCTCGGGCAGGAAGGCGCCGTTTGACGCGGGGCACGGGGCCGGAAGGCAGCGGGATTCACGGCGGAGATTCTACCGCAGGTACCGCGCCTCAATAACCGACCAACGATACGTCGCCAGAGGCGCGCAAAAATGCGGGCTGATTTTGTACGAGTTTTGTACGCCCCCCCACTTCAAGCAGTATTTGCAGCTTTGCGAGAGATATCTCTCTCCGGTTAAGTCTTTATTTTCAGTGGTTTGGAGGGGTGAATTGGTCGGGACGCCGAGATTCGAACTCGGGACCCCCTGAACCCCATTCAGGTACGCTACCAGGCTGCGCCACGTCCCGACCGAGTGCTGCTGTCAAGGAGATTTCGAATCGAGGAGGGCGAGGATCTCGCGGGCTTCCTCGAGGGCCTTCTCAATCCCCGAGCGGAGCGTTTGTATCCGTTCCGCCGCGTCGCTGTCAAGCGCAGGAGGGGCCTCGGGCGCCGGCTCAGCCGCCTTCCGTCTCGGCGTGCGGGGAACAGCTGCCACAGGAACTTCGGCGACCGGCGCCTCCTCAGTCAGGGCGGCTTCTCCCTCCAGGCTGCCGTTGGCGAGCTCGGTCTCCAGCTTCTTCTTGGCCCCGGCGATCGTGTAGCCCTCTTCGTAGAGGAGCTGCTTGATGCGCCGGATGATCTCCAGCTCTTTCTCGCTGTAGACGCGCTGGCCGGAGCGGCTCTTGCTGGGAGCGAGCGCAGGGAACTCCGTCTCCCAATAGCGCAGCACGTAGGGCTGGATGCCCAACTCCTTGCAGGCTTCGCCGATTTTGTAATAGAGGCGCTTCTGGACCCGGGCCTTTACCACCATTCAGACCGATCTCGTCAGGACTCTCGCTTGCGCGGGACCATGACGTCCATCAGCCGCCGGGCCGGCCGGAAGCTGAGCCCCTTGTGGGGGCGGATGAAGATCTTTTCCCCGCTGACCGGGTTCACTCCGACACGGCCCGGCCGGGCGGTCACCTCGAAGGTGCCGAAGTTCTTGATGCGCACGGTCCTTCCGCGGCGGAGGGAGGTCTTGACGGTCTTGAGAATCGTGTCCACGATCTCCGCCGCTTCGTCCTTCGTCAGCCCCCCGTGCCGCTCGTACACCGCTTCGACCAAGTCGGCCTTGGTCATGCCTTGTCGATCGTCCGGCTTGTCAATCCCCATGAGTCCGTCCCGAAAAGGAGTGAATCCCTCTCGCGCAACAGCCCGCGAGGCTGAGGAAGTTCCTGAAGTCTATCGGATCAAGTAGGCATGGACAAGGCGGCCACGTATCCCTCCCGGTATCGAGACGCCACCGCATCCCAGGTCAGCTCCGCCTCGGCCTTGCGCCTCCCCCGCTCTCCCATGCCTCTCGCCAGCTCCCGGTCCGCCAGGAGATTGCGGAGCGCCCCGGCCAGCGCGACGGGGTCCTTCTCCGGGACCAGGAGCCCCGTGACCCGGTCTTCGACAGCAAGGGGGATGCCTGAGATCCCGGAGGCCACCACGGGCAGGCCGCTCGCCATGGCTTCCAGGATCACGTTGGGCAGGCCGTCAACGTTCCCCTTCGAGTCGTGGACTGCCGGCAGGACGAAGAGGTCCGCGGCCCGGTAGAGGTCCGGCAGGGTGTCGCGGAGCACCGGGCCGGGCAGATGGAGGCGGCCGGGGAAGCGTTCGGCCTCGCGCTGGAAGTCCGGCAGGAGGTCTCCCCCTCCGGCCAGGACCACGTGCGCGCCGGAGGCGAAGATCCCGGGCAGGGCCTTCATCAGGATGTGGAACCCCTTCTTGGTCGCCATCCGTCCGACGCTCAGAAGGAGCGGAGCCTCTTCCGGGATTCCGAGCCGCTCACGCCAGCCGGTCCGGTCCGGTCCGGGAGAGAAGGTCTCCACGTCCACACCATAGGGGATGACCCGGGAGCGCTCCTCCGGGAAGCCTAGGGCGCGGACGCGGTCCACCAGCTCCGGAGAGCAGCCGGTGAGCAGCCGGGAGCGCCGGAGCGCCCAGGCCGCGGCCATCCGCACCCCGGGCTTCTCGGCGAGGAAGACGTCGCTCCCGTGCAGCCCGATCGCGAGGGGGAACCTCCCGGCGATGGCTGCAATCACCCCGTTCGGCACAATCCAATGGGCGTGTATTAGATCGAACCGCCTGGCTCTCCGGATCGCCCGCAGCAGACCCAAGGCGTACAGCGGAGCCGCAATCGCCGCTCCGCCCTTGACCCGCTCGTCCGCCTCCAGGCTGCGGCCGTAGCCCAGGACCTCGTGGCGCTCGGGCGCGTAGCGGAAGGTGACCACCTCGACGCCCCACTCCTCCCACCGCGCGGGCACCCCTTCGGCGTGAGGCGCGAGCACCGTGACGCGGTCACCCAATCGGACGAGCCCACGGGCGAGGTCGCGGATGAACGGGCCTGAAGTGTCCCCCTCGAAGCGAGGGTAGGTCTGGGTGAGGAAAAGGAGGTCTAGAGCGCGCCCGCTCACTCCAGCCGCTCTTTGATCGAGTAGCTGTCGCGGCGCCGGAAGTTCTTGAAGGTGATCATCTCCCCGATCAACCCCGTGGTGAGCACCACGATGCCCAGCAGGATCAGCAGGTTGCCGAACAGCAGGAGCGGCCGGTTGGAGAGGTCCTCGTGATGAAAGACCCAGAGGTAGGCGAGCCAGGCGTCGATGAAGAAGCCGCTCGTGAAGAAGATCAAGCCCAGCGCGCCGAAGAGATGGAGAGGCCGGCGGGTATAGCGCGTGATGAAGAGGACCGTGATCAGGTCGAGCAACCCCTTGTAGAGGCGGTCCCAGCCGTACTTGCTGCGGCCGTGGCGGCGCGGGTGGTGCTGCACCTGGATCTCCCCCACCAGAAAGCCGCGGCGGCTCGCCAGCACCGGGATGTAGCGGTGCAGCTCGCCGTAGACTGCGATCTCGGCAAGCACCTCGCGCCGGTACGCCTTGAAGCCGCAGTTGAAATCGTGGAGGTCGACCTGGGCGAGCTGGCGGGTCACCCAGTTGAACAGGCGCGAGGGGAGCCGCTTGGAAGCGGGATCCTGGCGGCTGCGCTTCCAGCCGGAGACGAGGTCCAGCTCCTCGTCCTCCAGCTTGGTGAGGAAGCGCGGGATCTCCTCCGGATCGTCCTGAAGGTCGCCGTCCATGGTAATGATGACGCGGCCGGTGCAGTGGTCGAAGCCGGCGCAGAGGGCCGCGGCCTTGCCGAAGTTGCGGCGCAGGCGGACCAGCTTGACCCGGGGGTCCCGCTCGCGCGCCTCCCGCACCTTCCCGGAAGTGCCGTCGGAGGAGCCGTCGTCCACGAAGACGATCTCGAACGTGCGGCCGAGCCGGTCGAGCACGTCCGCGACCCGCCGCGCCAGCTCCTGGACCGTCTCCGCCTCGTCGAGCACCGGGACGAGGACGCTGACGTCCACCTCCTCGGGCTCGGGAGCAGTCTCGGGAGCCGTCACGGGAGGCTTGCTGGGAGGCTTGTTGAAGGGGACGGGCTGGCTCATCGGCGCGTATTGTACCAGGGGAGTACAATCCCGCCCCGATGAAGCCCTCGCTGGTATTTGGCGGGTGGGCCGTGCTCGGCCTGCTGCTCGCGGCAACGCTCGCCGCCGCCGCGACGCTCGACCGGCGCGCCTGGCCCGCGTTCGTCGGCGACGAGGCCACCTACCTGATGCAGGCCCAGAGCCTGGCCTGGGACTTCGACCTCGAGTACACCCGGCAGGACTATGACCGCTTCGTGGCGCTGTGGGGCCGGCCGCCCGACGGGCTGATCCTCCAGAGCGCCGACGGCGGCTCGACGCTGGTCTACGGCAAGCCCGCGGCCTACCCGCTCTTCATCGCTCCGTTCGTGCGCCTCTCCCCCACCCGCGGCCCGGCCGTGGCCAACGCCCTGCTCCTGGCGGTGGCAGCGGTGGCGGCCGGCCGGGCGCTCCAGCGGCGGATCGGGGAAGCGGCCCCGCTCTGGATCGCGGCGTGGGTCTTCGGCTCGGTGAGCTTCGCGTACGTCTTCTGGGTCCACTCCGACCTCTTCCTGATGTGCCTGGTGGCCATCGCCCTGGCCTTGACCTACGGCGGGTCGGGCCGATGGTGGGTAGTGGGAGCCCTGCTAACCCTCGTGCTGCTCTCCCGTCCCCCCTACGTCGGACTGTTGCTGGCCGTGGCGCTGGCCGCTCCGCCCGAGGGGAGGAAGAAGGCTGCGATCGGCGCGGCGGCCCTGGCCCTGATCGCCATCCTCGCCGGCTTGGCGATCCGCGGGACCTGGACGAGCTACGGCGGCGAGCGCCGGAGCTTCTATGCCTACACCGGCTTCCCGGGAGTCGATGCCGCGGCGGGGGACTGGGGAGAGCAGATCGCGGAGCGGGGCACCCACTCCTGGGTCAAGGAGGAGACGCTCCGGATGGGGTTCGACGCCCGCCAGGCGGGTTGGAACCTGGTCTACTTCCTCGGCGGCCGGCACGTGGGGATCCTCCCCTACTTCCTCCCCCTGGTCCTGGGGTTCCTGGCCTTTCGGCCGGGCGAGGGGAGGTGGGCCCTGGTCCTGGCCGTGGTCTTGGCGGCGGCGGTCCTGGCCTGGCTCCGGCCGTTCAACTTCTACGGCGGCGGCGGCGCCATGGCAAACCGCTACTTCCTGCCGCTCTATCCCGCCCTCTGGTTCCTGGCTGCGCGGCCGGTGCGCCCCCTCCGGGGCATGCTCGCCGCGGTGGGGGTGACGGTCCTGGCCGCGCCCTTCCTCCTCCCCCTATGGTCTGCTCCCCGGATCTTTCCCCTCGCCTCGGAGGGGGGCTACCGCTACGTGAGCGGCTTCGCCCGCCGCTGGCTCCCCTACGAGACCACCCTCTCGCACCTGAAGCCCTCCGGGCAGGAGGACCTCGTCCATCACCGGCTCTGGGTGAGGCTCCTGACACCGAGCCTCCGGCCCGAAGGCGCCCGGCTGAGGCTGGCTCCGGGAGAGCCCGGAGAGATCCTGGTGGGCAGCGAGCGCCCGCTCCAGGGGCTCCGTGTGCGCCTGCCCCCTAACGGTCCGACGACATTGGAGGTCTCCGGAGCCGAGGTAATCCAGTCAATCCAGAGACCGGACGGAGGCACGACCCTGAGGCTCCGGCCCGAGCTGCGTGCGCGCCACCGGATGTGGTGGACGGATGTCTTCTATCTCTATGAGATCCGGATCGGGGAGCAGCCGGCCGACGTGCTGTTCCAGATCCTACCGGAGCCCTCACCCCCCCAGCCCCCCTCTCCCACCTCCCCATCCCCCTCCCTGGGAGAGGGGGGAGCAGAGTTCAAGGGACGTGTGGGGGCGCCCCTCTCTCGGCGAGGGGGGCGGGGAGGCGGGAGAGGGGTCGGGGGTGAGGGTCTGGGCGGCGGGGCACTGGATCATGGGTGACCGCCGCAAGAAGCTCCTGCTCGCCGGGATGTCGATCCTGGCGACCCTCCTCGTCGCGGAGGCGGCGCTGCGCATCCTCGGGATCGGCGCGGTCCGCCGCGGCTCCCCCTGGTTCGCGGGGGGGAACCATCCCCGTTTCCTGTTCCAGCCCGACGCGGCGAGCGGGTACACGCTGCGGCCCGGCTTCCAGGGCCGGGAGATCGCCTTCAGCAATGAGTTCGACGTCCCGGTGGCGATCGACCCGCGAGGCATCCGCGAGCACCCCCACACGGCCGGACCCCGTCCCGCGGTCCTGACGCTCGGCGACTCCATCACCTTCGGCGAGGGGGTTCCCGCGGACCACACCTGGTCAGCCGTGCTGGAGCGCGAGTCCGGGGTCCGGGTCTACAATGGCGGCGTGCCCGGCTACAGCACCTGCCAGATGGCTGGGCGCGCCAGGAGCCTGATCCCCCGCTTCCGGCCGGACCTCGTCCTCGTGACCTTCTCCTCCCAGTGGGACCGCAACCGGTGCGACACCCCCTTCCTCTACATGGAGGGGTACATCGTCTCGCAGCGCTACCTGGAGCGGCTCCACCTCGTCGGCGACAATCTCTATCTCGGGGAGACCCGGCTGCCCGGGATCGGCGCGGCCACGGCCTGGGCCAAGCACCATTCCTACCTGGCACGGCTCGCCCTGCCACCTCTGGGTGACGCCGCCCGCTTCCTGGTCCGCAAGCCGGTCAAGCCGTTCCGGCCCTCTCCCGAGGATTACGAGCCCACCGCTCGGGCCCTCGCCTCGATCCGCCACCAGGCCCAGCAGGCCGGGGCCGGCTTCGCCGCCATCCTGATCGAGAGCCGCGGCCGGGACTACGAGATCGACCGCGCCAACCTGGAGAAGGTCCTGCGGCAGCGCGGCCTCCCCTACCTGGCCCTGGACACGCTCCGCGCCGACTGGAAGCGGCTCCGCTACCCCCGCGACCAGCACTGGAACGACGCCGGTCACCGCGTGGTCGGAACGGCCCTGGTCCCGCTCGTCCGCTCCCGTCTCCACAGCTCCGCCCGCCCCCGCGGCGAGACGTAGATCCGCTCGTACCGCGTCTCGAGCTGGCTCCGCACCGAGCGGACGGCGGGATGCCGCCGGTTCCAGGAGACCTGCCAGAGCAGCACGTAGTCGACGGGATGGCTCAGGAGGTCCACCCAGGGCGGCACCCTGTCGTGCCACGATCCCAGAGACACGTGGTCGTACGGGTTTCGCTCCGGGCGGTAGTGGAGGGGAAAGTAGCCCTCGTAGTTCGCCGCGTAGAGCCGGAGGTCGGCCACGGACTTCTCCGTCGCCACCCGTGACCCGGCATGCAGGAAGGGCTGCACCCGGAACGCGAGAGGGGCACCATCCGGCGCCCGGCCGCAGTGGGCGTAGGACAGGTGGAGCAGCGTGCTCCCCCTCGGAATGCGCTCCTCCGCAGAGAGGTACTCGGCCAGGTAGACGTCGATCTCCCTCCATCTCGTCCAGAGCAGCCCGAGCAGACCCAGGGCCAGCCCCACTGCCAGGATCGGGATACCCCTGCGCAGCGGCGCGGGAAGGTCGAAGGTGGCGAGCCAGAGGATCAGGGCGAGGAAGGGGAACAGGCTCAGGCGCTGATGGATGAACCCGCCGACCCCCACGTTGGAAGGCACCGCCAGGGCGAGAGCGAAGAAAACCGCGACGACCGCGAGCCATCTGTCCCCCCGGGGAGAGCGCCTCGGCAGGGCCCAGGCGGCCAGGGCGCAGAACAGGATGGCGATCGCCCAGCCGAAGAACCGGGTCCGGCTGTCGAAGGAGGCCAGGGACTCGAGCGTGAGGAGCTGCAGGAGCTTGGTCCCGACCGGCGCCGAGGTGGTGCGCGACGCCTCCCGGCTCGCGAAGGAGAGCATCAGGGCCAGGGTGGGCAGCAGGGGTCCCAGCCGCCGGAGGAGGACGGAGCGGCCCCCGGCGCGGGCCTCCCAGGCGCTCAGGGTGACTACCGCCGCCACCAGCATCCCCGCCGAGACGATGTGGCAGACGTAGACCCAGAGCGCGAGGAGCGCGAAGACGGTCCCCTGAAGCCATCCGAACCGCTCCCGGTGCTTTAACCCGTATCTCAACCAATACCCGAGGGCGAAGAAGAACGCCACCAAGCTGAAGCAGAAGTTGTAGAAGCCCATGCCCAGCAGATAGTTGAAGGTGAACGGCACGGCGAGCAGGGCGAGGAAGGTGTTGCGCGGCTCCACGGCCCCCACCGCGTAGCGCACCGAAAGGGGGAGGAGGATCACGTAGGCGCTCAGGAACACCTTCTCCGCCAGCGCAACCGGCAGGAAGCCCAGGCCGTACGCCAGCAGGAAGTAGACGAACCAGTTGGTGACCGACCCGGGCTCGCGGACGAAATAGTCCCGCAGCACCTGGCCGTCGGGACCGCCGTACTCGCGCAGGGTATTGGCGATGGCCAGGTGTGCCGGACCATCCTGGGACGGGAAGTACGAAAGGGTCCAGATCGGGATCAGGTGGACGGCGATCAGTGCCGCGAGCAGCTGCGCCTCTCCGGAGGGCCGTCTCATGGCCACCCTCATGGCCACCGCCACCGCCAGAGCTCGGCAAGCCCCTCGGGGGAGGTGTGGATCCGCTCGTAGGTGGCGGCGAGCTGGCGCCGCAGCTCCCGGGCACGCGGATCGTCCGGAGGCAAGGCCTCGGGCCAGACGAGGAGCACGTAATCGATGCGCCCTCCGGTTCGCGCCCTATAGCCGGGAAGGTCCACCCGCGGCGGCTCCGCCTCCAGCTCCAGCGGTTCGCGGACAAGATGGACGAACGGATCGCGCTCCGGTCGATAGGTGAGAGGGAAATAGTCCTCATGGGCCTCGTAGAGGGCCAGGTCCACCACTGAGACGCGCGCCGCGATGTGGCTCCCGGCATGGACGAACGGCCATGTGCGGAAGGTGAGGTCGCCGCTGCCGTCCTCCTCGACTCCGGCATTCGAAAACGAGAGGGTCAGCAGGGTACGCCGGGGCTCCACGTGAGGAGCGGCGGTCAGGATGTCGGAGAGATAGGCGCCGAGGCCCGCCCAGATGGCGAACATCGCCCCCAGGAACCCGAAGCTGATGGCGGCTCCGGCCGACCGGATGGAGACCCTGAGGGCCTCCGGGAAGGAGAACGTCCCCAGCCAGAGGATCAGCACCAGGAACGGAAACAGGTTGAGCCGGTGAGTGACGAACCCCCCCTGCCCCATCTCGTTCGGAGCCACGAAGTAGATGACCGTGAGCAGGAGCGTAGCCAGGAGCAGCCCGTCTGCCCGGAGCAGGTGGCGACGGCGCGAACGATGCCCCAGGGCAGTCAGGGCGAGGAGCCCCAGGACCGTGGACAGCGCCAGGGAGAACGCAACCAGGCGGGTGTCCAGAGAGACCAGGGAGTAGAGAGCCGCGAGCTGCCGCGCCTTGGCCGCGAGGGTCATGTCGGACACCGGGCCGCCCATCCGGTCCTGGAAGAACGAGAGGAGGAGGACCACAGCCGGAGCCGAGGCCATGAGCGGACCGGCGAGCCACCGCAGGGAACGGAGGCCCTGCCGGCGGCGAAGCGCGAGCAGGGTCCGCCAGGAGGCGAGCGTCAACAGGGTTCCGACCAGCACCCCCAGGGTGACCGGATGACAGAAGTAGGTCCAGAGGATCAGAAGGGCGAGCCCGGCCGTGCGGGCGATCCCGAGGCGGCCTCTCTGACGCAGCCAGAAGCCCAGCGAGAACAGGAAGGCGGGCAGGCTGAAGCAGAAGTTGTAGAAGCCCATGTTGAGCAGGAAGTTGTAGGTGAACGGAAAGCTCAGAAACGCGAGGAATCCGGCCTGGGGCCGGACCGACCGCAGGGCGTACCTCGCCGAGAGAGGCAAGAGCACCACGTAGGCCGACAGCAGGACCTTCTCCGCCACGGGCAGCGAGAGGAACCGGAGAACGTCCGCGAGAAGGAAGAAGATGAACCGGTTGGGGACCGCCTCCTCGTTGGGGACGAAGTACTCGCGCAGGTAATTCCCCTCCGATGTGCCGTCCTGCCGGAGGGCATGAGCCATCGAGAGATGGGCCGGGCCGTCCTGCGTAGGGGCGAACGGCAGGAGCCAGACCGGCAGCAGGTGGAGGACGATCAGGGCGGCGAAGAGCCAGGTTTCCCGATCAGGGCGGCGAGTCACGGAGGGGAATGGTAGCTCTCTTTCGCTATCATCACGCCCTCGTGGACACCCTCCGCAAACTCTCCGTCGTGATCCCGTGCCTCAACGCGGAGGCCACGCTCGGGGACCAGCTCGAGGCCCTGACCGGCCAGAGTTGGCCCGGCGAGTGGGAGGTCATCATCGCCGACAACGGCTCGAACGACGGCTCCCGCGCCCTGGTCGAGCGCTACCGGGACCGCATCCCCGGCCTCCGGGTGGTGGACGCCTCCGATCGGCGGGGGCAGGCCCATGCCCGCAACGTGGGCTCGGCCGCGGCCACCGGCGACGCCCTCCTCTTCGTCGATGCGGACGACCAGGTCGCCCCTGGGTGGCTGGCGGCCATGGCCAAGGCTCTTGCCGAGCACGAATTCGTGGCCTGCCGCTACGACAACGAAGCGCTCAACCCGGCCTGGGTGCAGCGCACCCACCTGAACCCTCAGAAGGACGGCGTCACCCGTTACGACTATCCGGCCTTCCTCCCCCACGCCGGGGGCGGCGGGCTGGGGGTCCGACGCCGTTTGCACGAGAAGATCGGCGGCTTCGACGAGTCCATGCCCGCCCTGGAGGACACCGACTACTGCTGGCGCCTCCAACTCGCCGGCCACGAGCTCGCCTTCGCGCCGGACGCGGTCGTGCGCATCCGCCACCGTCACGACCCGCGCAGCATCTTCCGGCAGGGAGTGAGCTACGGCAAGCACAACGTGCTGATCTACAAGAAATACCAGGACCGGGGCATGCCCCGCCTCGGCTGGCTCCCCGGAGCGCTCCGCTGGACCAAGCTGCTCGTGAAGACCCCGCTGATGATCCTGACGCAGGAAAGCCGAGCCCGCTGGCTCTGGCAGCTCGGCTGGAGGATCGGTCGCCTGGAGGGGTGCTGGAAGTACAAGGTCGTCGCGCCGTAAGCACTCCATCTGATACGCTCCCACCCCGTCATGCGAGTCCTGGTCACCGGCCACAACGGCTACATCGGCAGCGTCATGGTCCCCCTTCTCCAGGCGGCGGGGCACGAGGTCTTCGGGTTCGACGCCGACTTCTTCGAGCCCTGCCGGCTTGCAGGGCAGAAAATCGTGGAGATCCCCGCGGTCCGCAAGGACCTCCGCGACGCCGAGCTCCGGGATCTCCAGGGGTTTGAGGCAGTCGTCCACCTCGCCGGGCTGTCCAACGACCCGCTCGGCAACCTCGACTCGTCTTTGACCTTCGACATCAATGACGCAGCCTCGATCCGCTTAGCCCGTCTCGCGAAGCAGGCCGGCGTGCGGCGCTTCCTCTTCTCCTCCTCGTGCAGCACCTACGGCGCGGCCGGGGACGACTTCCTCGACGAGACCGCCGCGTTCAATCCGGTAACCCCCTACGGCGTGTCCAAGGTGCGCCTGGAGCAGCAGCTCGCCGAGCTGGCGGACGACAGCTTCAGCCCCGTCTACCTGCGCAACGCCACGGCCTACGGGGTCTCCCCCCGGCTGCGGGTCGACCTTGTGCTCAACAACCTCGTGGGCTACGCCATCACTACCGGGCGCATCCACCTGATGAGCGACGGCACCCCTTGGCGCCCTCTCGTCCACATCGAAGACATCTCCCGCGCCTTCCTCGCGGCCCTGGAAGCCCCCCGGCACGACGTCCACAACGAGGCGTTCAACGTCGGCAGGACCGCGGACAACTACCGAATTCGCGAGCTGGCCGAGATCGTGGCCGAGGTTGTGCCCGGCTGCCGCATCACCTACGCCGAGGGCGCCGGGCCGGACAAGCGTTGCTACCGGGTCGACTGCTCCAAGATCGAGCGCGTCCTTCCCGCCTTCAAACCTGAATGGGATGCCCGCCGGGGCGCCTGGGAGCTTGCCGACGCCTACCGCGATGCCGGGCTCACCGAAGCCGAGTTCCTCGGACCCAGCTTCACCCGCCTGCTCCGCATCCGGGAGCTCCAGGAGGAGGGGCGGATCGACGAGCACCTCCGCTGGACAGCGCCGGTCGCGCTGTCCGCCTGAAGCTCTGTCACAGCACTGCCGAGGCTCGGCAGACTCGCCGAGCGGCCGGCTCGCAGTCCTGCAGGATTTCATCCGCGCCAGGTGAGATGTGAGACCCGTAGAGACGCCCCAGTCCGCTGGCACGAACCTGCCGGGTGTACAGGGTCGGGGCGTCTCCCCACGACTGGTTGGTCCACCCCAGCCCGTGCCGCAGGCGTGAACATCCGGTCAATGATATTTCCGCGACGTGCTGCCGGCGTTCGGTGGTGCCTGGGGCATGAGACGCCCCGACCCTGTACACCCGGCAGCGTCGTGGCAGAGGACTGGGGCGTCTCTACCCCGGCCTGAACAGCCGCACCACCCACGTCCCCTTTCGGTTGGTGACCGCAACCTCTTCGATCAACGGCAGCCTCTCGATCAGGCGCTTCGCGATGACGTCCGCCCGCCGGGAGCGGAAGGTGGAGACGATCAGCGTTCCCCCTTCCTTCAGCCCGTCCCGGTAGCCAAGCACGGTGCCGACCGGATCCTCGAAGTAGTAGACGCACTCGTTGAAGACGATGGCGTCCCAGCGCTCGGTGGGACGGTACTGCTCCGCGTCGGCCGCGAGAAGAGCGGCCCGTTCGCCGGTCCGGTGGGCTCCCTGCTTCACCGCCTCTTCGGAGAGATCGATCCCCAGGTAGCTTGAAACGGATCGGAGATGATCCAGGAGGATGCCCTCTCCCGAGCCCACGTCCAGGACCGAGCCTCCGGGGTGGAGGTGATGGAGGTAGCCGGCGATGACGCTGTAGCGGGCGAGCTCGTCGGTGGCTCTCATGAATGCCCAGTTGCCCGCCCGGTACTGCTCTTCCCAGGTTTCGCGGGAGACCGGAGCGTCCCCGCGGCCGGTCTGGTGCTCCCAGTCGCGCACCCGGCGCTCCAGGCGGTCGGCGAAGGGGAAGCTTCTTCCGTAGAGGAAACGGTAGTAGAGGATGTAGACCAGCTTGAAGGCGCGGCGCAGAATCCTCATCTCTCCCCCAGATCGATCCGCCGCCAATCCCCCACGGAGAGCTCCCTCGCGGAGAACTCGACGATCACAACCTTCTTGCCCGCCAGGCGGTCGCGCCCCGCGGCCAGCTCCCTCGCCAGGGCCTGGCGGCTCGCCCAGGCGCCTCCGGCGTTCATGGCGATCCGGTCCACCGGCCTCCGGAGATGGAAGGCGAGCTGCTCGGCCAGGCCCGCTCCCGTACCCCAGCCCAGGTCGGAACGGGAGAAGACGTTGGTGTAGCTGTCTCCCAGGATCAGGACCTCCGCGGCCGGGTCGGGACGCCAGTTGGAGACCGGGTGGACCGTCACCCTCTGCGGGAGAAAGAGCCTCTGTCCCGGCGGCAGCTCCAGCATGCGGGCGAGGTCTCCCAGTCCCTCCACCTGCCTTTCCTCTCTCTGCCAGACCGTCTCCGGTCCCTGGAGCGGAACGCTCGCCCGGATCCAGCCGGCCAGCGCCTTGGCGGCCAGCTCCATGCCGTCCGGGGTCCAGTGGGTGTCCGTGGCCAGATATTGAGGCCGGGCCGGCGCCAGGTCGATCACGGCGATCCCTTCCCTCTCCAGGCCTTGGACGAAGCGCTCCCAGGAGGCGTTCCGGACCGGCGGCCGGACTTCCCTCGGCGTCAGCTTTTCGGGATGGACCGCGGCCTTGACCGGCACCGGCAGCACGACCATCCGGATGCCCCGGTCCTTCAGATGGCTGTGGAGGTCCAGGAGCGCCGGCCGCGGGTCGGGCTCCACCTCGAGGCGGCGGATATCCAGGATGTCCTCATCCAGGAAGCCGGGGCCGGTGAGCGAGTCCACCGCCGGACGGTAGAAGAGCCAGCCATCCCGCCCGGGATAGACCTGCTCGTTGCCCGTGCCCAGGACGCCGGTCAGGAAGTGCTGGACCGGCGGCAGGAGGTCCTCCACCACCCAGGACTCCTCCTCCAGGCGGTCCTCAAAGCGGACGATGCTGTCCAGCAGCGGGCGGTCCGCCGCAAGCTCCTTGAACGGCTCGGCCGGGTTCGGCTGGAGCAGGGGCACGGCCACGATCATCCCCAGGAAGACCCCGGTGAGCAGGGCGGCCAGCCACGGGCTCACGGCCGTGTGGCCAAGCTCCTCCCGCGCCTGGATCTCGCGGTGCAGGTAGGGGACAGGGGTGGAAGTACGCGGTTCCATGACTAGAAGATGAAGTAGATGAACGGGTTGTAGCCCTGCGTCTCCATCGCGATCAGCGCCAGGAGCAGGAGGCCGCAGCAGACCGCGGCCCGCACCCAGGTGAGGCGCCGCGTCCAGTCCCAGGCCTGCGGCATGGTCCAGACGATCCCGGCGGCCAGGGCAAAGCAGAGCAGCGAGTACGGCTGGTAGAGGATGCCCCCCAAGAGCGGCGCCCCCGGCCCTGGCCCCTCCAAGCCGAAGAGGGACCGATAGTACTCCACGGCGTGAGGGAGATCGCGCGCCCGGAACAACACCCAGCCGAGCGTCACCAGGACGAACGTCGCCGTCACCTTCAGCGGCCGAGGCAGCCTTCCGTATCCCAGACCCGCCCTCTCCGCGGCGAGCAGCGCGCCGTGGAACGCTCCCCAGAGCACGAAGTTCCAGGCCGCGCCGTGCCAGAGCCCGCCCAGAAGCATGACGAGCAGGAGGTTGACGTACGTCCTCCTCACCCCCAGGCGGTTTCCTCCCAGGGGGAGATAGAGGTAGTCCCGCAGCCAGGTCGAGAGCGAGATGTGCCAGCGCCTCCAGAAGTCGGTGATCGATTCCGCCCGGTAGGGAGAGTCGAAGTTCTTCGCGAACATGAAACCCAGCATCAGGCCCAGGCCAACGGCCATGTCCGAGTAGCCGCTGAAGTCGAAGTAGATCTGGAAGGCGTAGGCCACGACTCCGAACCAGGCGTCCAGGGCCGCGGGCGAATCCGCGGCGAAAGCGGCATCCGCCACCGCGCCGCACGGGTTCGCCACCAGCACCTTCTTGGCCATGCCGAGGGAGAACATCGAGACGCCGCGGGCAAACTTCTCCAGGGTGTGCGTGCGGCTGCGGAGCTGGTCCGCGACCTCGGAGAAGCGGACGATCGGACCGGCCACGAGCTGCGGGAACATCGAGACGTAGCAGGCGAAGTCGACCAGGTTGGAAACCGGCCGCGCCTCCCCGCGGTAGACGTCGATCGTGTAGCTCATGGACTGGAAGGTGTAGAAGCTGATCCCCAGCGGCAGGACCACGCGCAGGGTCTGCTCCCACGCGGCGCTCGTGAAGCCGAGCAGGGCCGCGAGCTCGTTGTAGCTCTCCACCGCGAAGTTGAAGTACTTGAAGAAGCCGAGCAGGCCCAGGTTGGCGCAGACCGAGACGATCAGGGCGATGCGCTGGCGCCGGGTGCGAGGCCCACCGGGTTCGGTCGGTCCATGGCGGACGATGTCGAGCCCCGTGATGTAATCGATCAGGGTCGAGACGAGCATCAGGTAGACGAAGGCGGGGTTTGCCCAGCCGTAGAAGACGTAGCTCATCAGGGTGAGCATCAGGTGCCGGGCGCGGCGCGGCAGGCCGTAGTAGAACAGCAGCACCAGCGGCAGGAACCAGAAGACGAAGAGGTGGGAGCTGAAGACCATGCGTCAGCGCACCTCGTACCAGAGAGGGATGCCGGGAGCCGGAGGGAGGGTGTCCGACAGGAACACGCTCTCGAGCTGGGGATTCTGCGCGAACGGCTCCAGCAGGAGCCCGCGCTCCTCTCCCTCGCGCCAGCCGGACGCGGGCTGGGGCTCGCCGTCGAGGATCACCCAGTGGGCAACGCGCACGTTCCCCTGATCGGTGCGGTATTCATAGACCGCCAGGGCCTCCCGGTAAGGGGAGATCTCCTTCAGTGTGGGGGTGCGCGAGCGGGCGAGCAGCCGCCCCCGGACCCGCGACCGGGGCACGTCCGGACGATTGGAAACCTTTTCCAGATACCGGCGGGCGTTCTCCCTCGCCTCGCCGGGTCCGAGCGCCCGGCTGTAGAAGGCGACCCCCTCCAGCCAGCCGCTCCAGGAGCCCGGCCGGCGGCGCTCGGCCCCGAAGATCAGCGGCCGGGGCCGCCAGCGGAAGAAGTCCCCCTGGAGGTCCGTGGTCTCCAGTACCTCCTCGCCGTCGAGCCAGGCGGCGAGGTGGCCGGGACGGTAGCTCACCAGCACATGAGTGGGCCGTCCCGCGGTCAGCTTTCCGAGCCGGATCTCGTGCTCGGCCCGGCCCCGGCGGGCCACGGCCAGGTGGAGCACCAGCTCGTCCCGTTCCTGGGCCAGGACGAGGTTGCGCGTGTCCGGACGGCCTCCGGACAGGGCAATGATCGCTGCGTTCTGATTCGCAGCCCGCGGCGTCACCATCGCCTCCAGGGTGACCTCGTTCCTTCGCTTGACCGCGGCGACGACCGCCTGCCCCGCCTCCTCCGACGCTACGTACGCGCCGCCGCCGAGATCCATCCGATGGAAGTGATCGAGCCGAGCCGAACCCTCCCGTTCCAACGGGAAGCTCCGCTCCACCCCAAGAGTGGGATCGCTGGCCAGATTCTCGGCGTCCGCCGTCTCCCAGAGATAGGCGAGCCCCTCGCGGTCGGACGGCCAGACGTCCCCCTCCGCCTCTTGCGGAACCGGCTCCGGGACCGGCTCGGCCCGCGGCTTCCTCACCGATTTGACGTACACGTCCGGAAAGCGGTCCACGGCCGGATGGGGCGCGATGCGCACGGGCCGTCCCGCGACCTCCAGCCGCTCGGGGTCGGTCTCCACGAGATGGATGTCGTAGTCGGCCGCCCAGTGGTCGTGCCCGCCGTCGGACGCGGCGAAGGCCAGGAGGGTCTGATCGGACGAGAGCATCGGGAAGTAGAGATAGCCCTGGGGACCCGGCATGCGCGGATCGCTCTTGCCAAGCAACTGGGATACGGCGCGGGTCTTCAGATCGATCTTGTAGAGGGGTCCGCCCGCGCCCGCCACCCAGTAGCCCCAGCGGCCGTCGCGCGAGAAGTACGGCTGGCATCCGCCGAAGGCCTGGACCTCGGTGACGAGGAACCGGCGCGGATCGTAGAGGGAGAAGGCCGGCAGGCCGTCCACCGCGTGGGTGAGGCTCGGTCCGATCAGCCAGCCGGACATGCGATGGGGCCGGCGCAGCAGCCGCTCCCGCTCCCCCGTCCCGGGAGAGAGCCGGACCGTGTACCCCTCGCCGTCGATATAAAGGAGATCCCGGCCGTGCCAGATCGCGGCGCGGTGCTCGCCATAGGCCCGGGCCCGGGGCGCGAGCTCGCGCAGGCCCGAGCCGTCCGGGCGGATCAGCCGCAACGATCCCGCCTCGGCGCGCTCCTCGGGATAGCGGTCGGGACCGGGATCGAGGCTCAGCCAGGCGAGGGCGGAACCGTCGGGCGCGATGTGCGGGCAGCAGTGGATGCGGTCATCTTCGTCTGGAGTAAGCTGGCGCGGTTCCGAGCCGCCGAGGTCCTGGATCCACAGCCGCCAGCGGCCGGAGCGGTTCGACTCCCAGATCACGAAGCCGGGGCCGGGAGGCTGCCAGTCCGCGGAAGAGGCAGGCCTCGCGGAAGCGGCCGGAGGCGGAGAGGGAGACAAGAAAGGGGCGTGATTGGCCGCTTTTCTGAGCAGCAGCCAGCCCCCGGCTCCGACGAGGAAGCCCAGGACGACCAGCGCGCCTTGCAGAACCTTTGACCTCATCACGGCGCGCATCGTACCCGCACGCCAGGGAAATCTCGACGGATTGCACAATTTCGGTTGCATTCCGCTAGCAGACCTGCTAAAGATTATTCCCAGGAGATATCGGTTCCGGCTATGCCGGGGTTGCGCCGCCAGGGCAGAGCGCGTACCATACCCGGGTAGCTATTTATTGCAGTACCGAGATGTGAGAATGCGTCGGCGGCGAAGGGCGCTGTCCGGCCGCGCTCTCAAGACACATGGAGGTTGCGTACCCAATGAAGAAGGCGCTCGTCTGTCTCGTTCTCACCCTCGCCCTGACCATCCCCGTCGTCTACGCCGGCCGCTGGACGCAAGACGGGGGCACCCTGCCTTTCGACGCCCGTGAGCTGTCCCAGGCCAGGGACTTCGCCGCACTGGGCGGTCTGGAGCGCGAAGGCGGCTACCGCACCCTGGTGGTGGGCGCCGCCGTACCCGGAGCCCGGGCTGCCGCGTGCCAGGCAAAGCTCTACGACCGGAGGGGCGGTCTCCTCGACGAAGTCGCGCTGAACGTCGATCCCGGCTCCACCGCCCAGTTCGACTTCGCGGACCGCATCGGCTCCCGCTCCGTGGCCGCCGCCGAGGTCTCCTGCGACCAGGCCTTCTACCCCTACGCCGCCGCTGCCGCGCCCGAAGAGCCCAAGGTCACCTGGGCTGAAGGCGTCGGCCCCAGCGGCGCGTGCGACTTCTCGGTCAAGGCCCTCGAGATCGAGCCGGGCCTCTTCCTCGCCGGCCAGTCAGGGACGCTCCACATCGCCTCTCAGCAGAAGGCGAAGGGCATCGTCTGCACCGCGGTCCCCAAGGACCTGAAGGTCGGCAGGCTGGTCATGGAGTGGGACGTGACGACCGGCCCCTGGCACAAGAAGTCGCCCCACGGCAACCATGGCATGGCCTGGCTGCACCGCGGCCGCTTCCGCAGCGGCACGGTCTCCAACGTGAACGCCTTCGGTCCGGGGAAGAACATCCTCAAGATGAACCAGAACGTGGACATGGCCAAGCAGAAGAACACCAACCAGAAGGTAGGTGTTGCTCTGGTGCCCAACAACACCTATCACCTGCGCTATACCTACGACGCCGCCAACCGGCTCATCACGACCGAGATCTTCGACAGCGGCGTGCTGCTGAAGAAGATGACGATGCAGGGAACGGCCCAGAACCGCACCCTGTCCGTCCCCGTCTTCGGCTTCAGCACGAAGGGTGCGCTCTTCACGGAGTTCGGCCACTTCCCGGGGCAGCACTTCCCCGAGATGCCGAGCTTCGGCTGGCGCTACTCCAACCTGCGCCTCGAGCTGGACACCCGGGCCTCCGCCCACGCCAAGTAACCGGGCGCCGCGGAAACCTCCTTCGACCGAGCGGACCGGGGAAAACCCGGTCCGCTTTTGTTTATGCGGGGTTGCGCGGGCAGAGCAACGGGCGTACCATACCCGGGTAGCTATTTCTTGCAGTACGCGGGCGGAAGACGGCTGAGCAATCGCTGAAAGATTCGGCCGGGGTCCGCCACGACCTCTTCAGGAGGTGTACCCGTGAAGAAGGCAATCCTCGCCGTCCTCGCCCTGGGCCTCGCCGTGCCCTTCACATCGGCCCCCGCATCGGCGGGAGGCGTCTACGTGCCGGTGATCCCCCCCAGAGGGACTGACGGCAGCCTGCACTCGACGGAGGTCTGGGTCTCGAACCCGGCCGGCTCGCAGCGCGGCTTCTCCACCTTCTTCATCCCGGCGGCGACCGACGGCACCACGCGGGGAGGCTCCCCGGAGATCCCCGTGCCGGCGCGGCGCACCTTCCTCCTCTCCAACGTCGGCAGCACCTCGGGCCTGCTGGAGGTGAAGTCCACCCAGGAGATGTCGGTCGAGGCGCAGTTGATCAACACGTCGCCCGCCGGCCTCCAGACCCGGTCCTCGGTGCCGGTGATCTCGTCGGTGAACACGGTCGGCGCCGGCAAGACGGCCCACCTGGTCGGCCTGGAGCGCGACTCCGCCCGCGGCACCCTCAGCCATCTCGGCGTGGTGAACCTCGGCACCCAGGGGGCGCAGTGCGAGATCAGGCTCTTCCGGGTGGACGGCACGCAGATCGGCTCCGCCGTGACGCTGTCGTTCTTCGCCCTGTCGTTGCGCCAGTTCGACGACGCCCTCGGCGCCTTGGGCGAGCAGCGGATCACCGATGCGCGGGTCCAGGTCACCTGCAACCAGCCGTTCTTCGTCTACGCCGCCGTGGTCAACCAGCCCCTCGGCCAGATCTGGTTCCTGTCGCCCTCGGCCTCCACCACCGCGGAGACCGGCGGGACCAACCCCACTCCGGCCCCGGGCAACTCGCTGGTCTTCCAGAAGAGCGGCCATCTCCACACCGCCATCCCTCCGGGCAATGCCAAGGGGACGATCAACATCCCGATCCAGCAGACCATGGCCCTGAAGCGGATGGTCATCGAGTGCGACTTCATCCCGGGCCCGTGGAACTCCGAGAAGATCCCGGGCAACCACGCGATCATCTGGCTCTACCGCGGCAAGTTCCGCGGCAACACGGTCGCCAACGTGAACGCCTTCGGGCCGAACAAGCACACGATCAAGATGAACCAGAACGTGGACCTGGCGGCCAAGCAGGTCACCAACGCCGAGGTCGGGCTGCAGCTCCAGCAGGGCAAGCGCTACCACCTGCGCTACGTCTACGACGCGGCCACGAACCAGATCACGGCGGACATCTCGCAGGCCGGCACGCTGCTCAAGACCCTGCGCATGCCCGGCACGGCCTCGGGCAACATCCTCGCGGTGCATCCGCCGTCGCTGAATGTGGAGTTCGGCCACCACCCGGGCCAGGAAGGCCCCGAGATCCCGAGCTGGGGCTGGTCCTACTACGACCTCAAGGTGGAGATGTTCCAGTAGAAGCAGACGCCAGGATGCAGGGGAGGGGGCGTCCTCTCCCGCGAAGCGGGGGAGGATTGAGGAGGGGGTCTTCTTCTGGCTTCCTTCTCAGAACCCCGGCACCGTGATGCTCTTGCCGTTGTGCTCCGGTCCCAGCGAGAGCAGGAACGGGGCGGCGCGCTCGGCCCACCTCTCCGGTCCGGGGTAGCTCTTCGCGGACTGGCCGTAGCAGCTCTCCAGCAGCTCGGTGTGGATCACTCCGGGGTTGAGGGCCACGGCGGCCAGGCCCCGGGGAAGCTCCTCGGCCAGCGAGCGGGTCAGCCCCTCGATCGCCCACTTCGTGGCGCAGTAGGGGGCGAGCTCCGCGGCCGTGGAGCGGCCCCACCCGGAGCTGAAGTTCACCACCACCCCGCTCCCCCGCCGCAGCATGGCCGGCAGGAAGTGGCGGACGAGGTAGTACGTCCCCTTCAGGTTCACGTCCACGACCAGGCCGAACTCCTCCTCCGGCACCTCCCAGAGAGGGGCGTTCACGTTGATGATGCCGGCGTTGTTGATCAGCAGGTCGGGAGGGCCGTGGCTCTCGAGCACCTTCTCGGCCCAGGTCTGCACCTGGATGTTCGAGGCGACGTTGACCACCTCGAAGCGGTGGCCCTCTTCCCCTTCGCCACACAGCAGACCGCGCAGCTCCTCGATCTTCGCCCGAGACCGGCCGCAGCCCGCCACGCGATGCCCCATCCCGGCAAGGCGCAGCGCCAGGGCGCGGCCCAGGCCCCGGGTAACTCCGGTGAGGACGACCGTACGGCCTTCGCTGCTGCTCATGAGCAGCACAAGCATATCAGGCCATCTCGAACTCGGCGATGACGGGAAGGTGGTCGCTCGCCACGCGAGAGATCTGGAGGCGGCAGCGCCGGGCGGCGAGCAGCCGCAGAGGTCCGCGGAAATAGAGCCGGTCGAGGCCCCCCTGGGGCGAGAAGGAGGGGTACGTGGCGAGGGCGCCGCGCCGGCCGGTCTTGCTGTCCGTGGCGCAGCGGAAGCCGAAGCCGTTCGTGAACGTCGGCCAGAGCAGCGACCGCCAGTCGTTGAAGTCGCCGCCCACCAGCATGGGAGTGCCCTCGGCCATCCCGCCGAACTCGTGCGACCGGCTGAGCAGCTCGATCTGCTGCAGGCGCTCCCGGGCGGACAGGCCCAGGTGAAGGTTGAAGACCTCCAGGGTCCTTCCCCCGCTTTGCACGCCCCCGATCTGCACGCTCGTGTGCTGGCAGCCGCGCCGGATCCAGCTCTGGGCCACGGAGAGGTCGATGTTGCGCTCGCGCAGGATCGGGAAGCGGCTGAGCGTGGCGTTGCCGTACCACCCCTTGCGCAGGCTCACGTTGTGCCCCAGGGCGAAGTGGGGATAGCCGGCCGCCAGCGCCAGCTCCTTGGCCAGGTTCAGCTCGCGCGAGCGCGGCGCCCCCTCGTCCACCTCCTGGAGCAGGACCACGTCCGCGTCATAGTGCCGGAGGATGCGCACGATCCGCTCCGGACGGAAACGGCGGTCGACCCCGATCGCGCGGTGGATGTTGTAGGTGATGACCCTGAGCGGCAGGGATGATCCGGATTCCATTCTTCCTTTCAGCTCTCTCTTGCATTCGGCCGGACACTCCTCCGGCCGGTCGAGTCCCATATAGTAGCCGCATGCCTCCGGTCCGGCGCCCCTCCCGGGACGACCTCCCCCTGCTGGCGGTCCTGGCGGCCGCCCTGCTCCTCTGGGCCTGGGTGTGCGCTCCCGTGATCACCGGCGCGCGGACCTTCTTCCTGCGCGACGTCTTCACCACGCACGTGCCCTACAAGGCGTTCGGGGCCGAGCAGCTCCAGGAGGGGAGGATTCCAGCCTTCAACCCGGGCTGGGGACTGGGTCAGCCGTTCCGGGGCAACCCCAATGCGCTCCCCTTCTACCCGGGTAACATCCTCTACCTGGTCCTTCCTTTCTGGAGCGCCTTCGGCTCCCACTTCGCCCTGCACTGGCTGATCGCGCTGGCCAGCATGTACGCGCTGGCGCGGGGGCTCGGGATGGGCCGAAGTATGGGCCGAGAAGCGGCGCTCCTCGCCGGGATCACCTACGCCGGCTCGGGGTGGATGCTCTCCGTCCTGACCTTCTACAACCTCCTCGCCGTGGCCGCCTGGTGGCCGCTGGTCCTCCTCGGTGCAGTTCATGGAGGAAGACGGGGGATCGCCCTGGGCGGGATCGCCTGCGGCCTGGCCCTCCTCGGTGGCGAGCCCGTGGCCGCCACGCTCGGCCTCGCGCCCCTGCTCGTGGTCGCGGTCCGCCACCTCGGCTTGAAGCGCGGGTTCCTCACCTCCGTGGCCATCGGCGCGGTCGGGCTGCTCATCGCCCTGCCCCAGGTGGTCGCCCTGCTGCGGGTGCTGCCCTTCACCTACCGCGGAGCGCACGGCATGTCCGCGGAGCAGGCAGCCCACTTCACGCTCCACCCGCTCCGCCTCGTGGAGTTGCTGGTCCCCTTCCCCTACGGCCGGCCCACCTGGCTCGGGGAGCTTGGCGTCTGGGCGCTCTCCATCTTCCCGCACGTCCCCCTCTTCCTGACCCTCTACTTCGGGATCGTGGGGCTGGCCCTGGCACTGCCCGGCGTCCGCGGTCGGCTGGAGTGGGGAACGCTCGCCGCGACCGGACTGGCGCTCGCCATCGTGGGCGGGCAGGCCGGGGAGCTCCTCACCAAGCTGAGCTTCGGACTGTTCCGCTACCCGGAGAAGTTCCTGCTCTGGCCCGCCCTCGCCGTGCCGCTCCTCGCCGCCTTTGGATTGGAGCGGGTGCTTGCTGGAGGCGTAGGAGGAAGACGGTGGGCGAAGCTCGCCGCGATCGGCGGCCTCCTGCTCGTGCTGCTGGGCGCCGCGGTCCGCGTGCTGACCCCCTCGGTGCTCGCCGGGGCCGGCCAGGGATTCGCGAGGCTGGGCCAGGCGGACCAGGCCCTCGACCTGCTCTCCACCCAGCTCTCGTCCTGGAACCTGGCGCTCCTGGCCGGGGGAGCCGCGCTCCTGGTCTCCGCCTGGGCCGTGTCCAGAAGGACGCGATGGTCCGCGGCCCTGATCGCCGGCGCGCAGCTCGCCCTGCTGACCCAGCTCTGGCCGCTGCTCGTGACCGACTCGACGGCCCCCTACCGCGAGCCTGCCCCCTGGGCCAGGCTGCTCGGGGAAAATGCGGCCGTGCTCAACAGCGCCCTCTCCTTTCCGCCCTGGGGGCCGGACCCCGCGTACCGTCTGGAATCCGGCACCCGCATCCCGCTGGAGCGCGCCACCGCGCTCGACCTCGATCCGGCGCCCGGCGTGCTCCATGGCCTGACCTACCCCTTCGCGCCCGATCTCGAAGGATTGCAGAGCCCCCTGTTCAGCCTGATGCTGTTCAACCTGCCGCGGCTCCAGGGTCCGCAGCGGGTCAACTGGCTGCGCGTGCTCGGGCTGGACGCCATCGTCCTGTTCGAGGACGTGGACCTGCCCCGGCTCCGGCTCCTGGACCGCGCCACCCGCTTCGGCATCGAGAGCCGGCTCTACAAGGTCGAAGACCCCGCGCCCGAGGCCTGGTGGCCCGACGAGGTGCGGGTCGCCGCGAGCCCGCCCGCCGCGCTCTGGGCCGTGAGCAACCTGCCCGATCCCATCGCTTCCGTGGTCGTGCCCGACCCGGTCGAGCACAAGCCGGGAGGCCGCGTGCGCCTCCTCGTCAACGAGCCCGACCGGATCGAGCTGGACGTGGAGGGACCCGGCGGGCTGGCCATCGTGCGCCGGGCCTACCAGCCGCTCTTCGATGCCACCGCCGGCGGCAAGCCGCTCCGCACCGTGCCGGTGGATCTGAACCTGATGGGAATCGAAGTCCCTCCCGGACGCCACCGGGTGGTCCTGAAGGTCTCGCCGTGGCCGGAGATCCTGGCGGGGCTTGTGGCTGGCCTGGTGCTCATCGGGGCCTTATGGACCCTCGCCAGGGCCCCCTCCATCCGGCTGCCTGCCCAAGAGCCAAAGAACGGCTTGAGGTAAACTAGTACCTTGTCAAGCTCCGATCGACGGGTAGCTTCCTCTTGTAGGGGAGGGGCTTGCCCCCTCCCGGGTGGGCGGAAGCTCCGAATGCGATTCATCTCTTGGCGGGGACTTCCCCCGCCCGGGAGGGGGCAAGCCCCTCCCCTACATCCACCTCATCTCTTCAATCTTGCCGTGACAGCCCACTAGTTAACTTTGACATAATAAAACAATGCCACATTTCGCGGCCTTGTTTCTTTGTCTCCAGAACTGGAAGTCTGACGAGAATCCGATTGTCGAGGATAGCTACCTCCGGATTGGATCCCGCTCCCATTTCCTCCTACCCAATGCAAGTCGTAGCTATGATTGTGAGCACGGAAATTATCTTGTTGGTAGTCGCCGACCTTTCTCAGATCTGGATCCTCGCTTCCGTCAACTCTCCGCTTCCCCGTTTCAAACTCATTCAGGCCTCGCAAGAACATTCCTCGCAGGTCTGGTAAAGCGGTACGGCCGGTGATGACAGCATACTTTGAGCTGGTCGAGACGGTTCGTCCGTCGGCAGGAAACCATCCGCTTCCTGCAATCTCACGAAATTCATTGTAGTCAAGCATCGAAGCAACGACAGATCCTACTGGTACCGCTTGCTTTGCCAACCTCTCTTCAGCTTCTCGGACAGACTTGAGAAGGTCTTCGGCAACCCGTTGCCCCTCAGTCGCTTGCTTGGTGGCGCTGTCAAGTTCTGCACTCTTGACTGAGATGGTCACGCCTGCGGAAATGAGAGACGTTACCAGGGCCACAACTGCCGCAATCGATGCCGCCTTCACCGCATCATTCATAGCCTCTCCTGCTGATTAGCTCGTTCTTGTACCTATACCCTGTACATATCCGCCAGGCTTCCTCAGCCGCCCGGACAGCCCTTGTTCCAGGAGCTGCACTTTTCCGCCTGCGTCGCGCTGCATTCAGAGGCGGAGCCAAACTGGCGCATCTGCTGGAAGACCATGCTGCGGTCGGCAAGGGCCGAGTTGAACAGCATCGTTTCCTTGCTGTCCGGCGCCCTCTCCACCGGCGGGACGATGCTGTGGCAGGTGACACACCCATCCGGCAGCGTCTGAAGATAGGTCTCCATCGTGGTGTTGGCCAACTGCTTCGCCTTTTCCGGCTGCAGATCGTCCCCGTCGTACCAGAGGACCCCTGCCAGCTTGTAGTTGGCCAGCACGGCGGTACTCCCGCCGAGGCGACCGAGGACCCGGTGGACCTGCTCGTTCAAGGAGGCGACCGTCGGTGAAACCTCGACGGACCGGCAGACCTGGCTCGGTATCTCCGGCCTGTCACACTGCGAATCGAAAAGATTGATCCAGCGCTCGGTTCCGTCGGGCATCTTCACGGCCTTGTTGAACTCGATCGTGGAAGCTCCCGGAACACAGGTGATCACGCCCTCCCCAGTCTTCCCGTCGATCGGGATCTTCCACTTGGGGGCGGGGTCTGTGCTGTTGAACGCCGACGCCACGTCCGCGGGTACCCGGATCGGGCATGGAGCGCAGTAGGCATTGTCGTCGCAGCGGCCGGTCTTCTCGGGGTCCTGGCAATCCGGATTGAAAAAGCTCCAGCCGGAGGGCGGCGGATCGCCCTTCTGCGAGCAGTCCGGGGCGTTGTCGACGTGCTCGAAGGTGGACCAGACTGAATCCTTGTATTGGGGCGTCTTCTGCACGATGTGCATCCCGATCAATCCCAGGGTCGCACGCCTGCGCTGGATGCTTGCCGAATAAGGCTCGACCTCGCCGACGACCGTGAGATATCGGCTTGCATCGTCCGGTTTGCAGGGAGACGGCGAGTCAGGAAGGTCACAGGTCTCCAGCACCCGCCAAGCCATCTTGAGCTCGAGCGATCCGGCAGGCCGGTCGATCCGCGAAGGGGGAGGAGTCGCGTCAGGCACAGGAGTCGGCTCTAACCCGGCCATCTGGTTGAAGCAGTTGCCCCGGAAGAGCTCGCAGCAGCGGATGTACTCGTACTCCGGCTGGTTCACGACCAAGGAGAAGTGCGCCCAGCGCCCCCGCTGATCCGTGAGCGGGGTCAGGGCCGCCGCTTCGGTGACGATGTCGGCCGACACCTGGCCGCTCCTCCTGAGGCCGCGAGCCTTGCCCAACTGGCGGAACCTCATGCCTCCGGGAGCAGTCCCCCAGCGTGGAGGACTGCCGCTTTCCGGGAACAGGACCTGGTCCGTCGGCCAGGCGGCGAACCGCGGCACGCCTTTGTCGAGGTGTGTCACGGCGAAGAGCTGTTGCCAGGCGAAGTCAAAAAAACAGCCGTCGTCAGGACCGGCCGGGTCGGCCGGCAGCGTCGCCCTCTCGATCCACGCCAGGATCTCGGCATCCGAGGCTGCGCAGGAGGTCTGGACGGCAGGCGTCTCAGGACGACAGCTACAGAGCAGGCTTCCGGCAATCACCAGTAAGATGGCCCCGCGCATCGGCATCTCGCTCTCCCTTTGGCTCTCCCTGTGGAAGAACACCAGGATACCGCGAAGCGGCCATCCGCGCGCCATTCTTCCGCTTCAGACAGCAGGTTCGAGACGCAGACCAGCCGGTGTACCGCGCAACCGGATCTCAGCCGCTGGATCGTAGAGGAGCCACTGCTCAGGCTCCGTCGGATCGGACACGAAGGTGCGAACGGCGAGATCGCCGCTGAGCCGGACCTCCAATTCGAAGGTCCGGGCGTCGACCGCGACATCCTCGACCACGCAGCCCCGGAGCACCTCGGTCGCCTGAGACACCATCCGCTGGAGCTCGTCGGGGTCCTCCGCCTCCGGATCGAAGTAGATAGTGCCCGACCCGGCGATGACACCGCCCGGGCCAACGACCTGCCAGCTCGGTTCGCACCAGACCTCGAGCCCGAGCTCCGCGTCCGGCTCCGCCTGCAGGTAAAGCTGAAGCGTGGAGAGGAACAGCCGCTTGTGGACGATCGCCCGCCCGAGCATTCGCTCGCGGAGTGCGGCGAAGGTAGTCTGCGTATTTATCAACGCTCGCGCTCCTGATCGGAGGAGGCAAAGGCGAGCTGGGCCAGCTTCTTCGGCGCAACCAGACTATAGCTGTCCGCTACCAACTCGGCGACTTCCCGCCAGTCGACCTCCCCAAGGTCGAGCCGCAGAGCGACCCAGCCGCGGTGCGCGACGTAGGCGGGCAGGTAGAACCTCTCGGGATCTGCCTTGACCCTGTCCGCGTTCTCGCCCAAGGCCATCCTGCAGCAGACGGAAACCATCCCATCTCCATGGTGGTCGGAGAGGAACCAGGCGAAGGTTTTCTTTCGGACCTGAAAGGACGCGTGCTCTCCGGTGACCTCGCGGCTGGTTTCCGGGAGGGCGAGACAGATGTCCGTGAGCCTGGAGAGACGCGGGTCTTCGGCGGCGGCTTCGGTCATCGAGACCTCTGAGCCGCGAAATGCGGCTCCTGTCCGGTGTAGCGTTTTTGGATGTTAGGCGACACGCCACCCATGAGGAGTTACATGCGCTGCAGGACGCCGGACACCTATTCCCGACAGCAGCAGCAATGTCCCTTCCTTCATCCTTCGACGCCTTCCGCGGGCGCAGGGCTGACTCGCCTACAGGTGGTCGTCCCCGGCCGCCTCGGGCTGGTAGAGCACGGCCTCGACCCTGAAGTGCCGCTGGCCGGCCGGGACTTCCCACTCGATCTCGTCGCCCACCCTGTAGCCGATCATCGCCGCGCCGATCGGGGCGACGACCGAGATCTTCCCCTCCGCGAAGTTGGCCTCGCCGGGATACACCAGGGTGTACTCGTGCACCGACCCGTCTTGCAGGTCCAGCAGGCGCACGCGCGAGTTCATGGTGATCACCTCCTCGGGGATCTCCGCGGCGGGTACGATGACCGCTCGGCTCAGCTCGTACATCAGACTGGCAAGGTCGCCCCGGTCTCTGTCCTCGGTCATCTGGGTCAGGGCCTGGAGCCGGTCGCGGTCCTGGGACGTCAAGTAGATGGCGCGTTCTGGCATCGTCTCCTCCGTGGGTCGTACCGCCGTCGCCCACCATCATATGGCACGCGCGGTTCCTTGCCTCTCAGCCTATTCGGACGTACTGTAGGGCGCGTGCAGCTATTCGATGTCCTCGCGGCAGTTGTGTTCGCCGTGTCCGGAGCGCTCGTCGCGTCGCGCAAGGGCTTGGACGTGATGGGGTTCATGTGGCTTGCCGTGATCACTGGCGTCGGCGGCGGCACCGTTCGAGACTTGATTCTGAACGTACCCGTGTTCTGGGTGCAGCAACCGGTCCACGTCTCTGCGTGTCTCGTGACTGCCGTCGTCATGCACTTCGTCGCGCCGCTTGTCGAATCACGCTACAAGACGCTCCTGTGGTTCGACGCCTTCGGACTGGCCCTGGTCACCGTCGCCGGCACGGCCAAGGCCTTGGATGTTGCGGCACCCGCGCTGGTCGCCATCGCGATGGGCGCGGTCACCGGCACCGTCGGAGGAATCATTCGCGATACGCTGGGCCACGAACCCTCTGTCCTCCTTCGTCATGAGATCTACGTCACGGCCTCGGTGCTCGGCGCCTGCACCTACGTCGGACTCAACGGCCTTGGCCTCGACCGTTTGGCGGCGATGATCGCTGGGTTCCTCGTGACCTTCAGCGTACGGGGGTTGGCGATCAGGTTCGGCTGGTCGTTGCCAGTCTTTCGCAAATCGACGAACCGCGAGCCTTGGAACCGCGATCGAAGTGACTCGGCGCCAGACCGGCGCCCCTGATTCGAAACCGCAGCGGACTCCGCAACCACCGACAAGAAGCTCGATGACCTCGCACCGCAGCCGGCCTCATCTTGAACGGGAGGGTTCGGCCAGAAACGTGCCGGGTGAGTGTTGAGGAGTTGGTGGCGGGGCTGGTGCGCGAGATCGAGTCCGACGCCGCGGCGGAAAGGAAGCTGACGGGTAGGGAGCCGCTCGGCTCGGAGGCCGTCCTGAGCCAGCATCCGCAAACGCGCCCAGAAAAGCTCAAGAAGTCGCCGGCACCTCTGTTCCACGCGGCCAGCAAGGATGCCCGCCAAGGGCTGAGGACGGCCTATGGCCTCTTCCTTGCGGCTTTCCGTGAGGCGGCGGAGAGACTCAAGGCCAGAGACCGCCTAGCGAGATTCCCCAACAGTTGCTTCCCGCCGGCCCTGCCATTCGTGGGTTTGCCTGCGGCCGCATCGCTGTAGCCGGCGATCGGAAGCTGCCGAGCCTCACAGCTCAAGGACTTTCGGAGCTGGAAGACCTCCAGGACGGGAGAGGTGCACCCGAGAAGCCGAGAGCAGCTCCAGACAGGCTGATGAGAGCCAACTTTTTTAACAATTCTGCACGCTCAAGCAGCTCGCCACGGCTGAGAAGGCCACCTGGGAAGCGCTCCGAGAGCTGTCCGCGCCAGGGAGAAAGGAGAACTACACGCTCTTCTTTAACACTTGCCAGACACCTTTTCCCCGGGACCGGAGCACAGCGGAGGCAACAAGCTGACCCGAGATCCCAAACGCCCGATTAAGCCACCGCGGCTCGGGCTGTTTGGTGCCGGAGCGCAGCGGAGGCGCCAAGCAGCGAAAACCACAGACGTACCCTTGGCTTCCTATGATGTCGACGGCAAAGTGAGCTCAGCGCGACCTCTGGAATTCTCTCCTTGCTGCGGGCGGGGATCGCCTACCTCGAAAGCCTGCACCGACCAGCCGACAAAAGGGACATGCAGGAGCTTGATCTCGGCTGGCATCTCACCAGCATCAGTTGTCACAGCGACTTGAGCACTCGCATGGGAACAGACAAAAAGGAAACGGTACGAGCCTTGCTCGAAGCGCACCTGCTCGGGAGACCAGCCACCTTCAGCCGTGGCCATCTCCGTCGCCACCCTAAATGGGTTTTGGTGAAGGAGGCCAAAAAGCGCCAAGGTGGACCATGCAGCAAAAACGAGAAAGAGACCCCGTCGGCTGATTCTGATCTGCATGATAACTCCTTTTCCTGCTACCACCGCACGGCTTGACGGCGAACGGCTCTGCTGCTAAGCGGCAGCGTAGCTGCCCGCTTGAGCAGCGGGATGTTAGGCGGCTTGTCATAAGCGATTCAGATCCCGGAGTTCCTCGCGCAGTTCGTTGACCTCCTGGGACAAGCGCTGAATCGCGTCGAGTTCTGCGGACTGACGAGCAGGCGACTCAAGGAACCAGGCTGCTACGAATCCCGAGAACGTGCCGAAGAGCCCCACACCCGCGGTCATCAATAGGGCCGCGATGAACCGCCCCTCCGTGGAGAGTGGGAACTTGTCGCCGTAGCCCACGGTGGTGACTGTGACGATGGCCCACCAGATTGCGTCTTCGGGCGTGCGAATGTTCGCTTCCGGTGAGGTCTCGAATTGCAGAACAGCAGCTGCGGACAGCACGACCAAGAGGAGGGAGACCAGGAGGGCGGCTAGAAAGGCGCTCTGCGTCCGCCGATAGAGAATAAACTCGGTCAGGACCTTCGTGGCCTTGATTCCCCGCAGTACTCGGAAGATGCGAAGGATCCTGGCGGCGCGGCCCCAACGAAGCGCGTCCAGCGGCGGGATGCTGGAAAGAAGATCAAGCCAGCCCCACGTGAGCAGGTAGCGAGAGCGATTGGAGGATCGCGCCAAGGTAATGAGGAAGTCGAGGAAGAACAAGATACAGATTGCATTGTCAGCGTAGCCGAGGATGGTCCTCGTCGGTGAAGGAAGGTCGATAAACGTGGTGAGGGCGAGCGCGGCCACGGCGTAGATGCTCAGAAGCAGCATGAACACCAAATATGGCGCATGCCGGAGGTCCTTAGCGGAAGCTTCGTTGGCCATGGTCGCGTGCCGGGCTGCCTGGCTTAGCTTCTACGTTCCCTACCGGCTGTTCAGGAAGAACGCAAGAAGCGAAGGACGACGTAGACCTATCTCCCTGAATCTCCGATGCTTTCCTAAGCTTACGCTTCATCCGTATCAACGTCAAAACAATAGAGCTAGAGTAATAAGCATTCTGGCGGCAATAGACCTTCTGACTCCTGGTAGTGACGGATAAAGCGCTTCTCCAGGGAGGGCAAGGTTCTTCTATGACGGGAACCTGTCCAAAGACCTCCAAGGAAGGAGAATGCTTCTCTCCTGCGGTTGGACGTATAAGCGCCCGCAGGCAAGCGTTCACAGGTGGGAAGGACGGGCCTGCCCAGGCCCGTCCCCCAGGTTTGGCAGGGCAGGCCCCGGCAGTGCAGGGCTCGCTCTGGGTCGAAAAGTCCGGCTCCCCTCCCCGGCGGGAGGCGCCGAGCTTGGGGAGCCATCGGCGACTGACTGTTCGCTCTCGGCGAGTCGCCATAACCTATCGACATCTCTGCGTAGCGTATCGGCGAACCAGCGAACTGTTTTTGCCTTTCGCCAAAACGTATCGGCGTCTCCCCGAAAGCCGTCGGCGCCTGTCCATAACTCATCGGCGCCTCCCTGTATGCCGTCGGCGGCTGCCCGCAAGTTATCGGGGCTGCTCTGTTACTCGTTGGCGACTGCCCATAAGTTGTCGGGGCTTCTCCGTTTCCCGTTGGCGGCTGTCCGCAAGGTATCGGGGCTGCTCTGTTACTCGTTGGCGACTGCCCATAAGTTGTCGGGGCTTCTCCGTTTCCCGTTGGCGGCTGTCCGCAAG
>Ga0190265_10000368_pt1 | contig 34180 bp, 37 predicted proteins | sample Popmic124T_FD_133135 | JGI IMG/M metagenome (GOLD analysis project Ga0190265, IMG submission 133135) | Populus adjacent soil microbial communities from riparian zone of Indian Creek, Utah, USA - 124 T | ecosystem: Environmental > Terrestrial > Soil > Riparian zone | place: USA: Utah | collected...
CGCCGGTCTGGATCTGGGAGTTGATCCCGATCACGCTGCCGGAGGAGTCGATCAGCGGCCCGCCGGAGTTGCCGGGGTTGATCGCCGCGTCGGTCTGGATCACGTGCGAGATCGAGAAACCGTTCGGGGCCTGGATCTGGCGCTGCAGCGCCGAGACGATGCCGGCGGTCACGGTGCGGTCGAGTCCGAACGGGTTGCCGATCGCGACGACCGGATCGCCGACCTGCGCCTGCGAAGAGTCGCCGAGGGCCAGTGGGTGAAGTTGGTCGACCGGCGCGTCGACGTCGAGCAGGGCCACGTCGGTGGCGGGATCGGTGCCGACGACCTCCGCGTCGTAGCTGGTGTCGGACGATCCCAGGGTCACCTCGACGTTCTCCGCCCCCTCCACCACGTGGCTGTTGGTGACGACATGCCCCTCGGTGTCGATCAGGAAGCCGGACCCGGTTGCGGTCGCTCCGCCTTCCGGCGCCCCGAACGGGCTGGGATTCGGCTCGCTGTCGGTGTCGCCGCTGCTGGCGCTGATGAAGGCGACGCCCTGTCCGTCGCGCCGGTAGATCTCGTTGACCAGGTTCGTATCGCCGTCGCCGTCGCTGTCCGTGGCTGCGACGGGGGCCGCGATCGGCGTCGTCACGGTCGTGGTCGAGCCGCCGTCGCCCTCGATCCAGCCGGCGGCGATCGCGACCAGGAAGCAGATGCCGACGACACCCCCGCCGAGGAGGGCCGAGCCGAACGACGTGCCGAAGAAACGTCTCATCCAGGGGATCGTCCCCGGCGTCTCCAAAGTTCTTCTAAAAAAACGAGCGGCTGCCGCCTAGGGCAGGTTGTGCTCGCGGGTCCCCTCGTCGGCCCCGGTCAGCTCCCGGGTCAGGGCCTCCGGGTCCGCCGCGCTCATCAGCGCCTCGCCGATCAGCACCGCGTCGACGCCGACCCGCTCCAGCTCCTCCAGCTCGGGCCGGACGGAGATGCCGCTCTCGGCGACGACGGTCTTGCCCGCCGGCACGTCGGGCATCAGCTCGTACGTAGTCGCCACGTCGACCACGCCCTCGTCGAGGTTGCGGTTGTTGATCCCGATCACCTCGGCGTCGAGGCGCAGCGCCCGCTCCAGCTCGCCGGCGTCGTGGACCTCGACCAGGCAGTCGAGGTCGAGGCCCCGTGCCTCCTCGTACAGCGCCCGCAGCCTCTCGTCCTCGAGCGCGCGGACGATCAGCAGCACCGCGTCGGCCCCGTACACGGCCGCCTCATAGAGCTGGTAGGGGTCGACGATGAAGTCCTTGCGCAGGATCGGCAGGTCGCAGGCGGCGCGGGCGGCGCTGAGGTCGTCGAGCGAGCCGCCGAAGTGGCGGCCGTCGGTCAGCACCGAGAGTGCTGCGGCCCCGCCGCGCTCGTAGGCGCCGACCTGCGCCGCAACCGCCGCCGAGGAGATCTCCCCGGCGCTCGGCGAGCGCCGCTTGAACTCGGCGATCACCGAGAGGCCGGGCCGAACCAGCGCCTCGTTGAACGGGCGGTCCTCACCCCGTTCCGGGAGTCGGGACTCCAGGTCGGCCTGGGAAGTCCGGCTGCGGCGCTCCTCCACCCCGTCGCGCGCAGCGCCGATGAGCTGCTCGATCATGCCCACTTGAGAGAAGAAGCCTAATCGGCCAACGCCGCGGTCGTTGCAACGAGCCGGTCAAGCAGCGCCCGGGCGGCACCCGTGTCGATCGCCGCCGTGGCCTTCTCGACGCCCTCGGCAAGGCTGCCGGCAAGGCCGCCGACGTAGATCACCGCGCCGGCGTTGAGCAGGACGAGGTCGCGCCGGGCGCCGCTCTCGCCTTCCAGCACCGCGCGCGACGCGGCCGCGTTCTCCTCCGGGCTGCCGCCGGCGACCTGCTCCAACCCGGCCTCGCCGAGCCCGAACTCGCCCGGCTCGACGAACCACTCCTCGGTGCCCCCGGCGGCGACCTCGATCACCCGGGTGCGGGCGGAGATCGAGAACTCGTCGACCCCGTCCTCGGCGGCAACCACAAGGGCGCGCTTGCTGCCCAGGTCGAGCAGCGCCTCGGCGATCGTCTCCTGGTAGTGGCGGTCGGAGACGCCGAGCAGCTGGCGTTGCGCGCCCGCCGGGTTGGTCAGCGGCCCGAGGAAGTTGAAGATCGTCCGCACGCCCAGCTCCTTGCGCGCCGGCATCACGTGTGCCATCGCCGCGTGGTGGCGGGGAGCGAACATGAAGCCGAAGCCGACCTCGTCGATGCAGCGGCCCACCTGCTCGGGGCCCAGCTCGATGTCGACGCCGAGCGCCTCGAGCAGGTCGGCCGAACCGCAGCGGCTGGTGTTCGAACGGTTGCCGTGCTTGGCGATCGCGCAGCCGGCCCCCGCGGCGACCAGCGCCGCCGTGGTCGAGACGTTGAAGGTCGAGGGCCCGCCGCCGGTGCCGGCGGTGTCGACCAGGTCCCCGCGCTCGGTCTCGACCGGCGCTGCGAGCCCCCGCATCGTCCGCGCCAACCCGACCAGCTCGGGGACCGTCTCCCCCTTCGCCCGCAGGGCGATCAGGAAGGCCGCGGTCTGCACGTCGCTGGAGCGGCCTTCCATGATCTCGGTCAGCACCGCTGAGGAGTGGTCGGCGGTCAGATGGTCGCCGGCGCAGACCGCGTCGATCGCCCGGGTGACGACGTCGTTCGGCATCAGCTCGCCCCGAGGAAGTTGGCGAGCAGCGATTTGCCCTGGGGGGTCAGCACCGACTCTGGGTGGAACTGGACGCCCTCGGCGGGCAGCTCGCGGTGGCGGACACCCATCACCACGTCACCGAGGCTGGCACTCAGCTCCAGCTCGTCCGGCAGCTCGGGGTCGGCGACCAGCGAGTGGTAGCGGCCGGCGACCAGCGGTGTGGGAAGGCCGGAGTAGATGGTGCGCCCGTCGTGCTCGACCTCGGCGTCCTTGCCGTGGATCGGCTCGCCCTGCACGGTGCGGCCGCCGAAGGCCTCGACCAGCGACTGGTGCCCGAGGCAGACGCCGAGCACGGGAGTCCCCGCCTCGGCGAAGGCGCGGATCGCCTCGACCGAGATCCCCGCCTCGGCCGGCGTGCACGGCCCCGGCGAGACGACGAGACGGTCGGCGCCGCGCTGCAGCAGCTCGCCGACTTCGGCCCGGTCGTTGCGGACCACCTCGACCTCGGCCCCCAGCTCCCCGAGGTACTGGACCAGGTTGTAGGTGAAGCTGTCGTAGTTGTCGATCACCAGGGTCTTCATCGCTACGCCCAGTCCGGCTGTTCGCAGGCCAGCTCGACGGCGCGGAAGACCGCCTTGGCCTTGTTGACCGACTCGTTGTACTCGTAGGCCGGCTTGGCGTCGGCGACGGTGCCGCCGCCGGCCTGGACGTGGATCTGGCCGTCCTTGACGACGACGGTGCGGATGTGGATCGCGGTGTCGAGGTCGCCGTTCCAGGAGAGGTACCCGATCGCGCCGCCGTAGGAGCAGCGCTTGACCGGCTCCAGCTCGTCGATGATCTGCATCGCCCGCACCTTGGGGGCGCCGGAGAGGGTGCCGGCCGGAAGCGCCGAGCGCAGCACGTCCATCGCGTCGACGTCCTCGCGCAGCGTCCCGGAGACCTGGCTGACGATGTGGAGGACGTGGGAGTAGGTCTCGACCGCCATCAGCTCGTCGACCTTCACCGTCCCGTACTCGCAGACGCGGCCGAGGTCGTTGCGGCCGAGGTCGACCAGCATCACGTGCTCGGCCCGCTCCTTGGCGTCGTTGACGAGGCGCTCGGCGAGCCGGCGGTCCTCCTCCTCGTCGCTGCCGCGTGGGTAGGTGCCGGCGATCGGCCTGGTCTCGACCCGCCGCCCCTGGACCTTGACCAGGGGCTCCGGCGAGGCGCCGGCGATCTGGAAGTCGCCGAACTCGAGGAAGTACATGTAGGGGGACGGGTTGACCGCGCGCAGCCCTCGGTAGATCGAGAACGCCTCGACCGGGGCCGGAGCGGAGAAGCGCTGCGAGGGCACCACTTGGAAGGCGTCGCCGGCGTGGACGTACTCGACGATGCGCGAGACCGCCGCTTCGAACTCCTCGCGCTCCAGGTTGGAGACGAAGCGCGGCGGCTCGGCGAAGGCGGGTCGCTCGGGGATAGGAACGGCGCCGCGCAGACGGGCTCGCACGTCGGCGATCGCCGCCGCCGCGCGCTCGTAGGCGGCGTCGATCCCACCCTCGTCGTCGGCGAAGGCGCAGGCCATAACTGTGAGCTCGTGGCGCAGGTGGTCGAAGGCGAGCAGCACGTCGGTCACCATCAGCGCCATGTCCGGCAGGCCGAGCGGATCGGGGTTGGGATCCCCCAACGGCTCGACCGTGCGCACCAGGTCGTAGCCGAAGAAGCCGACCGCGCCGCCGGCGAAGGGCGGCAGGCCCTCGACCGGGGCGGGCCGGAAGCGACCGAGGTACTCGGCGACCGCCGCGTAGGGATCCGGCGCGTCGAGCGCTCCGGAGCCGTCCGCACCGGAGAGGACCCCGTCGCTCCAGACCAGCACCTCGCGGGGCCGGATGCCGACGAAGGAGTAGCGGCCCACCTGACCCTGCTCTGCCGACTCGAGCAGGAAGCAGGGCGCTCCCTCGGGCTCGCCGGCGCGCAGCTTGAGGAAGGCCGAGACGGGCGTCTCGCAGTCGTCGACGAAGCGTGCCCTGACCGGGACCACGTTGCCCTGTACGGCGAGCTCGCGCGCCTCCTCCAGGCTCGGCTCGAGGCGCAGCTCGGACTCAGCGACGACGGCCATTCAGCACCTCCATCACCGCGGCCTGCGAGACCTCGCGCGAGGCCAGCAGCACGCTGAGGTGGTAGAGCAGGTCGGCCGCCTCTTCGGCGACCCGCTCGTCGGACTCCTCGCGTGCCGCGCGGACGACCTCCTCGGCCTCCTCCTCGACCTTCTCGCCGATCAGGGCGGGGTCGTCGAGCAGCTTCACCGTGTAGCTGCCCTCGGGCCGCTCGGCGGCACGGCTGAGCAGGGTGCGCTGCAGGGCGGCGAGCGCCTCGTGCGGGACGGGCGCCGGCTCGCCGGGGACCGCCGGGGCGTCTGCCTCGGTCGAGGCCGAACCACCGACCTCTCGGTAGAAGCAGCTGCGCTCCCCGGTGTGGCAGGCCGGCCCGGTCGGCTCGACCAAGGCGACGATCGCGTCGCCGTCGCAGTCGTAGCGGAGCTGGCGCACTCGCAGGACATTGCCCGACTCTTCGCCTTTGCGCCAGATCCGCTCGCGCGAGCGGCTGTAGAAGTGCATCTCGCCGGTCTCGGCCGTCAGCCGCAGCGCCTCCTCGTTGACGTAGGCGAGCGTCAGCACCTCACCGCTGGCGAAGTCCTGCGCCACGCACGACGCCAAGCCGCGCTCGTCGAATCGAACCTGCTCGAACATCAAGTCATCGTAATTGGCTACTCGATGCCCAGCCGGTCGAGCAGGCCCTCGTCGCGGCGCCAGCGGCGGCGAACGCTGATTTGGAGGTCGAGATGGACCTTGGCGTTCAGCTCCGCTTCCAGCGAGCGGCGGGCGCCGGCGCCGATCTCCCCCACCTTCGAGCCGCCCTTGCCGATCAGGATCCCCTTCTGCGACTCGGTCTCGGCCCAGATCTCTGCCCGGACTTCGACCAGGCCGTCCTCGCGCGGCTCCACCTCCTTCACGTTCACCTCGACCGAGTGCGGGATCTCGTCGCGGGTCCGGTTGAGGACCTGCTCGCGGATCAGCTCGGCCAGCATCGTCTCGCTCGACTGGTCGCTGCTGTCCTCGGGCGGGTACATGTAAGGGCCCTCGGGGACGAGCTCGCCGAGCCGCTCCACCAGCGCCTCCAGCCCCTCGCCGGTGCGGGCGCTGATCGGGAAGACCTCGTCGACGCCGCCCAGCTCGGCGGCCTCGGCCAGCACCGGTACGAGCTGATTCGGCCCGACCCGATCAGCCTTGTTGACGGCGCAGATCGTCGGGTGCCCCGAGCCGGCGCCGATCAGGGCGCGGGCGATGAAGCGGTCGCCGGGGCCGACCCCCTCCTCGCCGTTGACGACCAGCAGGGCGATGTCCGAATCGGCCAGCTCGCGCTCGACCCGGTGCTGCATCCGCTCGGTCAGCACGTCACGAGGGCGCTGCACCCCGGGCAGGTCGACGAGGACCAGCTGCCGCTCGGCCTCGGTATCGGTGGCGATGCCGCGGATCGCCCGCCGGGTCGTCTGCGGACGGACCGAGACGATCGCGATGTGGTTGCCGACGATCGCGTTGACCAGCGTCGACTTGCCGACGTTTGGCCGACCGGCAAGCCCGACGAAGCCGGCCCGGGTCATCGCAGCTCCGCCATCACGCGGTCCTGCAGCGCCAGCATCTCGCCCCGGTCGGTCTCGTGGTCATAGCCGCAGAGATGAAGGACGCCGTGGACGGCGGCCTCGGTGACGTCGGTGCAGTGCTCGGGGCAGATCGCCACGTCACCAAGCTCGCGCGGACCGGCGGTCGGGCCGGCGCCGTCGAGCGGGAAGGCGAGGACGTCGGTGGGAGCGTCCTTGCCCCTGTGCTCGCGGTTCAGCTCCTGGATCCGGGCCGCGTCGACCAGCTCCACGGCCAGGTGCCCGTCGACGACCGCCGCCGCCTCCAGCGCCGCCGCAACCGCGTCGCGCAGCTCGACCGGCACGTCGGAGAGGTCAGCCGACATCCGCGGCCGGTGGCTGCTCGTCGCGTCGCCGCTCGGCGTGCTCGCCGTAGGCGGCGACGATTCGCTGCACCAGCTTGTGACGGACCACGTCCTCGCCGCCGAAGCGGACGAAGGAGATGTCCTGGACCTCGTTGAGGATGTCGCGCACGACGACCAGGCCGGAACGCTGATCGGTGGGCAGGTCGATCTGGGTGACGTCTCCGGTGACGACCATCCGCGAGTTGAAGCCGAGCCGGGTGAGGAACATCTTCATCTGCTCGGGGCTGGTGTTCTGCGCCTCGTCGAGAATGACGAAGGAGTCGTTGAGGGTGCGGCCGCGCATGAAGGCGAGCGGCGCCACCTCGATCACGCCGCGCTCGAAGTAGCCGTTGACCCGGTCCGGGTCGAGCATGTCGAAGAGCGCGTCGAAGAGCGGCCGCAGGTAGGGGTCGACCTTGGCCTGGATGTCGCCGGGCAGGAAGCCGAGCCGCTCGCCGGCCTCGACCGCGGGACGGGTGAGGATGATCCGCTGCACCTCGCGTTCGGCCAGGGCGTGGGCGGCCATCGCCACCGCGAGGAAGGTCTTGCCGGTGCCCGCCGGGCCGATCCCGAAGGTGATCGTGTGGTTTCGGATCGAGTCGACGTAGCGTTTCTGGTTGAGCGTCTTCGGCGCCACCTTGGTGTTGCGGTGCCGCCAGACGACGTCCTCGAGGATCTGCGCCGGGCTCTCGTGGGCGTCGAGCGCGCCGGCGACCGCTTCGATCGTCCCGGGCGCGACCTCGTGCCCCTGCTCGATCAGGTCGACGAGCTCGTCGACCACCGTGGCCGCGGTCTGCACGTCGTCGGAGTCGCCGTCGAGGGTGAGCACGTTGCCGCGCAGGTGGAAATCGCAGTCGAGGTGGCCGCGCAGCTCGCGCAGTACCGCATCCTCGGATCCCGCCAGCTCGGCGGCGACGGAATTGTCGAGGGTCAGCTGCCTACGCGCCAAGCTTCTCACGCACCGCCGCGCTGACCCGCTTGCCGTCGGCACGGCCGCCGACCTTCTGCATCAGCGCCGACATCACCTGGCCCATCTGCTTCTGCTCGGTGGCGCCCGTCTCCTCCACCGCCGCTTCCACCAGCGCCGTCAGCTCCTCGTCGGAGAGCTGCTGCGGCAGGTAGCCCTCGATCAGCTCGGCCTCGAAGCCCTCCGCGTCGGCCTGCTCGGAGCGGCCGGCATCGCGGTAGGCCTCTTCTGCCTCGAGCCGCTTCTTGCGCTCACGCTGCAACACGGCGACCTCGTCGCCCTTGCCCAGCTTGGCGTCCTGCTGCAGTGAGTCGACGATCATCCGCAGCGCGGCGGCACGCTCGCGCTCGCCGGCTTTCATCGCCGTGCGTACATCCGCCTGAACCTGCTCGAGGACGCTCATCCCGGTTAAGGGTAGTCGGCGCCGTCAGGGGCCACGGCAAGACCCTTGGAGACGAGATCGGCGACGTCGGCGCTGACCAGGGTCCAACCGTGGCGGCGGGCGGCGGCCACGTAGGCCGCGTCGTAGGCGGTGAGCCCATGCTCGGCGGCAACTTCGAGCGCTGACTCGAGCAAGTCGGAATCGACTGCGACCAGACTCTCCCGGCATCGCTTCTCGATCAGCTTCACCAGGAAGCGGCCCTCGCGAGCCTGTCCCTTCTTTGGCCCCATCACGTTTGCAACCTCGTAGAGGGTCAAGTCGAGCGCAGCCAGCGGCATCTCGACCTTGGCCACCATGGCGTGCGCGGTGGCATGAAATCGGTCGGCCGGATCGGCAATGGCCACCCACACGCTCGCATCGATCAGATGCATCAGTGCGATTCGCGGTCTTCGCGGATCAGGCGGGCGGCGTCGCCGCCCATGCCACCGCGAACGGTGGCCTTGTCGAGGAGCTCTTCCAGCTCTTCCCGCTCGCGTGATCGCGCTGCGTCCAGCTCCCGCTCCGCCAGCCGCTGCAGGAAGCCGCTGCGGGTCTCGCGATTGGCTCGCGCCTGGGTGTCGAGCCGATCGAGCAGGTCGTCGGGCATGGAGATCATCACCTTGGCCACGGGAAGAGTATATACGGTATTGCCAGATGCCAGGAGCGCCATGGACGGAACGCTTCCAGGTCGCACTCGACGCCTGTGTGGACGAATGTGACGACTTTGGAAATCTTCGCTCGCGAACCTCAGCATCCCGCCGCGATCTCGACTCTCTGCACCTCTCCCAGCGGCATCTGCAGAAAGCGGGTGCCCAGCTCGCGAAACGACTCGACCTCGCCGCTGCAGAGGAAGCGGTACTCGCCCTCGCCATCGGTGCGCCGCGCCAGGCCGGCCGACTCCAGCGTCCGCTGCACGGCGGCGGCAACCGCGTGGCCACCGCTGACGAGGCGCACGTTGCGACCGAGAATCCGCTGCAGCATGGGGGCCACCAGCGGGTAATGGGTGCAGCCGAGGATCAGGGTGTCGACCCCGGCTCGCTTCAGCGGCGCGCAGTAGGCGCGGGCCATCTCAAGCACGCCGTCGTCGAAGGGCGAGCCGTCCTGGATGAACGGGGCCAGGTCCGGCGCCTCGACCTCGGTCACCTCGAGGGCACGGCCCTGGCTTTCGAGAGCACGCCGGTAGGCGCCGCTCTCGACCGTGTTCGGCGTCGCCAGCACGCCGACCCGGCCGCTGTCGGTGATCGCGGCAGCGATCTCGGCCTGCGGCGCGACAACCGGGACCACCTCCACGCCGTACGCCGCAGCTACCTCGCGGGCCACGTCCTCGCCGATCGAGGTGGCCGTGTTGCAGGCGATCACGAGCAGCTTCGCCCCGTCGCCGAGCAACCGCTCGGCGATCGCCCGGATCCGCTCGCGCAGGCGGTCGGGGTCGCGCGTCCCGTAGGGGAACATCGCCGTGTCGCCCAGGTAGACGAAGTCCTCCTCGGGGAGCGAGACCAGGCACTCGTGGAGCACCGTCAGACCCCCCACACCGGAGTCGAACATGGCGATGGGGGGCGAGGCGTCTAGTGGTTTGTCTTGTGACGTTGGCCGTGAAATGACGAGATCCAATCGTCGCTAGACAAGGACGCAGGGAGCCCGAATAGCAGCGCTATTTGGGCGACTGAGGACGCAGTATGGCGGCGATCTGGGGCCGTCATTTCCGGTCTGACGTTACGAGGCAGACCACTAAAGGAACGGCTTGTACGTCATGAAGAAGATCGCCACGACGACGATTAGTCCGGCCAGGCCCCCGACTTTTCCGACCCTTTCGCTGACGGCGGTGAACTCCTCGCTGAGCGTGTCGCCGGACTTCAGGTCTCGCTCCGCCAGCGCTTTCGCCCTCGCCGTCTGCGGTCCGAAAAATGCGTGCTGGAGCCCGAAGAGGGCGAAGATCGCGACGAAGCCGACGCTGATGAACGCCTCGCTCGTCTTCCAGTCACCGTCGACGAGCAGGTAGATCCCCGCCAGCAGCAGCACGATCATGCCCGGGTTGACGAGGTAGCGATCGCATTTCTGCACCCCTGCCAGGATCGCCGGCGTAGCGCCCGGGTGCTGCGGGGCGACCGAGAAGAAGAGGGCGTAGCCGAAGGTCGGGCCGAAGGCTAGGACGACGGCGAGGATGTGCAGGAAAAGCGCGAACTTGTAACCCGGGTCCACGATCGACGCCAGCGACATGGCCGCAAACATACCCGCTAGGCGCGACGGAGCAGCAGGGCCGCCCAGTCGCCGTCGTGGCGACGGTCGGTCTCGGTTAGCCCAGCAGAGGCAAAGGCTGCTGCAACGTCATCGAGCTCTGAGGGGAGAAGACCGGAGAGGACCCAGGTAGAGGGCGCCGGGGGGAGGTCTCCCGGAGCAACAGCGGGGAGGCTCCGGGAGACCTCCCCCCGTCCCCCACCATCGAGGCGCTCTGCCACTGCCTTCAGCACCGGCGCCGTGAGGTTCGCGACAACGGTCGCCGCCAGGACGGGTAGGCCGTCGCGGAGGTTGAGCTGTTTCAGCTCGATGGCGACGCCGTTGGCTGCGGCGTTCGTTGCTGCGGCTTCCAGAGCAGGTGACTCGTGGTCGTAGCCGTGGACGGGGGCCCAGCCGAGCTTGGCGGCGGCTATGGCGAGGATGCCGGAGCCGGTGCCGAGATCGGTCAGTGGGCCCGCAGCCTCACCCTGCGCGGCCAGCCCCAGGAGCAGCTCGAGGCAGAGGCGGGTGGTCGGGTGGGCGCCGGTGCCGAAGGCGCGGCCGGGGTCTACGACGACTTCGATCGAGCCGGGGCGCGGCTCCTCCCAGGAGGGGCGCAGCCAGAGTCGCTCGCCGACCAGGAGCGGCTTGTGGAAGTCCTGCCAGCGATCGGCCCAGTCGTCGGGCACCTCGGTGGCAACTACCTCGACCAGGCCGTCTCCGGCCGCCGCCTCGATCTCACCGAGCTCCGGCAACTCCCCCTCGCCGCCGTAGATCGCGTACTCGACGTAGCCGGGCCCCCGCTCCTCCTCGACGCCGTTGGGTGCGAGGACCGTCAGCTCGGCGAGGACTATCTCCGCCTGCTGCGGAGTGCAGCGGACCGCGAGTCGGATCAACCGAAGGCGCGCCGGACGCGGGAGAAGAAACTCTCCTCACCGTGGCCCGAGCGGAGGTTGTGCGGCTCCAGGGTCTCGCCCAGCTTCTCGGCCAGCTCACGCTGCTCCTCGGAGAGGTCGCTGGGAATGACCACCTGCACCGCGATGATCAGGTCACCTGGAGGGCCGCCGTTTGCGCCGGGCATGCCGTGCCCGCGCAGGGCGAACTGGGTCCCGTGCTGGATGCCCGGAGGCAACTCGATCTCCCGCTCGCCCTCGTGGCTTGGGATCTTCGTTTTCACTCCCAGCATCGCGTCGACCGCTGAGATCTGGATCTGGTGGATCAGGTCCTGGCCCCGCATCGGCCCGTGCCGAACCTCGAAGCCGAAGCCGCTGCCGAAGAAGGCCTGGAAGATCTCCTCGACCGAGCCGAAACCGCCCCCCGGCGGGAAGCCGCCGCCACGCAGGCCCTCGTGGCCGTAGGCGTCGTAGGTGCGCCGCTGCTCCGGGTCCGAGAGCACCTCGTATGCCTCCGCGGCCGCCTTGAACTTCTCCTCCGCCTCGGGGTCGTGGGCGTTGACGTCGGGGTGCAGCTCGCGGGCGAGGCGGCGGAAGGCCCGCTTCACGTCCGTGGCCGAGGCGTCGCGATCGACGCCGAGGGTCTCGTAGTAGTCGGCGGGCATCAGGCCGGGGTCCGGGTGCGGAGGCTCATCGTCAGCCGCCGTAGACGGTCTCGCAGTAGCGCGACAGCTCGCGGGCGGCGCCGCGGACCGAGGCGATCGCGGTCGCGTAGTCCATCCGCAACGGGCCGACGACGCTGACCGAGCCGAGGTTGCGGTGCGCCAGCCCGTAGTTGGCGCCGACGACGCTGACCGAGCGCAGCTCCGGCTGCGGGTTCTCGCCGCCTATCCAGAGGAAGACGGAGCGCTCGTCGAGAGCGGAGCGCAGCATGCCCAGCACGCTCGCCCGCCGCTCCAGCGCCGTCATCAGCTGGTCGGCCCGCGGCAGGTCGTCGAAGTGGGCTTCGGAGAGCAGCCGCGACGCCCCGTCCACGTAGAGGGTCTCGCCGGTCTCGTGCTCGAGGTCGGTGAAGGCGGGCCCGAGAGTGGCGACGAAGCCGGTCTCGACCGGGCCCAGCCCGGGATCGCCGAGCCGGTCGGCGATCATCCGGGCGCCCACTCCCAATCCCGCAAGCGACTCATTCAGATAGCTCGAGGCCCACTCGATCAGACCGGAGTCGACCGGCCGGTCGAAGTCGAAGACCCGCTTGGCGACGGCGCCAGTGGAGGCGATCGCGATCGCCATCACCTTGGTCGGCTGCAGCTGCAGGACCTCGACCCGGTGGATCGTCGCCGATGCCAGCGGCGGCGCCGTCGCCAGCGCCATCAGGTCGGTGACCTGGGCCAGCGCCGCGGTCGTCTCCCGCATCGCCTCGTCGATCTCCCGCCGCAACCGTGAGAGCTCCAGCTCGACCCCGGTCTTGGGGGCGGGCATACCGGCCTCGATCAACCGGTCGACGTAGTAGCGGTACCCGACCTCGGTCGGTACCCGCCCCGCCGACGTATGCGGATGGGTCAGATACCCGGCGGCCTCAAGAGCAGCAAGCTCCGCCCGCACCGTGGATGACCCCCACTCCACCTCATGCTGCTCGGCAATCGGCTTCGAAGCCACGGGCTTCCCCGATGCGAGATACGCATCGACCACCAGCCGCAAGATCAGCTCCTGTCGCGGGGAGAGCATCTTCAGAGTGTAGAAGCGGGCGCGGGGTGCCCCTCCCAACACTCAGACCTGAACTTCAGCCTCCGCGTTGCGAATCGTCTGATTGTCACCCTGAGCGGCGACGACGTCGATGGTCGCCACACCGTTCTCAGCCGACTTGACCGTGCCGGCGACGACGATCTCGGTCTCCGGCGCGCCCATGCCGCGGAACTGGACCGAGAGCCGCTTCAGCGTGCGGGGGTCACCGCCGGCCGCCTCGGTGGCAGCGCGAGCGGTCAGGCCCATCATGTAGAGGCCGTGGAGGATCGTGTTCGGCAGCCCGACCGCTTTCGCGAACTCGGGATCGATGTGAATCGGGTTGAAGTCGCCGGAGGCGCCCGCGTAGCGATGCGGCAGGTACTTGTCGGGCGTCACCTTCAGCTCGGCGATCTGGTCCCCGGTGTTCAGCTCTGCCATCTCATACCCCCCTGACGATGTTGGTCCAGGTGCCGCGCACGACCTGCCCACCGTCCTGGTTGACCGAGACGGTCTCGAAGACGTAGAACCCCTTGCCGTCCTTCTCGAAGATCTCCAGGCACTTCGCGGTCGTGGTGATCTCGTCGCCCGAGCAGGCCGGCTCGCCCCACTCGAACTCCTGGCCGCCGTGCACCATCGCGGCGAAGTTCATCCCGACCTCGGGGTCGAACATCGCCGGCCCCAGCGCCGGAGCGCTGTAGACGACGCAGAACATCGGCGGCGCGACGACGTCGCGGTAGCCCGCCCCCCTGGCGGCCTCGCGGTCGAAATGGACCGGGTTCTCGAGCCCGACCACCCGCGCGTACTCGCCGATCTTCTCCTTGCCCACCTCGTAAGTCGTGGTCGGCCATTCCTTGCCGACAGCATCAGTCTTGATCGTCATGGCCGGGCAGTGTATTGGCCGATTGGCCAATCGGGCGGGCAGCTACTCGTCGATCTCCAGCACCGCCAGGAACGCCTCCTGCGGCACTTCCACCCGCCCCACCGACTTCATCCGCTTCTTCCCCGCTTTCTGCTTCTTCAGCAGCTTCTGCTTGCGGGTGACGTCGCCGCCGTAGAGCTTCGCGGTGACGTCCTTGCGCAGCGCCTTGACCGTCTCCCGGGCGAGGATGTTGGAACCGATCGCGGCCTGGACGGGGACGTCGAAGAGTTGACGGGGGATCGTCTTGCGCAGGCGCCCCACCAGGCGCTTGCCCTGCTCGTAGGCGAATTCGCGATGGACGATGATCGAAAGCGCGTCGACCTTGTCGCCGGCGAGCAGGATGTCGACCTTGACCAGGTCGGAGGGGCGGTTGCCGATCGGCTCGTAGTCGAGCGAGGCGTAACCGCGGGTCGACGACTTGAGCAGGTCGAAGAAGTCGAGCACAATCTCGGCCAGCGGCATGTCGTAGCGGATCTGAACCCGCTGCGGGCTGAGGTAGTGCATGTCGACGTGGGCGCCGCGGCGGACCTGGCAGAGCTCCATCACCGCCCCCACCTGCTCTTTCGGGCAGATGATCGTGGCGCGGATGTAGGGCTCTTCGATCGCCTCGATCGTGCCCGGGTCCGGCAGGTCGGTCGGGCTGTGGACCTCGACCTCCTCGCCGTTGGTGAGGTGGACCTCGTAACGCACGTTCGGGGTCGTCGCCAGCAGATCGAGGTCGTACTCGCGCTCCAGCCGCTCGCGCACGATCTCCATGTGCAGCAGGCCGAGGAAGCCGCAGCGGAAGCCGAACCCGAGCGCCTCGGAGGTCTCCGGCTCCCAGGACAGGGCTGCGTCGTTGAGGGCCAGCTTCTCGAGCGCGTCGCGCAGGTCTTCGAAGCGATCGGTCTCGATCGGGAAGAGCCCGCAGAAGACCATCGGCCGCACCTCGCGATAGCCCTCGAGCGCATCGCCGGCGGGCTGCTCGAGCGTGGTCAGGGTGTCACCGACACGCAGCTTGGCGACGTCCTTGATCCCGGTGATCAGGTAGCCGACGTCGCCCGCCTCCATCCCCTCGACGCCGGTCATCGCCGGCCGGAAGAAACCGATGTCGTCGATGTCGGCCTCGGTGCCGTTCTGCATCGCGACGATCCGCTCGTGCTTGCGGAAGGCACCGTCGACCATCCGCACGTAGGCGACGACGCCGCGGTACTGGTCGAATTCGGAGTCGAAAATCAGGGCCCGGGTGGGAGCGGCGGGCTCGCCGGCGGGTGCCGGGACCCGGGCGACGATCGCCTCCAGCACCTCGACCACCCCCTCCCCCGTCTTCGCCGAGATCGGCAGCGCTTCGCCGGGGTCGCCGCCGAGCAGGTCGGCAATTTCGGCGGAGACGCGCTCAGGCTCGGCACCAGGCAGGTCGACCTTGTTCATCACCGGGATCAGCTCCAGCCCGTTCTCGATCGCGAGGTAGGTGTTGGCGACCGTCTGGGCCTCCACTCCCTGCGCCGCGTCGACGACGAGCAGCGCCCCCTCGCAGGCGGCGAGGCTGCGCGAGACCTCGTAGGAGAAGTCGACGTGACCGGGGGTGTCGATCAGGTGCAGGTGGTAGCTCTGGCCGTCCGAGGCCCGGTACTCCACCCGCACGGCCTGCGCCTTGATCGTGATCCCGCGCTCGCGCTCGAGGTCCATCGAGTCGAGTACCTGGGCGCGCATTTTCTTCGGGTCGACGGCGCCGGTGATCTCGAGGATGCGGTCGGCGAGGGTCGACTTGCCATGGTCGATGTGGGCGATGATCGAGAAGTTGCGGATCTGGTCCATGGGCGGTGGCCAGTATGGCGAGTGTGGCCGGCGGGGCCTGTCGCCGGGGGAGGGGGCCTGCGGGCGAGGTTTACGTCCTCGACCCCCTCCCCCGACGCCACCCGCCGGAGACGCGCTACCGGCTACACGCCGACGGATCCAGGGGCCCGCTCAGCTGGAAGACGATGCTGGGAGGCTCTCGCAGGACCACTTGGGACGATGGGTCAGCAGTCCAAGCGGCGGTTGGCGGGTAGGGCGGCTTGCCGGGTTCGATGCGGTCTCGGCTCGTTACTACGTAGTCGTAGGCGCCCTCGTTGAGGAGGCGGCGCCATTGTTGACAGGTGGTCGGGGCGGTGAAGCCGCCGTGGGGCTGCTCTTCGCCGATGAAATCGACGTGGTTGGAGAGGTCGGTGCCGTAGAGGGGGTACTGGCGGGTGCTGGTGGTGGCGATGCGGGCGTCCGACACCGAGCGGGACCACTTGAAGGCGGCGTTGAGGCCGGGGGTCGTGAAAGAGGGACTGGCGTAGCGGTTCTCCAGGTAGTGGCGCTGGACGGGGTAGCCGATTGCGATTACGACCAGCAGGACCAGGGCGGCGGCGCCGACGCGTGGCCCGCGGGGCCTGTCGCGGCGGCCCTCCCCCATGTGCTCGGACGCGCTTCGCGCGCCCTCCGCCATGGGGGACCCCCGCCACCGCGCCACCCGCGGGAGGAGCGCCACAGGCAGGAGTGCCAGGCCTAGGACGAGAGCTGGTGCCAGGTAGCGCAGGCCAGACTCGAAGCCGCGGGACATGCCCTCCGGGCCGGAGGCGGAGGTGGGGGCGATCAGCCAGGCGAGCGCGGCTGCGAGACCAACCGCTCCTGCCACTCGCAGCGCTGGGCTCGCTTTCTGCGAGAGGCAAAGCACCAGACCACCGAAGGCGAGGCCGAGAATCGACGGCCAGACGATCCAGAGGCCGTCGTGCAGGCCGGGCAGGAACCAGTCCGACCAAACCGCACCGTCGAAGAGGTAGCCGAGGACGCTGTGCCCTTCGCGGCCCCCCAGCGCCTGGTCGGGGGCGGGCAGGGAGACCGGCCCGATCGAGTCGACCCAGGGCAGCGGGTTGCCGGTGTGGACGAGGTTGCGCAGGTACCAGTAGCCGCCGCCGGCGAGCCCGGCGAGGCCACCCACCGCAAGCGAACGCCACTTCTGCCCAAGCGGAGCGGTCATGGCCAGACCAACGACGAGAACAGCAGCAGGCAGGAGGAAGTTGAGCTTGGTCCCAGCCGCCAACCCAGCCGCGAGGCCGGCGACGATTGCCGAGTTCGCGTTTGTACTCGATATACGCGCATAAACGCGAACTGACCCTTTTGACCAAGTGTTGAGAGCGATCGCCACGGCCGCGAGCAGGAAGAAGGTGCCGACGATGTCGTTGCGTGCTTCGCCCGCCTGATCGGCGAAGGCGGGCACGCTGAGCGCGATCGCTCCCAGCGCCAGCGACCAGGGCGCCACTCCATACGGCCGCCCAATGCACCAGCAGGCGACCAGGCACCCCACGAACCAGCCGAGATTCACCAGCGGCGAGAGGATGTCCCAGTCGAACGCCAGCATCCCGACCGAGTGGAAGATTTCCGCGTTCGCCGGATAGAACCAGGCAAGGAACTGTGGGGCGATGAAATGCAGATCCCACGTGTCGCCACTCTGGAAGAACCCCGCCGCGAATGGCCCGTGGTACCAGGTCGAATCGAACCCGGTCATGCCGGTCGGCAGCTTTGGCTTCACATCAAGCCCAAACTTGACTATCGCTACAGCGGCGATCGCGAGTCCGACGCCCATCGCTACGGAACAGCTTCTGCCGGCTCTTTCCCTCGCCTTTCCCATGCCGGCTCGCAGCCCGAGGCCGGCGACCGCGACGACGAGCAGGTAAGGAACAAGCTCGAAGAGGCCGAACGTCCCGAGAATCTCAGCGGCCCAGATCAAGAGAGCGAGAGCGAGCACCGCGGTTGCAAGGTGAGCTGGAGCGCCCGTGAAGTCGGAGAGCAACCGAGAGCGCACCGCCGACGCGCCCAGCCAGGCGAAGCCGGCGAGCAGGGCGATCTCGGCAACGCCCAGCAGGTAGCGCGACAGGTCGAGCATCGACTAGCGGCGCCGGACCACGCGGAGGATCTGGTCGAGCTCTTCGATCCGCAGCAGGCGGGCGGCTCCGACGTAGGTGAGGCCGCCGAGCCCGAGGGCGGCGCCGAGCGAGACGATCTGGCCGACCAGGCCACGACCCAGGGCGTCGTCGAGAACCTCCCAGACACCGAGGCCAACCGCGGCAAGCGCCGCGGAGGCGAGGGCGATCCGGAGCCCGGCGTCGGCGAGGCGTCCCAGCTCCAGCCCGCCAAGCACGCGGCGCAGGATCTCGGCCTGGGCCACGACCGTGACGAAGGTGGCGATCGCCGTCGCGGCGACGATGCCGCCGACCCCGAGGTGGTAGAGGCCGAGCGCGGCGAGCGCGGTGACGGCGAGGTTGGCGACGGCGACCGCGGTCGGGATCCATGGCCGCTGCAGGCTGAAGAAGGTGCGGGTCAAGAGCAGGAAGAGGCCGTTGGTCGGCAGCGAGAAGGCGAACCAGAAGAGCGCCGTGGCGACCAGCGTCGTCTGCTCGGGGGTGAACTCGCCACGCTGGTAGACGAGCCGGATCATCGGCTCGGAGAGGACGAGGATGGCCGCCGCCGCGGGCACGAGGACGAAGAGGATCTGGCGCATCCCGTTGGCCATCGTCGCCCGCAGGTCGCCGTAGGCGCCGCGGGTCGCGAAGCGCGCCAGGGTCGGGAAGAGGACCGTGGCGATCGCCACCGAGAAGATCCCCTGGGGGAGCTGGTAGATCCGGAAGGCCTTGTCGATCGCCGCCGGCGCCTGGTCGCTGACCAGGGTGCCGAAGAGGCTGTTGACGATCAGGTTGAAGTTGATCAGGCCGAGGCTGAGCGTCACCGGCAGCATCAACAGCAGGACGCGACGCACGTCGCGGTTGCGCCAATCGAAGCTCCAGCCGAACTTGAATGGGGTGTTGCGCAGGTCGAAGGCGACGATCAGGAGCTGGACCAGGGTGCCGGCGAGGACGCCGATCGCGTAGGCGTAGATGCGGTCCTGCCCCTCGAGGGTCGGGGTGATCAGGACGAGGGCGACGATGATCGTCAGGTTCCAGAACAGCGGTGCGATCGCGAAGGCGCCGAAGCGGTCGTAGCTGTTGAGGACGCCGACCACGACGCCGGTCGCGCCGAGCAGGATCAGGATCGGGAAGAGGACCTGCGAGAGGGTGACGGTGAGGTCGAGGAGCTCGCCTTCGAAGCCGGGTGCCACCAGCGGCATCAGGACCGGCGCGATCAGCACGAAGAGCGCGGTGATCGCGCCGAGCACGACGGTGACCAGCAGCAGCAGGGTCGAGGCAAGCCGGAACGCCTCGCGGTAGTTCCTCTTCTCCAGCTGCTCGGTGAAGATCGGGACGAAGGCCGGCTGCAGGGCCGCATCGGCGAACAGCGCACGGACCAGGTTGGGGAGCTGGAAGGCGATCGTGAAGGCCGACATCGGGCCGCTGACGCCGTAGTAGCCGGCGGCGACTATCTCTCGGCCGAGGCCGGCGACGCGGGACGCGGCGGTCGCAATCGAGAAAAAAGCGGTCGAACGGGCGATGCGACCAGGTCGCCGCTCTGGCTCGCTGTCGCCGGGGCGGCGCTCAGGCTCGGTATAGTCCGGCGCCGCACTCATGGCAAACATAGCCTCACAGAAGAAGCGGATCCTACGCAGCGAGCGGGAGCGAACCGAGAACCGGTTGCTCACCAGCACCGTGAAGACCTATTTCCGGCGCCTTGAGAGCGCCGTCGAGGGTGGTGACGGCAGCGCGGTCGAGGTCGAGCACCGCGCCCTGGTCTCGCGGATAGACAAGGCCGTGCAGAAGGGCGCGCTTCACAAGAACACGGGCGCTCGCAAGAAGGCCAAAGCGGCCCGCATCGCCACCGCCGCCGCGAAGTAGCCCGCTAAACGGGAACCCCAGCCGCTTTCCTCAGCGCCAGGGTGAGCGCAAGCTCGTCCCCGTAGTCGGCACCCCCGCGGCACCAGACCTCGAGGTCGGCGAGAGCGATCGTTGCGCCGCGAAGGTCATCGACGCTCGTCTCGCCGAGCCGGCCGATCAACTGCTTTGCCGCGTACGGGTGCATCCCGAGACCGCCCTGGACCTGCTTCGCCGGCACGCCCTCCTCGAGCTGGGCGGCGGCGGCACACGCCTTGCGCAACCGTGAGGCCAAGCCGTAGATCAGCCCGGTGACGTTCTCGCCCTGCGAGATCAGCCGCTCGGCGATCCGCAGGGCCTTGCCGGGATTGCGTTCCAGCAAGGCATCGGAGAGCGCCCATACCGCTGCTTCGGAGGTGTCGGCGATCATCGCCTCGAGGTCCGTCGCCGCGACGGCTCCACCCGGCCCCGCCCAGACGGCGAGACGCTCCAGCTCGTTCTGGAGCCGCAGCGGGCTGGCGCCCATCCGGTCGACCAGGAGCCGGGCTGCCGCCGGATCGAGACTGAAGCCGAGCCGTTTCGCCTCCCCGACCAGCGCCCGCGGCATGTCCCTCGCCTTCGGCGCCTCGAACTCGTGAGCCTCTCCATTCGCCGCCTTGACCGCCCGCGCCAGCTTCGCCGGCGCCTTGTCTCGCGCGATAAGGACGACGGTCAGGTCGGGTGGAAGCGCGTCAAGGGCGGCGGCGACTTCCTCCAGCTGGCGGTCGCGCCAGCGCTCGACTCCGTCCGCCAGCAGGTAGCGGCGCGACTCGGTCAGCGACATCGCCGGAATCGCCCCCAGCAGGGCCTCGTGGTCGGGGGCTCCCCGGCCCTCGCTCGGCTCGAAGACCTCCAGCGCGGCAGCGCCTCCCTCGCGTTCGGCTCGCGCCCGCAGCCTTGCCCGGGTCGAGTCGATCTTCGCCTGGTCGGTGCCGGCGATCAAGTAGAGCGAGCGCATCTCCTCGGCCATCGCGCCGAGTTTAGATCCGGAGTCGGCCCGAGAGCGCGGCTACCTGCCGCGACGCCAGTGGCCGCGACCGCGGCCGTAGTCCTGCTGGTCGTCGAGCTCGGGCTCGTCCTCGTCGACCTCGTCCTCGCCGGGTTCCCCCTGCGGCACGGTCGGGAGCGGTGCCGGAGCATCCTCCTCGCCCTCGACAGGCGGCGGGACCTTCTGCTTGCGGGCACCCTTCGTGTGTCCCTGTCCCCTGCCCCGCGCCTCGTCCTCGTCCTGGTCGTGGTGCTGCTTGCCCTCGTCGTCGTCCCCGTCGTGGTGCTTGCCGTCATCGTCCTTGTTCTCGTCGTCCTCGTTCTCGTCGCCCTGGTCCTGGTCGTCCTCCTCGGGGTCGTCGACCGAAGCCGCCACGGGCGGCGAGGAATCGATCGGCGCCGGGTCCGGTTGCGACGCCGGGGACGGGGCCTCGACCGGGGGCGGACTGACGGGCTGGGGAGCCGGGGGTGCGTCAGCCGACGGCGGTTCGCCGGCTGGCGGCCCCGGAGCTGGATCCGGGGCCGCGACCGCCGGCGGCTGCGCGACGACCCGATCGGCGGCAGCGAGCCGCGAATGCGCCCGTGCGGCGGGACTGGGATCGAGTGGAGCCAGGGAGAGGTCGGGCCCGACGGCGCGCGGCTGCTCGGCGGCGCTCCCCGAGTCCACCGCCTCAGCGACGACCGTCCGCTCCTGGACGGCCTCGTGCTCTGGCGGTGCGCCGGGGATCGGCAGGTCTGGCGCGATCGGCCAACCCTGTTGCAGGACCAAGCCGATCAGGACGAGACCCGCGGCGACCGTGGTTCCGAGGAGGGCGAAGGACGTGCTCCGCAACCTCTCCGGCAACCCGTCCCCGAAGAGGCTCGGCTTCGCCGAGCGCGACTCGCGGGTCTGTGGACGCCTGGGAGACATCTGCAATGGCCATCGACAGGCACGCACCTCGATGTAGGGCTCGGCAGCGAAAGCCCCAATATCGATTCGATGATTCGTCCAGTTGCCGCCTTGGGTCAACCCGCCGTGTGCACGCCGAACGAGCCGTGGCTGACGTCGAGCACGACCGCGCCGTCGCGATCGGTGCGCAGGGTGCGGATGCCGCGGGCGCCGAGCGCGGCCAGAGTCGCGGCGGTCGGGTGGCCGAAGGGGTTGTCCTCGCCCACCGAGACGATCGCGAGGCTGGGCCCGGTCCGGTCGAGGAGGTCGCCGAGGCCGGCGTCGTCGCTGCCGTGATGGGCGACCTTGAGCACGTCGAGCGGGCCAGGGTCGAGCGGCGTCGCCTCGGCCTCGGCATCGGCGGCGAGCAGCATCGAGAAGTCGCCCCAGCGTGCCAGCAGGACCAGCGCCGCCCGGTTTGGATCGTCGGGGGGACGAGCCGTGGCCAGCAGCGCGGGTGGTGGCCAGAGAACCTCGAGGCGCAAGCGAGCCGAGCGCAGCTCACTGCCGGCGGCGATACGGCGAGGAGGAACCCCGCCGGCGCGTGCCGCAGCCAGGGTGCGCCGGTCGAGAATCGCGTAGAGAAGGTTCCCAATCGGCATCGCCCCGAGCAGCTCGCCGATACCGCCGGCGTGGTCGGACTGGTCGTGTGTGACGACCGCGGCGCCGAGTCGATCCACCCCGGCGGCGTGCAGCTTCGCGGCAAGACCGCTGCCGGCCGGGCCGCCGTCGACCAGGATCGCGTCCCCGCCGGGCGGCTGCAGCAGGATCGCGTCGCCCTGCCCGACGTCCAGAACCGAGACCCGCAGGCCGCCTGGCGGCGCGCCGATCGCGTCCGTTCTCCCCCCGGTCCCCGCCCAGGCCAGCACGACCACCGCGAGGAGGAGGCCGAGTCCAGCGACGAAGCGTCGCAGCAGTCGCAGTCGCATGAAGAGCGGGACGGCGATCGCCAGGGCCGCATAGGAGAGGACAAGCCCTGTGCCGTCGAGCCGCACCTGCAGTTGGGCCCAGCTCGGCCGGCCGCACCAAGCGGCGACCTGGGCGACGTAGGCGAGCAGCGGTGAGTTGATCGAGTTGACAAGCGCGACCGGGAAACCGGGCACCTGGCCGCCAATCGCCGCGAGCATCCCCAGCCACATCGCCGGCGCCACCGCGGGCAGCGCCAGGAGGTTGGCGAACAGGGTGGTGGTCGAGACTTCGCCGAAGTGGAACGCGATCAGCGGTGCGGTGGCCAGCGTCGCCGCGATCGTCATCGCCGCTCCCTCGGCGAGGGTGAGGCGCCACCCCCCAGATCCGATCCGAGCGACGATCGCCCCTCGCAGGTACGAGCCGAGCAAGAGGATCCCGAGCACCGCGGCGAAGCTGAGCTGCCAACCGACGTCGGCGCCGATCCTGGGTTCGACCGCGAGGGTGGCGATCGCCGCAACCAGGAGGGCGTAGAGACGCGGAGTGCGGCGACCGCCCAAGGTAGCCAGCAGGCTCAGCGCCCCCATGACGGCGGCCCGCTGGATCGAGGGCCCGGCTCCGGTCAGCGGCACGTAGACGACGATCAGCCCGAGCACCCAGACCAGCCGCGCCCGCAGCGGCAGGCCGAACGCCGCCAGCAGCGGCATCGCGAGCAGGGCCAGCAGGGCGACGTTTTGGCCGCTGACCGCGAGCAGGTGGCTCAGCCCGGCGCGGCGGAAGTCTTCGACAGTCTCTCGGTCGATCCCGTCGTCCTGGCCGAGCACGAAGCCGCGCGCCAGCTCGGCCTCGCGCGGAGGCATCCCCCTGCCGAGGCCAGCCTCCGCCCGCTCGCGAATCTCGTCGTCGTGGGCAATCGCGAGGGCCACGATCGCGGCCACGCCGAGCAGGAGAAGCAGCGGCGGAAATCGGTCGCGCCGCATCGGCTTCCCCGTCAGGGCTGGAGCCTGGCGCGCAGCGACTCCATCGTCGCCGGCCCGATGCCGCTGACCTCGTCGAGCTGATCGACGGAGGCGAGCCCACCATGCTGGTCGCGGTATTCGACGATCTTCTGCGCCGTCACCGGCCCGATCCCGTCGATCGTGTCGAGCTCCCCGATCGTCGCACTGCCGAGGCTGATCGGGCCCGTTTCGGCCGCCGTGCCGGCAACGCCGGCCGTGGCGGTGGCAGGGCCCTCCTCCGGCACGACCACCTGCTGCCCGTCGGTCAGCCGTGCGGCCCGGTTGATCGCCTCGACCGTCGCCCCACCCGCCGTCCCGCCGGCCCGCCCGATCGCGTCGATCACCCGCGCCCCTGCCGGCAGCCTGTAGACGCCCGGCCTCTGCACCGCCCCCGTGACGTCGACGACGATGTCCGACCCCCCGCTCTCGATGCTGAAGGAGTTGCCTTCAGCCGCCACTGGCGGCGGCACCGGCGCCCCACCGCTCCCCTCAGCCCGTATCGCCCGCGCTCCGACCAGCAGCAGCGCAATCGCCACCGCGCCATAAACAAAGACCTGAGACCGACTCAGCTCGGGCATGTCCGCCACGCTGACGGCTGCCGGCGCACAAGTGGCGCGCCAAATCTAAAAATTCACAGACGACTGAACCGCGAGAGGCGCGCGCCTAATCCTCTTCGTCGTAGCCGGAGACCTCGGCCAGTTGATCGCTGTACAACTCGGCCGCGGCGACGGGCGGCGACTGGACGGAGACGCAGACCAGCGTCTCCTCGGCATGGTTGGCGATCGAGTGGTCGGTCGCGGGCGGGACCAGGATCAGGTCGCCCTCCCCCACCTCCTGCGTATCGCCCGCCACCGACATCGTGCCGGCGCCGCGCACCACGACGTAGACCTGCTCGGCGCCCTCGTCGGAGCGCAGCGTGCGCTCGGCCCCGGCGGAAATTTCCAGCCAGGTCACCGAGAGGTTGCGGGCGCCCATCTCCCCCGCGTCCATGAGGACGCGATAGTTGAGCTTGTGCCACTCCTCCGCGGGGGCTTCTGAGAGACGCCTCACCAACATGCGGCCGCTTTGTACCAGATACCGCAGTGAAGTCGTGCAAACCTCAGCGAACCACCAGGTTCACCAGCTTGCCGGGAACGACGACCTCCTTGACGATCTCCTTGCCGTCGAGGTGACGGCTCACCTTCTCGCTGGCACGCGCGAGGGCGAGCAACTCGGCCTCCGATGCGTCGGCGGCCGCCTCGATCCGGTCGCGCAGCTTGCCGTTGACCTGGACGACGAGCGTCACCGTGTCGCTGCTCAGCAGCTCGGGGTCGGCCTCGGGCCAGGGCTCCTCCCAGATGCGCCCCTCGCGGAGACGCTCCCAGACCTCGGCGCCCAGATGCGGCGCAAAGGGGAAGATCAACGAGGCGGCGGTCGCGGTGGCGAAGCGGACCACGCCGGTCGAAGCGGGGTCGGCGTAGAGGGCGTCCTTGACCCGGTATGCGTCGTTGACCAGCTCCATCACCGCGGCGATCGCGGTGTTGAACTGGAAGCCCCGCTGGATGTCCGCGGTGACCTTCTCGATCGCCCAGTGGGCCTTGGCGAGCAGCTCCCGCGCCTCGCCCTCGACCGCCCCTGACTCCTCGGCCGGCTTGCCTTCGACCTCCTCGCAGAGCCGCCAGAGCCGGGAGAGGAAGCGGTTGACGCCCTCCACCCCCTCGTCGGACCAGTCGCCGCCGCGCTCGGGCGGCCCCATGAAGCAGACATAGGTGCGGGCGGTGTCGGCGCCGTAGCGCTCGACGTACTCGGCCGGGCTGACCGTGTTGCCCTTCGACTTCGACATCTTCGCCCCGTCGCGCGTGATCATCCCCTGGGTGAAGAGGTTGGCGAAGGGCTCCTGAACGCCGAGGTGGCCGAGGTCTGCGAGCGCCTTGGTGAAGAAGCGCGCGTACATCAGGTGCAGGATCGCGTGCTCGACGCCGCCGATGTACTGGTCGACGGGGAGCCAGTGGTCGGCCGCAGCGCGGTCCCAGGGGGCCGCGTCGTTGCGCGGGTCGAGGTAGCGGATGAAGTACCAGGAGGAGTCGACGAAGGTGTCCATCGTGTCGGTCTCGCGGCGAGCGGGGCCACCGCAGCGGGGGCACTCGGTCGCGACCCACTCCTCGGCCGCGGCAAGCGGGCTCTTCCCCTGGGGCGCGTACTCGTCGACCTCGGGCAGCTCCACCGGGAGCTGGTCGTCGGGGACCGGGACGATCCCGCACTCGTGGCAGTAGACGACCGGGATCGGCGCCCCCCAGTAGCGCTGGCGCGAGACGAGCCAGTCGCGGAGGCGGTAGTTGACCGCGGACTCGCCCCGCCCCTCGGAGGCGAGCCACTCGACGATCTCCTCGTAGGCCTCGCGGTTGCCCACCCCGTCGAAGCGGCCGGAGTTGACCATCGGGCCGTCGCCGGGATAGGGAAGGCCCTCGTCGTCGCGCGCGACCTCCTCGTCGACCCCCTCGATCACCCGCTTGACCGGCAACTCGAAGGCCTTCGCGAACTCGTAGTCGCGGGTGTCGTGGCCGGGCACCGCCATGATCGCCCCGGTCCCGTACTCCATCAGCACGTAGTCGGCGACGAACATCGGGATCTCCTCGCCGTTGACCGGGTTGACGACGCTGCGGCCGAGCGGCACCCCGGTCTTCGGCCGGTCCTCGTCGCCGCGCTCCTCGGCCGACTCGCGGGCGACCTGGTTGACGTACTCGCGCACCGCCTCCTCGGCCGGCGTGCCGGCGACCAGCCGCCCGAGCTCCGGGTGCTCGGGTGCGAGGACGAAGAAGGTGGCGCCGAAGAGGGTGTCGGGACGGGTGGTGAAGACCGGGAACTCGAGGTCGAGCTCCTCGCAGCGGAAGGTCACCTCGGCGCCCTCGGAACGGCCGATCCAGTTGCGCTGCATGGTGATCACGTGCTCGGGCCAGGACTCGAGCAGGTCGAAGTCGGCGAGCAGGCGGTCGGCGTACTCGGTGATCCTGAAGAACCACTGCTCTAGGCGACGCTGCTCGACCGGGGTGCCGCAGCGCTCGCAACGGCCGTCGACGACCTGCTCGTTGGCGAGCACGGTCGCGTCTACCGGGCACCACTGGACCGGCGCCTCCTCGCGGTAGGCGAGGCCGCGCTCGAACAGCTGCAGGAAGATCCACTGGGTCCAGCGGTAGTACTCGGGCGCGTGGGTGCCGAGCTCCCGCGACCAGTCGATCGAGATCCCCCACTCGCGGAACTGGCGCCGGAAGGACTCGACCGAGCGCTCGGTCGCCTCGCGCGGCGGCTCACCGGTCTTGATCGCGTTGTTCTCGGCCGGCAGGCCGAAGGCGTCGTAGCCCATCGGGTGGATCACCTCGAAGCCGTGCCGGCGGCGGAAGTGGGCGATCGCGTCGCCGACGGCGTAGCACTTGAGGTGGCCGACGTGGGGCTCCCCCGAGGGGTAGGGCAGCATCTCCAGGACGTAGGACTTCGGCTTCGACTCGTCGTGGCCGGGCTGGCCGGGGTTGGCGACCTCCCAGGTCCGCTCCTCGGCCCAGACCTGCTGCCACTTGCGCTCGATCGCCTTCGGGTCGTAACCGGCCATGAGGCGCGATCTTACGAGGCGCCTCAGAAGGCCGGGGAGACGGCCTCGAGGATCTGGGGCCAGACGTAGACCTCGATCGTCGCCGCGACGACGACGACCGGGATCGCCAGCAGGACGGTGATGAAGGTCGCGGCGAGGAGCTGGTTCCACTCGCCGCGGCGGCTGGCGATCAGCCAGGCCGCGAGCGGCAGGAAGAGCGCGGTCAGCTCGGGGATCGCGTGCGGGAGGACGCTGAGGATCAGGGTCGCGTGGGAGATATCGAGCTGGTAGGCGATGGTCGAGCCCTGGAAGCCGAGGTAGAGGGCCTGGGTGGAGAGCGAGAAGAGGGTGACGGCGGCGACGAAGAGGATCGCGAATTTGGCGGCCTTGACGTGAATCCAGCGCGAGACCCCCATGCGCTGGGCAGCGGCGATCGGCATCGAGGCGCCGGCGATGAAGCCGGCGACGCAGGCGGTGGCGTGGAGGGCGAGGACCAACGAGTTGCGCCAGAGGATCGGCATCAGGTCACCGGGGTCGGTGGGCTCGGTCAGTCCCGGCATGTGGATCGGCGTGACGTCGGGCGTGAGCAGGCCGGCGACGACCCAGGTCGCGCCCAGCAGCGCCAGCGCCACCGCCAGGCTGAGCGCGATCCAGCCCCACAGGACCGTCCCCGGGTGCGCGTTCCAGGCCGCGAAGGTCTCCCGCGTGTCCCGCATCCCGTGCGAGAACACGTGCTCGTTGGCCGCGTTCATCGCTCACTCATCGGCAGCGACCGCCGCCGGTTTGAGAGCTTGAACCAGCCCCCAGAAGGAGACGACCGCCCAGACCGTCTCCAGCAGCAGGAACCCCCAGAGCCGCTCGTGCCAAGCAAGTCCCGCGAGGACCGCCGATCCGACCAGGTTGAGGACCAGGTAGGTCCGCGAGTGCTGGTCCATCGCCCCGAACTGGGCGGCGGCGTAGGCGACGAGGATCAGCAGCGCCCCGACGATCTGCACGAGCTGATCCATTCACGCCGAGCCTAGTGGAGCTGACGGGACTCGAACCCGTGACCTACGCGCTGCCAGCGCGTCGCTCTTCCAGCTGAGCTACAGCCCCAAGCCTCGCCGCCAGTTTAACGCGGCGGTTTCGCCAAAACCGCGACGGCGCTTCCGCTGAAAGCTAAGCGGCGCGCTGTTCGGGGCCCTGATCCTCGTCGACGTCGAGGATCAGGTTGTCGCCACGGGTGCGCCGCACGTTGAACTCGAAGGGCGCGCTCTCTTCCAGCTCCCGCAGTAGCTCGATCGGTTCGTCGAGGTTCATCGAGAGCGTCGCCCGGCCCTCGGAGAAGCGCTCGACCGAGATCTCGGAGGCACCGAGCCGGACGATCGCGTCCTCGAAGCCGACCAGCTGGGAGAAGTCGCCGAGCGGGCCGACCTCGAGCCTCACCAGGCCCTCGAAGATGCCCGCCGGGTCGAACCCGGAATCGCCGGTCGGCGCGACTTCGCTGGACGCGCCGTTCGCGCCCGGCGCGTGAGCATCGGTGAGCTCCTGCGTGCGGCGGCTGACCTCGACCGCCTCGCGCAGCGCTTTCATCCGAATCCGAGTCGCCTGCCCCCGTGCCTGCGCCTGGATCTCCTCGAGACGGCCGGCGGTCGACTCCAGCGAAGAGATGCTGCGGTCGTGGCGTGCGTTCGCCTCGCGCAGCAACTCGCCGAGGTTGCGGATTTCCCGCTCGCGCTCGATCACCATCCCGGAAAGGGAGCTGAGCTCCTGCTCTGCCCGCTCGGTCGCCTCGGTGGCGATCCGCGCCCGCACCTCGGCGTCCTCCGCGTCGCGCTCAAGCGCGACGATGCGCTCGTCGCACGCAGAGATCGCCGCGTCGACATCCTCGCGACGGTAGCCGAGCAGAGCCCTCTTGAAGCTACCCATGCGCGGCACGCTAGAAGCGGCTTCGGACGGCATTTCCGCAGAGGCCGCCGGGGAGGCTCAGGCGCTCGCAGCCGAACGAGCCCCGGGATCCGCCAGGACCAGCTCGAGCCGCGGCGCCTCGTGCCAGAGCTCCTCGAGCCCGTACCGCCGCCGCGCCTCCGCGGTGAAGACGTGCAGGACCGCGTCGAGATAGTCGAGGACGATCCAGCCGGCGGCGCCGTTGCCCTCGATCCCGGCCGGCAGCAGCTCGTGCTCCTGCTTCAGGCGCAGCTTCACGTCGTCGACGATCGCCCTGGCCTGGCGCTCGTTCCGGGCTGTGCAGATCGTCAGGAAATCGGTGTAGGAGGCCAGGGGGCGCATGTCGAGGACGACGATCTCCTCCGCGCCCTTGGCATCGGACAGCTCGGCCAACCGCCGCGCCAGCGCCTCCGAGCCCAGCCCACTCACGAGTAGATCTCCTTCTCCTCGATGAAGCGGGCGACCGCCTCGGGGACCAGGTAGCGAAGCGGCCTGCCCGCGGCCGCCCGCTCGCGCACCGACGAAGAGGAGACGCCGAACTGCGGCATCTCCAGCATCGTCGCGCGGCCGTCGGCGGCGAGGCTGCGCATGACCGCGCCGACGTCGGCGTCGGAGACGCCCGCCCGCCGCGCCACCGCGAGCCGCGCCAGCTCGACCACGCGCTCGGGCCGGCGCCAGCTCTCCAGCCCGACGGCGGCGTCCGCCCCCATCACGAACACCAGCTCGGTGTCGGGCCTTTCTTCGGCAAGCAGTTCCAAGCTCTCATACGTGTAGGACGGTCCCTCGCGGTCGACCTCGATGCTGGAGACGCTGAAGCGCGAGTCGTCGGCGGCAGCGAGCCGGGTCATCGCCAGGCGCTGCTCCCTGCCGGGGTCGTCGAGGATCCGCTTGTGCGGCGCCTCCCCGGTCGGCATCAGCACGACCTGGTCGAGTCCGAGCTGCCAGAGCGCCTCCTGAGCCAGCGCCAGATGGCCGAGGTGAGGCGGGTTGAACGCCGATCCGAGGACACCGATGCCAGGACGGACACTCTCGCCGCCGGGAACGCTACTCACGCACCTGGCCGTCGCCACGGACGACGTACTTGTAGGTGGTCAACTCCCGCAGGCCGATCGGGCCGCGCGCGTGCAGCTTCTGGGTCGAGTTGCCGATCTCGGCCCCCATCCCGAACTCGAACCCGTCGGTGAACCGGGTCGAGGCGTTGGTGTAGACGACGGCAGCGTCGACCTCGGCCGCAAAGCGGGCCGACGCCTCCTCCGAGCGGGTGACGATCGCCTCGGAGTGGCTGGTGCCATGCCCGTTGATGTGATCGATCGCCTCGTCGAGGGAGTCGACAACACCCACCACCATCTTCAAGTCCAGGTACTCGGTGCCCCAGTCCGCGTCGGTGGCGATGCCCACCTCGACATCGGGAGCAATCCCCTGCGCTCGCTCGTCACCCACCAGCTCTACCCCGACCGCCTGCAGGTCGGCAAGCAAATCGGGCAGGAGATCGCCCGCCACGTCCGCGTGGACGAGCAACGTCTCGGCGGCGTTACACACGCCCGGCCGCTGAACCTTGGCGTTGTAGGCGATCCTCCGCGCCATCTCGAGGTCCGTGTCGGAGTGAACGTAGACGTGGCAGTTGCCTGCCGCTGCGTACATGACCGGCACCGTGGCAACGCCCTTGAGCGCCGTCTTCAATCCGTCGCCACCGCGCGGGATCAGCAGGTCGACAAGGCCCTCCTGAGTCGCCAGCTCCGCCAAGTCGCTGCGTCCCTCGCCGACACGCAGCAACAGCACCGCGTCCTCGGGCAATCCCGCGTCCGTGAGCGCATCTTGAACGACCGACGCCAGCGCCCCGTTGGATCTCTCCGCATAGCTGGACCCGCGCAACACGATCGCGTTGCCACTCTTGATCGTCAATGCAGCGCAATCGACGGTCACGTTAGGCCGCGCCTCGTAGACCACTGCGACCACACCCAGCGGCACCCGCACCTTGCGCAGATCGAGCCCGCTCTCCAAAGACTTCCGTTCGAGCTCCTCGCCAACCGGATCGGCCAACGCAGCAATCGCCCGCGCCCCCTCCGCCATTGCAGCAACCCGCTCCTCGCTCAACGTCAGCCGGTCGCGCAGCGCCGTGGTCAGCCCTTCCGCCCGCTCATCTGCCAGATCGGCGGCATTGGCCTCGAGGATCTCGCCGCTCCGATCCTGCAGCAGCCGTGCAGTCGCCTCCAGCGCCAAGTTCTTCTGCTCGGCAGAAGCACCGGCAAGCACGCGCGCGGCCCGCTGCGCAGCCTCGCAAGTTTCAGCGACGGTTCTAGCCATAACTGCCATAGCCGCTAAGGGTAGCTGGGAGGGGTGGGGTGCCCCTCTCGCGCAGCGGCGTCATGTTTTTCGCACAGACCACTCAGCGAGAGTGGAAACGCGGGCGGCGAAAAACCCAGCAAGCGGGAGGGGCACCCCACCCCTCCCCCCACCCTCCGCACTTACAGCAACACAAACCGATCCCGGTGAATCACCTCATCGGCCGCATGCGGCAGCAGCTCCCGCACCTCCCCGCTCTTCAACCCCTTGACCCGCTCCAGCTCCCGCGACGAGTAGTCGGCGATCCCCTTGCCGAGCACAGTCCCGTCGGTGGCCACCTCGACGGCATCGCCCACGTCGAACGAACCGTCGACCCTGACGATCCCAACCGGCAGCAGGCTCGACCCGCTCTCGCGCAGCACCCGGGCCGCACCGTCGTCGACCGTCAGCCGGCCCTTCACCGTCTTCGCGTACTTGAGCCAGAGCTTGAAACTGGGGGCCCTACCGGCCTGGGCAGCGAAACGGGTGCCGGCTGGATCGCCGCCCGCCGCGGCCAAGAGCGTGCCGGCACTGGTCCCGTTGCAGATCGTCGTCGCGATGCCCGCCTCGCTCGCCATCTCGGCGGCGGCGACCTTGCTGCGCATCCCGCCCGACCCGAAGACGGAGGTGCGGTCGCCGATGTCCATGCCACCCAGGGCCGTGAAATCGCCGACCTCGGAGACAAGCTCGGCGCCAGGATCGGTGCGCGGATCGCCGCTGTGGAGGCCGTCGACGTCGGAGAGCAGGACGAGCAGGCGAGCATCGAGCAGGATCGCCACCTGGGCGGCGAGGAAGTCGTTGTCGCCGAAGGTGATCTCGTCGGTCGCGGTCGTGTCGTTCTCGTTCACCACCGGCACCACTCCCCACTCGATCAGGCGCTGCAGCGTCTGGCGCGCGTTGAGGTAGTTGGTGCGGGCCGCGATGTCGGCCGCGGTCAGCAGCACCTGCGCCGCCCGCGTCCCGCGCCCTGCCAGCCGCGACTCGTAGGCGCGGAAGAGATCGCCCTGGCCGACCGCCGAGGCGGCCTGCAGCTCGTCCATCGAACGCGGCCGCTTCTCCAGCTCCATCAGCCGCATCCCGCGTGCGATCGCCCCCGAGGTGACCATCACCACCCGCTCGCCGCCCTGCTCCAGCGCGGCGACCTGCTCACAGACCGAGTCGAGCACGTCGACGCGCAGCTCGCCGTCATCGGCGGCGACGATCGAGGACCCGAGCTTGACCACCAGCGTCATCAGTCGAGCCACTCCCAGGCTCGGCCCGAGACCTTCATCGCCGAGAAATCGCCCCGGTCGCGGATCCGCTCGGCCACGTCTGCCATCGCTTCCATCGCAACCCAGGCGAGGCTGCCGCCGACGCTGATCCGCTGCGCGCCGGCGGCGACGATCTCGGCCAGCGCGAGGCCCGGTCGGGCGAGCACGTTGACCGGCGCGGTCGCCGCGTCGCATATGGCCCGGATCTCGTCGGTGCTGCGCAGGCCCGGTGCGTAGACGACGTCGGCCCCCGCCCGCTCGAACGCCTGCAGGCGGGCGATCGTGTCGTCGAGGTCGGGGTTGCCGCGAAGGTGGTTCTCGGCGCGCGCGGTCAGCGTGAAGGGGAAGTCCAAGCCGCGGGCGGCCTCGCACGCCGCCGCCACTCGCTCCACCGCGTGGTCGAAATCGTAGAGCTCGCCTTTGGGGTCGTAGTCCTCGATCGAGCCGCCGACGGCCCCTGCCTCGGCCGCGCGGACGATCGCGTTCGCCGCGTCATCCGGCTCGGGCCCGAAGCCGTTCTCGAGGTCGACGGATACCGGCAGGTCGGTCGCCCGATCGACGGCCTGCACGTGCTCGGCCAGCTCGTCGAGCGTGACCTTGCCGTCGTGGCGACCCAGGGTGAGGGCGAATCCGGAGCTGGTCGTGGCCAGGGCCTCGAACCCGAGCCCGGCCAGGACCTTGGCCGAGCCGGCGTCCCAAGGGTTGGGGATGACGAACGCCTCGCCCTCGTGCAGGGCGCGGAAGCGGTCGGCCTTCTCTTGCTGGGTGGATGACAAGTGAGATCTCCTCAGCGTTCGCCGCTTCACGCTACTAACCTCAACCCGGTGACCGAGCTCCGCACCGTGCGAGTCGCCGCGGCCCAGGCGACGCCGGCGATCCTCGACGCCGAGGCGTCGATCGCGAAGGCGGTGGAGCTGGTCGAGCGCGCCGCCGCCGACGGCGCCGAGCTGGTCGTCCTGCCCGAGGCCTTCGTCCCGCTCTACCCCTCGCAGGCATGGGCGGCCCCCGCGGCGAGGTTCGACGGGTTCGACGAGCTCTGGCAACGACTTTGGGAAAACTCGGTCGACGTCCCCGGCCCACTCGTGGACAGGTTGATCGAGGCTTGCAACCGGACCGGCGCCCACTGCGCGATCGGGGTCAACGAGCGCGAGGAGGAACGCCCCGGCACGCTCTACAACACGCTCGTCCTGGTCGGCCCCGAGGGCCTCGTCTGGAAGCACCGCAAGCTGATGCCGACCCACCACGAGCGGCTCTTCCACGGGATCGGCGCCGGCGACGACCTCGCCGCCGCGCAGACCCCGCTGGGCAAGGTCGGCGGGCTGATCTGTTGGGAGAACAGGATGCCGCTCGCCCGCTACGCGATGTACAAATCCGGCCCGCAGATCTGGGTCGCCCCGACCGCCGACGACTCGGACGCCTGGCTCGCCAGCATGCGCCACATCGCGATCGAGTCGGGCGCCTTCGTGATCTCGGCGCCGCAGTTCATCCCCCGCGACGCGTTCCCCGACGACTTCCCGGTCGAGCTACCCGACCGCGAGGTCTTCGGGCGAGGGGGCGCCGCAATCGTCGAGCCCACCTGGGGCAATGTGATCGCCGGCCCGCTCTACGACGAGGAGGGGATCGTCACCGCCGATTGCGACCTGCGCGAGGGCCTGCGCGCCAAGCGCTGGTTCGACTCGGTCGGCCACTACAGCCGCGAGGACGTGCTGTTGAGGGACTGAGAGCCAG
>Ga0190265_10000369_pt1 | contig 34072 bp, 34 predicted proteins | sample Popmic124T_FD_133135 | JGI IMG/M metagenome (GOLD analysis project Ga0190265, IMG submission 133135) | Populus adjacent soil microbial communities from riparian zone of Indian Creek, Utah, USA - 124 T | ecosystem: Environmental > Terrestrial > Soil > Riparian zone | place: USA: Utah | collected...
CGCTATCCTCCTTGCACTGACATAGCCGTACGCATCCAGAGGGGTGGAGGGAAATGGCCCTACGAAACCCCGGCAACCATCCAGACGACTTCGGTCGCGAGGAAAGGTGCCAAGTCCATCAGATCCAGTCGATCTGAAAGATGTGGCGAAGCCCTTCAGAGGCCTCCGTCACGAGCAACGCGGCGGAGGCTTTCGACATGAAGGGACCAAGGGCATGGCTTTAGAGGCGCTGAAGTGCAAGGAGTGCGGTACCACCTACCCGCTCGAGGCGCGGTACGTCTGCGAGGACTGCTTCGGACCGCTCGAGGTGGCCTACGACTTCTCCGGCCTCGACGCCGCCGAGACGCGGCGCAAGATCCAGGCCGGCCCGCAGTCGATCTGGCGCTACTCGGACTTCCTGCCGTTCGAGTCCCAGCCGCGCACGGCGCTCGCCGCCGGTGTGACGCCGCTGCTGCGCGCCGACCGGCTCGCCGAGCGGCTCGGGCTCGGCGAGGTCTGGGTCAAGAACGACGCCGCCAACCCGACGCACTCGTTCAAGGACCGCGTCGTCACGGTCGCCCTCGCGAAGGCCCGGGAGCTCGGCTACCAGGTCGTCGCCTGCGCCTCGACCGGCAACCTCGCCAACGCCGTCGCCGCCCACGCGGCCGCGGCCGGCCTCGAGTCCTACGTCTTCGTGCCCGCCGACCTCGAGGAGCAGAAGATCCTCGCGACCGGCGTCTACGGCACCAACCTGGTCGCCGTCGACGGCAACTACGACGACGTCAACCGCCTCTGCACCGAGCTCGCGGGCGAGCGCGAGTGGGCGTTCGTCAACGTCAACTTCCGCCCGTACTACTCGGAGGGCTCGAAGACCGTCGCCTTCGAGATCGCCGAGCAGCTCGGCTGGGAGCTGCCCGACCGCATCGTCGTGCCGATCGCCTCGGGCTCGCTGATCACCAAGATCGCGCGCGGCTTCGACGAGTGGCGCGAGGTCGGCCTGGTCGCGGGCGAGCTGCCGAAGTTCAACGGGGCCCAGGCGGAGGGCTGCTCTCCGGTCGCGCAGGCCTACGAGGCCGGCCGCGACTTCTGTGCGCCGGTCAAGCCGGAGACGATCGCCAAGTCCCTGGCGATCGGCAACCCGGCCGACGGGCCGTATGCGCTCGACCTGGCGCGGCGGACCGGGGGCGGCATCGACGCGGTGACCGATGACGAGATCCGCACGGGCATCAAGCTGCTCGCCGAGACGACCGGCATCTTCACCGAGACCGCGGGTGGCGTGACCACCGCGACGCTGGCGAAGCTCGCCGAGCGCGGCGAGATCGGCCGCGACGAGCGCGTCGTGGTCGTGATCACCGGCGAGGGCCTGAAGACCCTCGACGCGGTGCGCGGCAGCTTCGAGACGATCGACGTCGATCCGACGACCGAGTCGTTCGCCGATGCGGTGGGCGTCGGTGCGGCCGCTTGATGGGCTCGACCGGCCAGCGCCGCGGGGGTCCGGGGGCGTGAGCCCCCGGCAGCTATAGACTGGCGCGCCGACATGAGCGTCACGGTCAAGATCCCCACCCAGTTGCGCAGCGTCACCGGCGGCGAGGCAGAGACGGCGGTCGACGAGGCGACGACCGTCGGCGAGGTGCTCGACGGCCTCTACGACCGCTTCGACGGCCTGCGCGACCGCATTGCCGAGGACGGCGGCCTGCGCCGCTTCGTCAACGTCTACGTCGGCGGCGAGGACATCCGCTTCCTGGACGGCCTTGACACCGCCGTCGACGACGGTGACGAGGTCACCATCCTGCCGGCCGTGGCCGGCGGATGCTGATGCTGCGGTGCTCGCCGGATCTCGCTCCAGCGAGCTACGTCGCGCAGCTTGAGCACCGATCCGGCTGCGCGCCTCCGCTTTCGAGTGCCCTCTAGCTGGGAGCCGGCCGACTCGACCGTCCTGGTGACGGGCGCTCAGGGGTTCATCGGGTCGTGGCTGGCCGAGCGGCTGCTCGACGCCGGCGCGCGCGTCGTCGTGCCGCGGCGCGACTTCGAGCCCGACGCGCGCTTTCGCACCGACGGCGTCGAGGAGCGCTGCGTGATCGCGGCCGCCGACATCCAGGACTACGCGGCGATGACGCGCGTGCTCGAGGAGCACGCCGTCGACAGCGTCTTTCACCTCGCCGCCCAGACGATCGTCGGCACCGCGAACCGCTCGCCGCTGTCGACCTTCGAGGCCAACGTGCGCGGGACCTATGTGGTGCTGGAGGCCTGCCGGGCGGCTGGCGTGGTCGGAGGCTCGATCGACCGGATCGTCGTGGCCTCGTCCGACAAGGCCTACGGCGCCCATGACGAGCTGCCCTACCGCGAGGACTTCGCGCTGCGGCCGACGTTTCCCTACGACGTGTCGAAGGCCTGCACGGACATGATCGCGCGCAGCTTCGCCGCGACCTACGACCTGCCGGTCGCGGTCACGCGCTTCGCCAACGTCTACGGCGGCGGCGACCTCAACTGGTCGCGGATCGTGCCCGACACCTGCCGTTCGCTGATCGCCGGCGACGCTCCGGCGATCCGCTCCGACGGAACGCCCCAGCGCGACTACCTCTATGTCGAGGATGCGGTCGACGCCTACCTGGCGATCGCCGCCTCGCTCGACGACGAGCGGTGGCGCGGGCGTGCCTGGAACGCCGGCTGGGGCTCGCCGCTGGCGGTGCGCGAGATCGTCGATCGCCTGATCGGCGTGGCAGGCTCCGATGCGGTCGCCGACGTGCGGGGCGATGGCACCCCACACGGCGAGATCGATCGCCAGTACCTGGACTCGAGCGCGATTCGGGCCGAGCTCGGCTGGGAGCCGCGGGGCGGGCTCGACGAGGGCCTGCGGCGCACCTACGACTGGTACGTGCGCCGCCTCGGCTGAAACCGGCGCCCGCCGGTCAGGCGAAGCGGCGGCCGTCGGGAAAGTCCAGCACCGTCGCGTCGCCGGGCTGCTGCGCCGGGGCGATCAGGCGCCCGCGGCTGAGCAGTCGGACGTCGTGGGCGTGAAGCATCGACGGCATGTCGGGGACCGCCATCAGCACGCCGAGCCGACGGTCGTCGGCGGCCGACCGCAGCAGCGCGCAGACACGGTTGCGATCGAGCATCCCGAGCCCGGCCGTCGGATCGTCGGCGATCAGGAGCCTTGGCTCGCGGACCATCGCCTGCGCGATCGCGCAGCGAATGCGGTCGAAGTCGGACAGGTCCCTCCACCGCTCGCCGGCGCAGTCCTCGACCTCGTAGGCGGCGAGCGCGGCCAGCGCCTGTCGATGAGCCTCGCGGCGGCCGAGGTCCCGGTACAGCGGCAGCGCGGCGTAGACGGCGACAGTCAGGTCCGCGCTGTGCGGTCCCTCGCGCTCGATCCAGCCGATCTCCTCGCGGTGGATGCGCGCGAGCTCGCGCTCGGAGCGTCCGGCGAGCTCGGCGCCGGCAAAGCTGACCCGTCCGCGGTCGGGTCGCTGGAAGCCGGCGGCGATCTCGAGCAACGCGGTCTTGCCCGCGTTGCGCTGGCCGTAGACCGAGACCAGCGAGCCGGCCTCCACATCCAGCGTCGCACCGCGCAGGACACACAGCTCACGCGGTCCGCGCCAGTACGACTTGGTCACCGATTGCAGGCTCAGCAGCGACACGCACCCTCCCTTGTGCTTGCTCACGTGGTGCACGGCTCGAGAGGAGGCGATACGCGAGCGTCTGGCGCGCTCCGGCGTATCGACCTCCCCTCGTGCCCGGCCAAGCTGCCCACCGTTGGAGGGGAGTGGGGCCAAGCCAGAGACAGAGACCTCGTGGATCGAAGGCCACGGCTCCCTGTCACACGCAGGACCAAGGTAATGGGCGCTGCCCACGGAGGCAATACCTGCGCGAGAGTACTCTCGCGCAGGTATGCGGACGGCGACGTTGGCGGCGGTCGGATGGGCGTTGGCGCTGAGCGCGGGCGGCACGGCGTCGGCCGACGTCGTCGGTCGATCCGTCGAGGGGCGGCCGATCCACGGCTGGCACATCGGCTCGCCGCGCGCCGAGCGCGTCGTGCTGGTGGTCGGCGAGATCCACGGCAGCGAGCCCGCCGGCCGCGCTGTCGTGCGGCGCCTGCGCGGCGCGCGGCCACCGCGCGGCACCGCGCTGCTGCTCGTCGACAGCGCGAATCCCGACGGTGGCCGGGCGGGCACGCGCTGGAACGCCCACGGCGTCGACCTCAACCGCAACTTCCCGTTCGGCTGGCGTCGATTCGGCGCTCCGTTCGAGACCTACCACTCCGGACCGGCGCCGCTCTCCGAGCCCGAGTCGGTCGCGATCGCCGACCTGATTCGGCGCGTCCGGCCGCGCGTCACCGTCTGGTACCACCAGCACCTCCGCCTGGTCGACCGCTCCGGCGGCGACCCGCGGCTCGAGCGCACCTACGCGCGCCGCTCCGGGCTGCCGTATGGACGGATCGCGCCGCTGCCGGGAACGGCCACGAGCTGGCAGAACCACACCTTCCCGCGCGACAGCGCGTTCGTCGTCGAGCTGGCGGCCGGGCGGCTGGACCGCGCCGTCGATCGTCACGCCGGCGCGGTGCTCGCCGTGGCCCGCGCGATCGCTCCGCCGCGTGTCGTCCGGACACCGATCCCGTTCGGTCCGCGACGCCGTGCCGAGATGCGCGCCTACGCCGACCGCCACTACGGCATCGACGATCACCGCCTCGTCCGTCCGCGTGTGATCGTCGAGCACTACACGGCCTCGAACAGCTTCGCCTCGGCATTCAATACGTTTGCCGCGAACAGTCCCGACGTCGAGCTCGGCGAGCGGCCCGGCGTGTGCGCCCACTACCTGATCGATCGCGACGGCGCGATCCATCGGCTGGTTCCGACGACCGTGATGTGCCGCCATACCGTCGGGCTGAACTGGACGGCGATCGGCATCGAGCACGTCGGCGTGAGCGATGCCCAGGTGCTCGGCAACGCCCGCCAGCGTGCCGCCTCGCTGCGCCTGACCCGCATGCTCCAGGGTCGGTACCGGATCGCCACCCGCAACGTGATCGGACACGCCGAGAGCCTCTCGAGCCCGTTTCACCGCGAGCGCGTGGCAAGTCTCCGTCGCCAGACCCACGGCGACTTCGCCCAAGCGGCGATGAGGCGCTATCGCCGTCTCCTGGACCGCATGGCGGCGCCCGACTCCCTTCGCTAGGCGGGCCGGGATGCAGTTTCGGGCCGCTCGTCGCGGGTACGCCAGCCGAGAGCTCCGACCGAACCGCAGGCGACGCGAGAGGACCGACCATGAGGGCAGTGACCTGGCAGGGCAAGCGAGACGTGCGGGTCGACAACGTGCCCGACCCGACGATCGAGCAGCCGACCGACGCGGTGATCCGCGTCACCTCGTCGGGGATCTGCGGCTCCGACCTCCATCTCTACGAGGTGCTGGGCGCGTTCATCGATCCCGGTGACGTGCTCGGCCATGAGCCGATGGGGATCGTCGAGGCGGTCGGATCGGAGGTGACCGACATCGCGCCCGGCGACCGCGTCGTGGTGCCCTTCAACATCGCGTGCGGTCGCTGCTTCATGTGCGAGCGGGGCCTGCAGTCGCAGTGCGAGACGACCCAGGTCCGCGAGCACGGCACCGGCGCGGCGCTGTTCGGCTACACCAAGCTCTATGGCCAGGTGCCCGGCGGACAGGCGGAGCTGCTGCGCGTGCCGCAGGCGCAGTACGGTCCGATCAAGGTGCCGGAGGGCCCGCCCGACGACCGCTTCGTCTACCTCTCCGACGTCCTGCCGACGGCCTGGCAGGCGGTCGACTACGCCGACGTTCCCGACGGCGGCAGCGTCGCGGTCTTCGGCCTCGGCCCGATCGGCGAGATGTGCTGCCGCATCGCCCAGCATCGGGGCGCCGGCCAGGTGATCGGCATCGACCTGGTTCCGGAGCGCCTCGAGCGCGCGGCGGCGCATGGCGTCGAGGTAGTCGACGTGAGCGCTGTCGACGATCTCGGCGCGACGACGCGCGAGCTGACCGGCGGACGCGGACCGGACAGCGTGATCGACGCCGTCGGCATGGAGGCCCACGGCGCGCCGTGGGGCAAGCTGGCACAGACGATCGCCGGGATCCTGCCCGACGCGATCGCCCAGAAGCTGATCGAGACCGCCGGCGTCGACCGCCTGTCGGTGCTTCACGCCGCGATCGAGGTCGTCCGGCGCGGCGGCACGATCTCGCTGTCCGGTGTCTATGGCGGCATGGTCGACCCGATGCCGATGCTGCAGCTGTTCGACAAGCAGATCAGCCTGCGGATGGGTCAGGCCAACGTGCGACGCTGGATCGACGACATCCTGCCGCTGCTGAGCGGCGACGACGATCCGCTGGGTGTAGACGGGTTCGCCACGCACCACGTGTCGTTGGAGGACGCGCCGCGCGCCTACGAGGTCTTCCAGCAGAAGCAGGACGGAGCGTTCAAGATCCTGTTGCAGCCTTGATGCCGGTAGCCGACAGCGTCGCTCAGTGGCCCCCGTAGAGGGTCTCGCGGTCGCGGTCGGTGAACTCGGTCTCGCTTCGCGCCCCAGCGTTTCCGGCCTGTCGGCGCTGCTCGTTCCACTCGTCCGACGAGCGATGTCGCCGTGCCCGCTGAGCGACTGCCAGTCCGACGAGGAAGACCAGCACGACCGGAATCGCGTAGATCGGCGTCCAGAAGGCGATGCCGAACAGCAGCAGCGCCAGGACGAAGGCGATCGCGACGAGCGTGAGCGGTGTCATGGTCACGACCTACCCACGCAGGGGATCGCAAAACGGCGGCCCTCTGGCAGTCGGCGCCGACGCCGGGTGGCGTTTCTCGATCGCCTGCGAGTACCTGCACGCGGCGCGGGTCGCGGGCCTGTCCGACCACGTGCCGCTGTCGGTCGACCTTCGGCTGTCCGATGCGGACCCGCCTGGCGGTCCAGCGTCGACCCACGTCGTCCGGGTGTAAGCCGAATCGCCTTCGGGAAGCGTTCCACTGAGCGAGAGGAGACACCATGGCCAAGGACCACGGACCGAGCGTCAAGAACGACAAGCAGTACGAGGGCCTGCGCAAGAAGGGCATGAGCAAGCAGCGCGCGGCGAAGATCGCCAACACGCCGAACGCGTCCAAGAAGGGCGGCAAGAAGTCGAGCGGCAAGTCATGACGGCCGTCGACCTCGGCCGCCTCGACCTCGCCGAGGCCTGGATCGAGAACGACGGGACGGCGCGCCGGCGCTGACCTGCGAGAACGCTCCTCGGTGAGGCAAGGGGGGACGCGCCCGGCTGGATTCGAACCAGCGACCTCTTGCTCCGGAGGGCCACCTCAAGCGGGAGCGAAACACCCCGATTTGCAGGCAAATCAGCGGTGGTTCGTGTCATCTCCCAACCATCATATCGCGTCGGATTGACGGTGTTTCACGGGGTTTTGGCCAGAGTTTTGGCCAGAAAGAGTCAGTGGGTCCGGCCTCTCGGCAGCCGCGGTGAACTAGGCCCGACGCGGAATTGGCACCGCTGCGCCGGATCCTCACTGTCCCCAGCGACTGGCACACTGGCCGTCATGGCCTTGGACATGCCTGTACGCGGGCAGCCGTTGTCAGACTCGGTCGTCGCGGCTCGCGATGCCGCTGACCGCCAGCACAAGGCCACCGCCGCAACTGTCGCGCCCAGGATCGAAGCCCATTTAAAGGCCGGGCGGATCGCCATCGAAACCCTCGTGGCCGCCCACCAGCACATTGGCGATCACACCGACCTCGATCTTGTGGGCGATACCCGCCAGGCGGCTGTCTGGATCGTGGCCGGCCGCTGTCTCGGGCTATCAAACGCGCTGATGGATTCCTCGGTTCCGGCTACGGGGCGGAGGCGATGCCAACCGCGCGGACACTCCATGAGGCGACGCGCCTGCTTGATGCCTTCACTGACGATGGAGACGACTCACTACTCAAACGGTGGCTCGCCGACGAGGATCAGCATTGGGTGCGTCCGAAGGAGACCCGGCAGGCACGCGAGGACATGGTCGGTCGGCTTCGCGCGACCGTGGCGGAATCGCTTCAGGAAGCTAAGGCCGCTGACAATGTCGAGCGGGTGGCGCAGTTGACGACGGCGATCACAGAGATGGACGCGACGCCGGAAGGACACCTATGGCGGATGAGCCGATCGATCTATGACGTCCTCTCACGCATTGGGCACACACGACGCTCTGGAACCCGTGACAGCGTGTCTGCCCCGCTACGTCAGATGGTGACCGGGCCGCATCCGGATCCGCTGACCCGTGGGGAGTACGTGGAGTGGTCGAGCGCGCTCGTCGAGGAGGTGATGCTCTCGGTCGGCGACGCGCTCGGACGGTTCTACGGGCCGAGCTACTTTAGGGAGAGCGTCCGACCGATCATCTCCGCGCTCCAAGCGGTTCGAGCCGCCCACCCGCTTACCACCTGAGCCCCAGCAGATCGGGCGCCCCAGATCCCTGGTCTGAAACGAGCCCAACGCGTCACCGGCTGAGTCTCAGGTCACGAGAGCGCCCAACCACGCGGCTCCGTCCGGCAGTGCGGGGATGCTTTGCGGTCCGCATGAGATTCATTCACGCCGCCGATGTTCATCTCGACAGCCCGATGAAGGGACTGTCGTCCTACCCGGGGGCGCCCGTGGAGGCGATGCGCGGAGCCACGCGGTCGGCGCTGCGCTCGCTTGTCGATCTGTGCTTGGACGAGAATGCGGACCTGTTGTTGATCGCCGGTGACATCGTCGACGGCGACTGGCCCGACTACCACACCGGTCTTCACATGGTCAGCGAGCTGGGGCGCTTGCGCGAGGCCGACATACCGGTCGTGATGATCCGCGGCAACCACGACGCCGCCAGTGTTGTCACCAAGGCGTTGCGCTGGCCGGAGGGCGTCCGGCTACTGGCGTCCTCGCGGCCGGAGACCGTGACCTTTGAGAACATCGGCGTCGCCGTTCACGGCCAGAGCTTCGCCACCCGCGCAGTTACCGACAACCTGGCTGCCGGTTACCCCTCGCCCGAGTCAGGGCTTGTCAATATCGGCCTGTTGCACACCTGCCTGGGCGGCTACGCCGACCACGCGAACTACGCGCCGTGCGCACTGGATGAGCTGGTCTCTCACGGCTACGACTACTGGGCGCTCGGGCATATCCATCAGCGCGCGATCCTGCACGAGGAGCCCCATGTCGTCTTCTCGGGCAACCTCCAGGGCCGTAACGTCCGCGAGTGCGGGCCGAAAGGCGCGACGCTCGTCGATGTGATCGACGGTGAACTGCACCTGCAAGAGCGCACGCTCGATCACGTCCGCTGGGATGTCGTGAGGATCGACGCAGGGCATCTGGCCGACAGCGACCAGCTGCTCGCGCAGAGCCAGGAGCAGCTCACCGCGGCGGTCGCTGCCTCTGACGACAGGTTGGTTGCCTGCCGGATCGAGATCGCCGGAGTCAGTCCGGCGCACACGCTCTTCGCCCGTGACCGTGAGTATCTCGACGCTGAGCTGCGGGCGATCGCCGGCGGAGTCGGCGCCGAGTCGCTCTGGGTCGAGCGGGTGATATGGAAGACGGCGCCGCCGCGTGGTGCGAACTCTGGCGCTGACGAGGCGCTCGGCGAGGTGCTCGAGGTTCTACGTGAGGCCTCCGGCGACGAGAAGATCCTTTCCGAGCTTGCCGAAGAGCTGGCGCCGCTGGCAGCGAAGCTGCCGCGGGATGTCCGCGAGGGATCAGACGGCGTCGATCCGAGCAGTCCGGAGACATTGCGGGCCGTCCTGGCCGACATCGAGGCGACGCTTCCGTCGCTGCTGACGGAGGCGTCGAGGTGAGCGTCCGGCTCGCCACCATCGAACTGCGGGCGTTCGGGCCGTTCACCAGGACGGTCATTGACCTCTCCGGCGGCGATGACGGCGACATGCATGTCATCACGGGCCGCAACGAGGCGGGCAAGTCGACAGCCCGGCGCGCCATCGGCGATCTGCTGTTCGGGATTCCAATAAACACGACCGATAACCACGTCCACGCGAACCCTGATCTACGGCTGGCTGCGACGTTCCTCGGCCAGGACGGCAAGCCATTCCCCGTCGTGCGTCGCAAAGGCCGGACGAAGACGCTGACCGACGACCACGGCAGGGAGTTGCACGATGATGTGCTCGACGGCCTGCTCAGTGGCATCAGCCGCGAGACGTTCGAGGCGATGTTCTCGCTCGATCACGACACGCTCGTCGACGGCGGCAAGGCGCTATTGGACGCCGGAGGCGAGCTCGGAGAGAGCTTGTTCAGCGCGAGCCTGGGAGCGACTGCGCTGCACGAGCTGCGCTGCGCGTTGCAGGAACAGGCCGACGGTCTGTTCCGTCCGCGCGCTTCTTCCACCGAGATCCTCCACGCACGGGCCGCCTATGAAGCCAAGGCGAAGGAGATCAACTCGCGGACGCTGCGCGCCAACGCGTTTAAGTCCAGCGAGCGTGACGCCGACAGAATCGCCGGCGAGATCACGAAGCTGCGGGCTCTGATTGCCACGCTGCGCGCCGGCAACGCCGTTCGCGAGCGGCTGTGTGTTGTTCATCCGCTTCTGATCCGCCGCCGGGTGCTTCTGGATGGGCTCGAAGCTCTCGGGGAAGTCCCCGCCCTAGACGCCGATGTCGCCCTGCGCAGACAGGCGGCACAAGCAGCCGAGAAGACTCAGAACGAGCTCGCCTCTAGCGCCGAGCTGCGGGCGGCGAAGCTGGACGAGGCGATCGCTGGCATCGAGATCGACGAGGCCGTCGTCGCCCGCGAGGCGGCGATCACCGGCCTTCACGGACGGGTAGTGAACATCGCCGAAGCCGAGGAGGACCTCTCCGAACAGGAAGGCAAGCTGCGCAGCGCGAAGGCGACGGCCACTGGGACTCTGAAGGCGATCCGTCCCGACCTCGACCTCGAAGCCGCCGACCGGCTGCATCTGACCGAGGCTCGCCGCACCGAGATCAGCGACATGCTCGACGAGCACTCAGGGCTGACCGCCACATTTGAGAATGCCAAGGAGACTGCTGACAGCGCCGAGATTGAGGCCGCAGACGCCCAGCGCGACCTGGACGCGAGTCCCGCGCCGCCGGACACAGGAGCCTTGCACGACACGCTCGCCGCCGCTCAGGCCGCCGGCGACATCGAACGGCAGATCACCTCCGCCGCGACGGAGGTCACCGAAGCCGAGAGACAGCGCGACCAGGAACTCGGAAAGCTCAACCCTGCGATGGACCTCCGGACGTTGGGTGAGATGCAGCCGCCCGCCGCTGCCGCCGTCGCTGCGTTCGCCGAGCAGGCCGACGAGATCGCCCGCAGAGACCGTGACCTAACCCGCCAGTGGAGTGAACTCGAAGCCGCCGAGCGGTCGCTTGCCGAGGACGAAGATCATTTGCGCAGCAGCGGCGACGGCGACGTCGCCACCGTCGAAGACCTCGCTGAGGCTCGCGCGCAGCGTGACAGGGCCTGGTCAGAAGTCCGCCATCGTCTCGCCGGCGACGACACCGCGTCCGTCCACCCGGAACAGTTCGAGCAGCACGTCCAAAACGCCGATGGGATCGCCGACCAGCTGCGTGACAAGGCCGGTGCCGCCGAGCGCCGCGCCCAGCTCGGTGTGCGCCGCCGTCGCCACAAGCGCGACACCACCGCCCTGACCGCACAGCGGACGCAGCTCGATGCCAACCGGTCCGAGCACTACTGTGCGTGGCTTCAGGCCTGGGAGCCGTGCGAGATCGAGCCCGCCTCTCCCACGGTCATGACCGGCTGGCTGGGTGGCCGCGAGTCGGCGCTGGCGCACGAGCACATCGCGCAACGCCGGCGCGAGGCTCAGGCCGAGCTGGAAACGGAACGTGATCGGCACATCGCCGCGTTGCGTGCAGAGCTGGTCGCCGTTGGCGACGAGAGTCCCGCGTCTGCGGGAATCATCGAGCTGATCTCTCGGGCGAAGCGCTTGTGCGAGACCAGTGCCACCGCCGCTGGGAACCGCCGGGACCTGGAGACCACCGTTCGCCGCGCGCGGCTCACTGCTTCCCGCCAGCTCGAAGCGGCCGAGGCCGCGCGCCTCGAGCTCGAAGGATGGAATGGCCGCTGGCGTGAGCTGACGGCAGCTGCCGGATGGCCATCGGACGTGACCGCCGCAAGCGGCCGTCGGGTGCTCGAACTCGTCGGCAACCTACTGACCCAGCTCGACGTGGTCGTCACCCAGATCTCCCGCGTCGAAGGTATCCGGGCGCGCATCGAGGGCTTCAACGAAGATGCCGCGCAGCTCGTTCAGGAGATCGCGCCCGAGCTGAGAGCGCTGCGTCCCGCGGACGCTGTCGGCCAGCTCAGCCGGCGCTTGAAGGAAGCACTCGAAGCTAGCAACCGGCGGGTGACGCTGACCGGGGAGCTTAAGGACGCCCGCACGGAGATCGAGGAGGCGCGGTCCGTCGCGGCCAGGGCCGTTCGCGAGCTCGAAGGTCTGTGCGAGAGGACCGGGGCTGCCGACGTCTCGGCGCTGGAGGCAGTCGAGCGCGATGCGAAGCGTGCAGCGGAGCTGCGTGATCAGGTCGCCGCTCTGGAAGAGGACATTCGCAGCGCCGGGCACGGCACCGTAGAGGATCTCGCCGAACAGGTCGAGCAGGCGGACATCGATCAGCTGCGCGCTCAGAGCGAGGCGGTCGCCCGTGAGATCGAGGAACACGACGAGCAACTAACGGAGCTGACCACCAACGCCGGCGAGCTGCGTCGCGAACGCGAACAGATGCACGTCGACGGTGGCGCCGCATCCTCCGCCGAGGACCTCGAGGGTCACGTCGGCGAGATGCGCGAGTTGACCGAGCGCTACCTGAAGGCCCACCTCGCAGCCTGGGCACTTAGCCGGGCGATCGACCGTTATCGGACCGAGCACAAGACGCCGCTGCTCGCCCGCGCGAACGAGCTGTTCCCCGTTCTCACCGAAGGCCGGTTCGCTGAGCTTGAAGTCAACTTCGACGACAAGGACCGCCCGGTACTGATCGGCGTTCGGTCCTCGGGCGAGCGGCTGACCGTCGGCCAGATGAGTACCGGCACCCGCGAGCAGCTCTATCTGGCGCTGCGCATTGCCAGCCTTGAGCGGCATGTTGACCAACACGGTCCGATGCCGGTCATCTTCGATGACGTCGTGTTGCACTCCGACCCGGGCCGCAAACAGGCGATCCTCGCCGCGCTCGGCGAGCTGGCCAAGGTCACGCAGGTCATAGCGTTCACTCACGATCCGGTCGTTGTGGACCTCGCCCGCGAAGCCGTCCCTGCCACCGTCTTGACGATCCACGAGCTCGGTTCCAATGACATCGAGGACGCTCTGCATCCGAATGTCGCCCCGGCTGACGTCCGGCCGCTACGCACCGCTGCCTGAAGCGGAATCTGCTACGGCGTTGCTGACGGCGGGCACAGCAGATAGACTAGGGACACCGTGACTGCCCGCGAGAAGCTACATCGCGTCATCGACGACCTCCCCGAGGCCGAGCTCGACACCGCGCTTGAACTGCTCGTCTCTAGGACGAGCGACGAGCCGGGCGAGCCGCAGGAGATCGTCGTCGATGCAGAGCATGCGGAGCGGATCCTCGATGCGTTCGAGCATCCCGAGCGCTTCGAGGCCGGACTGCGTCGCCTGATGGCGAGCGCCGGCGAGCGGACCCTTGAGCTCGACTGAGCGAATCGAGTCCTACGACAAGCGCTTCGCGGTCCGTGACTTCGACTGTGGACAGCCCGCGCTTGACCGTTGGCTCATCCAGTACGCCGGGCAGAACGAGCGGCGCGACACCGCCCGCACGTACCTCGCCGTAGACGATCGCGATGTCGTGGTTGGCTACTACTCGCTCGTTGCCAGCGAGATCAAGCAGGCCGACGCGACCGCCGGACTCAGGGCTGGGACCTCGCCGCATTTCCCGATCCCGGCGTGCCTGCTCACTCGGCTAGCCGTCGACCATCGCCACCAGGGCCGCAAGATCGGTTCCAAGCTGCTGTTCCACGCGCTCGGGCGAGTGTTACGGGCCAGTCAGTACATCGGGCTTCGTGGCCTCGTCGTCAGCGCGATCGACGCCAACGCCGCCGATTTCTACGGCCACTTCGCGTTCGATGCGCTCGACACCGATCGCCGCAAGCTGATGGTCCCGCTGGAAACGATCGAGCGCCTGGCCGGCTCCGCCCGGTAGCCGCCCCGTCCGCGGCGAGCACCGTGCGTGTGGCCGGAGTTTCGAACTAACGGTCTCCTTCGCCTTGGGCAGGAGCGGCCAGCGTCGAATCGCCGCGATTTCCAGGCATATCGCAGGGTTGGCTACCCGTTCGACCGGCCATATGCCGTGATCGTCAGAGGGTTTTGGCCACAGTTTTGGCCAGAAGCGGCGAGATCGCGATCGCTCTAGGAGCTCGGATTCCGCTCAGCCACTAGCGCGCCCGGCTGGATTCGAACCAGCGACCTCTTGCTCCGGAGGCAAGCGCTCTATCCACTGAGCTACGGGCGCACGCCAGACGAGGATACGTGTTCGGGGGCTCCGCGCAGCCCGCTCAGCAGCGGCCACGCCAGCGCGGCGGCCGCCAGCGCGACCGCCGCGCAGACGAGCAGGATCGCGTCGAGGCCGGCGACTATGCCCGACCGCAAATCGAGAGCGTCGTCGAGACGATGGTCGAAGATCGCGCCGAGACCCGCTATCCCGATCGCGATGCCGAGCTGGCGGAAGGTGTTGTTGACCCCCGACGCGAGCCCGCTTCGCTCGACCGGCAGCACGCTGACCATCGCCGCCGCCAGCGCCGGGCTGATGACGCCGATCGCGAGGCCGCCGACTAGCAGGCCGGGAAGCAGCGCCGTCCAATCGCTCCGCGCGTCGATCGCTCCCATCAGCAGGAGCGCGCAGCCGATCAGGACCAACCCGGCCGTGAGCGGGATCCGCAGCGGCCAGCGAGCGGTGAGCTTGCCGGAGATCGGCGCCACGGCGAACAGCACGAGGGTCAGCGGCAGCAGCCGCAGGCCGGTGCCGGTCGGCGACAGGCCGAGGCCGTCCTGGAAGTAGATCGCGAGGAACAGGAACAGCGGGTAGAGCGCGACGGACTGCGCGAACGCGACGAGCGCGGTCCCGGCGAACGCGGGAATGCGGAACAGCGACAGCGGCAGCATCGGCGCGTCGGCCCGTCGCTCGACCGCCACGAACAGCGCGACGAGCATCGTCGCGGCGATCAGCGACCCGGCGATCGGGAGGCTGCTCCAGCCGTCCTCGTTGCCGCGGATCAGGCCGTAGGTCATGAGAAAGCAGGCGCCGGCGAACGTCGCCATCCCGGCGAGGTCGAACGGCCTGGGACGGTCGTCGCGCGACTCCGGCAGCGACCGCGCGGTGAGCCAGATCAGCGTCACGCCGATCGGCAGGTTGACGAGGAACACCCAGCGCCAGGAGAGGCCGTCGGTCAGCACCCCGCCGACCAGCGGGCCGATCGCCAGCGCGGCGCCTGTGATCGCGCCCCAGATGCCCAGCGCGAAGCCGCGCTGCTCGCCCTGGAACTCGTTGGCGAGCAACGCGAGCGACGCGGCGAACATCGCGGCCGCCCCGATGCCCTGGGCGCCGCGGGCGACGTCCAGCAGCGCGGCCGAGGTCGCGGCGCCGCAGAGCGCGGAGCAGACGGTGAAGATCGCCAGGCCGCCGGCGAAGACCCGGCGCCGCCCGATCCGATCGGCCAGCACTCCGGCGCTCAGCAACGTCGCCGCGAGCGTCAGCGCGTAGGCGTCGATCACCCACTGGAGCTCGCCGAAGCTGGCGTCGAGGTCCCGGCGGATCGCCGGCAGCGCGACGTTGACGACCGTGACGTCGAGCAGCAGCATCGCCGTCGCCGCGGAGACGACCGACAGCGTGATCCAGCGTGAGCGATCCACCCCCCGAGCGTCCCCTGCGCGCTAGCGCGCCGCCGGCTTGGTCGCGCGGACGATCGCCGAGCCGGCGTGCTCGTGGACGCGGTGGGTCTCGGTGATCTCGATGTCGGTCAGGCCGGCGGAGGCCAGGTGGCGAGCGAACTCGTCGCGGGTGAGGGCTCCGGCGATGCACCCCGTCCACTCGGCCATGTCGGCGCGGGTGGCGGCGTCCATGTCGGGATCGGCGATGACGTCGGTGAAGGTGAGCCGGCCGCCCGGACGCAGCACGCGCCCGGCCTCGCGCAGGGCCGTCGGCTTGTCGGCCGAGAGGTTGATCACGCAGTTGGAGATCACCACGTCGACCGTCGCGTCGGGGAGGGGGATCGTCTCTATGTCGCCCTTGAGGAACTCGACGTTGGTGGCGCCGGCCTGCTCGGCGTTGCGGCGAGCGAGGTCGAGCATCTCGTCGGTCATGTCGAGGCCGTAGGCCTTGCCGCCGGGGCCGACGCGCTGGCCGGAGAGCAGGACGTCGATCCCGCCGCCGGAGCCGAGGTCGAGGACGGTCTCGCCCTCGTGCAGCTCCGCGACGGCGGTCGGGTTGCCGCAGCCCAGCGACGCGAGCTTCGCCGCCTGGGGGAGCGCCTCGCGCTCCGCGGGCTCGTACCGCCCCGAGCCGAAGCTGGCGCGCTGGTCGTCGGTCAGCACCGAGTCGCCGCGACAGCAGCCGCCGCCAGCCGCTCTGGCGGCCTGCGCGTAGCGGTCGCGCACGGCCTCGCGGATCTCGTCGGCGCTCTGTGTTGGCGTGCTCATCGGCTCTCCTCGATCGAGTTGTCGGTGTCGGTGCCGAGCCAGCCGGCAAGCTCCTCCAGGGCCGCGGGCTCGACGAAGTAGTAGGCCCATAGCCCTTGGCGCTCGGAGTCGACGATGCCGGCCTGGCGCAGCACCTTGAGGTGGTGCGAGACGGTCGGCTGGGAGACGTCGAACAGCGGCACCAGCTCGCAGACGCAGACCTTGCCGGCGTGCTTTCGCAGGACGTCGACGAGCTGCAGGCGGACCGGGTCGCCGAGCGCCTTGGCGATCGCCGCCATCCGCTCGGCCTGCTGGCGCTCGACGTCGGGATAGACGACCGGCTCGCAGCAGGGCTGGCCCGGCGGGTTCTTCTGCTTCGGCGCGAGCTCCAGATCGACATTCATCTATTTGAGACTATCGATTGAAGTGATGATCGTCAATAGATAGGATCTGTGCGCGATGAACGATCCGCCTTCGCTCACGCGCCGCGCCGCCGCGGAGGGGCTCGCGGCGTTCGCGCTCGTCTTCGCCGGCTGTGGAGCGATCGTCGCCGACGCCGTCCATGACGGCACGCTGGGAGCGGTCGGCGTCTCGCTGACGTTCGGCCTGATCGTGATGGCCATGGTCTACGCCACCGGCCACCTCTCCGGCGCGCACATCAACCCCGCAGTGACGATCGCGTTCGTCCTCAGCCGCCACTTCCCGGCGCGTGACGCGGCGGCATACATCGTCGCCCAGGTCGCGGGCGCGCTTGTCGCGGCATTGGCGCTGCTCGCGATCTGGCCCGACCAGCCGGCCGGCCTCGGCGCCACGATCCCGACGGTGGGGGCGGGCAGCGCGTTCGCCTACGAGGCGATCCTGTCGGCGTTCCTGATGTTCGTGATCATGGCCGTCGCCACCGACGTGCGCGCCGTCGGCGCGGCCGCGGCCATCGCGATCGGCGGCACCGTCGGCCTCGACGCGCTGTTCGGCGGCCCCGTCACCGGCGCCTCGATGAATCCCGCACGATCGCTCGGACCGGCGCTCGCCGCCGGTGAGTGGGCCGACCTCTGGATCTACCTCACCGCGCCGTTCCTCGGCGCCGCGCTCGGCGCGCTCGCCTACCAGCTCGTCCGCGGCCAACCCGCCACCCCGGAGGCCAGCGATGGCGCACGTCCTGTTCGTCTGCCTGCATAACGCGGGCCGCTCGCAGATGAGCCGGGCGCTGTTCGAGCGCGCCGCCGCCGGGCGCCACACGGCCGCGTCCGCCGGCACGACCCCCGCCGACCGGGTTCATCCCGAGGTGGTGGAGGTCATGCGCGAGCTGGGCGTCGACCTCGCCGACCGAACGCCGCAGAAGCTCACCACCGCTCTGGCACAGCGTGCCGACGTCGTGGTCACGATGGGCTGCGGCGACGAGTGCCCCTACGTCCCGGGCAAGCGCTACGTCGACTGGGACCTCCGAGACCCCAAGGGACTCCCGCCCGAGCACGTCCGCCGGATCCGCGACGACATCGCCCGGCGCGTCGAGGAGCTCGCCGCCGAGCTCGACGGGGAGTGATCTCCGGCTGGGCCCGGGCGTGAAGCTGAGGTGACGCTCGACTGAGCGCGAACGTCACGCGCCAGCGAAGATACCCAGCCTCATGGATCTCGACGTCGTCTTCCTCGGCACGGCCGGCTCGGCCCCAACGGCGCGGCGGGGCCTGCCGGCGACGCTGATCCGGCGCGGGGGAGAGCGGCTGCTGATCGACTGCGGCGAGGGCACGCAGCGTCAGCTGATCCGCTCGGTCGGGCTGGTCGACCTCGACGACGTGTTCGTCACCCACTTCCACGCCGACCATGTGCTCGGCCTGCCCGGCATGCTGAAGACGTTCGGCCTGCAGGGGCGCGAGCGACCGCTGCACGTCTTCGGGCCGCCGGGGTTGCGGTCGCTCTTCAAGGTGCTGGCCCCGCTGATCGGCAAGCCGGGCTTCGACGTGCGCATCGACGAGCTCGAGCCCGGCGATCAGCTCGATCGCGACGGCTACGCGATGGAGGCGTTCTCGGTCGCGCATCGTGTCCCGGCGTTCGGCTACACCCTGATCGAGGACGACCGCCCAGGGCGCTTCGACGAGACGCGCGCGAAAGAGCTGGGCATCGAGCCGGGGCCGGACTTCGGGCGGCTGCAGAATGGCGAGGCGGTCGAGGGCGCGAAGGGTGAGGTCCGTCCCGAGCAGGTCCTCGGTCACCCGAGGCGCGGCCGTCGGATCGTCTTCTCCGGCGACACCGCTCCCTGCGACATGACCCGCGGCGAGGCGCACCGCGCCGACCTGCTCGTCCACGAGGCGACGTTCATGCACGAGGACGTCGACCGGGCGCGCGAGACGGGTCATTCGACCGCCCGCCAAGCCGGGATGCTCGCCGCCGACGCCGAGGTGACGCTGCTGGCGCTGACGCACCTCTCGACGCGCTATCCGATCGGCCCGCTGCGCGACGAGGCGCGCGCCGAGTTCGAGCCGACGATCGTCCCGCGCGACTTCGACCGCATCGAGGTGCCCTTCCCCGAGCGCGGAGCGCCGGTCCACCAGCGCGTGCCGAGCGACTGACCTGGCTGCCTGCTACGTTTGCCGCGCAGTCTCTTTAACCCGGTCCCGTGAGGCCAGGAAGGGGCAAGATCGCAGTGAGCCAGAAGGTCGTCCTCGACCGCGATGACGTGCGGCGGACACTCGTTCGCATCGCCCACGAGATCGTCGAGAAGAACGGCGGCGACCCGCTCGCGGTCGTCGGCATCCACCGTCGCGGCGCCCTGCTCGCCGCCCGGCTGCGCGATCAGGTGGCCGAGTTGGTCGGCGAGCCCGTGCCGTTGGGCGACGTCGACATCTCCTTCTATCGCGACGACGTCGGCCTGCGCGGGCCCGGCGACGGCGATCCGACCGGGCCCGTCGTCCACGCATCCCACGTCGACTTCCCGGTCGAGCAGATGACCGTCGTGCTCGTCGACGACGTCCTCTTCACCGGCCGCACGGTCCGTGCGGCGATCGACGCGCTGTTCGACTACGGCCGCCCGCGGCGCGTCCAGCTCGCCGTGCTCGCCGATCGAGGCCACCGCGAGCTGCCGATCCGTCCCGACTACGTCGGCAAGAACCTGCCGACCGCCCGCAGCGAGCGCGTCAACGTCCGCGTCGAGGAGCTCGACGGCGAGGACGAGGTGACCATCGTGTCCGGGGCGGACATCACGATCAGGAGGACCGAGCATTGAAGCGCCACCTGCTATCGATCGACGGGCTGTCCCGCGAGGACATCGAGCGCATCCTGCACCGCGCCGAGAGCTTCGCCGAGGTCTCCGGCCGCGAGATCAAGAAGGTGCCGACGCTGCGCGGACGCACGGTCGTCAACCTCTTCTACGAGTCCTCGACGCGCACCAGCTCGTCGTTCGAGCTGGCCGCCAAGCGGCTCTCCGCCGATCTGGTCTCGATCAAGGCGCAGGGCTCCTCGGTCGACAAGGGCGAGTCGCTCAAGGACACCGTCCAGACGCTGTCGGCGTACGACCCGGCGGCGATCGTCATCCGCTCGCCGAACGTCGGCGCCGCCGCGCTGGTCGCCCGCTGGACGCGCGCGTCGGTGATCAACGCCGGAGACGGCAAGCACGAGCACCCCACCCAGGCGCTGCTCGACCTCTACACGCTGCGGCGGCGCACCGGGACGCTCGACGGCTTGCGCGTCTGGATCGTCGGCGACGTGCTGCACAGCCGCGTCGCCCGCTCGGGGGTGCTCGCGTTCGCGCGGATGGGCTGCAAGGTGACGGTATGCGGTCCGCCGACGCTGATCCCGCACGGGATCGAGGCGCTCGGCTGCGAGGTCCGCCACACCCTCGACGAGCTCGGCGAGGCCGACGTCGTCTACACGCTGCGGATGCAGCAGGAGCGGATGAAGGGGACGCTCGTCCCATCGCTGCGCGAGTATGCGGCGCGCTACCAGATCAACGGCCGCCGGCTGGGCCCCGGGCAGCTGCTGATGCACCCTGGCCCGGTCAACCGCGGCGTCGAGCTCTCGGCCGAGGTGATCGACTCTCCGCAGGCGCTGATCGCCGAGCAGGTCGAGTCGGGCGTCGTGGTGAGGATGGCGGTCCTCTACGAGCTGCTCACGGCTGGCCAGGGCGGCGGGCCCGCGGCCGGTCAGCGACTGCCGAGCGACGAGCCCACCGAGCGCCAGCCCGCATGAGCAAGGACCGCAGTCAGGGATCCGCGGGAGGCTGGGGCGGCGTGAACCCGGCGAGGTCGTCGACGGGCGTCGCGGGGCGATCCGAGCTCGGCCGACTCGACCGCGCCCCGGTGCCGGATGCGACCGTGCTCATTCGCGGCGCGCAGCTGCTCGACCCCAGGGCCGGGCTCGACACGCCCGGCGACCTGCTGGTGCGCGGCGGCGAGATCGCCGAGATCGGCGCACCCGGCACGATCGCCGCCCCCGACGGCGCCGAGATCGTCGAGGCCGAGCGGCTCCACGCCTTCCCGGCGTTCGTCGACCCGCACGTCCACCTGCGCACGCCCGGCCGCGAGGACGAGGAGGACGTCGAGACCGGCACTCGCGCCGCGGCCGCCGGCGGCTACTGCGCGATCCTCGCGATGCCGAACACCGATCCCGTCGTCGACTCGGCGCCGATCCTGCGCTCGCTGCGCGAGCGCGCCCGTGCCGAGGCGCGCATCCCGACCGGCTTCACGGCCTCGATCACCGTCGGCATGCGGGGCGAGCGACTGACCGAGATGGCCGAGCTCGCCGACGCGGGCGCGGCCGCCTTCACCGACGACGGGCTACCGGTCCGCGCAGCCGGGATCATGCGCCACGCGCTGCGCTACCAGCGGCTCGCCGGCCGCGTGCTGGCGCTGCACGAGGAGGATCCGACGCTGTCAGCCGGCGGCGTGATGCACGAGGGCGAGGTCTCCGCGGTGCTCGGCCTGGCCGGCATCCCGTCGGTCTCGGAGTCGACGATGGTCGCGCGCGACTGCGAGCTGGCCGGCTACGAGGACGGCCGGATCCACGTCCAGCACGTCTCCGCGCGGCGGACCGTCGAGGTGCTCGCGCGCGCCAAGGCGGCGGGCGTGAAGGTGACCGCCGAGGCGTCGCCGCACCACCTGCTGCTGACCCACGACGCGGTCCGCTCGCTCGACAGCCACTTCAAGATGAACCCGCCGCTGCGCACCGAGGACGATCGCCAGGCGCTGATCGACGGCCTGCGCGCCGGCGTGCTCGACTGCATCGCGACCGACCACGCACCGCACTCGCGCGAGGAGAAGGAGGAGCCGTTCGAGCTCGCGCCGATGGGAGTGACCGGGCTCGAGTCGGCGTTCGCGGCGATCCACACGGACCTCGTCCTGCCCGGCGTGCTCGACCTCGGCCTGGTCGTCGAGCGGATGACGGCCGGCTGCGAGCCGTTCGGCCTCGTCGTGCCGACGCTCGCGAAGGGCGCGCCGGCGAACGTCTGCCTCGTCGATCTCGGCGCGGTCTGGGAGGTCGGCGAGGCCGGCTACGAGAGCCGCTCGGCGAACTGCGCCTTCGGCGGCCGGCGGCTGACCGGTCGCGTGCGGATGACGATCGCCGCCGGCGCGGTCGCCTTCCGCGAGCGCTCGTTCGCAATCGAGGCGGTCCGATGAGCGCCTACCTGCTGCTCGAGGACGGCACCCGGTTCGACGGCGACGCGGCTGGGGCGCCGCTCGCGGCGACCGGGGAGGTCGTCTTCAACACGGCGATGTCCGGTTACCAGGAGTCGGTCAGCGATCCCAGCTACCGCGGCCAGATCGTCATCTTCACCTATCCGCTGATCGGCAACTACGGCGTCTGCGCCGAGAACATGGAGTCCGACTCGATCCACGCGCGCGCCGTCGTGATGCGCGAGGGGATCGATCGCGAGGACGCCCCGCACGCCGAGGGCGGCTGGCTGACCTGGCTCGCCGACTGCGGCGTGCCGGCGATCTGCGGCGTCGACACGCGCGCGCTGGTGCGCCACATCCGCGACCGCGGCGCGATGCGCGGGGGCGTCTTCCCCGGCGACCTGGCCGAGGGCGAGGCGATGGACCGCGTCCGCGCGGAGCCGTCGATGGCCGGCGCCGACCTCGCGCGCGAGGTCACCCCCGCGGCGCCGCTGCTGCTCGACCCGCTGACCGACGCGGCCGGTCCCACGATCGCCGCGATCGACACCGGGATCAAGGACTCGATCGTCCGCCACCTGCGCGAGCGCGGTGCGCGGCTCGAGCTGCATCCCTGCACGACGCCCGCCGACGAGCTGCTTGCCCGCGACGCCGACGCGTTCTTCCTCGCCAACGGCCCCGGCGACCCGGCGGCGCTCGGCTACGTCGTCGACACCGTCCGCGAGCTGGTCGGCAAGCGGCCGGTGTTCGGCATCTGCCTCGGCCATCAGCTGCTCTGCCGGGCGGTCGGCCTCGAGACGACCAAGCTGCCGTTCGGCCATCGCGGCGCCAACCACCCGGTCAAGGACCTCGAGACCGGACGGATCGACATCACCAGCCAGAACCACGGCTTCGCGGTCGTCGGCCCCGACGGCGCGAACACGATCGACACCGACGAGCCGGTCCGCTGGGAGACCGACTTCGGCGCCGCCGAGCTGTCGCAGATCAACCTCTACGACCGCACCGTCGAGGGGCTCGTGCTGCGCGACGTGCCCGGCGCCACCGTCCAGTATCACCCCGAGGCCGGTCCCGGGCCGCACGACTCCCTGCACATCTTCGACCGCTTCCTGCGGATGGCGGAGAGGGTCTGATGCCGCGCCGAGACGACATCTCGAAGATCCTGGTGATCGGCAGCGGGCCGATCGTGATCGGCCAGGCGGCGGAGTTCGACTACTCGGGCGCGCAGGCGTGCAAGGTGCTGCTCGAGGAGGGCTACGAGGTCGTGCTGGTCAACTCGAACCCGGCGACGATCATGACCGACCCGGAGTTCGCGACCGCCACCTACATCGAGCCGCTGCTGCCGGAGTCGGTCGCTCGCGTGATCGAGCGCGAGCGGCCCGACGCCCTGCTGCCGACGCTCGGTGGCGGAACGGCGCTCAACCTGGCGCGCGACCTCACCGAGGATGGCACGCTCGAGCGCTACGGCGTCGAGCTGATCGGCGCCGACTACGACGCGATCCAGCGCGCCGAGGACCGCGACCTGTTCAAGGAGACGATGGCCAAGGCGGGACTGCGCACCGCTCGCTCGGCCGCCGTCGTGTCGCTGAGCGACGCGCTCGCCGCTCTGCCGGGCATCGGCCTGCCGGCGGCAGGCTCCGACGAGGAGTGGGACGGGCGCTCGGCGATCATCCGCCCCGGCTTCACGATGGGCGGCGAGGGGGGAGGCATCGCCTACAGCGAGGCCGAGTTCCACCGGATCGTCGCCGAGGGCCTCGCGGCGAGCCCGATCGGCCAGGTGCTGGTCGAGGAGTCGGTGATCGGCTGGGGCGAGTTCGAGCTCGAGGTGATGCGCGACCACAACGACAACGTCGTGATCGTCTGCTCGATCGAGAACATCGACCCGATGGGCGTCCACACCGGGGACTCGGTCACGGTCGCCCCGCAGCAGACGCTGTCGGACCGCCAGTACCAGCTGCTGCGCGACCAGGCGATCGCGGTGATCCGCGCGGTCGGCGTCGAGACCGGCGGCTCGAACATCCAGTTCGCCGTCGATCCCGCCACCGACGAGATCGTCGTGATCGAGATGAACCCCCGCGTCTCGCGCTCGTCCGCGCTCGCCTCGAAGGCGACCGGCTTCCCGATCGCCAAGATCGCGGCGCGGCTCGCGGTCGGATACGCGCTCGACGAGATCGACAACGACATCACGCGCGTGACGCCGGCCAGCTTCGAGCCGACGATCGACTACGTCGTCGTCAAGTGGCCGCGCTTCGCGTTCGAGAAGTTCCCCGGCGCCGACGGCAAGCTGTCGACCTACATGCAGTCGGTCGGCGAGGCGATGGCGATCGGCCGCACCTTCAAGCAGGCGTTCGTCAAGGCGATGCGCTCGCGCGAGATCGACGTCGTGCCGACTCCGCCGCGCGACACCGACGAGCTGCTGGCGGAGCTCGAGATTCCCGGCCACGACCGCTACGAGCTGCTCTTCGAGGCGGCCCGGCGCGGCGTGTCGGACGCGGAGCTCTGCGCGCGCACCCGCATCGACCCCTGGTACATGGCCGAGATGACGGCGATCGCGCGCGGCGAGGATCCCGAGGCCGGCTTCGTGCGGACGTTCAAGTCGGTCGACACCTGCGCCGCCGAGTTCGAGGCCGCGACGCCCTACTACTACTCGGGCTGGGAGCGGCCGGGCCCGGACGGTGCTCGCCACGAGGTGCGGCGCGGCGACAACGCCTCGGTCGTGATCCTCGGCTCCGGTCCGAACCGGATCGGCCAGGGGATCGAGTTCGACTACTGCTGCGTCCACGCGGCGATGACCGTGCGCGAGTCGGGGCGCGACGCCGTGATGGTCAACTGCAACCCCGAGACCGTGTCGACCGACTACGACACGTCGGACCGGCTCTACTTCGAGCCGCTGACGCTCGAGGACGTGCTCGGCGTGATCGAGGTCGAGCAACCCGAGGGCGTGATCGTCCAGTTCGGCGGCCAGACCCCGCTGAAGCTCGCCCAGGGACTCGCCGACGCCGGCGTGAAGCTGCTCGGCACGCCGGTCGAGTCGATCCATCGCGCCGAGGACCGCCCGAGCTTCGGCGCCCTGCTCGAAGAGCTCGCCCTCAAGAGCCCGCCGTACGCGACGGCGACCTCGCCCGAGCAGGCGCTGACAGCCGCCGAGCAGGTCGGCTATCCGCTGCTCGTCCGTCCCAGCTACGTCCTCGGCGGTCGCGCGATGGAGATCTGCTACTTCCGCGACGGCCTCGCCGACTACCTGCGCCGCCACGCTCCGCAAGGAGCCGTCCCTGCGGGGCAGGCGGGAGCCGATCCCGCCGCTGACCGGCCAGGAGCCACGGAGGGGGGCTCCGGGGGGGCGGAGCCCCCCCGGCCCGATTCCCCGCGGGACATCTTCCTCGACAGGTTCCTGGAGGACGCGATCGAGGTCGACGTCGACGCGCTCTGCGACGGCGAGAGCGCGCAGATCGGGGCGATCATGCAGCACGTCGAGGAGGCCGGCGTCCACTCCGGCGACTCGGCCTGCGTCATCCCGGCGATGTCGCTCGGCCCGGACATGCTCGCCCAGGTCGAGGAGGCGACCCGCAAGATCGCGCTGAGCCTGGGCGTCGTCGGGCTGATCAACATCCAGTTCGCGGTCTTCGGCAACGACGAGCTCTACGTGATCGAGGCCAACCCGCGCGCGTCGCGAACCGTGCCCTTCGTCTCCAAGGCGATCGGCGTGCCGCTCGCGAAGGTCGCCTGCCGGCTGATGCTCGGCGAGCGGCTGGCGGACATCGACCTGCCGCTGCCCGCGCACCCCGGCCACGTCGCGGTCAAGGAGGCGGTGCTGCCGTTCGGTCGCTTCCCGCGCGCCGACGCGCGGCTCGGCCCCGAGATGAAGTCGACCGGCGAGGTGATGGGCATCGCGGCCGACTACCCCGCCGCGTTCGGCAAGGCCCAGGCCGCCGCGGGCGCGGAGCTGCCGAGCGGCGGGACGGTCTTCATCAGCGTCACCGACGGCGACAAGTCGAGCGCGACGCAGCTCGCGGCTTCGCTGCACGACCTCGGCTTCGACGTGCTCGCGACCGGCGGCACCGCTCAGGCGATCCGCCGGATGGGAGTCCCGGTCGAGCGGATCAGGAAGCTCAGCGAGGGTTCCCCCAACGTCGTCGAGCGGATCGAGTCCGGCGAGGTCGATCTGGTCATCAACACCCCCACCGGCTCCGGCGCACGCGCCGACGGCTACGAGATCCGCCGTGCGGCGGTCGCTCGCGGCGTCCCCTGCATCACGACGATGAGCGGCGCCTCGGCGGCGCAGCGCGCGATCCGCGCCAAGCTCGCCGACCAGCACGAGCCGATCTCACTGCAGGAGCTGCACGCCGACAAGGCGGCGCCTTCGCCGCCAAGCGGCGGACGGATCTCTCTGACGGGCGCGGGCGGCGGAGCGGCGGAGTGAGCGCGGCCACCGAGCCGCGGACGCTGGCGCCGCCGGAGCGGCGGATCGCCGAGGTCAAGCGAGTCGAGCGCATCGGCGCCTACGACCTGATCGTCGCCCGCGACCCGATCGGGCCCGCCGATCCACGCCCCGGCCAGTTCTACATGCTGGCCGCCGGGGAGCGCTGGGGCGGGGGAGGGGGCGAGCGGCCCTACCTGCCGCGTGCCTTCTCGTTCGCGCGCGTCGAAGCGTTGCCGGGCGGCCAAGGCGCCGACCTGTCGTTCCTGCTCGAGGACGTCGGCCCGGGCACGCGCCGTCTCGGCGAGCTTGCGGCGGGCGACGCGCTGGCGCTGCTCGGCCCGCTCGGAGTCGGATTCACCCGGCCGGTCGACGGGCGCCGGCCGCTGCTGGTCGCCGGCGGCATCGGCGTGGCGCCGATCCTCTGCTGGGACGACGAGCTGCGCGCCGACGGCGTCGAGGCGCCGGTCCTGCTCGGCTTCCGTTCCGCGGGCCACGCCGAGGCGGCAGCATTGTTCGCCGGCGCGCCTGGCGTATCGACCGACGACGGCTCCGCCGGCCGCCATGCGCTCGTGACGGAGCCGCTGCGCAGTGAGCTCGAACGTGATCCGCAGGTGGTCGTCTACGCCTGCGGTCCCGAGGGCATGCTCGTTGCCGTCAAGTTCCTATGCGAGGAGCTTGGCGTTCCGGTGCAGCTGGCGGTCGAGGCCGGCATGGCCTGCGGCTACGGCGCCTGCTTCGGCTGCGTCGTGCCGACCGTCGACGGCTACGAGCGCGTCTGCGTCGAGGGCCCGGTCTTCGACGGACGGCGCCTGCTCGCCCCCGAAGCGCCGGCCGCATGACCGGCGCGGCGCCCGGCGAGCCGATCGACCTTTGCGGAATCGCGCTGCGCGGACCGATCCTCAACGGATCCGGGACCTTCGATGCGATCGCGGCGCGCCGTGCCTTCGGCGACTCGCTGCTCGAGCGGTTCCCGTTCGACTGCTTCGTGTCAAAGACGATCACCCTCGAGCCGCGCCAGGGCAACCCGCCACCGCGGCTGTGGGAGACCGCGAGCGGGATGATCAACTCGATCGGCCTGCCGAACAAGGGCCTCGAGCGCTTCCTCGCCGGTGATCTGCCTCGGCTCGCCGAGCTGCCGGTGCCGCTCTGCGTCTCGGTGATGGGCTTCAGCCACGACGAGCTAGCGACGCTGGTCGAGGCGGTCGGCAGCCGCGACGAGGTGGCCTTGATCGAGCTCAACCTCTCCTGCCCGAACGTCGAGACCGGGACGCTGGTCGGCGCAGACCCCTCCGAGACGGCCGCGGCGGTCGCGCGCGTGCGCTCGGTGACGGAGAGGCCGTTGATCGTGAAGCTGACGCCGAGCGCGACCGAGCCGGCAGCCGTCGCGGCCGCCGCCGAGGCCGCCGGCGCCGACGGCGTGTCGCTGATCAACACCCTCAAGGGAATGGCGCTCGACCCGGTGACGCGCGCTCCCTGGCTGGGCGGCGGCACCGGCGGTCTGTCCGGGCCCGCCGTGCGGCCGGTCGCCCTCGAGCAGGTCGCGGCCGTGGCCGCACGCGTCGCGATCCCGATCGTCGGCATGGGCGGCGTCGCGAGCGGCGCAGATGCGGCCGATCTGCTCGCCGTCGGGGCGACGGTCGTCGCCGTCGGCACCGAGAGCTTCCGCGATCCGGCCGCCGGGCGACGGATCGGCGCCGAGCTGGCCGCCATTCGCGTCGCCACGTCACATATAGCCGCAGGATCTTCGCTCTGAGCGACATTGGAGGCTGGCCATTCTCCAAATCCGCGACAAAGTCCCTGCAAAGTCGACGCAAAGGGTCAACCAGCGCCAAGCTTCCTATAGCTCAACTCGAGCTTGAGGTGAATTCACCTCAAAAACGCCCTTTCGGGCTGCCACGGCCCCGATCCGTGTGTATAGTCGCCGCCCATGCCGGTCGCGCCCGAATCGCTCGCCCAAGCCCAGACCAGATCCGGCGGCGACTCCCGAAGCGCGCAGGCCGGGATAACCCCCGAGCGCTCGCTCACGCAGCGGATGGATGCGCTCAAGCGAGCGAACGAGATCCGCACTCGGCGCGCCCGCTTGAAGCGCGACCTGAAGGCGGGTCGGATCCAGATCCACGCGCTGTTGCTCGACCCGCCCGAGTACCTCGCCACGGCCAAGGTCTTCGACCTGCTGCTCGCCGTCCCGAAGTACGGTCGCGTCAAGGTGAATCGCATCCTCACCCACTGCCGCATCTCGCCGAGCAAGACGATCGGCGGCCTCTCGGAACGCCAGCGCAACGAGCTGGTCTCCTACCTCAGGCGCTAGCGGAGGAGCCCGACCGGTCGTGACGACGCCTGTGCTGGTGATCACGGGCCCGTCGGGGGTCGGCAAGGGCACGCTGATCCGCCGGCTGCTGGACGAAGTCCCCGGAGTGGAGCTGTCGGTCTCGGCGACCACGCGCGGCCCGCGCGACGGCGAGGTCAACGGTCGCGACTACCACTTCCTGGCCGCCGCGGAGTTCGAGCGCAGGGTCCGCGAGGGCGAGTTCGTCGAGCATGCCGAGTACGCCGGCAACCGCTACGGGACGTTGCGCAGCGAGCTCCAGCGGCCGGCTCGCCTGATCGTGCTCGAGATCGACCTGCAGGGCGCGCGACAGGTCCGCGCCACGATGCCCGAAGCCGAACAGGTCTTCATCGCCCCGCCCCGCAACGACCTCGGAGAACTCGAGCGGCGGCTGCTCGCCCGCGGGGCGGAGAGCCATGAGCAGATCGAGCGCCGGCTCGACGTCGCCCGCGAGGAGCTGGCAGCCCAGGATGAGTTCCGGCACAGGATCGTCAACGCGGACGCCGAGCAGGCGACACAGGAGCTGATCGACCTCGCCGCTACCATGTGTGTCCCCGAAGTCAGGAACGGATCTTGATCAACCCTCGCCTGGACACGCTGCTCGAGCAGGTCGACTCGCACTACGCGTGCGTCCTCGTCGCCGCGAAGCGTGCCCGCCAGATCAACAGCTACTACCACAACCTCGGCGAGGGGACCTTCGACGAGTACCCGCCCCCGATGGTCGAGACCGGGTCCAAGAACTACCTCGGCATCGCGCTCGAGGAGATCGCCCAAGGCAAGATCAAGTACAAGTACCGCGACTAGCCGCGGTACTTGGATAGGGCAATTTCCATGGCCCGCATCCTGATTGGGGTGTCCGGGGGGATCGCGGCGTACAAGGCCGTGGAGCTGGTGCGGCTGGCGATCAAGGCTGGCCATGCCGTGCGGGTGGTCCAGACCCCGGCGAGCGTCGGCTTCGTCGGCAGGGCGACGTTCGAGGGGGTGACCGGGGCGCCGGTGCTCGTCGACGAGTTCGAGGCGGATCCGGCTCGCGGCGCCTTTCCCGGCGATCCGGCGCCCGACCACGACCCGATCTCGCATCTCGAGCTGGTGCGCAACTGCGACGCCTACGTGGTCGCGCCGGCATCGGCGAACACGCTCGCCAAGCTCGCGGCCGGTCAGGCCGACAACCTGCTGACCAGCGCCGCGCTCGCGTGCACGGCGCCGTTGGTCCTGGCGCCCGCGATGAACGGCGCGATGTGGTCGAACCCGGCGACCGTCGGCAACGTCGAGACGCTGCGTGAGCGCGGCGCGCGGATAGTCGATCCCGCGACCGGACCGCTCGCGTCGAAGGGCGAGTGGGGGACAGGGCGGCTCGCCGAGCCGGCCGAGATCCTGTCGGCGGTCGAGGCGGTGCTGGCGGAGCCGGCTCCCGCCGACGGTCGGGGCGCGATCGATGCCCGTCCGGTCGCGGCGCTCGAGACCGCGGCGGGCAGTGCGCTGCACGGCCTGCGCGTGTTGGTCACTGCCGGCGGCACGCGCGAGCCGATCGACGCGGTGCGCTACGTCGGCAACCGCTCGTCGGGACGGATGGGCGTGGCGCTGGCCGCCGAGGCGTCCGCACGTGGCGCGGAAGTGACGCTGATCGGCGCCAATCTCGCCGTCGACGCCCCCGCCGACGTGACCCTCGTCGAGGTGACGACCGCGGCCGAGCTCGAGCGAGCCGCCCGCGACGCCTTCGCGACGGCCGACGTGCTGCTGATGGCGGCAGCCGTCGCCGACTTCGCGCCGGCCGAGACGACCGACGGCAAGATCAAGAAGGGCGACCGCGACGAGCTGACCGTGCGGCTCGCGCCGACGACCGACGTGCTCGCCGGCCTCGCCGCCGAGCGCCGTCCGGGGCAGACGCTCGTCGGCTTCGCGGCCGAGCACGGCGCCGGGGCGCTGGAGAACGCGCGCGCCAAGCTCGAGCGCAAGCAGCTCGACGCCGTCGTGCTCAACGACGTCTCACAGCCGGAAATCGGCTTCGACACCCTCGACAACGAGGTGACGGTCGTCACGGCCGGCGGCGAGCAGCCTGTCCCGCGCGCTTCGAAGCCTGTCGTGGCGTCCGCCATACTCGACTCTGTCGAGTCGCTCAGGAAGACGCAAAGCGAGGTGAGCCCGTGAGCGAGACTCCGGAGGAGCGCGGTGAGCGCGTATACGAGCTTTTCAAGCGGGGCAGCGAGCTGCTCGAGCGTGGCGACTTCGCGGCGGCGGCGATTCCGCTCGAGCGTGCCCGCAAGCTCGAGCCGGACAAGACTTCGATCCGCGAGGCGCTCGGTCGCGCCTACTTCCGCAGCGGCCGCTTCGGTCCCGCCGCGGAGGAGTTCGGCGCCGTCGTCGAGCGTGCGCCGGTCAACGACTTCGCCCATTTCTGCCTCGGCAAGGCGCTCGTGAAGACCGGCCGGGTCCGCGAGGCGCGGCGCCACGCGATGCTCGCAGCCGGGATGCGGCCGGACCGCGCCGACTACCGCAACCTCAGAGACCGCCTCAGCGACGCCGCCTGAAGGTTCACCCGGGGCTCGCGCCCCGGACCCCCGGGGCGCCGTGGCCGGTCTCAGTCGACTCTGAGCCAGCCGCCATCGTCGCCCTCGGGCGCCGGCTGGCGCCTGGCGCGCTGGAAGTCGCGCACTGCGACGACGCCCTCGACGACGAGGCCGAGCAGGCGGTCGAGCGCGACCTCGTCGACCGCGGCGGCGGGCAGGTCGGCGTGGACCCACAGCTCCCGCCCCTGGGTGGCGCTGAAGCGGACCATCCGCGTCGAGCGGTTCCACCACAGCAGCATCCACGGATCGACGTGCTCGGGGTCGGTCAGCGCGTGCGCCTTGACCGTCAGCAGCCCGTCGGCGACGCGCAAGCCGACGTGCAGGGGCCAGCCGCCGGCCTGCTCGGCGGTGAGCGTGAAGCCCCACTCGGCGTGGGCGATCCGGCGGCGCTCGCCCGGCAGGGCCTGGATGTAGGCGTCTATCGCGTCGACGGCCGCGGCCATGTCGGGGACAGTACGGGCCGCACGTCGCGAGTGCCCGTAGCCGTGGCGGAAGCCCGTCTATACTGGTCCGCTGCTAGGACTTTCAGACGTACCGCGACTCCGGTCGCGCCTGGAGGTGGGCTTCGCAGCCCACCTTTTTTTCGACCTGATGACGACCACGACCGACCAGCTCCACAGCGACATCGAAGCCCGCCTGGCGGGTCCGCTGCCCCTTGTCGAGCTGCTTGCCTGCGAGCAGATCGGCGCAGAGCGACTGCGCCTGACGATCGATCATCCCGACGGCGTCGACCTGGCGCTCTGCGAGCGCGTGACCCACGAGCTGTCGGAGCTGCTGGTCGCCTATGGCCTCGAGGTCTCGTCGCCGGGTCCCGAGCGCCCGCTGGTCAAGCCGGATCACTTTCGCCGCTTCCTCGGCAGGCGGGCGCGCGTGCGCACCCGCGAGCCGCGCGACGGCCACCGCAACTTCACCGGCGAGCTCGTCGGCGCCTCGGATGCCGAGGTCACCGTCGCCGCCGGAACGGGAGTGGTGACGATCCCGTACGCCGAGATCGCGCGCAGTCATCTCGTGGCGGGCGCCGAGGGCGATCGAACCGACGACACGGGGAATGGAGGCAACTAGATGAGCAAGGAGATCGTCGAGGCGATCGGGGCGCTTGGCCAGGAGAAGGGCATCGCCACGGACACGCTGATGGACGCGCTCGCCGATGCGCTCCTCTCGGCTTACAAGAAGAGCCCCGGCTCGGCGAAGTACGCGCGTGTCGACATCGACCACGACAGCGGCGACTTCACCGTGTACGAGCTGATCCTGCCGCCCGAACTCGAGGAGCGGCTGCTCGCCGAGGCCGAGGAGGCCCAGGAGGAGCCGGAAATCGATCCGGAGACCGGCGAGCTGCGCGAGCCGGAGGAGCCGGAGCTTGATCCCGACGTCCTGGCCGAGTACAGCGACCAGATCGAGGAGCGCGACGTCACGCCGAGCGACTTCGGACGGATCGCCGCGCAGACCGCGAAGCAGGTGATCCTGCAGCGCGTCCGCGAGGCCGAGCGCGACATGATGTTCGACGAGTACCAGGATCGCGTCGGCGAGCTGATCACCGGGCTCGTCCAGCAGTCGGACTCGCGCTACACGCTCGTCCAGCTGCGCGAGCGCGTCGAGGCGCTGCTGCCGCGCTCCGAGCAGGTGCCCGGCGAGCGCTATGACCATGGCGCCCGCGTCAAGGCGATCATCACCGACGTCTCGTCGCAGGCGAAGGGGCCGAGCATCATCGTCTCGCGCCGCTCGCCGGAGCTGATCCGCTCGCTGTTCGAGCTAGAGGTGCCGGAGATCGCCGACGGCCTCGTCGAGATCCAGAACGTCGCTCGCGAGCCCGGCTACCGCTCGAAGATCGCCGTCGTCTCGCACACCAACGGCGTCGACCCCGTCGGCGCCTGCGTCGGTCCGCGCGGCTCCCGCGTGCGGATGGTCGTGTCCGAGCTGCGCGGCGAGAAGATCGACATCATCCCGTTCAACGACGAGCCAGCCCGCTTCGTCGCCAAGGCGCTCTCGCCCGCACGTGTACGCGAGGTGCTCGTCGACGACGACGCCAAGCAGGCGACCGTGATCGTCCCGGACGACCAGCTCTCGCTGGCGATCGGCAAGGACGGCCTCAACGCACGTCTCGCCGCGCGGCTGACCGGCTGGCGCGTCGACATCCGCTCGGAGACGGAGTTCGCCAACGAGGAGGACACGCTCGGCCTGGACGAGGAGGAGACCGCGGGCCGCTGCGCGGCGATCCTGTCGAACGGCAAGCGCTGTCCGAACGCCGCGATCCAGGGCTCGCGCTACTGCGGCCTGCCCGCGCACCAGGCGCTCACCGACACTGACAACGACTACGTCACCGGCGAGCCTCCGGCCGTCGTCGAGGAGCCCGTCGCCGACGAGCTGCCGGCGGTCGAGGTGGAGGACGGAGCCGCCGATGCGGCGGCCGCCGAGCCGGCTGGCGACCAGCAGGCCTGACTCGAGGTATAGATGGCGAAGAAGCGCGTCCATGAAATAGCCAAGGAGAAGGGGATCCCCTCGAAGGAGGTGATCGCCAAGCTCCAGGCTGCCGGCCTGAACGTCAAGGCGGCCGCCTCGAGCGTCGACGAGGCCGACATCGAGCTCGCCTTCAGC
>Ga0190265_10000370_pt1 | contig 34071 bp, 18 predicted proteins | sample Popmic124T_FD_133135 | JGI IMG/M metagenome (GOLD analysis project Ga0190265, IMG submission 133135) | Populus adjacent soil microbial communities from riparian zone of Indian Creek, Utah, USA - 124 T | ecosystem: Environmental > Terrestrial > Soil > Riparian zone | place: USA: Utah | collected...
GACGCGGTCATGCCCGATCGCCTTGAGGCAATCCTTCTTCGCCTCGAGGAAAACGGCATCGAAATGGTCGATGAGGCCGACGTTCAGAAGATCGCTGGCGCCGACGATCCGGCCGGCCTGAAGAAAGTCGCAATCCCCAGCGTAGCGCCGACCATCGGCATCGAGGAGGAGGCAGCGGTCGAGGCGCCCAGCCGTCGGATCGACGACCCCGTGCGGATGTATCTCACCCAGATGGGCGAGATTCCTCTGCTGACGCGGGCCGAGGAAATCGGACTGGCCAAGAAGATCGAGCTGACCCGCATGGCGTTTCGCCGGATGGCGCTCGAATCCGACTGCAGTCTGAACACGGCCGCCGAGCTGCTGCAGGCCGTGCATGACGGGTCGCTTCCGTTCGACCGGACGATGAAGATTTCGACGGGCGAAAATCAGGCGAAGCAGACGGTGTTGCAGCGCCTCCCGGGAAATCTGCGCACTGCCCGCCAGTTGATGGAGCAAAACCAGGAGGACTGGGTCAAGTTCGAGGACTCCCACCTGACCGACGCCGAGTGCGAGGAGATCTGGCGTCGCATCAACAAGCGCCGCCGAAAGTGCGTTCGCTTTTTTGAGGAGTTGGCGCTGCGGACCAGCAAGGTCACGCCGATGATGCGCAAGCTCTATGCCCTCTCGGACAAAATGCACGATTTGCAGCGGAAGCTTTCCGATCAGCGCCTGCGCGACGCGATGCCCGCCGAGGAAATCGAGGCCATGCGCGACGAGCTGGCCGGCCTTCAGGACCTCGTGCTCGAAACGCCGGCCATGTTGCGCCAGCGCGTGATCAACATTCGAAAAGTGTACGCCGAATACGAGGACGCCAAGCGAAAGCTCTCTGGCGGCAACCTGCGTCTCGTGGTTTCGATCGCCAAGAAGTATCGCAACCGCGGTCTGCCATTTCTTGACATTATTCAAGAGGGCAACACCGGCCTGATGCGAGCGGTCGACAAATACGAGTATAAGCGCGGTTACAAATTCAGCACCTATGCGACCTGGTGGATTCGCCAAGCCATCACCCGCGCCATCGCCGATCACGCGCGCACGATTCGCATCCCGGTCCACATGATCGAAACCATGAGCCGCCTGCGCAATATCTCGCGCGAATTGCTGCAGGAGCTCGGCCGTGAGGCCACCATGGACGAAATCGCCAAGCGGGCCAAGATGCCCATCGGCGAGGTTCGCCGCGTGATGAAAATCAGTCGCCATCCGATTTCGCTCGACCGCCCCGTCGGCGAAGGCGAGGATTCCTACTTCGGCGATTTCATCGAGGATGGCACGGCCGAAAGTCCCGTCAGCACCGCAAGCAACGAAATGCTCAAGGATCGCATCGAGCAGGTGCTCAAGTCGCTGACCTATCGCGAGCGCGAGATCATCAAGCTGCGCTACGGCATCGGAGATGGTTATACATACACGCTTGAGGAAGTCGGCAAGATCTTCAAGGTCACCCGCGAGCGCGTACGCCAGGTCGAGGCCAAGGCCATTCGCAAGTTGCAGCACCCCGTTCGCTGCCGCAAGCTCGAAGGCTTTCTCGACCGCGACGGCAAGCTGCAGACCCCGGAAGAGTTTTGATCACATGGTGGATTTCACCGGTTGATTAACAAAGGATAAACAAACGGCCCCGTGCTTCAACGCCGGGGCCGTTTCTCTTTTGTTATCGAGACTTTGGGGATTTCTGCACGTTGCGCGAATTCCAAACCGCGGGGTCGACTTGCGCATGGCCAAAAGGTATGCTAGGGATTCACAGGCGCAAATAGTTCGATTCCATCGTACATTTGCAGGGAATTCACGAAGATTCCGCCCGGCGTGTGGCGGTAAGACCTTCGTCGCCTCAAGGGTATCGAGCGTAATCTCGTGACTCGCGATGCAATTGACCTGACCCGGAACTCTGGTTGCCGCTTGCGCCGATGTCGGCGCGGCGGCATCGCCTGATGCGGCGCCTCCGATTCGCCGCGCGTTATTCGAACAGGAAAGTCGTTCACCATGGAACCCACCGCAAACCCCGCGTTCAGTCCTGAGACAACCGCGCCTGTCACCCAGCCGCCGCCGACTGACGGCGGTTCGCCCGCCGTTGAAGTCCAGAGCGCGACCCCTGCCCCCGCAGCCCCGGCCAAGACGCCCCCGCGGTTCTCCTCGGCCGACCTCGCCGCCGCAATCACCCACGAGCCGGATGCCGCCCTCGATCGCGAGCTTGAGTCGGCCATGAGCGGTGTGTCCCGTTCGTACGAAGCCGCACCGGCCTCCGCTCCTTCCAGCGCCGATCCGAAAGAAGGCGACCTGGTTCGCGGCCGCGTCGCGAACATCGGCAGCGAAGACATTCTGATCGACTTCGGTGCCAAGACGCTCGGCGTGATGCCCAAGATGGAAATCGGCAAGGACGAATCCTACAAAATCGGCGATCCGATCGAAGTGCTGGTCGTCGGAGCCGACGACATCGGCGGGCTGCTCAAGGTCTCGCGCAAGCAGGCCAAGCAGGCCTCGATCATGAAAAACATGCACGCCGGCCTCATCGTCGAGGGCAAGGTTTCGGGCATGAACAAGGGCGGGCTCGAGATCGACATCGAGGGCATCCGCGGCTTCATTCCCGCGAGCCAGGTCGACATTCACTTCGTCAAGGACATTTCCGATCTCATCGGCCAGACGATTCGCGCCGAGGTCACCAAGTACGATCTCGACGAGAAGAGCGTCGTGCTGTCTCGGCGAAAAGTTCTCCAGGTCGAGTCCGAACAAAATCGCGAGAAAATGTTCGACGCCCTCGAGGTCGGCACCGTTCATCGCGGCAAGGTAAAAAACCTCGCCGACTACGGAGCATTCGTCGACATCGGCGGCGTGGACGGCCTGCTCCACGTCAGCGACATGAGCTGGGGCCGGGTGAACAAGCCCGAAGACGTGGTCAAGGTCGGCGACGAGATCGAAGTCAAAATCACCAAGATCAACAAGGAAAAGAAGAAGGTCTCGCTCAGCCTGAAGCAGGCCACACCAAATCCGTGGACCCACGCGGCCGAGAAATATGCTGTCGGAACCAAAGTGAGCGGTCGCGTCGTGCGCCTGCAGAATTTCGGCGCGTTCATCGAGTTGGAGCCAGGGCTGGATGCGCTGTTGCCGGTGAGCGAACTGAGCTGGACCCAGCGCGTGCGCCAGCCTTCGGATGTGGTCAAGGAAGGCGACGTCGTCGAGGCAGTGGTCCTCAGTTGCGAGCCGGAGAAGCAGCGCGTCTCGCTGAGCCTCAAGGCCGTCACCGGTGACCCGTGGGAAGCCGTCGCGGAGCGCTATCCCGAGCGATCGACGGTCAAGGGAAAGGTGGTGCGCACCACGGACTTCGGCGCCTTCGTCAATCTTGAAGACGGCGTCGACGCGCTCATTCACATTTCCGAGGTTTCGGACAAGCGCGTCAAGGCCGTCACCGATGTCGTCAAGGTCGGTGACGAAATCGAGGCACGCGTCATCAAGATCGATCGCGAGAACAAAAAGATCGGTCTGTCCATGCGGACGCCGCCGAAGGAGCCTTCGCCCGAGGAGCTCGCCCGCGAAAAGGCCGAGCGCGCCGAGATCGAAAAACGCCGCAACAAGAAGCGCCGCGGAGGCCTGACCATCAACTGGGGAGAAGGCCTGGGTTCGCTGGATCCGTCAAAATTCGCGCGATAGACCCGTTCTTATTCGGACGAATGATCCTGAACGAAGCCGTCATTCTGAGCGAAGCGAAGAATCCTGCCCAAGAGTGTGCTGTCGCTCTAGCCCTGAGTGTGCATCTTTCGCTAGAAGTGCCTCAAGGCTTTTGTGCGTCCGCAAGACGGCCTCACGACTTTTTTCCACCTCTGTCAAAAAAAATCGCGAGTAATTCCCCCCCCCCCCATCGAAATTACTCGTGACCGCTTAAAGCAGAGCAACGTCCTGAATCGACCGCCCCGTGATCCGCCGCACCGCCATCGCCGCCCGCGGCAATTCCGGCGTCTCCGGCGACCAGACCAGCAGATGGTCCCGCCGGTCGGTGACTGCGGCGATCAGATCATCCGCGCCAAGGCCCCACTTGATCTCGTGTAGACACCGATACTGACCCGTGTAACTGTCGCCGAAGACGTGCAGATCAAGCTGCGGCCGGCCGTCGCCGACCAGCAGGCGCGGAATGCCCCCGCCCGCAAGCCAGTCGATCGACTGCACGGGATTGGTCTGGGCCGGTCGCACCGTCTCCATTTTCGCCTTCGTGTCACCGATGAGCCACCGGACGATGGAGCCGTCGCGCAGGCCGGCAATGGCATGGTCGTCTTCGACGAGCAGCGTGGTGATTTCGCTCGGCGCCTGAAAGGTGAATTGCGGCGCATCGGTCTGAGGGTTCCATCCGACTACGATATTATCGATTCCCAGCCATAGGCGGCCGGCGCCGTCCGTCTGCACGTCTCGGACGGCCTTGCTGCCTTCGGTCAGGTCCGTCAGGCACAGCCGCATGGTCGTGGCGGGCTGATCGATCTTCCACTGAACCAGCCCGACTTCGGAATGCGACGCGAACAGGAAGTTGTCACAGACTGCCGCCGAATTGACACCGCCGCGCAGCTCGGCCGGCGGCGTGAAGCTGAACGACCTTGCGTTTTCGCCGTTCTCATTCAGCAAAAAGACGCCGCGCTTCGCGCCGATGAGTATCTGTCGCCCGCCCGGGGAATCATCCACGCGCACCGATCGCAGGGAACCCGCGTCGGACGGCAGGATTTGCCGCCGCTGCGGCTTCTCCAAATTCGTAGGGTCGATCCACAACAACTCGCCGCCCGCGACCGCCAGAATATGTGACGTTGCTCGCATGCCCTTGTGGGTCGCAAGCAGGCCGTGATACAACGCGCCGCGTTGACCGACGTCGAACGTGCGGATGATGTCCGCGACGTGCAGGCCGCCATTCGCGCCCGCCATCGACTTAGCCTTCTCCAGAATGCCCGCCAGCTCGCTCAGGTGCGCCTCGCGCGCCTTCGCCGCGGCTTCGCGCCGACTCCGCTCGGCCTGATCGCGCTCCTCCCTTTTTGCGGCCGCCTCGATCTCGCGTCGTGATTCTTCATAAGTAGGGGAATGCAGCGTGATGCGTGCATCCGACCCCAGGGCGATGCCCGATTCGAATCCGACGCCGGCAAAGGCTTTCTCAAGCACTTCGTCGAATGCTTCCCACGAGTTTGAAGAGATTAGCTCGCCCGCCCGCCCCGCCGTGACGAATTCTCCCGCCGCCTGCCGGACCACCGTCTCGCACTGTTGCCGCAGCCGGTCCGTGCGCGCCTCCCGCCTGCTGCCCAGAATGGTCCGGCGAAAGGCCTCCAGCTCGATCCGCTCCGGCACGACCTGCACCGATAGTTGAATGGTGGCGTCAAAGGCGAACCCGTCACTGGATCGCAGGCCGCCCATCGCATATTCAAGAAAGAAGGGCGCCGTTCGAACGAACAGGACTTCGCGAATCTCCCCCGCCTCCAGCGGCGTCCCCGCGGACAAAAGTGCCGGATGCCTGTCGCTGCCATAAACCAGCGCGACGCACGCAGGCGGCACCGCCACCTCGCGGGTGAAGAACCCGAATAGGTCTTCCGCCGAGGCGATGCGAGCCACCAGCAGCGGGTCCTGCGTCAGTTTCGCGATGTCGAACCGATCCTGCATGATCATTTTCTGTCAGTTCGTTGCATCGAACTGCTCGAAGCGGATCAAATCCTTCTTGCGTACGCTCGGCGGCGTCGATTGGATCATCTGCAGCAGGTCGCCCCGATTGATCGGCCGCGCCTCCCCGCCCCCCACCGCCTCCATGAACGGAAGCGTCGCGGCACGCTCAACAATCGACTTGATGTCCGCCCCGCTGTAGCCATCGACCAACCCGACGATCTCCGCGAAATCCACATCCGCCGCGAAAGGCCGCTTCCCCAGATAAATCTCCAGCAGTTTGTGACGGGCCGGCGCATCTGGCAGCGGCACATACACCTTTGAATCGAATCTTCCCGGCCGCATCATTGCTGGATCGAGCGCCCACGGCTCGTTCGTCGCGCCGACAAAAAGCAGCGGCCGATCTCCCTTGCGATCGAATCCCTCAATCTCCTGCAAAATCTGCGGCACGACGCGCGTCATCACGCTGCTGTTCGAATCGCGCCGGCTGGGCACCAGCGATTCCACCTCGTCTATGAAAATAATAGCCTTCGTCTCGGCCTTGGCGGCTTCAAAGAGTTTACGAATGTTTTGCTCCGCTTCGCCGACCCACTTGCTCAAGACCTGAGCAGGCGAAACCACGAACATCGTAGCCTGAATTTCCTTCGCAATCGCCTTGGCGATCATCGTCTTGCCCGTCCCCGGCGGACCGAAGAGCAGCAACCCCCCGCCCACCGCGATGCGATACTGCGCCGCCAGCTCCGGGTGAGCGAACGGGTAAATCATCTTCAGCCGAATCTCGTGCTTGACGTCCTCCAGCCCGGCGATGTCGTCGAAGCCGATGTCCGGCACTTCGCGAATGATCCAGTCGCTGGCTTTTCCTCCCGAGTCGTCGCCATCCTTCGCGGCCGCGCGGCGATTGGTGCGCTTGTCCTCCGAGCGCTGGTCGCACTGCTTGGCAAACTCGATCAGCTCCGCCGCCATCGCCTTGCGCCGCGTCCGTTGCGACGCGTTGTCGGTTTCACCGGCGATCTTGATCATCGCATCAGCCGCCTGCATGAGATAAGGCTTGGCCGCGGCATAGTCGCCGTTCTTATAGGCGGCGAGCCCGCGCTCTTTCAGGCGTTCGAAGGTGTCGTAGGAAACGGGCATTCTCTATCACTCAACTCTCTCAGCCGCCCAGTCGGTATGGACGGATCGTTTCGTCACATATGTTAACGCATCGTCATGCGACATTCATCCCATCGTCAGCCTCGCTGATTACCCTTAAAACGTCGACTCGAACAAGGAGGAGGCCCGGACATGAGCGACCGAAGCCAAAACATCGACGTGGGCGGCGCGTCCGAAACGCAAAGCGGCCGTAGTGAAAGTTCCGCCGGCCGGCCGGTCAAGGTTCGCATCGAAGACCCAAGCGCGCAGGCCAACCACGACTGTCCCCCTTATTTTCTCGCCGACTGGGAAAATATTCTCGCCATTCACTACGCGGTCGATCCGCAGCTCTTGCAGAAAGAGATTCCCTTTGCACTCGACTTGTTCAACAAGCAGGCCTACGTAAGCATCTTCGCCTTCCAGATGACGCGGGCGCGGCCCTACGGCACCGGACCCATCGGCGCGGCCATCTTCAAGCCCTTCGCCTCGCAGCCCAGCCTCAACGTGCGCACCTATGTGCGTCACAAGGGCGAACGCGGCATATTCTTCATGACCGAGTGGATGCCCAATCCCATCGGCGCCGTCGTCACCCGCACCATGTTCGGCCTGCCCTACCGCGTCGGCACCGTCGAACTCGGCGCCGTCAAACCTGACGGCGCCTTCGCGGCGGAAATCGTCGACATGCTCACACAGAAATCGCTCCGCTACCGCGGCCTGCGCGAGCTCAACCCCGCATACAAAACGCCCGCGCCCGAATCCCTCGAAGCCTTCGTCATGGAGCGCTACGTCACCGTCACCGGCGAGCCGTCCTTCGCCCGCACCCTGCGCGTCAACCACGCCCCATGGCAAATCTGCCGCGCCGACGTCGAGATCGAAGAGGCCAGCCTCCTGCAACTCACCCCGCACTGGCACAACCGCAGCGAATACATCGGAGCCTGCTGGTCCCCTGCCGTGCGAGACATTTCGCTGGACCGCCCCAGAATTGCCTGAAGCAGCGCGCCCTAAATACGAATTTATCTCCGCGCGGGCGCACCGGGCAACTATGATTCGTCACCATTGGATGGGTTTGCTCCGTTCTGGCGCAAAAATCGCAATGTGTTGCCTATTTTTGGAGGAGGAGTTTATGAGAAGGTGGAAGATGCTGTCTCTTTTCGGGGGCCTGAGCGCGTTGACGCTCTCAACGACGGCCAACGCGGAGCTGATCATTGGGTTGACAACCAGCCAGCAACTGGTGCGATTCGACAGTGCCACCCCCGGCACCATCAACGGCACCTCGCCGCTGATCACGGGTTTGTCCCTCGGCGAGAGCATCGTCGATATCGACTTCTACCCCGTGAACAATCTCCTCCACGGCCTGGGCACGACCGGCAATCTCTATCGCATTGACCCGTTCACGGGTCTTGCCACGCTCGATGCCACGCCCCAGTCCTCACTCGGCTCGCCGCTGGACATCGACTTCAATCCGGCCGCCGATCGGCTTCGAATCTTTTCCGCAGGCGATGCCAATTTCCGCATGACCCCCAGCGTCGGAACCGCCGGTCCCAACGGCGCCAATGCCGGCCTGGTCACCCCCGACGGAACCCTGTCCTACGGCAACGCCACCGATCCGAATCTTGTCGGCGCGGCCTACACCAACAACTTCGATGGAACTGCGACCACGACGCTGTACAGCCTGGATACCGGAACCAACAACCTGGCATCCACAGCGGCGGTCCCGCGTTCTCGACACTGGCAGCGGTCGGGCCGCTCGGCACTGACATCGGATCGCTCGTCGGTTTCGACATTTCGCCTTCGACCATCGCCTACGTCTCCGATGGCAACGACCTTTACACGATTGCCCTCGGCAGCGGCACATTGACGCCCGCCGGCGCCATCGGCGGACCCCTTTCGGTCGCGACGATCGCGGTCGTTCCCGAGCCGACCACCCTCGCGCTGCTCGCAGTCGGCGGCCTGCTGGCGATTCGTCGCCGCCGCGCGTAGTTCATCGATCCAGCTTTCAAAACAAACCCCGAAAAGGCGGTTTCCGGTATTCCGGAGCCGCCTTTTTCTTTGATCGCACGGAGAGCAGGCTGGCGTGACGATGAATCCGACCCGCTCGTTGCCGGAATTCCCACGCGTCGAGACATCTATCAACGGGGTGACTGCCACTGGAAACGGGAGATCATCGTGACCTCATCAAATCGAAGAAGCTTGTTCGCAATTCCTGCACTCCTGCTCGCCGCCCTCCCGAGCCTGCTTTCCTGCCAGAACAACTGCGGCAATCTGGTGCCGACCCTCGTCAACGTCGGCCTGCAGGAGTTCACCGTCACGCCCGCCACCGACTCCGCCCCGGCCGGCTGCGTCACCTTCCTCGTTGCCAATGCCGGCACGGTGTCGCACGAGTTCCTCGTCATCCGCACCGACCTCGCCCCGAACGCCCTGCCCACCAACAGCGACGGCAGCTATCAGGAAAACGGCCCGGGCACCGAACTGATCGACGAAATCGCCGAGATTTCACCCGCCGGAACGGCCGAGCTGACGCTCCTTCTCGAATCGGGCGACTACGTCCTGATCTGCAACATGGTCATCGGCAACGAAGCGCATTATTCCCTCGGCATGCGCGCCGCCTTCACCGTCAACTAGTCCGCTCGCTCAATACCGTTGTTTCGGCGTTTCGCTCCCGGCACGCCGGGTGCGTTCCTGCGTTTGACAACCGGCCGCCGCGCCTTCGGCACCTCAATCTCCCGCGCCCCCGACAAATACTGCCCCGTCAGCGATCGCGGGTTCGCCACGATTTCCTCATAATCCCCCGCCGCCACCACTTCGCCCCCGCGCACCCCCGGCCCCGGGCCGAAATCCACGATATGATCGGCCGCCCGCATCGTCTCCTCGTCATGCTCCACCACGATCACCGTATTGCCCATGTCGCGAAGCTTCTGCAGGCTTTCCAGCAGCTTGCGGTTGTCGCGCGGGTGCAGCCCGATCGACGGCTCGTCCAGCACGTACAACACGCCCACCAGCCCCGACCCGATCTGCCCCGCCAGCCGGATGCGCTGCAGCTCCCCGCCGCTCAGCGTCGGCGCCCCGCGATCCAGCGCCAGATAGTGCAGCCCCACGTTCAGCAGAAACTCCAGCCGCGCCCGCACCTCCTTCAGCACCTCCTCCGCGATGATCTTCTGCACCGGCGAAAGCTCCAGCCGGTTCAGTGTCTCGTGCGCCTCCGCCACCGACATGTTGCACAACTCGACGATGTTCGGCCCGTTTAGCCCAGTCCCGAATGGACCGGGTGAACGGCGTGAAGACTTTATTTTCTCGTTCGACGCCGCGCCCGAGTCCGCGGCGCCCATCGGCAATCGCACCGCCCGCGCCTGCGCATTCAGCTTCGCCCCGGCACAATCCGGACACGGCCCCCGCCGCATGTATTTCTCATAATACGCCCGCACGAAACCCGCCTTGGCCTTGCGATATTTCTCGCGCAGCTCCGCGATCACGCCCGCGAACGTCCCCCCGTGCTTCCACACCCCACCCGACCACCGCCACGCATAGGTGACGTGCCGATCGCCGGTGCCATACAGCAGCGCATCCCGCGCCTTCTTCGGCACCTCCTTCCACGGCGTCTTGAGATCAATGCCGATCGCCTTCGCCACGCCCTCATAAATGTGCCGCCGCCACTTCCCCGGCGGGCCCTTCAGCGGCGCGATGCAGGACGATAGAAAGTGCAGCGACTCGTCCGGCACCAGCAGATTCACGTCGAAGTCGTACAGCTCACCCAGCCCGTCGCACGTCAAACACATCCCCGCCGGCGCATTGAAAGAAAACATCTGCGGCGACGGCGGCTCAAACGATATCCCGCAATGCGTGCAGGCATATTTCGACGAATACACCCGCTCCGCGCTTTTCGCGACACGATCCTTGGATTCCATCCGTCGTTGTTCCGCGCGCGGGACTTCCTCATTTTGGCTTCGCCGTTTGGCGCTTTCGCCCTCCTCCATCGGCGCCACCACCAGCGACCCCTTCCCCACCCGCAGCGCCGTCTGCACCGCCTCCGACAGCCGCGCCCGCACCGCATCCCCGATCGCCAGCCGGTCGATCACCACCTCGATGTCGTGCCGCTGGTTCTTCTGCAGCGACAGGTTCTCCGTCAGTGCCACCACCTCGCCATCCACCCGCGCCCGCACGAACCCCGCCCGGATCAGATCGTCAAACAGATCGCGAAACTCGCCCTTCTGCCCCCGAGCCACCGGCGCCAAAATCAGCACCTTCACAGAGCCGCGGGCTATTGCCCGGGGCGAATCAACAGAGCCGCGCCCGTTAGGAAGCGGTAACCGCTGGCTTTCAGCACCCGTTTTTGAATGGTCGGCCCCTTTTTGATCCCCTGCGCGTTCCGCATCTCGCCTCGACGAGTCGCCCGCGAAGGCATTATCGGCGCGGCTCAGTTCTCCCGCGTAATTCCCCAAGATGCTCCCAATAATCTGCTCCACGCTCTGCGCCGTGATCGGCCGCCCGCACCCCGTGCAATGCTGAATCCCGATCCGCGCATACAGCACCCGCAGAAAATCATGCACGGCCGTCACCGTCCCCACCGTCGACCGCGGGTTCCACCCCGTCGTCTTCTGCTGAATGGCGATGGAGGGCGACAGCCCGGTGATCAGGTCGCAGTCCGGCTTCTGCATCTGCCCCATGAACTGCCGCGCATAGCTCGAGAGCGACTCGATGTACCGCCGCTGCCCCTCGGCATACAACGTGTCAAACGCCAACGAGCTCTTCCCGCTCCCCGACACCCCGGTGAAGCAGATCAGCGCATTCCGCGGCAGAGAGAGCGAAACCTCCTTCAGGTTATGCTCCCGCGCATTCTTGATCTCAATCGTCTCAGGTTCCATCGGAGTGACCAGGCTGTTTCAGAACCCCGGACGGCCAAGTCCGGGGCCTCGTTAGTCGAGCGATAGTTTTTAGGATCTCAGGAAGTGCGGCCACCTGGCGCGGCGGTCGCTGAAACACCAAGCTGAGCTGACTCATCCGGCCCGCTTCGCCAGAAGCTTCTGGACCTGAGGCACCAGGTCCACGGGGATTGCCATCATGGTCACCACCGTACTTCGATACGCTGCTTCGTCCTCAGCGACGGCGTCCTCCTCGGATTGATTGTCGTAATGGTCCGCCAGCGCCTTGACGGATCGCGCATTCCAGCCCTTTGGATAAACGTTGGAGTCTTTACGCGCCTTGCGAATCGCCTTTTTCTTGGTGATCTTGCGTTTCATCGTATTCCTCGCCTTCTCATGCGACGGTTATGCGCCTTCAGGGGCTTGCCTACCAGATCGTATGCCGTCACGACGAACATGCCTGCTCCGTCCTCGTCCGGCACGCCGACTACCTTCAAGAGTCGACCGGCACCCGTGCGGCCGATGAAGATACGCGAGTTCCGGCGTCCCGGCAGATTTCCAACGGCCGCCGCAAGACATCCTCGACTTCATTCTCGTCAACGCCGTGAGCAGCAATGTGCGGCAAGTATCTCCAACTGAGCTCCTCGGTTGGCGCGATCGGCATCGCCCGTCACGCGGTCGACATGATCCGCAGGCTTCCCATGCTCCGATCATCTGCCCCATGAACTGCCGCGCATAGCTCGACAGCGACTCGATGTACCGCCGCTGCCCCTCGGCATACAGCGTGTCAAACGCCAGCGAACTCTTCCCGCTCCCCGGTAAAAGCAGATCAGCGCATTCCGCGGCAGCGAGAGCGAAACCTCCTTCAGGTTATGCTCCCGCGCATTCTTGATCTCAATCGTCTCAGGTTCCATACGTGAATTCTAATCCGTCAATCGAAGGTGAGCGAAGGTGTGAAGGAGCGCGGAGACGGAATTCAAGACGTCGCCGCGGGAGGCGGAGGAGGAACGAGCGGCTCGAGCACCGCAATCAAGGGCGCGATGTGATTTTGCACAATTTCCCAGACCTTGGTCGTGTCGACCCGCGTGTAGTCGTGAACAAGCCGATGGCGCAGTCCCACGATTTCCGACCACTGAATTTCTGGGTGAGCCTGTCGATATTCGACTGATATCTTCGATGCCGCTTCGCCGATTATTTGGGACGCGCTGCGTGGCAAATTGAAGCATATTGTTGCCGGAGAACTTCTCCCATGTGACACCCGCATTGAACTCGCGTGCTCTGCGGGCATGAATCAGCATATCCAGCAAGAGATGTTCATCACGCCACATAGATCACACGCGCGTTGCGCAAGATGTGTTCCCGGCGCAGATAATTCTCACTGCGTTCGATCGACGACTTTGCCACCACGTCCACCCCGCGCCCCAGCAGGGCCGACAGGTCGGCGGCCAGGTCGTCATACTTCGCTCCCCACGGACCCGAATCGTCGTCCTTGAAACGGACCAGGAAATCAATGTCGCTGTCCTCGCGAAAGTCATCTCGCAGAACCGATCCGAAGACGCTTAACTCCGCAACGCCGTGTTTTTGACACAACGCCTCGATCGCCTCCAACGGCAACTCAACTCGAATGCCCGTCGCTAAAAACGTCATGGTGCCTCCATCATCCGCAAACTCCCGATTCCCGGCTATCTAGGATTCTAACCGCTGACGCCCATCCGCCTCAGTCAAAGAAAATATGACCTATGAGAAATAGTCAAGCAATTCAACCCCTGGGCATGTGCAACAATGAGCTGAAAAACGTGAAAAAAACAGTTCCCTCACACCCCCCAATCGCCACCTTCCCGGTCCGGCCACTCTCCTTGTTTGCGTTCTGGAGTTTCGGCCCCCAATCGCCAGATCGCCATACCTGCCCGCCGGGGCGGACGAAGTCTCTCAAATCTCAAGTCCTCAAATCCCCATCAACGCCCTTGGACCCCACGGCCCCGTCTCCATTTCGGCGTTTCGGCGTTTTCCCATGGCCTCTGCAACCCTCGTCCCTGTTCCGTCGCTCCGTCGCTTGTGCCCCATTTCCCCCACCTCAATCGCCAAATCACCATATCGCGATCGCGAGATCGCCAAATCTCATCCATGCGGACCCCCGTCCGACCCGCCCCGCCAATTTCGGCGTTTCGACGTTTCGGCGTTTCCGCGTTTGTTATAACTTTTTGCCGATTTGCCGTTTTGACTTTTCGACGGAATGATCTATGATCTACCTGTTGGTTGGATACGACGACTCAGTTTTTCGGCCGGTCTGTTTGACTGCTTATCTGATTCTCGCCTGTTCCTACCGCGGACCTGTGCAGGTCACTTTCGAGACTCGGGAAAGCGAAATCCGCGTCAAAGCTACCTTTTTAGGAGCAGTGTATGAGTAAGAAACTGTACGTGGGAAATCTTTCCTACAACACCACCGGGGCAGACCTCGAACGGTTGTTCTCCGAGCACGGTGAGGTCTCTTCCGCGACCGTCATCACCGATCGCGACACCAACCGCAGCAAGGGCTTCGGTTTCGTCGAGATGACCAACGGCAACGAAGCCGATGCGGCCATCTCCGCCCTCAACGGCAAGGAGCACGACGGCCGTGCCCTCACCGTCAACGAAGCCCGGCCGATGGCGCCCAAGCGCAGCGGCGGCGGCGGGGGTGGTGGCGGCGGCTACGGCGGTGGTGGTGGAGGCGGCGGCGGCGGTGGTCGCAAGAGCCGAAGCTGGTAAGCCTTTTCCAGAGCCGGTCGCCCGCGTCAATATGACGACGCGCTGACACCGGTGGACAAGTGACGATCCAAAAAAAGGGAAGTCGCCCATGGCGGCTTCCCTTTTTCACGCGCGTCGACCGTCAGAACCCGGCACGCCAGTGGCGGGCCCTCAAAGAAAAACGCCCCGGACCGCACGTCGCGATTCGGGGCGTCTTGATGTTCGCTACTTCAGTGTGGCGAAAGTGTGGCACCCGCTAACAGCCGGTGCGGGCACTCGCGGAGGCGAATGCCACAACTGATTCACTTTAGCGCTGCGGGCGCCGCCGCCGATACCGCGACCGCAACATCGCAATGCCGATCAGCGTGAACGGCGCCATCGCCGCCGCCGCGCCGGCCGGACATGCGGCTCCCCCGCCGCCACCGCCGCAATCAGGCCCCGTTCCGGGACCCGGAGGCCCAGCCGTGCCGCCCTCGGACGGATCGCACACCTCGCCGATGCCGTTGCCGTTGGGATCTTCCTGGCCGGCGTTGGCGCGATCCGGGCAGTTATCGATGCAGTCCACCACGCCGTCGGCGTCGCGATCGTCGTCGGGAATGTTGCAGCCGCAGATGCCCTCCGACGTCTTGGTGCCGTCGAACGGACATCCATCTTCCAGGTCGTTGACGCCGTCTTCGTCGGTGTCCGGCGGCCGCGGGCCGAAGATCACGCAGTCGGGCACGCCGTCGCCGTCACGGTCCTGATCGGCCTGATCGCAACCGCACACGCCCGGCTCGGTCTTGCCCACGTCGTCGGGGCAGTTCTCGCAGGCGTTGCCGAAGCCGTCGCCGTCATTGTCCTCCTGATCGGAATTGACGATGTCCGGGCAGTTGTCGCAGGCGTCGTGATCGCCGTCGCCGTCGCTATCCGGCTCGTTCAGGCTGCTTTCCTCGTTGGGACAGACGTCGCAGTCGTCCCCGATGCCGTCGTCATCCGCGTCCAACTGAGCGGCGTTGGGATCATCCGGACAGTTGTCGCACAGATCGGGAAGGCCGTCGCCATCGGTGTCGCCGCCCTGACCGGGGTTGAAGTTCTGCGGGCAGTTGTCGCAGACGTCGCCGACGCCGTCGCTGTCCGCATCGGCCTGGTTGGCGTTGGGATCGTCCGGACAGTTGTCATTGACGGTGAGAATGCCGTCGCCGTCGATGTCGGTTTCGCAGACGTCCCCTTCGCCATCGCCGTCGAAGTCGGCCTGGTTCTGGTTGTCCACGGTCGGACAATTGTCGCAAGCGTCGCCGAGGGTGTCACCGTCGCTGTTCAACTGATCGGTATTGGAATCATCCGGGCAGTTGTCGTCGCCGTCGTCGACATTATCCTGATCGGAGTCCGGGAAGTTGACGCAAATGACCGTCGAAGCGGTTCCGGTGATGTCCTCACCCGTCGCGCCAGCGCCCGGATTGATCGCTGTCAAAGTCACGGTGTAGCCGCCCGGGATAGGGCACGTGCTGGGCAGGAAGAACGTGTGATCGACCGTTTCGCCGGTCGCCGTGCCGCCGTCGCCGAAGTCCCACTGAAACACGAGATCAGGGTTGTCGAGCTGTCCGTTCTGATCGCGCGTCTGCGTAGCGTCGAAATGGACGTCCAGCGGGGCGCGGTGCAGAGGATTCGGAGGAGGCCCGACTTCGTCGTAGGTCACGTCGATGACCGGGAAGAGTTGCTGCACGACCTCGCCATTCAGCACCGTGATCGGAGCACTGTAGGCCGTCTTGCCGGTGGTGATGAAGGTGAACTTGTCGGGGCTTGTGCCGAATCCGTCGAAGAAGCTGTGGACTCGGTAATCAACACCCGTCGTCTCGGTAAAGTCAGTCGAAGTGAGCACGAGGGTGTGGTTGTCCGGAACCAGGGCAATGACTTCGAAGCGGGTTACGCCATTGATCTCCAGCCGAACACGATCGGTCGCCTTGAACGTGGTCGCGTCGAAATTGGCGTTCAGATCGACGAGCTGGAATTTGCCATCGGCGCGCTCCTCGATGTCGCCGATCCCGCTAATCGCATCGGAAAGGATGTGGAACTGCACCTCGTTGTCGTCCGAGGCATAATCCTGGCCGGTCGTAGCGCGGTTATCCTGAATGCCGGAAATCGAGCCTTCGACTTCCCATTCCTCCGCGCCGGCCACGGTGTCGTCGACCACCGAGACGGTCCACTGCTCGAGCTTGGACGTGGTGAGATCGACGATGATTTCAACCTGTGGAGGAGGAATTTCCGTCGGGCATCCGGAGGTAAGCACCTCGAAATGACCGCGACCGCGATTGCTCGGATTTGGCCGCGGCGTCGAGGCAGCAGCTTCGCAGTGGCCGCCTTCACCCAGTCCGGGCGAGAGCTTGGCGAAGAAGAAGTAGGTTCCATCGCCGATCAGCTCCGTCAACGGGAATTCAAAGGTTTGCTCGACGAATCCGGGCGTGGTTTTCTGGAAGCCGGAGGTGAGCAGCCGCTGATCGTTCGTTTCAAATCCCTCGGTGTTGTCGTCCCAGTAGAACTCGATGAAAGTCCCGCCCCACTCATCCCACGCTTCGTAGGCGATGGAGTAGTTGCCATTGATCACCTGGCCGCCAGGCGGACGGGTAAACTCTAGTTCCGGCACGACGCGCGGGTTCCAGTGAAAGACGACTTCGGAGAAGTTCTGGAACGTATTGATGTCGCGGATTTCGATGCCGCTGCGAACTTCGCCGTACCAGCGGGAGTTAGGCAGTGGATCAAGGCCGTTTCCGTCCTCGGTCCAGAGGGTGTTGCCGCTGCCGCCGGGGAATGGATCGCCGCCGTTTCCGGCGTTGTTGATCTCGCCATCGCCCTGGACGATCTGATAGGCGAAGTGGGTGCCGATGCGCTGCTGGAGCGGGAAGCCTTCGAAGTTGCCGGCAAACCCGCCGAAGTTCTGGCCGAAGTCCGTGTGCATGATCATGATGCCGTCGGACGGCAGGGCGCGGGAGAAATTAATCCTCGGCTCATTTGGATCGACGCGCGTCAGGCGCCAGAAGTAGAACCGCTCGCCGGAGTTGTTCGGGTTTTGGAAGTAATAAACGGAGTTCACCGGATCGAACGCAAAATCGGTCAACGAGATGGTGACGTCATCGAAGGGGACCATGAAATCGACCAGGTCATGGGTTTCGATCCAGGGATCGTGCTCGGTGCCGAGACGGCAGTCGCCCGTGCCGAATTCCTTGAGGAATGGCGACGGATGAACGAGACCGCCCGCCATGATGTCCCAGATGGCGATCGGGAAATCTTCGATGCCGCCGATGTACACGTCGTAGTCGTAAAGGTCGGGATAACCTTCCCATACGTGGAGCCACTCGTGGGCCATCAGTCCCACGGCGAAGTCCTCCTCAGCGGGGTTCTGCCCGTTTTCACCGACAGAATCGAGCGCCGTGGCGAAATCAGAAATGAAGATCGGCGAATGGTCCTCCTGAACCTGTACGGTTTCGAACATGGAGGGCGCCGGGAGCTGGAACAGGCCGCGCCCGCCGGGCGCGAGGCCGTCCTGATACAGACCGGGCGGAATGAACGTGGTCCCGTGCATGATATTCACGGTCGACGGGTTGGCCTGGCCGATGCCTGAAGTCGTGCTGATGCGGATGATGGTTCCGCTCCCAACCCCGGTGGTTCCCCAGACAAAACCCGGATCGGCCTCGTCATATGCCAGCCCTCTGACATCCGGCACGCCGATGGGCGAGCCGCTGACCGGAGTCGCCGCGCCCGTCGTGGGGTTGATGTGGAGCAGAAGCGACGACGCGGAGTCCACGCCGTAAAGCGTGTTGGTCGCGGTGTCGAAGGCAAGTCCCTGAACGTCGCCGAAGCCGAGCGGACCCACGACCGTGACGGCGCCGTTCGTCCGGCTGATGGTCAAAAGCTGGTCCGTGGTCGTATCCGAGCCGAAAAGCGTCGGGGGAGCGGGTCTGAAATCGAGACCGTCTACATTTTCAAAGACGGTGCCGTTGGTCAGGGAGCCGACCGCGGAACTGACCCATCCACCGGCGTCGGGATCAAAATCTGCCCGTAGAAGCCTGTCCGTCGTGGTGTCCGTTCCGAAGAACGTCAGCGTCGTATTGATGGTCGTGGCGTCAAAGGCGAGGCCGGTGACGCTGGTGTTGGCCGCGCCGAAGAGGCCGACCGTCGCGCCGGCCGCGCCGCCGAGACCGCCGCCTTCGGCGGTGTTTCCGAGCTTCAGCGCGGAGCCTCCGGGATTCGGCTCGCTGGCGCCGAAGATCCCGCCACCGATGAAGGCCAGGCCCTCGTAGTGGGCGCAGACCGGCCGGACGCGCATCACGACGTCGTCGAAGTCGACCGACAGGTCGAGCGCCGCGACGGTGTCTTCGACCAGGCGCATGCGGTTGAAGGGATAGTTGCTGCCGCCGCCGCCGTCATTGGGCGTGGCGCGGTCGAGGTCGATGGCGTAATTCTCGGTGCCGACGTTGCGCACTTCGCCCTGGTCCATCAGACCATCGAGGTTGAAGTCGCGCTTCAGAACATCCACCGGGCTCGTGTTCTGACCATTCGTGCGCCAAGTAAGCCATTCGAGCGTGGCGACATTTCCGCCGTCGAAACCGTTGGCGCCGTGAACGTTGAAAGCAAGCGGCCCCGCCGGCGGCACGACCGTGTCACCGCTGCCGCCGCCGCCGCCCGGATCGCCGGATCCGATGTCCTGGCCGAAGATCGATTCATTAACGGTGGAAGTGACCTCGCCAAATGCCCAGTCACCGCCATAACCGAGGCCCGACACGCTACGTGCGTGATATATCGAGGACGGCAGGTCGTCGAATTCGCGGGGGCCGTCGTAATAGGCGAATTCCTCGTCCTGACCGCCGCCACCGCCATTCGGCACCGGCAGGCGGTCCGGATAGACGGGCACTTCCGTATTGAAAATGTCAACACCATTGGAGGCATTGGGATCAACCACTCCGTTTCCGGGTGAGGGACGATCGACACAGAGCAGAATCTCGTTATGGCACTCGGCGCAGTCGGCCGGACTGATCGTATCTTCGTGCTCGAATCCACCCTGCGACGGAATAACCCAGTCCTGGGTCGGACAGAAGTCAGCGGGGAGCTGCGGAACCGGGAATGGCCCGCCCGTCGGCGGATTCTGCTGACAGGCCTGGTCATTGGGCTCGGTCTGGCAATCCTGCCCGCCGCATTGCGTGCTGAGATCCCATGTGCCGCCCTGGTCGTCGCAAGCCTCGCGCGGTTGGTCGGAGCAATTGGATGTCGGCGGATTACCCGGTTCAACCGTGCAGCACGAACCATTCGGGGCCGGACGCGGTTCGATACGGGGGCCGCCGCCCGAGGCCGGATTCTCAATGCAGACCTGACCCTTGCGGGAAGTCGTGCCGCCACAGTTGGGATTGAACGCGCGCAGATCGAACGGCCGCGGCAACAGGCCATTCGAAGGCTGTGCGGTGTTGAAAGGAAGCATGTTGGGAATATTGGCCGTGCCGCCGCCGCCCGCCGTGGGATTGCTGGGGGGCCACACGGGCGCGGCCGGTGTTGCAGGCGTTGCTACCTGCGCTGCGAAGTGCTTGTCGTCCCAATAGGCAGACCACCAAGTGACACCATCGGGAGCGCCCAGCGGACGATTGTCCACGGCGTAGTCCCAGCGGGGATAATTCGCCGGATATACCGGCGAGTTGGGCGGACTGTCCGGGGTCGGGGAGCGCACACCGGACAAACCCCGCATGATCTGATTGCCGCCCTGTATTTGCAGTTTGCTGTTGCCGCGCTCGACCCATTGGTCGGGCCCGTCGTAGCGATCGTTGCCGAAGCGGGCCATGAAGCCCGTGCCGGTGGTACCCTGTGGGAAATTGGGCGTTCCGACCGTGCCCGGGTAATTTCGGGTGATATAGGCGACAGCCCATTGGCGGGACCCGACCTGGGTGGGGGTTCCTTCGACTCCGCCGAATGGTGCAGTATTTTTGTAGCTCGGGTCGAGACGAACCCAGCGCAGGCGCGGCTGAGTCGGGGTCGGATCGTAGTTCGGGGGCTGGGGATTGACATAGATGATGAGAAAATCCTCAAATGGCTCTGGATAATCCCATTCACCGTCGCTATCACCGAGCGCCCCAAAATTATTTACGCCAGCAGGCCCTTCGCAAACCTCGTCGTCCTGGATAACGCCATCGCGAGCGCACGCCGGGGTTGGCTGCTCCGCGCCGTCGGTCCACCCATCCATTGTTGCTTCGATCAGCGCATCGTATTTTCCATCGTCGTCAATGTCGGCGAAGCGTTCGCCGGGAGTCCAGCATGGGGTGACGCCATCCGGCCAGAAGTCCACAAATCCCGGCGTACGAACATTCGGGTCAAGCGGGTTTGGCGCCAGACCATTACCTCCAATATCGCCGTTCCGATCGATAAAAATCATCTGGTCCTGAAGCGCGTCGACTTCCTCGCCGAGGCCGTCGTCATAGACTTCCTCCTCCTCGTCGCCGCCTTCGCCGTCATCGCCGGCGCCCTGCATGTCGGCCCAGGGAAGAACCTCTTGAGCGATGGTGGTGGCGCCCTCGTCGATCTCATAGTCGCCGAGCGGCAGCACGGGCCAGGGAATTTCCGCCCAGCCAAAGACGTTTCCGCTGATATTCACGTTGCCATAGGAAATCTCGTTCCAATATTCGGCGAACGAGTTCCTATTCGGGTTGGTGCGATCGAAGTAGGCGTTGTAAATGTCCTGGACTTCCTCGAGATCACCCACCTCGAAGTCCGCCGCCTCCATGGACTTGACGGGGGCCGCCAGCATCACCACGAACTTGCGCTCCTGGGCCGCGGCATCGGCGGCGAAGCCGGCAAGGACTGAGCCGATGACGGCGAACGTGAACCAACCGGTCCGGTTTGCTTTCCGTGTGGTTGCCGGGAACGTCATATTAATTCCTCCGAAGGAACACCGCCGCGTGACGGAACGGTGCAGACTGTGATTCTTGAATTCATTGGAGCGTTTCGCCGAACGCGGCGGGCTGATTTCTCATTTCATCTCTGAGCTTCGAATTCGCGTGATTCCGCGGCACAAGGACCTCATTCATTGATGTTGTGGTGCGCGTGGTACGCTGGCGTTCACTGAAAAACTCTTTACGAATGGGTCGCCCGGCTTTTCGTGAGAAGCCTGGCGTTTTTCAGATCGTCGTTTCCAAGACCGCTGAAATCATGAACCTGAATGCAGTGGCACACCGTGAAAACGGTTCGACGTAAATACCGCGCATTCCGATAGTTGCGGGTTGAAGACGACATCCTCCATTCTAAAAACTTGGCTCGCCGCCCAAAATCGGGCCGCTCGCATCGTAGGGAGTACCCATCTGTCCGACAATGCGGGAAGGCATGGGGATGTTTCAGTATATACGGGTGCGAGGCGAATTCCTAGCGGTTTACGGATCATAGGTGCGAAGCCAGCGAGTGGATTTCTAGGACTCCACAATTCCCAATGAGCTGGGCGACCCCCGCTTGATTCAGACGTGCAGGGTCTGGGAGAACCGGGCAGGATGCATCGGCAAGCGAACATCGTCCCTATGAAAACGCCATAGGGGAAGTGCGACAAGCTGAAACCAAATTCGAACTTGTGTGCATTTAGGAATGACGGAACTTTATCGGTCGGGCCTAACTGTGCGACGGCTCGCGACTTAAGACCGGAAGCGGCAGAATTCCCATCGCCGGGAATGGCTGGTCCGCCTTGGCGAAAACGTCGTTGTACTGCCCTTCCAGATAATCGCGCTTCGGCCCGCTACGGATGTGATCCCAGGGCAGCACCTCTGCATAGGCCCGCTCGCGATGGGCATACCAGGCAGGATCGACGCCGCAATCGTCGAACGCTTGGACCCAGATGGCGTCGCGATAGCACTCGTCCCAGCCATCGAAGCGAGCGCCCAACTCCCAGGCGCGATGGATGACCGGACCCAGCCGGCGATCGCCGCGGGCCAACACGGCTTCGAGAACCGACCGCTCGGCATCGTGCGCCTTGATTGATACGGCCTTATTGCGGCCGGCGTGCGACATGCCCGAGAGAATGCGGCGAGCCTCTTTGAAGTATTCAAGCCGCGGTTGAGCAGCCCATTGAAAAGGCGTGTAGGGCTTGGGGACCAGCCAGCTCACGCTCGCGTTGATTTTCGCCGGCCCTTTGCCCAGCCTGCGACGCGCGTTCGACATCTGCACCGAAATCTCATAAATGCCGCGGATGTCGTCTTCCGTCTCGCCGGGGAAGCCGGCCATGAAATACGTCTTGATGCGGTTCCAGCCCGCCTTATAGGCCTCGGTGAGGCCGTCCATCAGATTGCCGTCGGTCACTTTCTTGCGAATGGCCTCGCGCATTTTGTCGCGGGCGGCTTCAACAGCGATCGTTAGTCCGCTCTTGCGCACGCTTTTCGCCATCCAGGGAATGTTCTGGAGCATCTTGTCGACGCGGAGCGAGGGCATGGAGATATTGACGTGGCGCGATTCGAAGCGCTCGTTGACCCGCGCGGCGAGTTCCTTCAGATGCGGATAATCCGCAGTGGAAAGGCTGAGCAAGCCAAGCTCGGTCTGGCCGGTCGCCCAGAACTGGTGCTCGGCGATTTCGAGGATTTTCTCAACGGATCGCACCCCCACCGGCCGCTTGGTGTAACCGGCGTGGCAGAAGCGGCAGCGTTGCGGGCAGCCGCGCATGACCTCGATGGCCATGCGATCATGGACGACGTTCACGAACGGCACGAGGGGCCGCGTGGGGAATGGCGCGTTTTCAAAGTCAGGGGTCTGACACCGCTCGATTTGTTTTGGGAGGCCCTGCACGCGCGGCAGCACGCCGGCGATCGTGCCGTCGGCGTGATAGCTCACGTCGTAGAGCGAGGGCGCGTAAATCCACGGGAAGCGCTTCGCCATGATCTCGATCATGTCGCGGCGGCGGACGCCCTCGCTTTTCAGGCGGGCGTACAGATCGAGAATCGCGGCGATCGAGGCTTCGCCGTCGCCGATGACGACGAGGTCGACGAAATCCGCAACGGGCTCGGGGTTATCGGCCTGGGGCCCCCCGGCGATGACCAGCGGGTGGGTGTCGTCGCGCTGGCTCGATCGCAGCGGAATCCCCGCCAGGTCGAGCATGTTCAGAAGATTGGTAAAACCCAGCTCATATTGGAGGGAAACCGCGAAGATGTCCGCCGTCGAAACCGGCTGTCGGGTATCCCATGTAAAGAGCGGCAGACCTCGCTGGCGCATGATCCGTTCGGCGTCAATCCAAGGCGCGTACACCCTTTCGGCGCAGACGCCCGGTGTATGATTGCAGATCCAGTAGATGATCTGGCAGCCCAGGTGTGACATGCCGATCGTGTAGGCATCCGGGAACGCCACCGCGACGCGCACGCCGGCCGCTTCCCAGTCGCCGGGCTTCACGAGCTGATTCCACTCGCGGCCGATATACTGGGCCGGCTCCTTCACGAAAGGAAGCAGTTCTTCACTAATTCGTTGTGTCAAGATCATTTCTGATGGGTCTCGCAGGCTTATCATATCGCCCTGCCGGTCTTCTCGCACCTTCGATTCACAATCCATCCTCGCTCGTCCTCGCGGATATTCTCAGACACATGGCGAAGGCATAGAATCGGGGTAGCCAACGGCCTCGACGAGAGGCCGCCGATGGCACGGTTTGTCGCGTGAGCGTCAGCCGTTCCCGCCGCACCCGGGTTCGGCCAAACTTTCAAGGGCTATAGGGTTGAGATTCCTGGACGTGCGATCGATTTGGGCATCCCAAATGACTGTATTGACCGGGGTTGTAACCTTGCGGGTCTTGACCACGCCGCTCGATGGCTGCTAATATGAGGGACAAGGGGGACCTCGCTACAGCCACGCCCGGGGTACGCCCGCGTCACCGTTCCACATTCCGTTAGAATCACCGTCGGAGGTATACGACCGATGCATTCGCGTTATTTGATCCGCCGCTACTCGGCTGTCGCGTTGTTTGTTCTGCTCGGGCTTGGCGCTTCGATGGGGCTGGAGTGCCCTGACGACGGCGGGCCGCCAGACCCGGACGTCAATCCGGGCAACCGGGCTCCGCGCGTTCAGATCACCAGCGTCACAACGCCCAATGGCGATGGAACGGCGGAGCAAGGCGAGCTCGTTACAATTGATTTCACGGCCAGCGACAGCGAGGACCGCGCCAACGTACGCATCTTTGCGTCGACCTCGGATAATCCCACGCCCGATGAGGAAATTTCCATCCTTGACAATTTCCCGATCGGCCCCGGCGAGGGCGAGGGCCGCGCGTTCTGGCGAACGAATAACGTGCCGCCGGGTTCCTATTTCGTATTTGCGGAAATCAGCGACGGTACTTTCAACGCCGCTGACAACACCGGCAACCCGCCGGTGATGGTGGTGTTTGGCGATCCGGTGTTGGTCGTACCAGAGGGCATTGGCGACCCAAACAGCTCGCCGGCGCTGGAGATCAATTTGCCGGCCACGGATGCCGGACTGGGCAATGAAGACATTCTTACGGTGCGATACACCGTGTCGGATCCGGATTCCGATGAAGACACGTTGACGGTTCGCGTGCTTTTCGATCGAGACAAGGATCCCGGCAACGACGACAGCGATCCGCCGATCGAAGTCGCTACCGAAACGCTCGCGCCTGGCCTGGTGCCGGCTGGCGATCCGCAGCCCGTGCAGGAAGACATCACCATCGATCTGAACGCGGTGCCCATCCGATTCGAGGTCGACGAGGGTCGCCGGCCGCTGCCTTATTTTGTTCGCGTCGAGGCGAATGACGGTCAGGATCACATCGTCAGCGAATACGCCGTCGGGGCCGTTCGAATCCTGCGTGCCACGGTCGATGTGGTCGATCTGATCAACATCGGCGGCACCTTCACCGGCGCGACCTTGCAGGGATTCGACGGAAACCCGGTCAATCCTGCTGCCGGCAGTCGGGTCGGAAGTGCGATTGCTCCGCTCGGCGACCTGGATAACGATGGAAATGACGATTTCGGTTTGGTTGGCGAGACGGCCAGTCCGTTCAATATCGGCCGCGTGGGTGAAGTCTACGTCGTTTACGGCAGGGAGCGCCGGCTGCCTCCCGATTTTGCCAGCGCGGCCGGATTCTCCTCCGGACGTTACTCCGGCTTGATCTCGGTGAACACGATCAGCAGCTTCGTCCCCTTCCCCGCCGGAGATCCTCGTCGGGAACTTTTCTTTAATATTCGGGGCCACATCATTCCCCAGACCGATCTACTGTCGAACGCTGGCAATATCGGGATCACGTCCCTCGCGGTCCTGCCGGACATCACCGAGGACGGAAGGCCGGAGTTCGTCTTCGGTTCGCCGCAGAATTTTTCGCCATTCGATTTGGAAGACGTGGATCCCTGTGACGAGTGCACATTTGAGGAGGATGAATTTGCGCCATTCACGTGTTTGGGAGATCAGGATCTTCACAGCGGAAACGATCCACTCACGTCCGAGTTAGAAGGTGTCGGCGAGTTGGTCGCGAATGAGTGGGGTCCGATCGATCCCGACGAGCTTGAGGATCTGGTAGAGGACAATCCGCTTCTGGCCCCGACAAATGTTGATCTGGCGATCGAGGCGCGCCGTATTTCCGATATGTTCCGCCTGGTGGTTCACATCGAAGGCCGCCGCGCCGATGCAACGGTTTTGCCACTGACCATTTCAGCATTGCTGGAAGATCAGGACGGCCCCTTGCGCACTGTGAACGTGGTGCCGGTCGACCAGGGTGAGTTTCAGGTGGACATCGTGTTCACTAATCCGACGCTACCGGTGCCGGAAGGCGGAAGTGTTCCGCCCTCCGTTTATGACGGCCTGTTTCTCACTATGATTCGAGCCACCGCGGACGTGGAGATTGAAACCGCGGAAGTGTCAATTGATTGCGTGACAATCGGAGACGAGACGACGCATCCGATCCGGTTTTCATATTTTGATGGTTTTCCAGTGGAGCTTTCGCAGAACGCCGGGTGCGGCACTCAAGTCCCAGCGCCGATCAGCTTCGAGTCAATTGAGGACTTCACCCCCATTTGCCCCCCGGTGAACCGTTCGGATCCATTCGGCGGCGGGACGCAGTTTGGAAATCGGGACGGGCATCTCTGCAATGAGGATCAGGTTCAGAGGGCGATCGCCGAAGCAGGCGCCGACTCACCGAGCGTCAGCAATGACAATTTGGAAGCAACGAACTACCAGACTGGGTTGGCATACGTGATGGGAAGCGATCACCTGGTGACGTCGATCAACTCGGGCGTCGACGCCGATAGCGACGGGGTTCCGGACGACGGACCTTTCGGAACTTATCGCGGTGATGGGACTCGGGTCGCGCCGTCCGAGCTGATCGGTCAACCGATCTTCAGACCGCAGGGCGGGCTGGGAATGCGCGGGGCCCGGTTCCGTGGCGCGTGGTACAGCCCGAGCGGCATCTATGATCCGTTCGGTCTCTTCGGGTACACCGTTGACACGATGCCTGAGTTCAATGCATTCGGCTTCTCGGGAATCCACGAACTTCTGGTTTCCGCTCCGCGCGGCGGCGTTTTCGACATTTTCACCGCCGATCTCCCAGACCTGGTTCAAATCTACAGCCATGACGCCGGCAATCCGAACAGCGTGGAGTCGGCCACGGCCACCTTCACCCTGGGCAGCACTTTCACCAAGGTCTCTACGGCGATAGTTCTAATCTCCGGCAATGCAGCCAATATCCCGCGGCTGCGAATCGGAATTGCTGGGCAAAACAGTCTGCCACTCCCCCCCGTGAACGGAACGAACTTCAGCCGCGAAGCATTGTTCTGGCTCGGCGCAGGTCCCGAGCCTGCCAACGATGAACTACCAACGATTGAGTATTTTGAGATCTTCGGTCATCCGGTAGCTAACCCGAACCCGTTCGGGTTCACGGTGAACGCGGTCCTGCCGGAGACCGTTCTGGCTCAGTTTGAAAGCGGAACCGGAACGATCGCGATCGAAATCATGGATGACTGCACAGTGACCGGTTCGAGCGTCACTCTAACGAGTGCGACATTGCTCGTAGGCGGGCTAGTCGGCAAGGGTTACGGCGTGATCTTTGACAACGAAGATTACACGTGTTCTGAGTGTAACGCGCTGGAAAACGGCCGGTGCGTCAATCCGACGCCCGACGGCGATCCCGAAGGCGGCGAGATGCGGCCGATGTCGTGGCCCTCGTTCGGGTGTGATGATAGTGTTGATCCTCCTGTTCGAGTCTTTTGCAGTCCTAGCATTGTGTCGTACATCCTGGGAGAGAATGATTTAGACCTATTTGGCTACATGCGCAGCGCGGGTGACTTGAATCTTGACGGCGTTGCCGACATCGCGTGCGGCGCCCCGGGCAGCGATAATGATCCAATCACGCGCGATCTTTTCTGCAACCCGGAACCGAATCCCCTGACCAACAACGGCAAAGCCTACTTCATCTATGGCACTCCGACGCTGGGCACCGGACGTCCCTGCGACCTGCCTGAGCGTTTCGAAATCCGCGGAACGCATGATGAAGACCAGTTCGGACGCGTGCAGGGCAATGCCGGCGACCTCGACGGCGACAGCAACGACGACGTGTTCTTTGCCGCGGAGAGCTATGACGCCCTCGGAGAGGATTTCGACAATAACGGCAGCCCCGATGTCGGAAACTTCGGAACGGACGTCGGATTTGCCGGCGTTCTGTTCGGCCGCACCTTTGGTAACGGCACTCGCTCAATTCGGTGCGAGCAGGTTGGCACCGCCAATTTCCCCGGCGTGAAATTCGTCGGTGGAACCGCCGGCGCCCGCGTCGGCGGCGGCTCCACCGGCCATGGCGATTCCGCCACGTTTGGTCCCGGACAACGCGGTCAATCCGGCGTGGCCAGCGCCGGCGATTTCAACTCCGACGGATTTGAAGACCTGTTGATCACTGCTCCGGGCCAGCCCTGGCCGGCCGCAAAGATCGAATTTGAGGGCGACGTCGCGGATGGTGACGTGGTGGCCATCAATGGGCTGCAATTTGAGTTCGACACCGACGGCAGCATCACGGCCGGGAGCATCGCGGTTCCGATTACGGATACGGAGGCACTGACAGCACAGCGGGCGATGATTGACAAGCTTGCGACGCAGAATCCCGAAACGGTGGGCGCCAGCTCGTTACAGGCACAGAATCAGTTCCCCGCGCCGCTGCCCGACACGCCGACGATCAACTTCGTCCGCCGCACCTTCACCTCGCTTTCGGGCTGGGTGACCGCCCGTGGCCCGGGCGGAGGCGCCACGAACATCCAGGTGACCGAGATGACTCGTCTCGGTGTTGCGTATCTGGTCTATGGCGACGTGGCATTGCTCACCAACAAGACCTTCGTGCTTCCACAGGACCTCAATCGCCGCAACAACCAGGGCACGCGCGTCCTGAAGGGCATGGTCTTCGTCGGCGGATTCGAAAAGAACAGCGGCGTCAACGATGCGACACCCGATGAAGGACCGGTTGAGGTCGTTTCGCGCGTCGGAGACATCGATGGCGACGGCTTTGTGGATGTCATTCTCGGCGCTCCGCAGGCCGACTTCATCAACATCATCGCACCGAGCGAGCGGCGTCAGGCTTCGGGCGAGGCGTATCTGATCTACGGCAACAGCTTCGGATTGAACGCATCGAACCAGCCGTAATGTGAGATGCGGTTGCCCGGACGAAAGTCCGGGGCGCGTCGTTCCAGAAGTCGATCAATGCAATAACTTCAGGGCGATTCGGCTTATCGAGCCGGATCGCCCTGATTCTTTTTCAGCGTCCTCCCATTATCATTGCAGCATGAATCGGCAGTTCGAGATCATCGTGGTTGGCGGCGGCCATGCCGGCACTGAGGCGTCCTGGGCCGCGGCGCGCCTCGGCGTGCCGACGTTGCTGGTCACGATGGATCGCGCCGCCATCGGCCGCATGAGCTGCAACCCGGCGATCGGCGGCATCGGCAAGGGTCAGATGGTCCGCGAGATCGACGCGCTGGGCGGGCTGATGGGGCTGGCGACCGACGTGGGCGGCATTCAGTTTCGGATGCTCAATCGCCGCAAGGGACCGTCGGTCTGGTCGCCGCGGGCGCAGTGCGATCGCACGTTGTATGCGAACGCCGTTCAGAGTCTGCTCGATGCAACACCCAATCTCACGATTACGGGGGGCATGGTTGAATCGATCAAGGTTGCCCGTTTAGCCCCGCCCCGTCAGGGGCCGGGTGCAGGCGGCGTCATGCTGAGTCAACGGGTGACCGGCATTCGATTGTCGGACGGCAGAGAATTTGGGTGCCGCTGCATCGTCATCACCACGGGCACCTTTCTTCGCGCCCTGATGCACATGGGCGATAAGAAGACCGAGGGGGGGCGCATCGGCGAAGGCGCCGCCGCCGGGCTGAGCGCTACTCTGCGATCGCTGGGCTTCGAGCTGGGCCGTTTGAAGACCGGCACTCCGCCGCGGATCGCGCGCGAATCGATCGACTACGCCGGCCTGGAGGTCCAGCCCGGTGACAACGTGCCGGCGCCGTTCTCGTTCATGAACGACCGCATCACCCAGCCGCAGATCAACTGCTGGATCACCTACACGAACGAGCGCACGCACGAGCTGATCCGCGGCAATCTGGATCGCGCGCCGATGTATTCGGGCCAAATTCAAAGCACTGGTCCACGCTACTGCCCGAGCATCGAGGACAAGGTCGTGCGCTTTGCCGAGAAGGACCGGCACCAGATTTTTCTCGAGCCGGAGGGCTACGACAGCGACCGGGTTTATTGCAACGGCATCAGCACCTCGCTGCCGATCGACGTGCAGGAGCCGATGGTGCGGTCCATCGCCGGGCTTGAAAACGCGCGGATCGTCCAGCATGGCTACGCCGTGGAGTACGATTTTGTGCCGCCGCACCAGACGAAGGCCACGCTGGAAACAAAGCTCGTCGAAGGGTTGTATCTGGCAGGCCAGATCAATGGCACCAGCGGCTACGAGGAGGCCGCGGGCCAGGGCATCGTCGCCGGCATCAACGCGGCCTTGTCGGTGCTGGACCGCAAGCCGTTCGTGATGCGCCGCGATCAGAGTTACATCGCGGTGATGATCGACGACCTGGTCACGAAGGGCACGATCGAACCCTATCGCATGTTCACCTCCCGCGCGGAGTATCGACTCCTCTTGCGCAGCGACAACGCCGACGTCCGCCTGACACCCCTCGGACGTGAGCTCGGCCTGGTTGATGACAATCGTTGGGCACGGTTCAACCTCAAGCGGGAGGCCGCGAAGGTCATCGAGCATTGGGCGCGCACATCGCGGCACGACGGGCTGTCTTTTTGGGATTGGCTCGGCCGGAGCGATTGCGGCGTCGCCGGCACGCTGAACTGGTCCGAATGGAAAACGGTTCTGCCGGATTCGCTCCGGGCCGCCTCCACTGCGCTGCTCGAAGAAGCGCTCACGGCCGTTCACATCGAGGCGAAGTACGGCGGCTACATTCGCCGTCAGGAGCGCGAGGTCGAACGATTCGCACGCATGGAATCACGGGCGATTCCGGCGAATTTCGATTTCGCTTCACTGAGGCAGCTTCGCTTCGAGGCGCGAGAAAAGTTGTCGCGCGTGTCGCCTCTTAGCGTCGGCCAGGCCCAGCGCATCAGCGGGATCAGTCCGGCCGATATTTCGGTGCTTCTGCTGTATCTGAATGCCGGGGCGCGTCAGGGCCCGCCGAAATTCTCCTAAACCCGCCAGGAAAACACTTAATCGTCGGCCACATATTGCCACAATCCGCCACAATGCTACAATTAGGAGCATGAGAACCACCCTCAACATTTCATTGCCGGAAGAGATGCGCACTTGGGTCGATGAACAGATCGCGCAGGGCGGCTACGGCACGATCAGCGAGTTTTTCCGCCAGCTTGTACGCGAAGAGCAGAAGCGGAGAATCCGCGATCAGATCGAGGCGAAGCTGCTTGCCAATCTCGAAAGCGGCGAGCCGATCAAAGTGACGCCCGAGTTCTGGGAAGATCGTCGCCGCGAATTAGAGCGCAGAATCAAAAAGAAGAGTGCTGCCAAATGAATCTAAGGATTCGACCCGCAGCGCAAGCAGAAATCGATGACCTCGCGGAGTACATTGCCTTAGACAACGAATCTGCGGCCCGACGATTTCTTGCCGCGGTAAACGAGGCTTTCGAGTCACTATTGAGAATGCCTGGAATGGGATGCAAGCGGGAATTCATTCGTAATGAACTAAGGCAGATCAGGTCCTGGCCGGTGCCTGGATTCAATAATTATCTCATTTTTTATCGCGAAGTTCTGGGCGGTATCGAAGTGTTACATGTATTTCACGGCGCTCGCGATCTGGATGCGATTTTCAAAATAGAATAACTCCCGCATCCCACAACGGATTCAAAACAGCGAATCGGTCCGATCTAAACGAGGTCCCATAGCCGCGCTGGTCAAATCTATCCGCTCCATTTGAATCAGCGATCAAGCAATGAGCAGTTTGGCTCGATACCCGAATAGCCTTGTTAATTTGGGGGGGATGGGTAATATGAGCGGCCGGCAATTCTCCAAACGCGCTGAGGAACTCGTGGCCGACGCTCTGAGCGAACTCGATCCCGCCGACTGGCGTTCAAAGTCGGTGTTCACCACCGGTGAAGTTGCCGACATTTGCCGCATCAGTCAGCAGACGGTGATTCGCTGCTTCGACAGTGGCAAACTGCACGGCTTTCGCGTGCCGGGCTCGAAGTTTCGTCGCATCCCGCGCGAGGCGCTGCTGCACTTCATGCGCGATCACGACATCCCCCTCGAAGTCCTGGATTCGGGCAAGCGCAAGGTGCTCGTCGTCGACGACGACAGCGAGATCGTGGACATGCTGGTGGACATCCTGCACCGTGAGGGGAAGTTCGAGGTGAAATCGGCGTCCAACGGCTTCGATGCAGGAGCCCTTACCCGCGAGTTCCTTCCCGACATTCTCCTGCTCGATTACATGCTGCCGGACATCAACGGGAACATCGTGTGCCAGCGCGTTCGATCGGATCCTCGCCTGTCTCACACGAAGATCATCATTGTCTCAGGCGCTGTTGATCCCGCGGAAATTGAAACCTTGAAGGCGGCCGGAGCCGACGATTTCATCAAGAAGCCCTTCGATATCGATCACCTGCTTCGCCGCATGTTGGAATTGCTGAGGGCCTGACATCACCGCGCGCGAGCCGGCCGGGGGGAGACGAATTCACCATGTCGTCGGGGGCTTCACAGGGCGCCGATCCGCGGAAGGCCGAGTTGGTGCTGGCGCAGCTCGACGCGCTCCCGCCCCTGGCCCCCATCGTTGCCCGAATTCTGAGTCTGACCGGGAATGACAAGACCCATGGGCGGCAGATTGTCGAGTTGGTCAGCGCCGATCCGGCCCTGAGCGCCCGGATGTTGTCGATCGCAAATCGTGCCGAAAACGGCCTGCGCAACAAGGCCGTCACCATCGATGCCGCTGTCACGCTTCTTGGATTCAACGCCGTCCGTCAAATTACGCTGGCCGCCAAGGTCATGGAGCAGGTCGGACCTGCCTCTGGAACGTGCAAGGAGTCCGCGTTTGATAGAACCGAATTCTGGCGGCATTGTCTCGCGGTCGCATGCGCCGCGCGGTTGATCGCGCTTATGACGCCGAAATTCGGTTCGCCGGATGAAGCGTTCGTTTACGGCCTTCTGCACGACATCGGCAAGATTGCAATCGAAACGGCGATGCCCAAGTCGTTCGAGCGGATCGTTACGATCGCGAACGATACTCGCGGAGACATCTCGGACGTGGAGCGACAGATTATCGGCATTGACCACGCCCTTGCCGGCCGGCGGCTCGCAGAAAAGTGGGGACTGCCGCGCAAATTGATCGAATGCATTTGGCTGCACCATCAGCACCCGGAGGGTCTGCCTGCGTCGATCGCGTCGAGCGGTCACGTCCAGATCGTTCAACTGGCAGACACGCTCGCGCGCGAGCAGCGCATTGGATATTCGGGCAACCATCGAATTCAGTTTTCGTCGCGCCTGCTGGCCCCGCGGCTGGGTCTTTCCGAGAAGCAACGCGGCGAAATTGTCGCCACGCTGGGCGATGAGATCGACCGGCGGGCGGTTTGGATCGGGCTGGAGAACCTGAATACCCGTCAGGTCCACATGCGCGCCTTGATTGACAACGTGGAGGAGCTCTCCGCCGCCAACGCACAGCTTCTCGACGAAAGTCGGCGCCGCGCACGCGATCGTCAATACCTGTCCGCGTTTCAGAGATTGAGCGCCGAGGTAACGCCGGAAGCGACGGTACGCGACGTCTGCGCGACAGCGGCCGCCGTGCTGAGCGACCTCGTCGAGGTCGCCCGCGTGCGCTTATGCGTTTGGTCGGACGGATGGATCGAATGGGGCGATTCGCAAGCCGGCGCGCGCACGGGCTTTCTTGAACGCACAACTGACGCCGAGAGTGACGAAATTGCGGCACTTCAAATGGCCCAGGCGGGACTTTGGCTGCTTCCCCCGGCCGGCGCACATGCCGCTCTCGCGAATCAATGGAGCATCGCGGCCTCCAATGCGCCCGCCTGGTTGCTCCCGATTGTGCGCGACCGGCAGTGGATCGGCGCGGCCTTGTTTTCCGCCGGGCCGGAGCGGATCGGCGCGCTTCGCGCCGAGTCCGACCGTCTCGAGGCAATCAGTGGTGCGATCGGGCTGGCCATCGAACAGGCACGCGCCCGTACCGCCGCCATGAGCTTCGCCGACGAACTGGCGGAAGCAAACCGCAGACTCGGCGCCGCGGAAAGCCAACTACTCGAAGCAAAAAACCTGGAA
>Ga0190265_10000371_pt1 | contig 34063 bp, 20 predicted proteins | sample Popmic124T_FD_133135 | JGI IMG/M metagenome (GOLD analysis project Ga0190265, IMG submission 133135) | Populus adjacent soil microbial communities from riparian zone of Indian Creek, Utah, USA - 124 T | ecosystem: Environmental > Terrestrial > Soil > Riparian zone | place: USA: Utah | collected...
TCAAAGGACTCGCGGCCGTTCACAGGCGCGAATTCGCCCCATGATGCGTCACGATGCCCGGGCGCCGGCGCCGTTTCTTCGGCGGTGAGAATCAGCCCGCCGGAGTTCGTAATCTCTTCATTCGTAAAGAAACCAGCGCAGCCATTGCGCATGGTCAGAACCGGATCCCCGTCGATCGTCCCATCGAACTCGAAAAAGAAAAGGTACGTTTCACCCTGTCGAACGAATCGAAGAATGCGAATGTCGTATCGAATCGTTTCGCCGGGGCGCGGCAGGTCCCGATGAAACGTCACCGTCGCATCGAGTAGGCGGTAGAATCGCCGGCCTTGCACGCGCAGGTCGATCCCCAGATAGCTCGACAAGAAGAGGTCGGCCTGGCCCGCCTCGACACTGATGCAGACCGGCGCCCGGCCGCTGTCGAGATACCATACGTCTTCGAGGACATCGTGCTCGGTGATGACGCGGCCCGACGTGAGCGAGCCTTTTTCGCCTTCGACGAGCATGATTCGATCAACCAGCATCAGCGGCTCGGCGGGGAGGCGCACGCGCACGGGAAACGTGTCGACCACGGCAAACTCGGGACCAAGCACGGGCTCGACGCAGCCGACGGCAAATTCCATGCAAAGTCGGCGATCGAAAGCCGGCGCGGAAGTGAATCGGGATGCATCCCCCGTGCTTTCGCCACGTTCGATTTTCTCGTTTGGCGGTGGAGTAAAATCGAGTGAAGTATCGGAGCAGTCAAACGCGCTATCGGGCCAGTCTGCGGTCAATTCAGGGCCAATTCGATTAAGTAGCGCGGTCTGGCGGGCGATCAGCCTGCCGACCACTGTCGCCGATTGCGCCGAGAATTCAAGAAAGGCCTGGTGCGCCGCACCCGTCGCGGCCAAACCGCTCTCCGCCGATTTGATGAGCGCCAGGTGAGACTCGACAGCGCGTGTTGTGCCCGATGCGCCGGTCATTTGTTCCGAACCGGATTGCGCGTTGCCACCGACAAGCTCTGGATCGCTCGGGCGGTTGTCGTGCGTTTGAAATGCCCACTCCGGCCAAGTCGGCCGGGGCGCGGGCCGACCAAGCGCGATCTCAATTCGCCTCTCGCTCGTGCTTGTGGCTCGAAGCGCCGGACCAGTCCCTCGACTTTCGGAACGTATTCCATTAACCGCCGCCACGTCGATGGGCACGCCCTGGGCAAAGAGCGCCGCGGCCACCCGGACGACACTGAGCGCGTCGTCCTCGCCCTTCACGCTGGCGGACCTGGCGAAATGCGGGCGCTCGCCGAGAATCTTGCGGATCATCCTCGTACACGACGCCTGCGGTCCCAGCTCCACGAACATCCGCGCCCCGTCGGCATAAGCGCTTTCGACGACGCGGGTGAAGTCGAAGCCGTGCAATGCCTGGCCGGTGATGCTTTCCGCGGCGCTCTCGCGCGTGACGGAGTAAGCCTCGCCGCGCACGCAACTGTAATAGCGGATGCCGGCCGGCGGGGATGTTTCCAGCAGGTGCAATTCGCGATAGGCCTGTTCGACGACGCGCACCGCCTCGAAATGCACCGTGGGGACGTCCGCAACCGGGATCGCGCGACAGCCGAGGATCGATGCCACTATTGCGACATCATCGGCGAGACCACCGACGATGCACTCCGATGGCGTGTTCACGATCAGCAGCCGCGCCCGGGCGGCCCCGCGCCGCGCCGCCTCGTCGATGGCTTCGCGCACCGTGGCCGCAGGTCGGGGCAGCACGACGGTTCGCCATTGCGCGGCCTGCGAAGGGGTCAAATCCCACGCCGCCTGAAGCACCCGCCGCTCACCATACAGGTCGGAAGCAAACAGCGGCGACGCCATCATCCGACGCAGCATTTCGTCGGAATCAGGCCACGCCCGCGTCGCGAACAGCCCGGCCGACTCGCCGAGGCTGTATCCCACGACCGCGCGCGGCTCCGCGCCCAAATGGCGCAGCAGATCGCTCATCATCATGCCATAGGCCACCTGACCGAAGATCATCCGGCGGGTATCCTGCGATATTTCGACTTCCGCCTCCCGCTGCCAGCCCTCCGGCCATGACGAACGGTACGGCACGAACCAGGGTGCCATCATCTGGCTCGCGAGACGCTCCACCCGCGCGTCGAGTTGGTCAAGCACGCCGGGCCATCGAAGGCCGATTCCGCGGCCCATTTCGACGTAGTGATTGCCCGAACCGGGAAAGACGAATGCCAGGTGTCCGGCCCGAGTCAACGGCACCGGCTCATAAAACGCGCCGGCCCGGCCGTCGAGCGGCTGATTCGAATTTGATTCAAGCGATGATCGAGCCGCCGAGATCGCCGCACGGAGCTCCTCCGGTTTTTTTGCGAATAGGGCCAGCGAGAGTACGGTGCGGCTATCTTCGCGCGTGGATTCACGCGACCTTAAGCCCGCCTCATCGTTGACGATCTTGCTCAGGCCATCGCCGCCAAACATGTCCAGACGCCTCGCCAACTCGTCAAGCCACCGAATCAGATCGGCCTCATTGCGGCCGCGTGCGGCGATTAGGAACGTTTCATCCTGCCGGCGCACCGGAAGAACTCCCATCGATTTGTCCACCGCCGGAGGCTCTTCCATGACAACGTGCGCGCACTGTCCGTCGGTGGTCATCGCGGCGACGAGGGTGCGGCGTGGGCCGTCAACACGGTTCCGGAACCAATAGGACGCTTCATGTGGAAAATGGAAGGGCGTCACTTGCCAGTCGTGGGCTGGTGACGAGAAACCGGGCACGGGGGCGAGGAACCGGCGATGCATGCAGAGTGCCGCCTGAGTGACTGATGCGAGGGAGGAAGCGGCGCCCGCGCGACCTGTGATCGATGCGGGCGCTGCGAGGGCGACGTCGCGCCCGCAATCCGTGAACGCAGACTTCAATGCGCGGGCTTCGATACCATCCTCTGCGGGGTCGCCACCGCCATTGGCCATCACGGAGTCGATTTCTGCAACGGAAAGCCGGGCGTCATTCAGGGAAGCGTCCATGGAGCGGCGATAGACCGCCTCCAATTCGGCTGCCGCATTGGCGTCATCCAGTCGGCCGAGACGTGCCCCGCCGGCACGGCCGACGCCGCGGATAATCGCATACATTCGATCGCCGTCGCGCTGCGCATCGGACAGTCGCTTGAGCACGAGGCTGGTCGCGCCTTCGCCGAGCATCGTCCCATCCGCATTCATTTCTAACGGGCGAGCGGCGCCACGCTCGGAATAATTCCGCAACTGTTGTGCGGACCGCACCGCGCGGATGTCACCTGTCAGATCGACGGCGCCGACGACCATCACGTCCGTCTCGCCAAGTTGCAGCGAGCGGACGGCAACCTCCATCGCCGCGATGCCCGACGCCGTATCGGCCGAGACGACGAAGCTGGGACCGCCGAAACGGCACTCACGGGCGATGCGGCTGGCGATGATGTTGCCCAGCGCCCCCATCGTAGACGTCGCGTTGAGGGACGGACCGGCCTGCGCGCGCAGGGCGTCGATCCAGCGCTGCATCTCTTCGTCGGAGAGCGTCAACCCGAGCATGTCGGCCCAGCGGCGGGCCTGGGCTTCGAGCCACCACCGCAAGTGGAAATTGGTCGTCTCGAAGTCGAACGACATCCCGACGATCACCCCGGCTCGCGGGCGCGGATTCGTCAGCGCCACATGCGCGTCATCGAGAGCGTCTGCGGCGCTTTGGAGCGCGAGAAGCTGCTGCGGCAGGATTTCGGGCAGCTCATTGGGTGGAACGCGAAATCGGCCGAGCGGAATCGCGATTTGGTCGATGTAGCCGCCGGATTCACACAACGGTGCGTTCAACCCGCGCCATCGATCAGCGGGTCGCCGGCGAAATGCAGGTTTACCGCCGAATACGTGACGCTCGAAGTCCTCGAGCGACGCGATTGGACCAATTCGGACATCCATGCCGATTATGGCGATTGGTTCGGATTCGGTACTCTCCTGCGCGCGATGCGTTCGCGGCGCAGTCGGCGGCGGGATGGAAGTCGGGGGCTTGTCTTTCAAAGCCTCATTCAGCGACGAATCAAGCCATTCCTCGACCAGTACGTGGGCGTTGATGCCTCCGAAGCCGAAGCCGCTGACGGCCGCACGCCGGGGAAGCCGATCGCTTCGTCGTCGCCAGCCTTCGGCGCGGGTTTGAATTCGAAATGGGCTGCTCTCAAGCTCCGCATGCCGGGTGGCTCGCTCGAAATTGATCGATGGCGGGAGCACCTCCGCACGCATCGCCAGAAGCATTTTGATGAAGCCCGCCGCGCCGGCCGCGGTCAGGAGATGGCCGATCTGAGACTTGACCGAGCCGATGGGGCAATGGCCGGCCGGTGCGTCAACATGGCGCCAGAGCGAACGAAGGCTCATGATTTCGACGCCATCGCCGGCGGGTGTTCCAGTTCCGTGGCATTCCATGAGATCGACGTCGTCAGCAGACCAGCCCGCGGCGGAATATGCCTCGTTCATGGCACGAAGCTGGCCTTCGCTGTCGGGGGCAATGAGGCTGCCGCCGATGTCGTTGGAAAGGCCGATGCCGCGAATGACGCCGTAAATCTCGTCGCCGTCGCACACGGCGTCGTCGAGCCGTTTCAGCAGGACCAGTCCCGCGCCCTCGCCGACCAGCAATCCATCGGCGGATTCGTCAAAGGGCGCGCAGCGACCCGACTTCGAGAGGGCGCGGAGCTGCGTGAAGCCCATTTGCGTGTAGAGGCAGTCCGGGCGAGAGACGCCCCCCGCAAGCATCGCATTGGCGCGGCCGGCGCGCAACTCATCGCAGGCCAGCTTTATCGCGTAAAGGGATGACGCACAGGCGGCATCAAGGGTATACGCGCCCGCGCCGAGGCCCAGGGCGCTGGCGAGCAACGCGGCGGGCAGGCTGGTGACCTGTGCATTGAGAAGATTTGGCGGATTGGAGTCCGGCGACGATGCGGCAAGCCGGGAGGCGATTTCATCGGGCGCGGCGTCGAAAAGCCGTCGTTCAAAATCGCGCCCGAGAATCTCGCGGGTGATGGCGGACGAGCCGTCGGTGGGAAGCACAATCGCCGCGAGGACGACGCCGACGCGGGCGCGATCGACGGTTTCCATGCGGGCGTCTTCAAACGCCGCCCGGCCGGCGTGCAACACGAGATGGTAGAGCGGATCGAGCGATGCAAGGAGCGCGGGATCGATATTCAAACCGCGCGGATTAAGCTCGAAATCCTCGACGAAGCAGCCGCGCAGCGAAACGACGTGATCGGGCGCAACAGTCTCCGACAGCGCGCGGTGCGGGTCGAGAATCCATCGTCCCGGAGGCACCTCCCGCGACATGTCCACGCGGTCGACGATATTCCGCCAGAATTGCGCCGGATCGCGAGCGCCGGGAAAAACGCATCCCATTCCCACGACGGCGATCGGAGGTCCTGACTTCACCGATTCCTCTATCGAGCTGCGCCCGCGGCGGCGGCATCAGAACGAACGCGCCGGGTGAAGGCTCGCTGAAGTTCCGCGTCGACCGTGCAGTCCACGCCGTCCAATTGGGCGATCACCGTGCCGTCGCGTGCCAGAATTGTGACATCGGCCACGCAGCGGCCACGCGCCTGTGCACGAACCTCGTAGACCAGCGAAACCGGCTCGGGCGGGAAACTGGAGCGATATTGCCGATAGCGACCCACCGCGGCCGGCAGGCAGGGCGCCCCCATTTCTTCCACGGCCCAGAGTATGGCGGTCTGGAAGACGGCGTCGATCACCAGCGGCTCGGTCAGCCAATGGCTTCGCAGCGGATCGGCCATCCAATCGGACGGATTCGCCGCGGGGCGCACGCGCACGATCATGCCGCCGGAAGAGAAGCCTTCCACGCGCTCGATGCCCTTGAATAAATCCCCGTGAAACAGCACTTCGGCATAGGCCCCCGCCGCGCCGCGATCGTAAGCTCGATCGATCAAAGCCGGCGGCGCTTCAAAAGGCGGCGCCGACGCGAGCCGCGAGCAAAGCACGACGGTCGCTCGCGCATGCAACCGTTCCGGCGCTCTGCCAACGCCATGAGGAGCGCTTCGCAATTCCACGTCCACATTGAAGACGTCGCCGCTACGGCTGACTTTTCCGCAATAGAAACGCAGCCCCGGCGGTTGATCGCCAACGACGACGCCCTTGAGCACGCGAAAATCGCTGAGGCCCTGCAAGTGCAGTCCGGGATGCGCGTGCATGGCCGCGTGGGCGAGCCATTCCATCATCACGGCGGCGGGAAGCACCGGTCGCCCGTCGATGATGTGTGAAAGCAGGAACGGATGAGAGTTCGGATCGAGGACGCGCTCGAAAGCCAGCGTCAAATCCGAACGACTCGTGATGCCTGAATCCGCTATAGGTGTCTCAGTGACTGGCGATGGGTTCATGCTGTCAAAATCCGCGCCGACGACGATCTCCACCCCATCGCCGCCGCCGGAAAGTTCATCGGCCACCAGCTCCGCGCCATCTTCGATGGGAATGAGCCGCAGCCCGTGTTCGACGAACGCCTGCCGCAGCGCCGGATGGACCATGCCGCCGTCCCACGGACCCCAATTGAGCGAGACAACGCGCGCGTTCGGGAGCAACTTGGCCAGCCGCTGCGCCGCCTTGTTGAGCACTTCGTTCGCCGCGGCATAATCGGTCTGGCCCTGATTGCCGCAGCGTGCGCTGACCGATGAAAACATCGCGATGGCGCGCAATTCGCTCATATCCAGCGCGTCGAGAACGTGCCGCAAGCCGGTCACCTTGGTATCGAAGACGGCCGCAAACTGCTCCGGCGTCTTGTTCTCGATCTTACGATCTTCTATCACGCCCGCGCCGTGGACCAGACCGCGGACCGGACCGAACCTGGCGATGTCATGAGAGATGACCTCGCGTACGGCGGCGGCGTCACAAACATCCACCGATTCGTAGCGCACAATGCTCCCGGCGGCGGTGATCCGTTCCAGATTTCGCCGGATTTCCCGGCGAGCGAGGTGCCGCGCGACCGACGCCTTTAGTTCTTTCGGCGTCGGCTTGCGGCCCGCGAACTCATTGGCGCGAACCGCCTTTCGCACGTCATCGTCCGACTCCACGCCGGAGAGCCAGCCCGGCTCCCCCTCGGGCAGCGGCGTCCGGCCTAGAAGAACCAATGTGGGACGGTAGCGTTTTGCCAACGCAAGCGCCGCCTCGGCAGTCACGCCACGTGCGCCACCGGTGACAATGACGAGATCGCCGGGATTGAATGGAGCGCCGCCCCCCGATGATCCATGCGCTGCCGAGAGCGCGAGGCCGCACCGGATGCCCTCGTTCAACCCAACTTCCACCGGACTCCGCTCGCCCAATTCGCGAACGACGGCGGCGGCCGCAGCCGCCGCATCGCTCCATGTCAGGGCCACGTCCAGCGCGCGACAAGAGACGTTTGTCCACTCGCGTGCCGCCGACTTGGCAAGACCCGCCAAGCCGCCCTGCGCCGCATCAAAGGTGCCGCCAGCCAGCCCAAAGGCGCCGTCCATCCTCGATATCGTTGCGAACAACGCGCCCCCTTGCGCGGCCGCGGCACTCAGGCGTGCAGCGGTCGATTTCATGAGGGCGAAGCCGGACTTGATGAAGTTCTCGGTTTCATGCCCCCAGAGCGACCCGTTAGAGGGGCGCGTGGGCGCGACGATGATGAGGCCGCCGACGTTCACACGGGCGGCCGCGTCGATCGAAGTGATCGGCAAAAGGCGGGCGCGATAGCCGGCTGCATCCAACCGTGAAACGATTTGCCGCGAAAGTTCGGCTCCATCATCGGTGACGAGAATCTCGCGATCCACGGAAATCCGAAGTGGCTCACCCGAAGCCTGCGGCAAGTCAACCGGCGTCAGTACGCGGCGATTCATGGACGCCGCGCGCCGCTCAGCAGCGGCGCGGGGCGAGTCGTGCAAAACAGCGGTCGGCGAACTTGTGTCCCGTGTATCCGATTTCTGCCCCGAGGCTGGTTTCGATTCCGACATATCGTTGCTTTGATCGCTCGTGCCGCGTGTCCCCGCGGGCGCCACCGTTCCGATGCAATAGTCGACAATCTGAGCGAGTGTACGGAGCGAACCCATGTACTCGGGTTGCACCGGTGGGAGGCCGGGGATCCGCGCTTCAACGCCGGCGAGGATTTCCACGCGCTTGATCGAATCGATCCCCAGATCGGCTTCCATGTCCATGCTCAGTTCGAGCATGTCCCGCGGATAACCCGTCGAATCGGCGACGACGGAGAGCAGTGTCTCGCCGAACGTCGTTCGATTCACGATTGCGGATGGGGGCGCAGAACCCCTTGCGCCAGAAACAACGCGGCCGCTTGAACCAACGACGATTTCACTTGCACCAGACCGCGCCGGGTGCGTTTCTGTTCGCCCACCACCGTGTGGTGCGGAGACTGGAGTCGGAGGCCCTTTCGTACTGGTTCCGGCGCTAGCCGCGACAAAATCGATGATTTGCGACAGCGTGCGGATCGACCCCATGTATTCGGGTTTTACCCCGGCGAAACCGGGCAGTCGCTCTTCCAATCCCGCGATGATCTCGACGCGCTTGATCGAATCGACCCCCAGGTCGGCCTCGATGTCCATGCTCAAGTCGATCATTTCGGCGGGATAGCCGGTCTTTTCGCAGACCACCGCGATCAGGGCCTGTTCCGCGGTGCGTCGATCGATTCCAACGTCCGCATGCCGCGCTGAAGTCACGATCTCATGCGCCGGATCGAGTGTCCCGCGTTCAGGGATGGATGACGAACCTTCGCGCGCGGATGGAATTATCGCCGGAGTCGCGCTGGGCAATTCTTCGCGTCGTGTCGTCAGGCTCGGAGGAGGCGCTGCGATAACAGGATCACCCGGTCGACCCGTCGCCGCTGCTTCAATGAGCCGCTGGTGCCCTTCCAAAATTACCTGAAATGTTTTGTGGGCCTCGGTTTGCCCTTCGAGAAACTTCTGGTGGGCTTGGGCCGTCTGCTGCTGGAGACGTTGCATCGCGGCGAGGCCCTGAGGGACCAGGCGCACGGCCTCCTGCAGCGCGGGGGCCGACACCACGAAATCTTCGACCGCGTGGTTGCTTTGCGATCCGTCCGGTGGACTCATCGATTTTTTCACCTTCAATCCTGGCTCATCACGGGCAGCTCGATATTCCGGGCAGTCAACCACATGGCTTCCCGCCATCGCCTTTTCCAGCCCTGCGTTCGAGATTTCATATGGGTCATCCCGCGGTGGAGGCGGCGGGATCGTCGCGCTCACAAGAGAATGCTCGTCGAGAGGTGCGCTGATCGCTCGCCGCGCTTCGATCGCCTTGCTTTCAACTGCCGTCGGTGTTTTCGCCAAGACCTTTGGCGGACGCTCTTTTCGCGCGGCACGATAGTTTGCGCCGGAGAGCGACACCGTCATCTTTGGCACGCGCGGATCGCTGACCGGGCGCTCCCAGCGGGTCAGATCAACCTCGAAGCCGAGCGCCGCCAGCCGGGCCAGAACCGCCGCCAGATCGAGCACGCCCGATCCCCGCCCCGCCGATGCATCCACCGCCATCATTACATGCAGCCGGCCCTTCAGGATATCCGCAATCAGACCGCTGACGACGGTACGCGGTCCCACCTCGACAAAAACCCGCGCGCCCGCGTCGTGCATGGTCTGAATTTCGGTGACGAAATCAACCGGCCGCACGAGCTGGTCCCCCAGCAGCCGCCGAGATTCCGCCGAAGTCGATGGATATGCCATCCCGGTGGAGTTCGCGTAGACTTCGATGTTGCTGGCAGCAAACTCCGTGGCTTCCAGCGCGTTGCGAAACGGCTGAAGCGCGTCTTCCATCAGGCGGCTGTGGAACGCGCCCGAAACGCGAAGTGGCGTCGCCGCCAGGCCGCGCTGTTTGCACAGCTCGGCCGCCTTCGCGACGGCCGCCCGTTCGCCGGAAAGAACGCACTGCGTTGGAGAATTCCGATTGGCCACCACGACGTCGAGGCCGGCCGATTCGACCAGCTCCGCCACATCCTCGGCCGCGGCCTTGACGGCGAGCATGGCGCCCCGATCGCCGTGCCCTTCGGCCATGAGCCGGCCGCGCAGCCGCGCGAGGCGATGAAGGATATGGGCGTCATATCGCCCGGCGGCGCAGAGAGCCACCAACTCGCCAAAGCTGTGACCGGCGGTCATGGCGGGTTTCACGCCGAATCGCTCCAACACCCGCGTGATCCCGAGCGATACGGCCGCAAGTGCCGGCTGTGCGACATCGGTGGGGATCAGCGACTCAGCTTCGCGGCTGCGCCGTGACGCTTCGAATGCGGGTCGCGGATAAATCAGCTCGCCGAGGGGCTGTCCGCTGACGCCTTCGGCTTCCGAAACGGTCGAGATCATTTCGGGAAACGTGCAGGCCAGGTCGCGCGCCATGCGCGGGTACTGGCTGCCCTGCCCCGGAAAGACGAATGCCAGCTTTCCCTCTGGATTGCCCGCGCCGAAATAACACCGCGAAATTGTCCATGACTCCTCATAGGAATTCCGTGCGAGTCGAGCTTCGGCCTCCAGCAAACGGGCCGCGACATCTTCACCCGCCTCAATCACCAGTGCGAGTCGAAATGCATCGCCAGATGAAAAACTCTCGCGCGACTGCATCGCCCGATAGGCAAGCACGTCCTCATTGAAACGATCCGAGGAGACCAGCGCGATCCATTCTCGCAAATGCGCTCGCAACTCATCGATCGTCTCGGCCGACAGCGCGATAATCTGTACCGAACCGTCCCATGCAACAGCCGGAAGCGCGGCACCGTGCTCTTCCAGCACCGCGTGAAAGTTGCTCCCGCCGAAGCCAAACGCGCTCACGCCTGCGCGGCGCGGCCGCCCGGCACTTGTCAGCCACGGCCGCAATTCGGCGCCGACATAGAACGGGCTTTCTTCGATCCCCATTTTCACGTTCGGCTCGCGAACCTTGATGGTCGGCGGCAACGAGCGGTGATGAATTGCCAACGCCGCCTTGATGAGGCCCGCGACGCCGGCAGCAGCTTTGGTATGGCCGATCTGCGATTTCACGGATCCGATCGCGCACCACGCGCCCTCGCGCTTCGACTCGGTGAACACCGTCTTGAGGGCCTCAAACTCGGTGGCGTCCCCAACTTTGGTGCCGGTGCCGTGCGCTTCGATCAGCTCGATCGATTCAGGGGCGACGCCCGCGAGGCGATAGGCACTGCGCAACGCCCGTGCCTGGCCCGCGGCATGAGGCGCGTAGATGCTCTGCGACCGGCCGTCGCTCGATGTGCCCATCGACCGCAGCACCGCGTAAATGCGATCCCCATCGCGTTCCGCATCGGACAGGCGCTTGAGGAGAATCATGCCGACACCCTCGCCCAAGACCGTGCCGTCGGCGTCGGCCGAAAACGGCCGCGCGTCGCCCGTCGGAGAGAGCGCGGGCGTCTTACTGAAACACATATACATGAAGATGTCGTTGAGCGTGTCCGCACCGCCGGCCAGCGCCATTTCGGAGCGGCCGCTCTGCAATTCGAGCATGGCCAGATGAATCGCGCTCAGCGAGCTGGCGCATGCCGCATCGACGGCACAGTTCGTGCCGCGCAGATTCAGGCGATTGGCGATGCGCCCGGCGACGACGTTGCCGAGCAGTCCCGGAAATGAGTTCTCCTGCCAGCCCACGTAGGAATCTGCAATTCGCTGGACCACGTCTTCCGCGACATCCGGTGCAACGCCGGCCTCGGCCAGAGCCCGCCGCCATAGCGGGTGCCCCAATCGCGCCGACAGGGGCAGGACGAGCTCCTGCGTGCCGGTCACCCCGACGACGACGCTCACGCCGTCGCGGTCGAAGTCGCGGCTCTCGCCGTAGCCCGCGTCGTCGAGCGCCGCCTTGGCGGCAACCAGGCCCAGCAACTGCGTCGTGTCGGTCGCTTCAAGTATCGTGGGTGGAATCCCGAACTCGGTCGGATCGAACGGCACCGGCGGGAGAAAGCCGCCACGCGCGCAGTACGTCATGTCCGGCTTCTTCGGATCGGCATCGAAATAATCCGACGCTTTCCAGTGCGTTTCAGGCACCTCGGTGATGCAATCGCGGCCGGTGCGTAGCGCCCGCCAAAACTCGATCAGGTTGCGGGCCGTCGGAAAGATGCATCCCATGCCGATGATCGCGATGGGAGTTTGTACGCCGTCCTTGCGTGGGTCTGTTTTGTTCGACACTAACGGTCCTCAGTTAACAGGGGTGCCGCGAGATGTACTCGGAAAGACAGGTAGTATAAGGATTTACGGCCCAGAATGTATCCCGGCCGTAACCCATTAAGTATCAATTGCTTGTACCAAATCGAGTCGTGAGGGTCTAGCGATTATAGAGAGCGCGCGTTTCATTTGCCGCGTCGGCGGGAGTTCGAGGCGGCAAAGACCTTGCTAAGTTCCAGGGTAAAGCCTGGCAGGAGCCGCGTCTTCCACTTGCCTTTCGTGCCGACTGTCTTCTTGTCCCACATGTCGCCGCGGCGGGTGTGAAATGTCGCAATCTTCTTGAGCGGATCGATCAGCCAGTATTCCCGAACCCCTGCCGCGAGATAGTCATCTGCCTTGTCGCCATAATCGCGCTTGGCGGATGACGCCGAAACGACTTCGATGACGATCTCCGGCACCCAGCGATCCCACAGTTGATCGACGTCTTGGGGGGGGGGCGAAAGATAGATGGATATGTCAGGATGCCGTTCGGTCTCGCGGCCCCAAAGTTCTACTTGGGCGCCGATGCCGCCCGACATGTATGCAACCACCTCGCGATGCGCTGCCTGATACAGCCGCAACAATATTTCGATATGCTCGACAACCCAGTTATGCGGCATCCCCGGGATCTCTGTCACCTCGATCACTCCATTTCCCAGTTCGTACAGAAACCCCGGCTGCGCTTCGGCCCGCGCAAACAGCTCCAGCGACACGCGGCGGCCGTCGTCGGCCGGACCGAGCAGCATTCGGCGAGCGGGTCGTCCTTGAATCGAAGCCTTTGAGCGTGGTGCAATGGCAGTCATGATGTTCCTCCGCCTGATTATACCGCGACCTCGGCGAGAAGTTTCCCGATCTCTTCGGCCGGCACTGGCTTGAAATCCGCCGAGGCCGCTGAAACGGGAATGCCTTGGACCCGCAGCGCGTTGGCCCGCATCAATACGCAGGCGCCAACCAGCAGATTCATCGCCGCCGTGGCCACCTGACGATTCTCCGGTTTCTCCATGAAAGTCCCGCGCGTCCACTCGTTGAACGCCCCCATGGCCGGGCCGCACCAGATCTGGAAATCAAGCTTGCGCGAGGCGTCGCCGGAGTTCGCCCAGTTCGACGACTGGCCGAGATAGCTGCGAAAGACCAACGCCATTTTGTGTTTGGGGTCTTTTTCGGCCCGTTCGATTTGCGCCGGATCGCGCAGCTCAAAATGACGTTTCGTCGCCTGCCATGCCTCCTCGATGGTGCAGCGGAGATAATCTCGCTCCAGCATCGTGCGCGTCGGCGCAGGCAGTGCTTCGAGGCTGGCATATTCGCGATAGAGATCATAGAGCTTGCGGGCCCGCACCGGGAACATCGTCCCCCACTTGAGCACCTGCACCTTCACGCCCATCTCGAACATGTCCGCCGCGGGCGCCATGGTGACATCGGCTTGGCCCGCCTGCGCCAGCATCTCCCTCACCAGTTGCGACGTGCCCGCCTCGATGCAGGCCTGATTGATCGAGCCGGTCATCACGTAGGCCGCGCCCATTGCGAAGGCAGCCGCGACGCTCCCGGGCGTGGCGATGCCGCCGGCCAGTCCCAGCCGGAGCGGCATTTCGTAACCATGCTCCTTCTGCATCTCGTCGCGGAGCGCGGCGATTCCGGGAAATAGCGTGATGGCGGGACGATTGTCGGTATGCCCACCGGAGTCGGCCTCGACGGTGAGGTCCTGGGCCACGGGAATGTGCCGCGCCAGTTCCGCCTGTGCCGCGGTGATGTCGCCCAACTCGACCAGTTGCCGCAACATCGCTTCCGGCGGCGGCGAGAACATCTTCTTTGCAACTTCCACGCGCGAAATCTTGCCGATCACCTTGTTGGGGCAGACGATCCCGCCGCCCGGGCCGCGGTGAATCCCGGAGACGCGATACCGCACCAGCGGAAGCGTCAGATCGAGATAGGCCGACGCATCCACCAGTCGCACGTCGCGCCGCAAATAAAGATCGACGACGCCCGCCTCGAGCAATGGCTCGCCGGGACTGTGGATCAGGTTCATTCCGAACGGCGAGTCGCCCAGGGTTTTTTGCAGGCGCGTGATCGCGACATCGACGTGCTCAATCGACAGGCCGGCGGAGCCGAAAAAGGCGAGCATGCCCGCCTGGCTCATCGCCTCGACGACTTCGCAGGAGCCGATGCCGTTGGCCATCGCGCCGCCGAGGTAGGCGTATTTCAACCCATACTCCGAGCGCAATGATGCGTCGCCCAGCATTTCAGGTCCGAGGGGCGGAACGTATGCCCGCAACGGATAACTTTGACTCAGTGCGGCGGCATCGGCGCCCAGGACGCAGCGGCCGATGTTGGCGACGCCCACGCCGCCATCGAGGTCGAACGCATAAACCGGACGCGTGACGGCGCGCAGGGCCGATGCCATCCGGACGTCGCTCTCGGCGCGATCTCCCTCCGTCGAAGCAGCGGGAGTTGCGGCCTGCGCGGGCGGCTCGTCCGCGAGGTACCACCCGATGGGTGCGGCGGATCGGGCATCCCGGCCACGGCCGATCGCCACGGCGGAAATCTCGCCCTCCGGCGATTCGAGGCGAACTTCGCCGTTGCTTTCGATCGGCAGTCCACGGGCGACACGCACGCCGAGATCGAGAAGCACGTTTGCTCCGGCGAATAACGTCCCAACGGCGAGCCGGGCGCCGGCCTTTGACGCGGACGTCGCGCTTTCCAGCGCGCTTTTTCCGCCTTCGATCGCGGTGCGCGTCAACGATGAAAGATTGATCTTGGGTGTCTCGTTGGCGTCACTCATGAGGAATACGAGAAGGTATTAGACCCGTGATTCGAATCCAGTCGGTTAATAACGATGATTGGTGTTTGCGCGGCTCCTTTGCCTGCTAAACGGGCGGTGCGTTTTCCAGGACGGCCGGAGCGAAGCTCCCTTCCGATTTGGGCGTTTTGGCGTTTTGGCGTTTTGACGTTTCCCGCGCCTCCATGGCGCGGCGAAGATCATACGGAATCTGGAACACGGTGCTTTCTTCCGCCGTGGTCACATACTCGACCGACGACGGCTCATGCCGATGAAGCCTCGTCAGAACGTCCTGCACCACGGCCTCGGGCGTACTGGCGCCCGCCGTGACTGCCACGCATTCGACGCCCTTGAGCCACTCTTCGCGAATCTCGTTCGCGCCGTCGATCAAGTATCCGCGGACGCCGCGGGCCTCGCCCACTTCCACCAGCCGCGCCGCGTTGCTCGAATTCTTCGAACCGACCACGAGCAGCAAATCCATGCCCCGGCCGGCCATCTCCTTCACGGCGTCCTGCCGATTCTGCGTCGCATAGCAGACGTCGTCCGTCGGCGGCAGCTCGAGATACGGAAACTGCCGCCGTAACGCATCGATGACGATCTTTGTATCGTCGACGCCCAGGGTCGTCTGCGTGAGCACCATCAGCTTGTCATGCGTCGGCAACTGCACCGTGGCCGCCTGCGCCTCATTCTCCACCAGCGTGATGTGCGCCGGCGCTTCGCCAATGGTGCCGATGACTTCGTCGTGTCCCTTGTGGCCGATCAGCACGATGTGATAGCCCAGTTTCACAAATCGGTGGACTTCGAGGTGCACCTTCGTGACCAGCGGGCAGGTCGCGTCGATCAAACGCAAACCGCGGTTCTTCGCTTCTTGAAAAACCGTGGGCGACACACCGTGAGCACTCAGAATCGCCACCGAACCTTCCGGCACATCGTTCAGCTCGTCGACAAATACGGCGCCCTTGGCGCGGAGATCGCCGACGACATGGCTGTTGTGAACGATTTCGCGCCGGACATAGACCGGTGGTCCGAAGACCTCCAGCGCCATGTCAACAATCTTCACGGCCCGATCGACGCCGGCACAGAAGCCTCGGGGATTCGCCAGTAAGATCCGCAAAACGCCTCGCTCTCCGTCTACGGCGGCCGGGAGGGTCCCGACTGCCTCAAACAGTTCGCCTCATTTTAGCGGAGAGGCGCTTGAACGGAACGAGTCGGCGTCAAATTGCCGGTACGTCCGGATATCAGGCGGCAGCCGGCTTGCTGGAATGGCTGGTCTTCTCGCCCTTGTCCGATGGCTCAAGAAGCTTTTTCAGCCCCGCGACCTGCTCGACCTTTTCGGCCACGGCGGCCAGTCTGGCGAGTATGCGGGTGTGAAGCACCTTCAGCTTTTCGCCCGCTTCGGCCACTTCTCGGCAGATATCCTCGGCGTGGGTGGCGAGACGCCGGCCCGGGTGAGCGAAACCGGCGATGGTGCGGGAACGGCCGGGCGGATCGAATGGGTAGCGCACGCCTACAAGCGCAGAGAGAATCTCCTCTAGCTTGAAACGCACCGACGCGGAAAGTCCATTTACGACGGCGCCGCGTGTGCCGGGGCCGTCGTGCCTGGAGGGCGGACAAAACTTCCGGTTCAGCATTCGCGCAAGCAGTCGATTCTCCTCGATCATGCCGAAGACCAGGTCAAGCACGCTTTCGAACGGAGCCAGGACCGCGACCAGTTGGGTCGTTTCTCTGACCACCTCATCGGGGTTGCGAAACTTCGAGCGCACTTCGGGAACGAGAAACAGGCGCAGTCCGGCGGACAATCGGACCTTGAGCAACTGGTTGCCGGCCTCAACGCGCTCAAAGAAATTCTTCAGCAATGATTCCAAATTGCGAATCTCTTTTTCGATTTCATCGCGGTTTGCCGGCCTTCCGCCGAATGAGCCAATTTCAATCGTACCGTATCCCGCCCGGAGCAGGGTGTGCGCGGCGCGCAGTCTCGCCAGACGTCCGGCGGCCTCGTCGCATTGAGCGCTCTCGCGGTGCAAGCGGGCGCAGATGTGCTCGAACTTCACGCGGGCGGATTTGAGCTTGGCCAGCGTTTCACGGGGTTTGGGCGGTCGTGACAGCTCGTCGACGCCGAGCTTGAAGATTCGCGCGGACGTGATGCAGCCCTGGAAATATCGATCCAGGGTTCGGCGCTCCACCGTCTGCAAGCGCTTGGCGACGGGAACGGGACTCGCAGCGTCCGGCGATTTCAGGGAAGTGGAGACACCAACGGCTTGCCGGCGGCGGGCCGAACCGGAGAGCAGACGAACCACAAACCGCGGGATGAAAAAGACAACACGCGTGACTCGATGAACGAACGTTGACCGCCGCGGGATGCCAATGCGAACCGCGCTGTCTTGAATGGCAGCTTTTCTCGATAAGCCATCCAATGTTTGTCGCCGACTTTCGGGTTAGCGGTCGTCGTTTTCTTCGGGGTACCGGCTGGAGACCGCGCCGGTATCTCGATCGGACTCAGGTTCCATTTCAGATTCCGGTTGTTGATCAGACGGAGTGGGAGCGGCATCCCGCTCGGAGGCGGGTTCCGCCGGACCCGCGGCCTCGCGGCGGCGGGCGACTCTCGGCTCGTCGGGACGCAGGTGGCTGCCTTCGTCGTCGGTGAGTTGCTCGATGCGCGTGGCGCTGAAGCGCTGGTTGGAATTGTTGCCGGCCTCGTTCAGCGCGAGCACGTCGTGATAGAGTTCGGTCGCCTTGTCGCGGTCGTGTAGGCGGAAGTCGTAAATCACCGCAGCATCGAATCGGGCCGGATGAGGCGTCTGCGGATCGAGCGTCCACGCCCAGCGCAGATAGCGCAGTGAGAGCTCGTTGTCCGGGTCGTCGTGCCGGAGAAACTCTTTATAGATATTGCCGATGTAATACGCCGCGTCGTCGACCTTGTCCGACGTGGGATGCTCGCCGATCACCCGCTTGAACAATTCGACCGCTTCGCGCGGCTCTTCCTTGTTGAGATAGGCGAAGCCCACGAACGGCACGCCAACCATTTTGTCCCAGATTTTGTAGCCCTGATCGAAGATCACATCCGCTTCGGCGATCGAGTCGCGCGGGACCACTTCGCGATGCACGTCCTGCTGCACCGGGGCCTGCTCGCTCAGGTAGGGATAGACCTCGACCTTCTCGGTCAGCTCGCGCTGGCGGCGGGCCCAGTTGGCGCGGTTGATGTCGCCGACGTTGAGGTAGGCTCGCTCCAGACCGATGAGATGGTTGATGTAATCCTGCCGCTTCTGGGCCATGTCCTCGATGAGGTCGGGGAAATTCGAGGACTCGGCCGCGGCCGGCTGGTAGTCGACGTCGTCGGGTGGCGGGTTGATGTCACCGACGCGGGCGTCGTGCCGGCGGGACATGCCTTCGCAGCCGATCGCGGCGCTCACGATGAACGCCAGCGCGGCGGCGATGGCGCAACGGAAAACTCGAACCGAAAATCGCGGAAGAAGAATACGGGACATGTAAATCATCCTTGATTGATCGCGCGACCCCCTGCCGCGCGGGCCATCCAAAGCACTTTATCAGTCAGACCTGCGTCCAGCCGCGTGGCCGACATGCAGGTTCGTATGTATTCCACAGCTTTCGGATCGGAAGGTCAAGCAAAACCCGCCGCAAAGTGGAATATCACAGCCCGCTCACCATTGAGCCTCCTCGAACGCGCCCCGGCGCGACGCCGGCTTGGCGGGGAGCGTTTTCAGAATCGCGCCCGCCAGAACGAGATCGCCCTGGGTTGTGATTTTGACGTTGCGGGGGTCGCCATCGATAGCGGTCGCGTCCATTCCGGCGGCTTGAACGACCTGCGCGTCGTCCGTGGGCTTCTGGCCCCCAAGAATTTCCCCGGCTGTGAGTTTTGCGTAAGCCTCGACGATCATCTTGCGGCGAAAGACCTGGGGCGTCTGGGCCAGGTAAAGCCCCTCGCGCGGGACCGTGTCGCCAACGACATTGTCCTCGCCGATGCGCTTGATCGTCGCGGTGATCGGCGTGATCGGCACGGCCGACCCAAAGCGGGCCGCGGATTCGAAAATGGCGTCGATCCACTGCTCGGCGAGACAGACGCGGACGGCATCGTGAACGGCGACAAATTCGGCCTCGTCGCTGACGGCCGCCAGGCCCTTGGCAACGGACTCGTGCCGCTCGGCGCCGCCCTCGATGAGCTGGACGCCCATGAAGCCGATGTTGGCGCCGTACTGCGTCTTCATCTTTTCCATGTCGTCTTTGGCGACGACGAGGATAGTCTGGCAAACGTCCTCGCGGTTGCAGAAAAGCTGGACGGCCTTGAGGAAGACGGCCTGATCGCCGAGCTTGGTGAATATCTTGTTTTCCTTGTCGGCAAACCGCTCGCCCTTGCCGGCGGCGACGATGATGGCGGCGAATTTGGGCATGATGCACGCTCCCGGGATATCGAAAAATATCTTCGAGAATTATTACACTCGGCGGGTTCTCCGGGGGCAAGATGTGCGGGGCCGTTGAATTTCAAGCGCGAAAAACTTTTCCCGGGTTGAAATTGCCGGAATCGGCTTGAAATTCGATTGTGAGTCGTGGCCAGAAAACCGAGGTTTGTCTTTCCTGTTCATAAGCAAAATGCTTGCTCAGTGTTTCGTTGAATTCTGAGAATTAATGCTTCGGGTTACCATACCTGACAGATCGCAGGAATGCCGATGGATGCACTGTCCCCAACTGGTCTCGTCGCGGTGTATGTCTTCGTCGTATGCTCGAACTTATTTCCCGCTCTCGCGCTCATTGTTTGGGAACTAAGGCGAAAACGCCTGGCCCAGCTTCGTTGGGGTTGGAAGGTGGCGATCATAATATTTTATGTGGCGGTCGGCATTGCCGCGGCCACTCTGTTTCTCGCCGGAGGCGGTGAAAGTTCTCTTGGTCTTCTGATTTACCTCGGCATGCTTGGAATCCCGCTGGGCGTCCTGATCGCTACTCGCTCGGCGAGCCAACCCGTCACTGGGCTGTGCCTTCGGTGCGGATACGATGTGCGCGGAATTGCGAGTGGCATCTGTCCGGAGTGCGGGACGGCAATTGCTTCATCGCCGGAGGCCAAGCGATCGTCTTAGTGAGGGCGACTCCGCCGCTCCTTCGGAGCGGACTGAAATCGGGCGGACCAGATCCACGGGTTTCGCTTCGCTCCACCCGTGGCCAAAACCCGTCGCTCCTTCGGAGCGAAGCCGTGCGCCATTCGTGCTAGGATGAGACGGACGCTTCCCGAATTCGCCCGCGGTTCTGTATGGAAAAATCTGAGAACAATCTGGTGGCGTGGATCGCCGAGCGGTTTGGGCGGCCGGACGATGCTGACATTCCCATCGGCATCGGCGATGACATGGCGATGGTGCGGGCGGGATCGGGCGAAGTGCTGATCGCGGCCGACATGCTGATGGACGGAGTTCATTTCGATTCGGCGGTTCACGAGCCGGAGCGCATCGGGCGCAAGGCGCTGGCGGTGAATCTGTCGGACTGCGCGGCGATGGCGGTGCGGCCGCGATACGCGCTGGTCAGCGTGGCGCTGCCGAATGGGTGGTCGATGGAGCAGGCGCAGCGGCTGTTCCTGGGGATGGAAAAGCTCGCGAAGCAGTTCGACGTACGCATCATCGGCGGCGACACGAACAGTTGGGACAGGCCGCTGGTCATTGATGTTAGCGTCGTGGCGGAGCCGTGGCCGGGAGTGAAGCCTGTAAAGCGTACTGGTCTTCAGCCAAACGATCTTCTTGGTGTGACGGGATGGCTGGGCGGAAGTGTTGCGGGGCATCATCTCGATTTCGAGCCGCGGGTGAGCCAGGCGAAGTGGCTTGCCGAAGCCTTTGGGAACAAGCTTCACGCCATGATGGACCTGAGCGACGGCCTTTCGATCGACGCCCGGAGGATGTGTGATGCATCGAACATGGGGATCGAGCTATTCGCCGAGATCCTGGACTTTACAGCCTCCCCGGCATCTCGCGACGCGGCGTTGACGGATGGAAGGAGCGTACTCGATCATGTATTGAACGACGGCGAAGACTTTGAGCTGCTCTACGCCGTTGATGTTCTATCCTATACAGAGCTGAAGCGTCAGGAAAAGAAAAACCCGCTCAATGCCCGAAATGCAAATCCGCCGCACCGCATGGTCGGCTGCGCAATCGAGGAGCCGGGGCTTTGGTTGAAGCGGCAGGACGGTTCGCGCGAGACAATTAAGCCAAAGGGCTGGCAGCATTTCCAATGAACCTATCGCCAGACCAACTTCCTGACGCCGACGCAATGGAGAGACTTGCGACGACGCATTCCGTTGCCGAGACGATCGAGCTGGGCCGGAAAATCGGAACCGCGCTCCAGCCGCGGGATGTAATTGCGCTGGTGGGCCGGCTTGGCGCGGGCAAGACGCACCTGGCGAAGGGGCTCGCCCTCGGGCTGGGTGTCGGGAGCGATCGGGAGGTGAACAGCCCGACGTTTGTACTTATCAATGAATACTGGGGGCGGCTGCCCATCCGCCATATCGACGCGTATCGATTGTCCCGCGCAGAGGAGTTTGCGGCGCTGGGCGTGGATGAGATGCTCGATGCCGGCAGCGTGGTGATCGTGGAATGGGCGGACCGGGTGGCGGAGGCAATTCCTAGCGACGCCCTGTGGATTGAAATTGAGGCGATTGAGGAATCGACGCGGACCTTTGTCCTGCGGACGACAAGCGGGAAGATGGGTGAGCGGGTTCAGTCGTGCCTCGTCGGCCCTCCGGGCCGAGACGTCTGAGGGCCCCAAACCAGGGGCTTGATCGCTGCGCGATCCGCGCCCCTGGCAACGATCGCGCGCCATGCCGGGCGAAGAACCGACCAACCCCAGTTCCACAGCTGAGAACAATATCCTTCGTGTGTCGGTGGGCTTGACCCGTATCGGATGGCGTACGATAAACGCGGACATGGCGAAGGCAGCGCGGCGAGTCGATGGGCGGAAGAACGACGAGTTGCGGCCGATCCGCATTGTGCGCGGTTACACGAAGGCCGCGGCCGGATCGGTGCTCATCCAGTCTGGCGATACGCACATCCTCTGCACCGCCACGGTCGAGGAGAAAATTCCCGAGTGGCGAAAGTCCTCCGGCCTGGGCTGGGTGACCGCCGAGTACGACATGCTCCCCGCCGCTACCGGCGAGCGTAAGAGGCGGAACCGCGGGGGAAAAATCGACGGCCGCGTGCAGGAGATTCAGCGGCTGATAGGCCGGTCGTTGCGGGCGATTGTGGACACCAAAAAACTGGGGCCGCGGACGATCTGGATCGACTGCGACGTCCTGCAAGCCGACGGCGGCACGCGGACGGCCAGCATCACCGGGGCCTACGTCGCGCTGGTTGACGCGCTGCGGACGCTGGAGAAGAAAAAGCTGGTCGGCCCGGGCGTGTTGAACGATTCGGTGTCGGCCGTGAGCGTGGGGCTGCTCGGAGACCGGGTGCTGCTGGACCTGTGCTACGTCGAGGACAAGGATGCCCATGTCGATTTCAACGTGGTGGTGACCGGGCGGGGTCAATATGTCGAGGTTCAGGGTGCGGCCGAGGCGGGGACGTTTACGCCGTCGCAGATGAATAGAATATTGAAGGTGGCGGGAAGCGGCGTGAAGCAGTTGCAGCGGATTCAGGAGAAGGCGCTGGGGCGGAAGTGAAGAAAATTGAAGGTGAGTGGACAGTGCGACCGTCGCCGGAGTGAATAACATTGCAGACTGGTTCCGACAATCTTGAAGGATTTGCCACGGCAGCGATTATCGGCGCGCCCCGCCGGAGAATCCCTCCGCCGCTCCTTCGGAGCGGACTCCTTTCCCCCAAATGTGATCCACGGGTTCCGTTCGTCGGCGCTGCGCTCCGACGAACTCCACTCGTGGCTACAATCTGCCGCCCCGTTGGGGCTAAAGTGCGCTGCTTGAACCGCAATTCGATATTCGCATGTCTTTCTATTCTCGCGCTGTGGGGTTGCGATCCGAATGCGGGAACCGGGGGCGGCGGAGGAGGTCAGGGCGGCGGCATTTCGCAGCTTTTCGGCGGCAAGAGTTCGAACACCGGGGCCGAGACGTGGACGATCGAGTGCAGTTCTTTCGAAGGCAATCGCCGGGAGGAGACCGCCGACCGGCTCGCCACCCTGCTCAAGCAAAACGATCGCCTCGCCGCCGGCCGCGTCTGGGTTCAGCACGAAGACCCAGCCAGCCGGATTTTCTACGGGGATTATCAGCTTCATTATCGCCAGGCCCAGACGGATGGGAAGGACAAGAGCAAGGGCGACCTGGTGATCGAGCTGAGCGACGAAATCAAGCGCGACCTGCGTTACATTCGCGAGCTGGCGCTGGGCGATCAGTACCCGTTCTTCAGCGCGCGGCCGATCCCCAAACCGCAGCCCTTCGCCGGCAAGCCGGAGTGGGACCTGCGCAACGCGAGCGGACTGTACACGCTGAACGTCGGTGTCACATTTCCGACACCGGAGCTGCACGACTATCGGCAGGCCGCCTACGAGTGGGTGGCCGACTTGCGCAAGCGGGGACATCAAGCCTATTACTACTTCGACCCGCAGCGCTCAACGGCGTCGATCTGCGTGGGCACCTTCGGCGACGAGGCCTTCGTGCTCGATGCGCAGGGGCGAAAGGGCTATAGCGCGGCGGTCAAATCGCTGCAGGCGAAGGAAGAGTTCAAGTACAATTTGGAAAACGGGCACCTGGTGTACAACTGGGTGAGCAATCCGGAGACGAATCAGCGCGAGCGAATTCCGAACTATTCGTTTCTGGCGCAGATTCCGCAGCGCGAGGACGTGAAGCCAGGGTCATGAGTCAGCCCCGCCCCATTTCGATTCTGATCGCGACGGGGAACCCGCACAAGGCTCGCGAGATTGTGGGAGTACTATCCAGCCGTGGCACCGATTTCCAATCGGTGAGGGGTGGGTCAGATTTTCAATCTGGCCCCGTGATTGAATGGAAGACGCTTAGTGAGGTTTCGCCGCCCATTCCCGAGCCCGATGAAGACGGCGAAACCTTCGCGGACAATGCCGCCCTGAAGGCACGATACTATTTGAAGGCGACGGGTCTCTGGACCCTGGCGGACGACTCGGGCTTGGAGGTCGACGCCCTCGGCGGGCGGCCCGGCGTACGTTCCGCCCGATTTGCGGAGGACGTCGCCGAGAATGCCCCCCGCTCCGTGCGCGACCCGGCCAACAATCGCAAGCTCATCGCGCTCCTGAGGGACATTCCCCCCGCTCGCCGATCGGCCCGATTCCGCTGCGCACTGGCGCTGGCCGACGGCCAAGAAATCCTCGCAACCGCCGAGGGGACGATTGAGGGCGTGATCGTGGACGAGCCGCGTGGTGAGAACGGCTTCGGCTACGACCCGCATTTTTTCGTGCCGAGCCTGAATCAGACGCTGGCGGAGATCGGATCAGAAGAAAAAAACAGGATCAGCCACCGGGCCCGGGCACTCGGTGTAATGTGCGAGCACCTGCGCGGGATCGTGAAGAATTCACATCAGCGGCCTCGCTGAGAGTCCCACGAACTGCCGCTCCCGGTTATGATGTCGAGCACTATCGCTGGCATCGGCTATTAGCCGGTGCCACACAATTGGCGCAACGGATTTGTAATGATCTGCGAGATAAACGGTGAAGCCCGAGCTTGACATGGTAAATCACGGCGACTGCATCGACGGCATGAAGGCGCTCGACGCCAGCGGCATCGATCTTGTTTTCGCCGATCCCCCGTTCAACATCGGTTACGAGTACGACGCCTATGACGACCGTCAGGATCATGAGCGCTACCTCGCGTGGTGCCGCGATTGGATGGCCGAAGTCCATCGCGTGCTCAAGCCGGACGGCGCGTTCTGGCTGGCCATCGGGGACGAGTACGCCGCCGAATTGAAGCTAATTGCGCAGAATGCCTATCCGGGCCTTGCTTTGACCGGCGACTCTCCGTCGCTCGCAGAGGGGAATGGCGCAGCCCGACGCAAGGGGAAGCAACGCAAACCGATGGGCTCGACGGGCCGGGCCGGCGGATTTTACTGTCGAAGCTGGGTCATCTGGTACTACACCTTCGGCGTGAACTGCAAGACGAAGTTCACCCGAAGCCATGCGCACTTGTTTCATTTCGTCAAAGACCCGAAACGCTTTACGTTCAACGCCCGTTCGGTCGGCGTGCCCTCCGCGAGACAGCTTGTTTACGGCGACCGGCGGGCGGACCCCGAGGGAAGAACCCCGGACGATACTTGGATCATTCCGCCGTCCTTGGATGCGCCCACCAAGGACGGATTTATCCTCCGGCCGCAGGACATTCCCGATCGCTTTGAACCTGAATCGGACACTTGGTTCTTTTCCAGAGTCGCAGGCACGTTCAAGGAGCGCGCGGGCTGGCACGGCTGCCAGATGCCGGAGCAACTCCTCGGACGAGTCATTCGCGCGACCAGCAACGAGGGCGGAACGGTTCTTGATCCATTCGCCGGCAGCGGTACGACGCTGGTCGTCGCGAAGAAGCTCGCGCGAATTCCCATCGGATTCGAGATGTCCAAGCAGTACGCGGCGCAGGCCCAGGGAAGGCTCGCCAAGGTGAAGGCCGGTGATGCGCTGGACGGGCCTGAAGACCCGCTGATCAGCGCGCCATCGACGCGAAACGGCCGGCGGCTGGATGAGAAAGTCGCGGGCAAGCCGCGCCGCCGGCGCGGGCGACAGAGCGTACCCGCCTCTCTATTCGTGGACGTGACCGGCTAAGATGCTCATCGATCCAACGCAATACCAGCAAGCTCGCATGGACGCCGCGGTTTTTCCTCGTCACGATCGCGGCTTGCTCGAAGTCGCCGGCGCCGACCGCGCCAAGTGGCTCAACAATCTCGTCACCAACGTGGTGCTCACGCTCCAACCCGGCGAGGGGAACTATGCCTTCGTCGTCAACGTCAAGGGCCGCACGCAGTTTGACTTGAACATACTCGTGCGGCCGGAGCGGCTGCTGCTGGACATCGATCGGAGGTGGATCGAGACCGCGGCGGCGTTTCTTAATCGATATGTGGTCACCGAGGACGCCAAAATCGCCGATCTGACGGATCGGACGTGCCGATTTGCTGTCATCGGAGCGCGGGCGCATGAAATCGCGGCACGCTTGGGATTTGGCAATCTCACGGCCATGGCGTGGCTGCAGAACACGGAAGGCGATCTGGCGCTGTCTCATTCCGACGCACCTCCAGACACCATCGCACCCCAGCCATCACATGCGGATCATCCGAATCCTTCTGTTCTGATGTTTCGGCATGATTTCTGCGGTGTTCCCGGCGCCGAGTTCATCGTTTTCGGCGAACAGGCCGGAAGCCTCTGCGAGCTGGCAATGGCCACGGCGGAATCGTTCGGCGCTACGCCCATCGATCCGGCCGTAGCCGACGTGCTGCGCATCGAAGCGGGCATACCCGCGAGCGTGCAGGACATCGACGAAGAAGTCATCCCGCCCGAAACCGGCCAGATCGAACGCGGCATCAGCTATCACAAGGGGTGCTATCTCGGCCAGGAAGTCATCGAACGCATGAGAGCGCACAAAGTGCTGGCGCGGAAGCTGGTCGGCGTGCGTTTCGACGGGAGCGAGATCGTCGGGCGATTGTCGCCGCTCTTCATCGACGGCGTCGAAGTCGGCCGGGCCATGTCCGGCTGCCCCAGCCCTGCACTTGGCGGCGCGCCCCTCTCGCTGGCATACGTCAAGACCGCGCATGCCAAGCCGGGCGTGAAACTTACCTCGCGAACCGCCGCCGGCGATCGGGCGGGCGAGATCGTTTCACTTCCGATTTCAGCGGAAAAAGCCGCGACCTGACTCGACGCCTTCACTCAGCTCGGCGCGGTTTTCTTGTCAAATCCTGAATGTGGGATACACTTACGATTCTGCCTTCGCGGCGCACAAGCCGCGATCGGGAGCGTAGCTCAGTCGGTAGAGCAGCGGCCTTTTAAGCCGTTGGTCCTTGGTTCGAGTCCCAGCGCTCCCAATATTCCCGACACATGATCCCGCATGCTTTCAAGTCGCGGCCAATTCCAAGAACCGTTTGGCGAACGCCGGCCCCTTGCCTGCATCCTCGTGTTTGAAGAACACAAAGACATCGTTCCAATCCTGTTGCTGAATGCCCTTTGCCCAGGCCTTCAAATCCTTATCCGCATAGTCGGGCCGGCGAAGCCGCACATAGCCCCAGTTCGCGGTGGATACGAACGGCACTTCAAGATCGTCCTCGGCCTCGGCAATGCACAGCGCCGTCTGATGACTGCGCAACAGATCGAAGACCTCATTATCGAACCACGACGAATGCCGAAATTCGATGGCCGCCCGGCGCTGCGCGGGCAGCGTCGCGAGAAGCTCGCAAAGCCGCGCCGCGTCCTTCTTCATGTTCGGCGGCAACTGAAACAGCAGCGGCCCCAGGTGTTCGTGCAATGTCCCGGCCACGTTCAGAAAGTGCGACACCGATTCGCTCACGTCCTTGAGCCGTTGAAAGTGCGTGATGCGCTGCGGCGCCTTCAGCACGAACTTGAAGTCGGCGGGAACGTCGGCCGCCCACGCTTCCAGAACCGACGGCGTCGGCATGCGATAGAACGTGTTGTTGATCTCGACGGTAGGAAAGCGCTCGGCGTAATAGTGGAGCATCTGCTTCGTCGGCAAATCCTTGGGATAGAACGAGCCCTTCCATTCTTTGTATGAATACCCGCTGGTTCCGACGTGGAGTTTCATAGTTGGCGCGTCCCGGGCAGGAAAGAGGCGGCCCTGCGAGCCGGAGTCAAACCGACAGATTCCAGTCTAACGCTAGCAACTCATGCTCTCAAGAATGGTGGCGCGGCACGACCCGAAGCTGCGATGATGTTGATCGCGTCGATGTCGGTCAATCGGGGCAACCACCCACCGAGTTTGTCCGCTTTCTTGTTCAGTAGGGAAACCCAAAATAGGATACTTGCCCCGGAGGACTAATCTTGGCGAGTCCGGACAATCAAGTCTTGCTCGAACGGGCCGTGGGAGGTGATTCCGCCGCACTGGGCGATCTCCTGAAGCGCCTCGCCCTGGAACTTGCGCGCGACATTCAGTTGGATGACCGCTGGGCGGCATTTTTCGACGTCAATGACGTGCTCCAAGTGACGTTTCTTGAGGCTTTCCTCAGAATTCACTGGTTCGTGCCGGACGGGCCTGGCTCGTTCTCCGGCTGGCTGCTGACCATCGCGCGGAACAATCTTCGCGACATGTTGCGCGAAGTGAATCGAGCCAAAAGGCCGCCGCCGGATCGGCGTCTTCAGCCCGTCCGCAACGCAGATACGCACACAACGCTGCTCCACTTGTTGACCGGCGACGTCACCTCGCCCAGCCGCGGGGCCGCCGGACGCGAGGCGCGCGGAAGTCTCGAGTCGGCCATCGCTCGGCTCCCGGAGAGCTACGCCCTTGTGGTGCGCTTATATGACCTCGAAGAACGGCCGATCGATGAGGTCGCATCACGCGCGGGCCGAAGCCACAACGCGGTTTATATGCTCCGCGCCCGAGCACATGACCGGCTGCGGGAGTTGCTCGGCCCCGAGGCGGACTTTTTTACTCGAATCGCGTGAGCAGCGGCCGGTGATTGTCGCGGTATCCATCAGCCCCGGTCAGTCGCCGGAGCGTTTTCCGTCGAGGAACCAGCCGCATGTCCACGCTGCAACCACCCAACAATGATTCGGTCATAGACGCCCTCATAGACGCGGCACGCGTGCAGGCGGATGCCGTTGCCGGCGACAATGCCCGTTCGGAACCCACCGTTGCCTCGCCACTCCGCGAGGCTGCGGGCAGCCGAATCGGTCCCTACAAACTGCTTCAGCAAATCGGGGTGGGCGGCTTCGGCGTGGTGTTCATGGCCGAGCAGGAGAAGCCCGTTGTCCGCCGCGTGGCCCTGAAGATCATCAAGCTCGGCATGGATACCCGCGCGGTCGTCGCGCGGTTCGAAGCCGAGCGACAAGCCTTGGCGATGATGGATCATCCCAACATCGCCCGGGTGCTCGACGCCGGCGCCACCGAAACCGGCCGGCCTTACTTCGTGATGGAGCTGGTTCGCGGCGACCCCATTACGGAGTATTGCGACACGAACAACCTGTCAACGAAGGATCGACTGGAGTTGTTCACGCAGGTTTGTCACGCCGTTCAGCACGCGCACCAGAAGGGCATCATCCATCGCGACATCAAGCCCTCGAACGTCCTGGTGACAGTGGCCGACGGAAAGCCGATTCCCAAGGTCATCGACTTCGGCATTGCCAAGGCCACTTCCACGAAACTGACGGAAAAGACGCTCTTCACGGAGCATCGCGCCCTGATCGGCACGCCGGCCTACATGTCGCCGGAGCAGGCCGAGATGAGCGGCGTGGATATCGACACGCGCAGCGACGTCTATTCGCTCGGCGTATTGTTATACGAACTTCTGACCGGCACGACGCCGTTCGATCCACAGCAACTGCGATCGGCCGCCTACGGCGAGATTCAGCGGATCATCCGTGAAGTGGAGCCGCCCAAACCGAGCACTCGGCTCTCTACACTCAAGGAGACGCTCGCGAAGGTGGCCTCCCATCGCCACACGGAGCCTTCCAAGCTCAGCGCACTGCTACGCGGCGACCTCGACTGGATCGTCATGAAGGCGATGGAGAAGGATCGTACGAGGCGTTACGAAACCGCCAACGGCCTGGCTATGGATGTGATGCGACATCTGGCGGGCGAGGCGGTTTTGGCGGTTCCGCCGAGTCCGGGGTATCGACTGCGGAAGTTTGCCCGAAAGCACCGGGCCGCACTCAGTGCCGCGGCGATCATGCTCGCGTTGCTGACGGGTGGCGTCGTGGTCAGTACCTGGCAGGCCATACGGGCGTCTCGCTCGGAACACGCCGCGATCGTGGCCAAGGATGAAGAGGCGAAGCAGCGGCAGCTCGTGGAAGCGCAGCGCGATCGCGCCGTCAGAGCCGAAGCGGAGGCGCAGGAGGCACGCAAGCGCGCGGACATCGACGCCGCAACAGCAAAGGCCGTCAGCGACTTTTTGACGGAAGATCTGCTCGGTCAAGTCGGGAGTGACGACCAGATTGAAAAAGGATTTCCGCCGGACCCGAACCTCTCGGTTAAGACTGCGCTGAACCGCGCCGCCGCTCGAATCGGAGACAAGTTCAAGGATCAGCCGCTGGTCGAAGCCACCATCCGAGACACGATTGGAAGTGGCTTCGGTAAGCTGGGCGAAGCGGGGATCGCAGTTCCGCACCTCGAAAGGGCGCTTGCCCTGCGCGAGGCGACGCTCGGGCCCAATGATCCGCAGACGCTCGAGATTCTGAACCGCCTGGGCGTTGCAGAGGACGCCAATGGCCAAACACAAAGGTGCTTTGAGATCAGCCAAACCGTCTATTTGCGCCGAAAGGCCGTGCTCGGGCCGAGCCACAAGGACACCCTGCAAGCCATGTCCAACTTCGCCATTACACATGCAAAACTGGAGCGATATGACGACGCGTGGAAGCTCTGCGAGGAGGGGCTCGCCATCGTCGAAACTAATTACGGCCGCGACGCCGAACCTGCCCTGCCTTTCATCATGGCGCAAGGCTGGATCAAGCAAAAACAGCAGGATATTTCTGCCTCGCTTGCACTTCATCTACGACACTTGGAACTGCTTCGAAATAGGTACGGTCCCAAACATCCGGAGACTATCCATCCCGCCATTAATACGGCCGTCGTCATGAATAACAGCGGCGACCCAGCGGGCGCCGAGCGTCTGCTGGTCGAAACGCTGGAAAATGCCCGAAACGTATTCGGAGCGGATCACCCCGAAACACTTTGGGCAGTGGAGAAATTGGCGGACCAACTTCGGGGGTATGCGCCACAGCAGGCCCGCGATCTGTTGGAAGAGCATCTACCCAACGCTCGCAACATGCTGGGACCACGCCATCCGAGTACGCTGCAGCTTATGTTCATGCTCGCACGAATCACGGGAGGCACCTACCCTCATCGGGCGCGCAGTCTCCTGGATGACGTTTATCGCGGTCGAATGGACACGCTGGGGCCTGATGCGGAGGCGACGCGCGAGGCACAGTCCGAACTGGCCGCCGTTTGCGCAGCACTGGGCGAATCAGAACGAGCACGATCGCTTTATGATGACCTGATTAGCCACTATGCCGGCAGTGTCGGAGAGGAGCACGAGGAGACTTTGTATGCACGGCTGGGCGTCGCCAAAACGTACCTCCGGGACGGACAACCGGCTCTTGCTCTTCCGATTGTTCAAGAAGTTCTTCAGCCGCTGAAGAATCGCGTCGGAGACAAACATGACTACACCGTCAAGACGCTTGAAGCTCTGCGCGACACGCTGATCGCGCTGAACAAATTCGAAGAGGCATTGCCCGTCGCGGAAGAGTTCACACAGTTGCTTCGCGAACGCATTGGCCAGGACACACTGGCAACGTCCTACGCGCTGACACAGGTAATCGGGATACTCAACCAGCTCAAGCGCTTCGACGACGCGATTGCAAGAGTTGACACGACCCTGTTGGATTATCGGCGCCGGTTGGGTGATGACCACGAAGTCACGGTGAACTTCGCTCGCCACGCGGTACAGGCATATTTCAATGCCGGACGTGCCGCTGAGTCCCTTCCGATGGCCGAAGATATGGTGAGACGGACGATTGCCAAGTACGGTCGCACATCCGACGAGTATCTCATGGCTTCGGTGGGCTTGGCGCAGGCCTATCTCACGGCCGGCCGACGAGAGGATTGGACCCGGATCGTTGATGAGACTACTGAAATCATCAGGGCGCAGCCGAGCCGTCCGGACTACGTCCATTTGATGATGCGGTCGTCGCAGTTCAATGAAATCGGGGGACGTTTCCTCGAAGCGGCCGCGATCATGGAGGAGATCGTCACCAAGGAGGCGGACCGGCTCGGTCCCGATCACCCAAAGGTCATGGAGCTGAAAGGCGAACTCGCCGATCGCTACAGCGTTGGCGGCCAGTTCAATCGAGCGGCGTCGCTGCAGCGCGCTCACCTGGCATACATTCGCAAAACGGAACATGCGGACTCGCCGACGCTTGCGAGTGCCCTGGCATCCTTGGGATTGTCACTATTGGAATTGAAGGAATTCACCGAAGCGGAGACTTTCATCCGGGAGTGCCTGCCGATCCGAGAGACCAAAATGCCGGATGACTGGCGCACGTTCAATGCGAAGGTCATGCTGGGCCGCGCGCTGTTCGGCCAGAAGAAGTACGCAGAGGCGGAGCCGTTGCTACTGGCAGGCTACGACGGCATGAAGCAGCGGCAGGAAACGATCCATGCGCGCTTCAAGGTACGGTTGCGCGAAGCCTCGCTAGCTTTGGTGCAGCTCTACGAAGCGACCGGAAACTCCGAAGGGGTCGAGACCTGGAAGACAGAGGCGGAACTCTGGAAAGACGCCGAGCAGTACGTCAGGCGACAGCGGTGAGCCTGTGTTGCACGGGTTGATTTACAAAACTACGCACCAACACGGCGACAGAGTAGGAATGCGTCCCGGCGGCGCGATTCACTCGTTTCAGCTCATCGCGCGATTGTTTGCTCTATCAAATAGGACCTCCGCGTATTAGTGGAGCATCTGCTTCGCCGGCAAATCCTTGGGATAGAACGAGCCCTTCCACTCTTCGTGGGAATATCCGCGCCCAAATGCCGCCTGAGTGCAAACGCCCCTCTTGAATCTTCCTGAAAATCACGAAATCTCTGCGGGTCCATCGTCGATTCGTCGCGTTTCCAAAGACACGGGATGAAGTCGCCACTGTCGGCGAAGCTGATTGGGCACAGTGGCGCCCGATCGCGCCATCCAGTTTGCCAGGCAAAGCGCACGATCGCGGATGGCTTCAGAAATAACCCAAACCATGACGACCAACACGGGAGACCGAACCACATGCAGCTTCTAACAACATTCGACAAAGCCGAAAGCGCCCAGCGTCGAGACAACGTAGAGTCGAGGCCGGCACGGCCGATTCACAGTCTGATCAAGGAATTCTGGGAGCTGAAGCTGCTGGTGTGGGGGTTGTTCGCAATCTTGGTCGCCTATTGGATTAGCTATGCATATGCACGTCAATAGACACACGTTCGTTTCACGCCATAACGGTCTGAACCTCTTCCGATCCTCGTCGCACGCGACCCTCGGGGAACGCTGGGCTGCCGCATGGCACTAGAACTCGAATTCCTGAAGCCACTGTCGTGCGTCGGCCAGACGGTCGAACACCCGGATTGTCAGGCTGCCCGGTACCTCGGATCGCACGCCGTCAACCGACAGCCTCCCGAAGTGCGAACTTGGGCTCTTGCTGGCCCCCGCTCGAAATCCGGCCGCGATTGCCCGCGGCATCCACGTGCGGGCGATCCAGGCTTGGTCCTCGTTGTGAATCGTCGGCAGAGCCGTGTCGTCGCCAAGAATCTTGCCCACACCATGCTTCTTCAGAAGGCTCAGGATGTGCTCATGGATGAAGCGAAGCTGGGTGCTTGTCGCATACCGCTTCCAGACGACGACGATCCCCGGGATTGACTCATCCAAGCGGATCGAGCAGATGGGGTTGTCATCCGGGCACGTGACCAGCTTAAGGCCGTCGCTCGACTCCGTTTGAAGCTGGCTCTTCAGTTGCTTCAGCGCTTCGCTTTCGCCGTGTACAATCTCCCTCGCGGACATGCAGGTCTCCATTCGACTGGGCTATCGTCCCTGACTTTGCACGAACCTCGCGGTCATTGTAAACCCGGGACTGCACGGGCTGAAGGTGGAGGACCCGCACATACGCGACTGGCCGCACAGACCCGCGATGCCCAGTCAGACGACGACTCCTCGAAATCGTCTGTTTGAACTGCCGGCTGGATGGCGCAAGTGCCGTGGTATACAACGAAAAAGCCCTTCGGCGTGCTCGTCGCAGGGCTTGATCTCTCGAAAAGTCGGGGCGACTAGATTCGAACTAGCGACCTCCTGGTCCCAAATCATTCGCGGCAATCGTCAGCGTACGCAACGTCCTACGATTCCAAGGATTTACAAAAGGCCACAACACAAGAAAACCTGTGAAATGTGGCCAAACGCCGCTGGATAAGTGTAGTAAAAGTGTAGCGGTAGACCTCCTGAAAAGCCGCCATGTAGTGCTTCGACTGGAGTTAGTCTGAATTCTTGTGGAAATTGAAAAGAGGGGGCATCCTTCTGAAGTTTGACTGACCAAAA